>Ga0164242_10007530_pt1 | contig 11913 bp, 12 predicted proteins | sample OricomgcompostMG_FD_108783 | JGI IMG/M metagenome (GOLD analysis project Ga0164242, IMG submission 108783) | Miracle-Growth compost microbial communities from Emeryville, California, USA - Original compost - Miracle growth compost (MG) ... | reverse complement strand
GGCCTCGTCCTGCAGGAGGATGGCTACCTCAATCTCTGCCTTTCGATCGCGGCCGAGCGACTGCGTGATGCAGGGTCGCCTGATGCCCTCCTGGCGACCATCGCCGGCGAAGCCCCCCTGCTCGCGCAGCGGATCGCGGCGGCTCGGCCGATTGGCGGATGGAGCAGCATCGCACGCCTTCCTTATGGCTGGCGCGCGCGCGACACGGTGACGGGCCTGTTCCGCGTCGGGGACCAGGCCGCGGTGATCGCGAGCCTCGCGGGGGATGGCATCGCGATCGCCGTTGCGAGCGCGACCGCCGCTGCCACGGCGCTGCTCGAAGGTGGTCCCGCGGCGGCCCCCGCTTATCAGCGCGATTTCGCCAGACGCGCGCGCTATCCTCTCGCCTTCGCCGAGATGCTGCGCAGTGTTGCCGAGAACCCCGCATGGGCGCGTCCAGCCGCGCGCCTGCTGAGCGCCCGGCCCGGTATGCTCGCCTGGGGCGCGAGAGTGACCCGGATCGCAGCCTAGCCGTCTCGTCGTTGCAAAGACCAGGGCGAGGAGGCCACCCTGACAGAGCGCTCAGGCTCTAGCTTTTGACCCGTTCGACCGAGAGACGGAACGGAAAGCGCTTCACGATCCGGATGCCATGATCGGCCATGCCCGCATGGCGCAGGATGTCGCGCCAATCCTCCACACGGAAGGAGCGCGCGATCGAAAGCTGCCCGTCCTCACGCACGATCCGGTGCACGCCGATCAAGCGGGCGAGCAACGGGAAGCCATGATAAGCGAAAGCATGGCGGCGCAGATCGTTGATCAGCCAGCCGCGCAAGGCGCGCTCCTCCATGAAATGCAGGAAGTCGTGGAGTTGCCGGTCGGTCATATGGTGCGCGACCTGGCTGCTGACGATGAAGTCGAACGTGCCGGGCAGATCGTGGCAATCGCCGGTCAGATATTCGATCGGCATGTCATCGGCCGTAACCGAACGCGCGATGTCCGCACTGCGGGGGTTGATGTCGACCCCCACCAGCGAAACCGCAACGCTCCGCGCGCGTGCCCATAGCGCGACGCGCCGCAGCAAATCGCCTTCACCGAAGCCGACGTCGAGCAGGCGGAAGCGCACGAGGCCCTTCGCCGCGCGATCGAGGAAGGCAAGGAGGGGATGCGCGGTGAAGGTCCAGCGGTTGATCCGCGCCAGATCGTGCAGGACCACCGCATAGCTGGCCGCGTCGAGCGCGGCCGAATCCATCTGCTCTTCGTCGCGGCATCGTATCGCGAGCGATCGCATGGCGTTCCCGCTTCCCGTTTGCAGCGGCCTGCCTAGCATCCGCCTTATTCGACGACCACCGTGCCCGTCATCCCGAACGCCGAATGCATGAAATGCGAGCAATGGCTCTTATAGGTGCCGGCGGTGTTGGCGATGAGATGCACCTCCGTGGTTTCGCCGCCGTCCAGTTCGATTTCGCCGTTCCGCACCTTGGCGCGATCTTCGGGCGCGATCGTCGCCGAGGCGAAGAACGCCTTCGCGACGAAATCATGGCCGCCGGACGCGCGGTTGACGAAGCGGATCACGTAGGGACGCCCCCTTGCCAGCGTGAGTGTGCCGGGTGTGAACTTGAAGTTGGACATCTCGACGGTCAGGCTCGGCTCGGCGCCCTGGGCCATAGCCGCCCCGCCCGCGAAACCTGCCAAGAACAACCAGCAGGGGATAGTAAGCTGCACCTGGTCCTCCTCGGTGGTGTCCGCGGGCAAGGCGGCCCGCCGCCTTCCCGCTCCGGCGCCCTTGGGGAGCTGCGCCGGTCGAGGCGGCGATGCGGTCCACATCGCCGACATCAGTTCCCGTGCGTGCGGAGATCGTTCTTCGGCACGGACGAAACGTTATTCGCGCGCGGCGAGATGAGCTATGATGCGGCAATCGGCCAATGCAGTTGAACCGGGAAGCAGCAGCCATACACTAAGCCGGTAAGAAAGGAGCATGCGCCTTGAGTGACGGTGGCGTCGTGCACAGGCCGACGGACGTGCCCGGAAGCGCCCCGCAACCCGAAGACGTGCGCCTCTTCGCCAGGGTTTGCGCGCGCGATATGGACGCCTTCGAGGCGCTATATGGCCTCTATCATCCCCGTCTGGCCCGCTTTCTTTCGAACCTGCTTCATCGGCCCAGTCTGGTCGAAGAAGTGCTGAACGACACGATGCTCGTGGTGTGGGAACGGTCCGATACGTTTCGCGGCGCGAGCAAGCTTTCGACCTGGATATTCGCCATCGGCTATCGCAAGGCCATGAAGGCGCTCCGCCGCCTGGACGAACCCGTCGAGGATCGTGGAATGGACATGCGGTTGAGCGAGGAAGCCGCGCCGGACGCGCCCTACGGCCATCGGCGGACGCAGGAAGCGTTGCGTGCCGCGCTGGGGAGATTGTCCCCCGATCACCGCACCGTGGTCGACCTCACCTATTTCCACGAGATGGGTTATCGCGAGATCGCCGCGATCATGGATTGCCCCGTCGACACGGTGAAGACGCGCATGTTCCACGCGCGCCGCCATCTGCGGCGGCTGATGGACGGCGAGCTGGCGGACTGGCTGTGACCATGGGCCACGTCCTTCCCTTCAACAGCGATCCGCATCGCGAGACGCGCGAGTTGATGCCCTGGCTGATCACGGGACGGCTGGAGCCCGAGGAGCGGGCCCGGGTCGAGGCACATCTCGCGGGATGCGAGGAATGCAGCCATGAACTTGCGACCGAGCGTGCGCTGGCGCAGCAGGTCGCAGGACTGTCGAACGCCACGGGCACCAGCTGGGCGACGATGCGCGCACGGCTCGACACCGCCGCCCGGCAACACACTTTGCCGCCCGCGCCGCAGCCGTTCCGCCGCCGCTTCACGCTAAAGCAGATTGGAACCGTTCTGGCAGCGCAGGCGGCCCTGCTCGCGGCAGCGGTCACGATCACGTTGCGGATCGAGGCGCCGACCGCGCCGTATCACGCGCTGGGATCGACACCCGCTGCGACGGGCAACGCGATCGCGATCTTCCGCCCCGATGCTCGTGAAAGCGACATCAGCCGCTTGCTCAAGGCGAATGACGCGCGGCTGGTGGATGGTCCCACCGCAGCCGGCGCCTATGTGCTGTGCATCCCCGAGGACCGTCGCGCGAAGGTGCTCGACCGGCTGCGTGACAGCGCCGTGGTGATGGTGGCCGAACCGTTGGACACGGCCGCGCTGAAATGAGGCGTCTGCTGGCCTTGTGGCTGGCAGCCATCGCGCTGCCGTTCACGTCGCTGCCCGCCCGGGCCGCGGCGTCCGATGCGGACCGTCAGATCCTGGTGATGCTCAAGATGCCGCCCGATCATTACCGGCCGGGCTCCGCCTATTCGGGCAGCTATGGGGGCGCGGCGGCGCAAGCCGCGCGTCGGCGCATCGCCGCCGGCATCGCGCGGCGCCATGGCTTGGCCTTGGCCGACAATTGGCCGATGCCATTGCTCGGCATCGATTGCTTCGTGATGATCCTGCCCGACGGCAGGACGCCCATGGCGGCGGCCGACGAAGTCGCCCACGAAGCGACCGTAGCCTGGTCGCAGCCCCTGCGACTCTACCGGGCGCAGGCTTCCAAGCCGGCAGCCGACCCTTTGTTCGCCGCGGAGCCGGCGGCGGCGCAATGGCATCTGGCCGAGCTCCACCGCGTCGCCACAGGACGCGGAGTTAAGGTCGCGGTGATCGACAGTCGCATCGATGTCGCCCATCCCGATCTGAACGGACAAGTCCCGGTCAGCCAGGATTTCGTCGGTGGCCATGGCGCCGCGCCCGAACGGCATGGCACCGCCGTGGCGGGCGTGATCGCCGCGCGGGAAGGCGGGGGCGGGATCATTGGGATCGCACCCGGCGCCAAGCTGATGGGCCTGCGCGCCTGCTGGCAGCAAGGCGCTGCCGCAACCGTATGCGACACGTTGAGCCTGGCGAAGGCGCTGCAATTCGCGATCCAGCACCATGCGAACATCATCAACATGAGCCTGAGCGGTCCGCGCGACCTCCTGCTCGGCCGCCTTTTGGACATCAGCCTTTCACGCGGACAGACAGTGGTGGCAGCGTTCGACCCCACTGCCCCGGACGGCGGCTTTCCCGCTTCGCAACCAGGGGTGATCGCGGTGGCCGAGGACGATATGGTGCCCCCCTCGCAACGCGCGTTCCTTGCTCCCGGACGCGATATCCCGACCGCTGCGCCCGGCGGAGGCTGGACGTTGGTGGATGGAACCTCCTATGCCGCGGCTCACGTCAGCGGGCTTCTGGCGCTGATGAACGAACGGGGGCCGGCGGGCGCGAAGGCGCTGATCCGTGCGCCCGGAGGGAGCCTGGATGCGTGCGCTTCGCTGACCGCTGCCACCCATATTTGCAGCTGCGACTGCGGGGCAGCGCACGGAGATGAACGCCGCAAGCGCTCTTAGACGCGCGCGCCTTTTATTCTGTTCGACGCTGCTCCTGTGTGCCACGACCGCCCATGCGGAAGTCGGCGGAACGGTGAGGCTGGCGAGCCAGGAACGCTTTCGCGGCTATTCGGTGAGCGGCGGCTATCCCGCGGCCACCGTCTCTTTGTCTTATGACGATGTCTCCGGGCCCTATGTCGAAGGCTCGGTGATGGTCGCAGGCGGTTTCTCTCACGGCGACACGCGCACCCGCCTGGAGGCCGACGCAGGTTATGCCTTACGCTTGAAAGCCGGCCCGACACTGGATGCCGGTATCGTCCATGCCGAATATTCCGGATATCGCATCCAAGGCGATCGAGCGGTGTTCACGGAGGTTTATGCTGGCCTGATCACCGGTCCCTTGTCCGCGCATCTCCATTATTCACCCAGCTATTTCCAGCATGGCGTCGCCACCATCTATGGCGACGTGGACGGCGCGATACCCTTGTCGCCGCGAATCCACTTCATGGGGCATTATGGCCTGCTGTTCCAAGTCGAAGGCCCGCATGCGTGGGCGGATAGACCGATGCGGGACTGGAGGATCGGTGCTTCGACAGACATGGGGAAGTTCAACCTCGCGCTTGCGCTGGCGAGCGGAGCACGGAAGCGCAGCGTCTACGGGCCTGCAAAGAACGACGGCACTGCTTTGATCCTTGCCGTGACGACGGCCTTTTAAGCATGCCCGCGAAATTGCGGCGGCCATGTTCTTTCGGCTAGCACTTGCACGCATGAAAGGCGCGGCCGTTCCGATCCTGGCGCTGTTGGCGGCAAGCGTCGGACATGCCCAGACCATGGATGCGGACAGGCTGATCCGCGCATTCCAGGCGCAGGACCAGGCGGTGGAATCGGTCGGCTATCGACTCGCGACCGCCAATGCCGATCTGTGCATTGGGGCGAAGCCCGATCCCGGTTTCCTGGTTCAGACGCTCGGCCAATATGACCCGGCTTACCGTGATGCAGCCAGCCGGGTGCTCGATCTTCAAGGATGGCCCGGCGTGACCGCGGTCGCTGCCGGCGCGCCTGCCGAGGCTGCGGGCCTGCGCGTCGGCGATGCGGTGACCGCGGTGAACGGGATCGCGCTTCCCCACCGCGATACTCCGAATCGTGCGGCCGATTATGAGCCCACCGAAATCGCGCAGTACCTGCTCGCTGCCGGCTTCACGCGCGGTCGGGCGACCTTGTCGCTGCTGCGCGACGGCCGGACGGTGACCATCGACATGCCCGCTGCCGCCGCCTGCCCCGCGGCATTCGAGGTCGTGCCCGCCGACCGGACCAATAGCGGTGCCGACGGGGTGCGGGTCCAGATTTCGTCGCGCATGGTCGCCTTGACCACCAACGACACCGATCTGGCCGCGGTGCTGGCCCACGAACTGGCGCATAATGTGCTGCGGCACCGCCTGCGGCTGGACATGCTCCATGTCTCGCGCGGGCTGCTCGGCCAGTTCGGTCGCAACGCGGCGCTGATCCGCCAGACCGAGACCGAGGCCGACCGGCTCGGCATCTATCTTCTTGCGCGCGCCGGCTATTCGCCGGAGGCCGCGCTGGACTTCTGGCGACGACTGAGCGCCACCGTTCACACCTGGGGCGATGCCACGCATCCCAGTTGGAAGGCGCGGCTCGCGATACTGCAAGCGGAGGCTGACCGCATCCAGGCAACAGGGCAGAGAGGGCGCACGATCGAACTGCCCGAGGATCTGAAGCGCCTGATCCCGACGACGCCTTAGACGGAGTCTAGAAGGCGCGGTCGAGACCGATCCGGATCGTGCGCGGGCGCAGTGGCGTGATCTGACGGAAGTCGCGCGCGAAGGGTGTCCCGAGCGCGAAACGGTTGCCGACCGTATCGAACAGGTTGGTGACGCCGATCGTGATGCCGACGGGCTGCGTCGCGAGGCGCAGCGTCAGCCCGGTGTCGAGATATTGCCCCTGCTCGCCGCCCAGCACCGGCCCGACGCCGAGCCGCGACTTGCCGACATAACGCGCCCAGCCTTCCAGGCTGAGAGCGACCGCGTCGTTGAGCGGCGCGTCGTAGCGGACCGCACCGCGACCGGTGAAGCGCGCGACATTGGGGATGCGGCCGAGCGGCTCGAGACTGATCTGCGCCGCCTGAAGCGGATCGTAGCGCGCGGTCGCATTCACGATCGAGAGCAGAAAGGTCGGCGAGGGATCGGTGACCCGGCTGTCGTTGAAGGTCGATGAGAACTCGAATGCCAGGCCGCGCACGGGCTTCACCCGCAGCGATCCGCTCAACGAATAGATGCGGCCGTTGCCGATATTGCTCGTGCTCGGCAGGCCACCCTGATCGATATAGTCGGCCTGGATGTTGGACCATCGCGCGTAGGACAGGCTGATCGTGCCCGCGGCCCAGTCGCCGGGCGCGCCGCCGAAACGGAGGCCGGTTTCCAGCGATCGCACATGATCGCTGTGGAATCGGCGGACCAGATCGGCCTCGACCGCGAGCCCACCGGGGCGCAGCCCTTCCTGGTAACGCACGAACGCCAGTATGTCGGGTGCAAGCCGCACGGAGATCGAAGCCGAGGGAAGCACGGTCTGCTCGGACCGCCGGGCCGTGACCCCCTGTTGAAAGAGCTGGATCGCGGTCGGCCCTGCCACGCCCTCTGCGCTTCCGCTCAGCCAGTCATAAGTCAGTCGCAGGCCCGCGGTGACGGTGAAGATGCCGCGCTCCGCGCTACCCTCCGCAAAGCCGGTCAGCTCGCTGATCCGGTTGGTGACGCCGGTCGTCCGCACTGTCGCGTTCACCGGCCCGAGCGCGCGGTCGAGCGTAGTCTGGTTATGCGTGAAGCTCGCACCGACCACCCAGCCATAACCGTCGTGGAGCGGACGCCACAGCCGGTTCTCGCTGGTGAACATGGCGGTCCGGTTATGCTGCACGAACAGCCGCGGCGGTCCGGGCGTCAGCGTCGCGTCATAATCCTCGGTCAGGTGATGACGCACCAGCCCGGTCGAGGAGAGGAAGCTGACATCGGCGCCGCGCCGCTCGGCGACCACGCTGCCGAGCCGGTAGTCGGCATCGAAACCCCCGTCGGTCGGGCTGGCGCGCTCGAGCGGAGGCAAACCAGGATCGGCATATTGGCTGTCGCGCCCATGATTGTGCTGCACCACGCCGCCGAACTGGACACGCCAGTCGGGCGCGGGCTGGATCAGCAAGGTCGCGCGGCCGCCACCGATCGTCGTGCGGTTGATGTCGGCCTTATGCCGCTCGACATCGTCGATATAGCCGCCTTCGCTGATGCCGTAGCCGACCACGCGCAGCGCGGCCGTCCGACCGACCGGCAGGTTGACCCAGCCACCGATATCGCCACCGGGTGCGCCATGCTGCGTCGCGGAGAGGCCGGCCGAAACATAGCCTCCTGCCAGGTCCGATTCGGGCGCGCGCGGAACGATCCGCACGATCCCGCCGAGCGACCCGGCGCCGTAAAGCGTGCCTTGCGGCCCTTCGAGCACCTCGACCGACTGGATGTCGTAGAGCCGGAGGTCGGGATCGGGCGCGTTGTAGGTCAGGCGCAGATCGCCGAGATATTGGCCGACCGTCCCTTGGGTCGGGCCAGTGAAGCTCGAATCGGCGATGCCGCGGATGAAGAGCTTGTTGCGCCCCGCGCCAAGATAGGTGGAGGTGAGGCTGGCGAGCCGGGCGACGATCGAATCGGTGCCGTGCTCGCCGCCCTCGGCCAGCCGCGCGCCGTCCAGCAGCTCGACCGTGCCGGGATAGTCCTTGAGCCGGAGGCCGCGCTTGCTGCCGGTCACGACGACGAGGTCGCTGTCCTCGATCGCCTGGGGCGCGGTATCGGGCTTTGGGTGCCGCCGCGGGCGCTCCAATTTCACCGCGCGCCAGGCGTTCGGGCCCAACCGCACAGGTTTCGCGCCTATTTCGCGCAACAGCAGGCGCAGCGCCTGCTCGGGCTCCATCTCGCCGTGGATCGCACGGACCGGCCGGTTCCAGAGGGCGGGATCGTCGACCGCAACGCTGATCCCGGTCTGTCGGGACAGAGCGGCGAGCGCGCTTTCGAAACTGCCCGCCGGGGTCGTCAGCGCGCGCGGTGCCGCGTGCGCGGCGCTCGTCGCCGCAAGCGCGAAGGCGGCGATGATCGCCCCCTTGCCCATGTCAGCGGCGCGAAATCAGCCAGCCGCTGCCCCGGCGCTGGACATGCGCGCGGAACAGCGGCCCGAGCTCTTCGAGCCTGGACGGGTCGGCGACGAAAATCACGCCCCGGAAAGGCTGACCGGCGAGATCGGGACTGACCTCGACCCTCGCCCCGGCATAGCGCGACAGGTCTTCGGCGACGCGCGACAGCGGCTCGCCCGAATAGACGAAGCGGCCCTCGCGCCAGCCGCCGACTTGTTCCGGAGCGACCTTGCCACGCACCGCGACGCCGGCGGCGACGCGCAGCATGTCCCCCTGGCCGAGGGCGAGCTTATCGGCGGCGGGATTGTAGACGACCGCGCCTTCCGCGACCGCGACCCGCATCTCGTTCGCGGTGCGAACCACGTCGAACCGCGTCCCCACGTCGACCAGCCGGTCGCCGCCGACCTGAACCGCGAAAGGATGCGCGGTGTCGTGCCGGACCGTGAACAGGGCCTCGCCCTGTTTGAGTTCGGCGAATCGTGAATCCTTGCGGTCGAGCATCACGGCCGAACCGCCATTGAGCAGGATCGTGGTGCCGCCTTCCAGCGTCACCGTCCGCCGCTCGCCGGCGCGGGTTGCGACTTGATAATGCTGCGGCGTCTCGATGCTCGTCCGCACCGTGACCAGACCCGCCAGCATCGCCACCCCGACCGCCGCGACCGCGGACCAGGCCCAGCGCCGGCCAAAGCGACGTTCCGGCAGCGGCGCCGGCGCCTCGACCGGCAGGATATCGCTCAGATCCTGGTCCGCGATCGCGAGGCGGTGATAGGCCCCGGCATGACCGGGCGCCGTTGCCAGCCACGCCTCGAACGCTTCCCAATCGTCGAAGTCGCGGTCGCGCACGCGCACCACCCAGGCCAGCGCCTGTTCGTCGACCGCGTGAGGATCCTGGTTCATCGCCATGGCTTGGCCCTCAGGACGGAAGCCTCGCGCTCAAACCTCATCGAGCCGCCTCCTCACGTCGATCAAGGCGCGGTAGGCCTTGCGCAGGTCGGCCTCGACCGTGCTCAGGCTGACGCCGAGTTCGCGCGCGATCAGCTTCTGCGGCACGCCATCGATCCGGTGGCGGCGAAAGGCGAAGGCGACACGCTCGCCGAGCCCGTCGAGCGCCTCCTGAACGATGCGCAGATGCTCGCGCGCGATCAGCGGCCGTTCGCCCACCGGATCCTGCGCGCGATCGGCACCGTCGGTCTCGGCCGCGCTCCAATCGGAATCGCGCTTCGCCGCCTGGCGGACCGATCGGTAGCGGTCGAGCATCAGGTTGTTGGCGGCGCGATACAGATAAGAGAGCGGCTGCGCGACGGGCCCGGGCGTACCGGTCGAGACCTTGATCCACAATTCCTGAAGCAGGTCCTCGGCCGCATCGCCCGCACCATGCGCGGCGAGGAAGCGCAACAGCCGGTCGCGGTTCGCGAGGAAGATCGCCTGCAGGCCGGTGTCGGACATGAGGCTCAGGGCCGGCTGCGACGCGCTCGGGACATGCGCGCGGTCTAGCGGCTTCGCCGGGGGCGGCCAACCTTCACGCATCGCCTCCCGTCCCCTGCCTCCCCGCCTTCGGCATCCCGCCAGTCGCGCCTCGTGCACGGCCTGGCGAGGTTAGACGGAGCCGAACCGAACCAGCCTTTGCGTCCCAGCGATTTCAAGGCTTTGGAAAGGCGTGTCCGTCCCGGATGCGGGCGATCGACGTGGGCAAGCGAGCGTGCGGCGATCGTCCAACCCTGTTTCCCGGCGTGCCGCAAGACGGTGTCCAAAAAGGAAGGTGAACGATGGCGCTGGATCTCGATAGCGGCCTTACCCTGGACCGGCACCGCATGAGCGATGCCGCGCAGGCCGATCCGCTCTCCTACCGCACCATCGCCGCGATCGCGCTGCTCGCGCACATGACCGTGCTATGGCTGTTGGGCGAGGTTTTTGGCAGCGGGCTCGCCTGGGCGCAGACCATAGCCGCGATCGCCGCCTGCATCACGATCTACGGCATCAAGCAGATGCTGGCTTATCGCCGGCGCGGACCGTGGCGCTGGTATCTCGGGCTGCTCCCCTTCCTCGGCAGCTGCTGGCTGGGGATTCTCGGCAGCGTGCTGCTCGCCACGTGGCTGACCCGCGAAGGGCTCGACTGGTTTGCGGCCGGTACGTGCGCCGCGTTTGTCGGGCTGTGGTGGAACCAGGGCGCGGTCGAACGTCATGGCTGGTCGACCCACTGAACCAGCCCAATGGGTGCTGCGGATCCAAGGACCCCGGATCCGAACTTAAAGGACACCGCTTTATTGCCGATTTGAAGGGCCGGTCCGGTCAGGGCACGGCCCGCGCTTAAAGCCGGCCCGAACCCATGCCGATATCGGGGCGAATGCCCGGTGGCGGAGAGGGTGGGATTCGAACCCACGGTACGGTTGCCCGCACGCCGCATTTCGAGTGCGGTGCTTTCGACCTCTCAGCCACCTCTCCGCATGAGGGTTCCGGTCGAAGGAGGGGCGCTCCTAACGCACCCGAACGCGCTTGCCAAGCGCGGCTTGCAACAGAAAGCGCAGCCTTGCGCGGGAAAGCGGCGACATTAAATTACTGTCATGATTCCTTCCCGCACGTCCCACATTCCTCCGGCTGGCCGCGATGCGCTTCCGCCGATCGCGGAAGCGCGCTTCAGCATCGGCGAGGTGGTCCGCCACCGGCTATTCGCCTTCCGCGGCGTGGTGTTCGACATCGATCCGGTCTTCGCCAACAGCGAGGAATGGTATGCCGCTATTCCCGAGGACGTGCGCCCGGATCGCGACCAGCCCTTCTACCACCTGCTCGCCGAAAATGCGGAGAGCAGCTACATCGCCTATGTCAGCCAGCAGAACCTGGAACGCGACGAGAGCGAGGAGCCGATCGATCATCCGGCGATCTCCGGCCTGTTCGAGCCGTTCGACCATGGACGCTATGCGCTTCGCCGCGAGCATCGCCACTGAGGCGTCCCCTTCCCGTTAAGGGAAAGGGCCAAGATGCCAAGATTATTGATCCAAATCAGCCTTTGCTAGCCGAATGCGCCCGGCGGTTGGGGCTTTGAGCCAACCGGCCTTCCCCCCCGTCGCGAACCTGCCTAAAGCATGGATCATGAGGATGCGCATGCGCGGTGCAGGGAGCCGCATTTCGGGACTGGCCTTGGGCGCGTTTGCGCTCGCGGGTATGGCCGCCCCTGCCCAAGCCTATCTTTATTGGACCAAGCCCGCGATTGCGGGGGCGCCGGTGACTGGCCTAGAGCCGGGTATCATGCTGGCGATGCCCGGCGCGCAGCCCAAAGAGCTGACCGCGGGCCTGGTTTGGTCGATGCGTGCGGGGCTCAACGTCGCGGCCTTGCAATGCCAGTTCGC
>Ga0164242_10007529_pt1 | contig 11913 bp, 10 predicted proteins | sample OricomgcompostMG_FD_108783 | JGI IMG/M metagenome (GOLD analysis project Ga0164242, IMG submission 108783) | Miracle-Growth compost microbial communities from Emeryville, California, USA - Original compost - Miracle growth compost (MG) ... | reverse complement strand
GGTGGCGTCCGGGCACCACGAGGAGGGCGTCATCCCGCCGATGTCCAGCACGTGGCAGCACGACCCGACCCAGCCGATCCGCTCACCGTCCACGATCACGGGCTCGACCATGGTCACGTCGGGCAGGTGGAGAGCCCCGGAGTAGGGGTCGTTGGTGATGAAGATGTCGCCCTCGTTGATCCCGCCCCCGGCCTCGAACTGGCTGATGACGTTGCCCACCACGAGCTCCATCGAGCCGGAGTGGAAGACGATGTGCGGCCCCATCGCGGCGATCTGGCCGTCGGGGAGGTAGACACCGGTGTTGCAGTCGTTGGCCTCGAAGACCAGCGGCGAGCCGGAGACGTTCTTGAGGACGGCGGACTGCTGGGCCACGACCGCTAGCAGGCGGTGGCGGACGACCTCATACGTGATCGGGTCGACGGGCGCGGTGGCAGGGGTGGCGGTGGCGGTCATCTCAGCTCTCCTTCGTGGTGATGACGGTGTTCTCGAGCCGGTCGATGACGGCGTTCTGCCCGTGGCCGACGAAGATCGTGGTGCCCGGGTGCTCGATGATCGCGGGGCCCTCGACGGTGTCGCCTGGCTTGAGTGAGGTGCCGCGTACGACGGCGGCGTCGGTCCAGCCACCGGGCAGGTAGACCTTGCGCGTGGCCGGGCGCTCCACCTCGAGTGCCGAGCCGCCCGAGATGACCGTGCTGATCGCGGGCTTCTTCAGCTCGCCCTTGGCCTGGACCCGCACCGAGGGGATCTCGACGCCGGCTCCGGTGAAGACGGCCTCCGGTCCGTAGGTCTCCTCGAATTGCTTGAGGAAGGTGTCCAGCAGGCGCTGCATGTCCGCCGCGGTGAGCTCGCCGGGGGGCAGCGAGACGGGCAGGCTCTTGGACTGCATCCGGAAGCGCACTTCGGCGTAGCGCTGGACGTGGATCCGGTGGGGCTCGGCGCCCGAGTCAAGCAACTGCTTGCGCACCTGGCCCTCGAGCCGGGCGAGGTTCTCAGCGATCCGAGCGGCCGGCAGCGTCTCCGCGGCGTCCCCCCAGACCGGGGCGGCCAGCGGGTCGGAGAGTTCGGCGGCGACATGGAGGTCGCTCATCACCGCGCCGAAGGCGGAGTGGACCGTGGCGGTGGAAGGCACGACGACCGACTGGACGCCGAGCTCGTGGCCGAAGCCATGACAATGGGCGCCACCGGCGCCGCCGTATGCGTAGACGACGAAGTCGCGCGGGTCATGCCCCTTGCCGACGGTGAGGGTGTCGAGCAGGTCGGCCATCTTGTGGTCGGCGATCTGCTTGATGCCGACGGCCGCATCCTCGACCGAGATTCCGAGCGGGTCCGCAACATGCTCCTTGATCGCGCGTACGGCGGCCTCGCGGTCGAGCGCGAAGGTGCCACCAAGGAAGTAGTCCGGGTCGATGACGCCGAGGACGACGTCTGCGTCGGTCACCGTCGGCCGGGCGCCGCCGCGCATGTAGCAGGCCGGGCCCGGCACGGAGCCCGCGGACTCGGGACCGACGAGCAGCTGACCGTCGATCACCTGGGCGATCGAGCCACCACCGGCACCGATGGCGGTGACCTGCACGGCCGGCTTGAGGACGTGGTAGCCGTTGACCTCCTGGCTCGGGCTGACCACGGGCTCGTAATCGAGGATCATGCCCACGTCGAAGGAGGTGCCGCCCATGTCGGTGGTCAGCACGTTCGGCGTCCCGAGCTGCTCGGCGAGCTTGGCCGAGGCCAGGACCCCGCCGGTCGGCCCCGAGGTGAGCACCGAGACCGCCGTCTCGCCGCAGCGCTCCGGCGTCATCACGCCGCCGCCCGAGTCGAGGATGCGGAGCGTGCCGGTCATCCCCCGCTCAGTCAGCGAGGACTGCAGGTTGGCCATGTAGCGCTGCACGTGCGGGCCCAGGTATGCGTTGAGCGCCGTGGTCGCGGTGCGCTCGTACTCGCCGAGCACGGGTGCCAGCTCGGAGGAGACCGAGAGGTACACCTCCGGCGCCATCTCGCGGACGATCTCGGCGACCCGCTGCTCATGGCAGGGGTTGCGGAAGGACCACAGCAGAACCACGGCGATCGCCTGTACGCCATCATCGAGCAGACCCTGGACGGCGTCGCGTACGGAGGCCTCGTCGAGCGGCGCGACGATCGCGCCCTTGTAGTCGATGCGCTCGACGACCTCGGCGATGAGCTCGCGGGGAACGACCGGCTGGGGGTGCTCGCGCCGCGAGAAGCGCGTGATCTCGTGCGGCTGCTTGCCGGCCCAGTGGCCCATGCCGCGCTGGATGAGCAGCGTGTCGCGGAAGCCCTTGGTGGTGATGATCCCGGTCTTGACACCCTTCCGCTCGATGAGCGCGTTGGTGGCGACCGTGGTGCCCAGGCCGAAGTAGTCGACCTGGCCGAGCAGCGTGCCCGGCTCCATCCCGAGCTCGGTCTCCGCGAGGGCGAGGGCGTCGTTCACGCCGCGGGCCGGCTCGTCCAGCGTGGTCGGGGTCTTGAGCAGGCGCGCGACGCCCGCGTCGTCCAGAAGGACGGCATCGGTGAAGGTCCCACCGATGTCGATGCCGACGTAGTAGCTCACGGGTGAATCTCCTGAATGTGACGGGGGTCACGGACATGACCCGCGCCACATCATGGCTATTCACTCGACAGCATGTCAATCGTTGCGACGCAAAGTCGACGCCTCCGCGCGACGCGGCAGCGTGAGGAGTCTGCAGAGGCGAGGGTGCCGCCCGAGACCGCGGGCGCTTCGGCTCAGCCGACGAGCAGCGAGTACCAGGAGTCAGTGAGCACCTCGAGCGCCGCCTCGCGCGGCACGGCCTTCGTCCAGCCGCCGGAGTGGAACCACCGGATCGAGTAGTACTCGAGCTGAGCGAACGCCGCGACCGCCTTCGCGCGGCGGACCTTCGCGTCGAACCGCTTCGCGCGGGTGAGGCCGTTGGTGATCTCCGTGATCGCACTCTCATGCCAGGAGTCCACGGCCTTCTGGATCTCCGGCTCCACGTCGGCGGCCTGGTTGGCGATCGCGACGTAGGGCATCATCTGCCCCCACTGGTCGAAGCGACGCGAGAAGAAGGCCTCGATCTGCTCGCGGTCGCCCGCTGCGACCACCTCCGTGAGCGATGGCTTGTCGGTGGTGATCACGAGGTGGTTCACCTGCTCGATGAGCTCGGCGATCAGCTCCGCCTTAGACGTGAAGTGCAGGTAGAAGGTGGCGCGGTTGGCGCCGGCGCGGGCCGCGATGTCCTCGATCTTCGTCGCGACATAGCCCTTCTCGCCGAAGACCTCGAAGGCGGAGCGCAGCAACAGCTCCTTCGTCATCTGCTTCTGCTGGCTACGCAAGCTCATGAGCCGGACGATAGCCGACGTCGATCGAGGCGACATGGTGTCGCCTTAGTTGACGGTGACGCGAGTCACATGCAACGGTGTCGCCCGTGGGAACTCTCGTCTTCGCCGGCACCACATCGCACGTCAGCGGCATCGTCCGCGATCCCGATGTCTCTCCGGAGCACTCCGCTTCCCTCGCAGCGGCCTGGGACACGATGGCGGCCGACATCGCCGTGGCCGACCCCGATGTCGTGGTCCTGGTCTCGCCCGACCATCAGGAGGCCTTCGGCCTCGAGAACCTCCCCGTCTTCGCCATCGGCTCGGCCCGGACACACCGCGCGATCCGGGAGCACGGCATCCCGGTCGATGACGTCGCAGGTGACCCCGTGGCGGCACAGGCGCTGCATGCTTCGTTGCTCGCACAGGAGTTCGACGTCTCGATCGCGCACGAGATGCCCCTTGACCACGGTTTCCTCGTTCCGGTCAAGCGTCTCGGCCTGCAGGAGCGCCATGTGGTGCCCGTCTATGTCAGTTGCAACAATCCGCCGCTCCCCACGCTGAACCGATGTCGCGGGCTGGGGATCGCTCTCAGACGGGCCATCGCGAGTCTTCCGGCCGAGACCACGGTGGCCGTGCTCGGCCTCGGCGCCCTCTCGCACTGGGTGGCGATCCCTCGGATGGGTGAGATCAACGAGGCGTGGGATCACCAGATCCTCGGATGGCTGGAGACGGGCGATCTGGACTCGATCGCCGCGATGACGGACGCAGAGATCCTCGAGGCCGCCGGAAACGGCGCCCTCGAGATCCGTACCTGGCTCGTAGCCGCCGCCTGCGCAGGGGGCAAAGCCCGGACCTTGGCCTACGCCCCGATGTACCCGTGGGTCACTGGCATCGGCGTCACCGAGCTCGAGGTGGCGGGAGTGGCGGGATGAGCCTTGTCGCCCTCGGGCACCTCGCCCACGATCTCGACCGCCGGCCCTCGACGAAGCAGGAGCTGCTCGCCGACCCATTCGGCTTCCTGGCCGACTACGACCTCACCGACGCCGAGCGGCAAGCGGTGCTGGATCTCGACGCGCAGGCACTCGTAGACCTCGGACTCAACCCGATGCTGATGTGGAACATCCTCGGCGCAGCCGGAGTCGGCCCACGCGACCTCTACTCCCACACCCTTACCTTGAAGGAAGCAGGACACTGACAATGACTCTGTGGACCGACGCGCTGGGCGCGCAGATCCGGTACGTCCAGGCTGGCCCGTGGCGGACGCGTGTGCTCGAGGCCGGCGAGGGCGACCGTCACGTCGTTCTGCTCTCCGGCATCACCGGCCACGTGGAGGGCTGGACCCGGAACATCCACGCTCTCGTGGCGCAGGGCCTGCACGTGTGGGCGATCGACCTGGTCGGCCACGGCTTCACCGACAAGCCGCTCGACGTCGACTACGTTGCACCCACGTTCGCCCGGCACGTCGTACATTTCCTCGACGCCATCGGCGCGGAGAAAGCCGATCTGGTCGGCCAGAGCCTGGGCGGCTGGGTGGCCCTCTATGTCGCCAAGACCTACCCCGAGCGGGTCAACCGCCTGGTCCACGTCACCGGCGCGGGCATCCTGCTCGACGACGAGGCGCGCGCCCAGGAGGCCGCGAGCGTCGGCGCGAACGTCGCCACCGCCACCACCAAGGCGCTCGAGGAGACCACCCGCGAGACGGTCCGCAAGCGCCTCGAGTGGCTGATGCTCAAGCCGGAGACCGTCACCGAGGAGCTCGTCGAGGTGCGCTACCAGATCTACTCGTTGCCCGACTCCCGTCAAGCGATGCCGAAGCTGGTCGAGCAGGCCCCCGGCGCGGCCGGGCGGCCGTTCATGCTGACCGAGGCGGACCTTGCCGCGCTGCCGCACGAGACCCTGATCGTGTGGTCGGACCACAACCCGACAACCCCCTGGGAGGTCGGCAAGCGGGCCAGCGACATCATCCCCAACGCGTCGTTCGAGATGATCACCGACGCCGGTCACTGGCCTATGTTCGAGCAGCCCGAGCAGTTCAACGCCCTCGTGGCTCCGTGGCTGGGGCGCTGATCCATGACCCTGCGAGTGACTCTCTCCTGCGACCGCTACGACCGCACCGAGGCCCTGCGCGACGGCCGCGTGGTCCCCGACGGCATCGAGCTCAACTACCTGACGAACTTCGTCGAGGAGACCTTCTTCCGGATGGCGCGCTTCCAGGAGTTCGACGCCTCCGAGATGTCGCTGTCCAGCTATGCCCTCGGCGTGGCGAAGGGCGACTCACCGTTCGTCGCGATCCCGGTCTTCCCATCCCGGTTCTTCCGTCATTCCGGCATCTATGTGCGCTCAGACTCCGACGTGGCCCACCCCGCCCAGCTCAAGGGCGGCGTGGTCGGGATCGCCGAGTGGCAACTGACGGCCAACGTCTGGATCCGGGGCATCCTGGCCGACGAGTACGACCTGCCCGTCGACGCGGTGTCCTACCGCACCGGTGGCCTCCTCGACCCGGGCCGGCCCGAGAAGCTCAAGGTCGATCTCGAGGGGAAGTTCGACGTTACGCCCATCGGCGAGGGCCAGACCCTGTCGACGATGCTTGCGGCGGGTGAGATCGACGCGATCTACAGCCCGCGCGCGCCTCGGGGCTTCGGGCTCGGCGGCCCGATCCGGCGGCTCTTCGCCGACTCGCGGGCCGCGGAGGTCGACTACTTCCGCCAGACCGGGATCTTCCCCACCATGCATGTCATCGCCATCCGGCGAGACGTCTACGAGGCCAACCGCTGGGTCGCCCGATCCCTGCAGAACGCCTTCGTCGAGGCCAAGAGGCTGGCCGAGGAGAACTTCGAGGAGACGGCATCGCTACGCGTCATGTTGCCGTGGTACCTCGACGAGGCAGCCTTCACCCGCGACCTGATGGGCGACGACTTCTGGGCCTACGGCCTCGAGCCCAACCGGCACGTGCTGGAGACGTTCCTGCGCTATCACCACGAGCAAGGGCTCTCAGACCGGCTGCTCGGCCCGGAGCAGCTCTTCGCCCCAGAGACCCTGGCTGCCACGATCATCTGAGCCGGCGTCACCGGCGTCTCGCGGACGCCACAAGTGCCCTGGCGCCGGAAGTGATGGGAGAAGGTAAGTGGCTCTGACCAGCGTTTCCGCTGGTCAGAGCCACTTTCTTGGAGCCGTCTGTCGGAATCGAACCGACGACCTGCTCATTACGAGTGAGCTGCTCTACCGACTGAGCTAAGACGGCCTGTCGCCCAAGCGTTCAGGCAACGCGGGAAGTGTAGCGACGACGTGAGCCGCAGGCGAAACCGGCGCCGCCCGAGAGCGGCTTGGCATCAACAGGAGAGCCCGTTCTTGGGGACGATGCCCTTCACGAGGTAGTCCTCCACGGCGTTGTTCACGCAGGTGTTGCCGGTGTTGTAGCCGGTGTGGCCGTCGCCGTCCCGTGTGACCAGGACACCCGACTTCAGCAGCTTGGCAAGGTGCTGGGCCCACTGGAGCGGCGTCGCAGGGTCGCGGGTGGTGCCGATGACCACGATCGGGTTCGCGCCCGGAGCGCCGACCGGCGGCGCGGACTCGTCCGCCTTCTCCTTGAAGTCCATGCAGCCCGTCATGCCCCACGCGAAGATGTCGCCGAAGGTGGGCGAGGCCTTCTCGAACGCTGGCAGCACCGAGGGGACCTTGCTGGCCGGGATCGAGGACGGGTCGTCGAGGCAGTCGATGTCGTACTCCGCCTCCATCGAATTGTCGGTGTAGCCGTTCCCGTTCGGGTCGCGGTCGGCATAGACGTCGGAGAGCGCCAGCAGGATCGAGCCATTGCCCTTGAACGCCGCCTGGAGGGCCTGGGTGAGGTAGGTCCAGTAGTCACGGTTGTAGAGCGTGACGGCGACGCCGTAGAACGCGTTGCCGGACTCCAGGGTGCGACTGCCGTTCGTCGGCAGCGGATGCGCCTCGACCTGGTCGAGGAAGGTCTTGATCCGCGTCAGGCCGGCCTGGACGGTCGAGCCGAGGAAGCAGTTGCCGCCATCGACGCAGCTCTGCACATAGGAGCGCAGGGCCGTCTCGAAGCCCGCCGCCTGCTGGATGCTCATCTGCTTGTTGCTCAGCGTCGGGTCGATAGCGCCGTCGAGCACGAATCGGCCGACCCGCTTGGGGAAGAGATCGGCGTACGTCGTGCCGAGCTTGGTGCCGTAGGAGGCGCCGAAGTAGTCGAGGTGCGACTCCCCCAGCGCGGCCCGCAGCACGTCGATGTCACGTGCGGCATCGACGGTGGAGATGTGGGCGCCGACCGGGCTCTTCGCGCAGCCGTCGGCGAGAGCCCGGTTGGCAGCAACGGTCTGCTTCACCTCGGCCGGCGTATCGGGGGCCGGATCCTGGGCGATGTACGCGTCGAGCTGACGATCGGAGATGCAGTCGACCGGGTCGCTCTGTCCGACGCCACGCGGATCGAAGCCCACGATGTCGAAGTGATCGCGCAGCGGCTCCCGGAAGGCCTCCTTGGCCTCGGCTGCATAGTCGATGCCGGAGCCGCCTGGTCCTCCCGGGTTGACCACCAGAGAGCCGATCCGCTCGCCCTTGTCCGCCGCAGGCACCTTGAGGATCGCGAGCTTGATGGTGGCGCCACCAGGGTGGTGGTAGTCGAGCGGGACGGTGAGCCAGGAGCACTCGTCGCCGGTGCGACAGGAGGACCAGGTCACCCGCTGGCTATAGAACTTCGCCAGGGCCGGGTCGGGTGCCTTGGTCGCCTGGGCGCTCCCGCTGGAGGCGACGTCCGACGGGGCCGCGGGTGTGGTCGACGAAGCGGCCGGGGACGAGGAGGACCCGGACGACGAGGTGCCGCCGCAGCCGCCGAGCAGGGCCGCGGCCAGGACGCCGACCGCAGCCACGCCGGAGGCGCTGCGCAGTCGACTCATCACCTGTCCGCTCATGCCGTGCCTCCTCATGTGGGCAACCTCAGGGCGACCATCATCGACTCCAGAGCGAGTGCGGGCGGGACGTTGAACTCCATCAGCTGCTCCCGGGCCTCGAAGATCCAGCCGATCCGGCGCAGGTTGAGCTCCGGAGTGGAGGACTCGATCATCTTGACGATGTCGGGACGGATCTCCTCGTTGACGAGCTGCCCGGGAGCACCGGAGACGAGTGCGATCGCGTCGCGGTAGACGCTGACCATGTCCATCAGGCCGCGGTCGATGACATCGCGGTGACGACGAGTGGCGCGACGCTTCTGGTCGCGCTCAAGGGCGGCGAGAGCGGGACCGTACTCCCGGGGACGGCGGCCGCGCTCGACCACGCCGTACGCGGTGTCGAGGTCTGCCTTCTCCCGGGCATCGAGCTCGGAGGTGACGGCGTCGGCCTCCTCCTTGGTCACCGCAGTGAGCTGCTGGGCCGCGCGCATGCAGGAGCCGAGCGAGGTCAGCCGGGCCGGGATCGCGACCACCTCCGCACGACGCCTGCGGGTCGCCTCATCGCGGGCGAGCGCCTTGGCCCTGCCGATGTGGCCCTGGCTGGCGCGGGCGGCATAGGAGGCCAAGCCCTGCTCCACGCCCTGGCTGCGCATCAGGAACCTCGTGACGTCCTCGGTGGAGGGCGTGGCCAGCGTGACCAGCCGGCAGCGGCTGCGGATGGTGGGCAGGACGTCCTCGACGGTGGGCGCGCACAACATCCACACCGTGCGGGCGCCGGGCTCCTCGATCGCCTTGAGCAGCGCGTTGTTGGCCTGCTCGGTGAGACGGTCGGCGTCTTCGACGATGAGGATCTGCCAGCGTGCGCCGACAGGGCTGAGTGCAGACGTGCGGACGAGCTCACGGACATCGTCGACGCCGAGGGTGAGCTTCTCGGTGCGGATGACCTTGACGTCGGCGTGACTGCCGGCCAGAACCGTGTGGCACTCGTGGCAGACGCCGCATCCGCCCTGCTCGCACTGGAGCGCGGCCGCAAACGCCACGGCTGCGTTGGACCGGCCCGATCCCGGAGGCCCCACGAAGAGCCAGGACTGGGTCATGCCTCGGCCGCCGACAGCTGTGTTCAGCGAATCGATGACGTGCCGCTGGCCGACCAGCGACTCCCAGACGCTCATTCCTCGTCCCTGCCGCACACAGCCTGGCCGAGCAGCGGGTCGAGGCGGGCACGGATCTGATGATGGATCTCCCGGATCGGCGCGCGAGCGTCGAGCACGAGGTAGTGATCGGGGTCGTCCTTGGCCATCGTCACGAAGGCCTCGCGCACGCGCTGGTGGAACTCCAGCGACTCGCCCTCGATCCGGTCACGGCCCTCGAAGCGCCCCAGGCCGGCCGCCGGCTCCAGGTCGAGGACCACGGTCAGGTGCGGCCGGAGGTCCCCGGTCGCCCAGCGCGCGACCCGCTCGACCTCATGTACGTCCAGCGAGCGCCCGGCGCCCTGATAGGCCAAGGTCGAGTCGACGTAGCGATCCGTGATGACGACCTCGCCGCGATCGAGCGCCGGCAGCACCAACGTCTCGACGTGCTCGGCCTTGTCCGCGGCGTACAGAAGGGCCTCGGTCTTGTCGGCAAGGCTGCCGGTGGCGGGATCGAGCACGATCCGGCGCAGCTCCTTCCCGACGGAGGTGTCGCCCGGCTCGAAAGTGAGCACGACGGTGTAGCCGGCGACGGTCAGGGCGTCGCGCAGCAGCCGCGACTGGGTGGACTTCCCCGAACCCTCACCGCCTTCGAGGCACACGAAGACACCGCGCTCGGTGTAGACCCCGTGACCGGAGGAGGGCGGCGTGCTCATGGCACGACCCTACGGGGTGACACTGACACTCTTGAGCCAGCCCGTGACCAGCGGCACGACCGGCTCGCTCTGCCTGGCCCAGCGGAAGTGGTCGATGCCGTCCTCGTCGAGGTGGACCCGACTCACCGTGGCGCGCGGAAGCTTCGCGACCAGCCCATCGATGGAGGCCGGCGGCCCGAGCCAGTCGTCCTCGATCGAGACCGCCAGCACCGGCAGCTCCACGCCGGCCAGCCCGCTCTCCCCGGCCACGAACCGACCGGTGCGGGCGAGGTGGCCCCAGTCGCGCATGAGCCCGCGAGCCTCGCGGCCGGCGAAGTTGAGCCGTGCGCCGGGGAAGTACCCGACCGCGGCGGCGGCCAACGGGAAGGCGTACGACGCGAGCAGCAGGCGGCGACCGAACATCCGCCAGTGCGGTGTGCCGGAGGCGACCAGGATGATGCCGTCGAGCACACCGGGATGCAGGGCGGCGTACATGACGGCGATCTGGCCGCCCAGGCTGTGCCCGAGCACGTGCAGCGGTGCCTGCGGGAACGCCGCGCGCACGGCGGTGACCGAGGCGTCGAGGTCGTCGACGAGGTCGGCGTACCCGAAGTCGTAGGTGCGTCCCGGGAGGCGGCCATCGCCCTCGCCCACGACTGCCTCGTGCCCGCGCTGCTCGGCGACGACCGCGTGGACGCCCGCCGCGGCCAGCGCCTCGGCGAAGACGCCGTAGTAGCGCGCCTTCATGCCCATCGCCGGCTGGAGGACCACGACCGGCGTACCGGCCTGAGCGCCGGCTGCACGCGTGATCGTGAGCCGGAACCGGGTGCCCTCGGCGCGGGTCAGGGTGACCTGCTCCTGCGGCTGGGTGGAGCCGACGCTCACTTCTTCGTGGCCGTCTTCTTCGTGGTGGTCTTCTTGGCCGCCGTCTTCTTCGTGGTCGACTTCTTCGCAGCGGCCTTCTTGGTCGTCCGCTTGGCGGTCTTCTTCGCCGGACCCTTGGCCCGCTTCTCGGCGAGCAGCTCGGCCGCGCGCTCGATCGTCATCGACTCGATCGCGTCGTCCTTGCGCAGGGTGGCGTTGTACTCGCCGTCGGTGACGTAGGCGCCGAAGCGGCCATCCTTGATGACCACCGGGTTGCCCGAGACCGGGTCGTTGCCGAGCTCCTTGAGGGGCGCGCTCGCGGCCGCCCGGCCACGCGTCTTGGGCTGCGCGTAGATCTTGAGCGCTTCGTCGAGCGTGATCGTGAGGAGCTGGTCCTCCGAGGCCAGCGAGCGGGAGTCGGTGCCCTTCTTGAGGTAGGGACCGTAGCGGCCGTTCTGCGCCGTGATCTCCTCGCCGTCCTCGGCCACACCCACCACGCGCGGCAGGCTGAGCAGCTTGACCGCGTCCTCGAGGGTGATGGTGTCGAGGGTCATCGACTTGAACAGCGAGCCGGTACGGGCCTTCGCCTTCTTGGGAGCGTCCTCGGGCAGCAGCTCGGTGACGTAGGGGCCGTAGCGACCGGACTTCGCCACGATCTCCAGACCGCTCTCCGGGTGCTTGCCGAGGTGGATCTCCTCGCCGGCCGGGTTGGCGAAGAGCTCCTTGGCCTTCTCCAGGGTCAGCTCGTCCGGCGGCAGATCGTCAGGCACGTTCGCCCGCTTGCCCGCCGGGGTGCCGTCGTCGCCGGGGCCCTCGATGTAGGGCCCGTAGCGACCCACCCGCAGCGAGATGCCGCTGTCGGGCCCGCCGACCGGGAAGGTGGCCAGCTCGCGGGCGTCGATGTCGCCGAGCTCGTCGACGAGGGTCTTGAGCCCCTCGACCTTGTCCGAGCCGTAGTAGAACTCGCCGAGCTCGTTCTTCAGGGTGCTCCGGCCGCCGGCGATCTCGTCCAGC
>Ga0164242_10007528_pt1 | contig 11914 bp, 7 predicted proteins | sample OricomgcompostMG_FD_108783 | JGI IMG/M metagenome (GOLD analysis project Ga0164242, IMG submission 108783) | Miracle-Growth compost microbial communities from Emeryville, California, USA - Original compost - Miracle growth compost (MG) ... | reverse complement strand
CCTACTTTCACGCTCTAAGGAGAAACGTAGTTCTTCTTGTTCAATGGTGGCCAGTGCTTGTTTAGCTTTCTTAAGAATTAGATAATACGCTTCCCAAACGCTTTTATTAAAAGGTGACTGTTCTTGGTGCTGCATGGATTGTTTCATAATGATTGATTTAATAAGGTTAATGGATGGACTATAAAGACAGATAGCCTGGCTGAGTAAGCCAAGCTATCGCGGTGTTTGGGAATAGAATAAGGTAATGGACCTTTTAAAGAATGTGGATGAACTTAGCTGATTGGTAATTCAGAACATGCCGCCAATAAGTAGGAAAGTCAGGTTGTAAAGTGATTTCTTTAGCCTGTTGACCCAACAACCCAACCTTCAATAAGGCTCTTAACTCTGCCTCAAACGGACAATTATGAATTGCATAATCAACTTCATAAGTATAATGAAGCGGGCAATCAAGGCGTAGCTTAACGGATGAACACATAAAGCCGTGCATACTATATAAACTTTCCGTTCTGTCATGCTTATAATCTCTTTCAAAGTAGGTTTCACCTGGCTTCAGGAACTGTGTTTTGATGGTTTTGATAAGACAATGAAAGTTATATTCTACGCTGCTGTTCTGCATGCACTGCATTTTCCATGAGTTTTTTCTTCCTTCAGCAAGAATCCAGCGTTTGGTTCCTCTGTGTTGTGGCTTAGTGTTTGGTAATAGTGGTTTTAGCTCTCTCATACTGTTTGCGGTAAATTGTGAATGGATGGGTTTCAAGGTTTGGCTGATTGCTTGTCTGAAAGTAAAAGGCAGCATTCATAGTGCTATGAATAGTGCCTCAACAGGTTTTCATCTATAGGATGGTAAACTGTTCTTTCAAGACAGGTAGACAGCTCAAAGCCCTCGTAAATCTTTTGGTTTTATCGCCAGCAGGTGAGGAGGGTTAGATCAAAGCAGTCAACGTCCTCAAGCCACAGAGTAAATCTCTGTATAGGGAAATCGTTATGTACTAAAGCGATCTATATATAGTGACCCATCGGGGTCATTATGAGAGGGCGTAGATTTTTATTGGCCTTAAAATTTTTATATGTTTTGAAAATTGCTTTCAGACTGTTGTTTTAAAAGGTGACCTTGTAAAACAAGCGTTGGGAATGGCTTTAATATTGAGAATACAGAAAAAAATAACTTTATAGGTGATGAGTCAAAATATATTGATATAAAAACTCCTGATAAATAATATCAGGAGTTCCATAAAATAATTTCATATCCAAAATACTGGTAGCCCTGTATAGAAGGGATTTTTAACTATTTTTTGTCTTTAGTCTATTTACTTTTTATCGACATCTCGGCTTGAGTAAGAAATTTCCTGCTTTCAATGGCATATGCTTTCTCTCCATCTTTTAGAGTAGTTCGCCTTACATTAAAATAGCGTGAAATATGAGATGCTAACGGTTTGAACCCGACACTAAACTCTGAGTATATGTCACCAAGCTTTTTAATTATACCTTGTTCAGAGTAATTTCGGTTTACATTAAACTCATCATATACAACATCAATCATTTCAATATTGCTAATTGAGTTTTGCTTTTGTTTAACTCTCACCGCTTTTCTGATTTTTGAAAGTCTATAACCAGCTTCTTTAAGTCCATTTAAGCCAATGACATTATAAGCATGATATATTTCAGGACAGCGTTGGCGAATATCTGCGATTTCATTTTGCGTGTTATCGAACAATCTGAACCCGTTCACAGGCTTATACTGATGAAGTTTTTCCAATTGCTCCGCAACTGTCTCAAACAGCTCTTTTTGCTCCCTTGTCTGAGAACGTTTTAACCTGTCCTCGTCGCTTAATTGGAATTGTTGATAAAAGAAGTTTACGTTAAAATAGTGCGTGTTGTCATATGCAGCTTTTAAGCTTATTGTGTCTTTATAGCAACTTTTAATTTTCTCTTCATTCAAGTAATTATCCTTCATAAAATAATTTAACTCACCTTCTTTTGTAACATAACGTGCATGGTCAACTCTTTCCAGTGCTTGTTTTAAAGTGTCTTTAGCACCCTGGTCTAAATCGTGTTTTGTAGACAGGTAATCTAAGAACTGTGTATATGCACTATGGCAACCATCAAGATAGATTTCTGCATCGGTTTGACTTTTAAACTCTATTTGTGGATTTACATTAGAGATATGAGTGATCTTTCCAACTCCATTTCTAAATCTTCCAGGAATTTGTATGGCCTCTGTTTCGGGATCTAATATGGAGTGTTTCGCAAAAAACAAATCTGTGATCATCAGCACATCAGGACAAAAATCCAAGTCGATATCTACAGCTGAAAAAAAACGACTCGTAAGAAAGTTATACTCTCCAAAAGTAGACAGGTCGCTATATGCGTTGTGGAAATTAGCATCATTTAGTTTCTTCACGCTATCGTCTGCACAAAACACCATAGATTGCTTTTTGATCTCAAGCATTTTGATAATAGACAAAATCGTGTCCGTTGAATTGATAAAAATGAATAGAGGATTATCAGATTTATTTGTTAAATATTCTTTAAAGGCACCTATCACATTATTTGTGCAAATCACATCAATGTCCTTTTTATAATCAAACAGAGGTTGTACGTTAATAAACTTAAAATCTTGTTCAAAAAACTTATGGTAACTCGGTACAATGGGTGTAGCAGAAATCATATATTTATTTTTGAATTTAAAGAACTCGTCCATCGGTGCAATTATAGCGCTTCTGTAATCCACGTCAGAAATAAGATGATCGCACTCATCAAGCATTAGTGTAAAGTCTTCATAAAGATTGTATATGCCGCATTCAAGAATAGCGGGCACCACTTTCTTAATGAATGCTTCTGGTGTACACATAATCTTTTGGGGAGTTATTTTAGACTCTAAATATTCAATTATGTTGTCTTTATAAATTCCTTTGTAAACAGTTAGCAATCCGCTATGCTTTTTGCCTTTGCCCTTGATCACGGGAACATGGGCCTCAATTATAATACTGTTATGGTCTGCTAAAATTTCAGCATATGTTGCACCTAACGCCGGTAGCTTCTTATGTACAATTCGGTTAGTGGGTATCGGATTTAAATCTTGTAAATCCGACAAATATTGACCCTGTTTTACAGGCACGTCAATGACTGGAAGAGTATTTTTCTTCGTTTTCATCTTGAATTATTATTTAAGTTGGTTAAAAAAGGGTGACGTCTTTCAGCCACCCTTTTACTACTTACTTCTCGAAAGGAGAAACGTAAGTGTTATTTAGGAAGCTAGTTAATACTGCTTCCACGTCAGTTGTTGCCTGTATAGATTGGCTAATTTTGCCACATGCATAGATATAATCTATATAAAAGAAGGGTACACCTGTCTTTTTTTGATTGTATTTCCTATACTCAATCTCAGTACAATTACTAAGATTCTTATGCAGCTCATAGCTTGCACTACCGACTATTAAATCTGTCATTGTTTTTGTTTTTATATGATAATTAATTTAGTTAATAAAAACTCTCCTAGGAAGAGTAAGAACAAAGCAAGACTGCCCGTCGGCTGGAAGGAGTGGAGTTTGTGTTTCCCGGGATAACTCAACCATCCGCTATTTCCGTATTGCTGATGCAAAGATAATAGCGAATTAATATAATTAGCTGATTTTCAGAGATATGAGATGGATTTGGTTTGCTCAAAAATCAACTATTTGAATCCAGTGAGGATTATCATTTGTGGTTTCTGAATCGGGAATATTTTTTAAGGCATCGGAGAAGTAGGTGCGTGAAAAGTCAGGGTCTTTCTTTAGCTTCTCGTTGAATAACAACAACTTACTGTTCAAAGTCTCAATTGATCTATAGGTTTCAATTTTGGCATTTACCAGCCCAAAAAAAGTAAGGTATTCGTAGATGAAATCGTCTTTTTTACGTGCCCGATTATCCTTTGATATGTGATCAAGTACCTTTTCCTCGTCCAGATAGGCAAGCAGTAGTGACCTGATCCGCCTGATAAGGAACGCGTGAAAGGAAGATTTGCCATAATGGTTTACGGTTTTCTTCAGTTTAGGCAGGTCTTTTTGTGTAAGGAAATCGTAACCAAGTAGCGATTGGTAGAATAAGGTTTGGTTTTCTTTCTGTACTTCCAATAGGTCTGTAACAAGACTGGATAGTAGTTTTTCAGGATAATCAACGGTAATCATGGTCTTTTTACCCGCTAACGTATATTGCAGTGACGGCTTAATGCTTCCTGAAACATATAAGTATTTGCCATTAGGCATTTCTACAGATAAGGCCTGGCTCTCAGCAATCATATGTATAACGCCAACCTTTTGCTCCTTCGTCACTTTACGCATGTCCAATTTGCCATTATCATTGGTGAAATCGCTGACAGGCTTTTGAGATACAACATTTAAGTAACCGAGAATTACTTGATCAATTTCGTCTTTTTCAACTCCTTCCTCAAGTAGATTCTTGCAGGCTTCATCTAAAGTGATGTTAAAGACAGGTACTTCAATCAGATCATATAAGATACTAGCTTTATCTCGTAAGCTTTTGTGTCTAGCATTGTAAGCAGATTTATTTCTGAAGTCAATTTTATATAGCAGCGAAAGAAATAGCAAGTTGTTTAAGTGATCGGTAGCATTGTACCTGTCAAGGAACTTTTTGAATAATTCGATGAACGCTGAAAAATATCCTTCTTCTTTATGAATGTTATAAGTAAATCTTTTTATAGAAAGATCTGGAATATATTCTTGAGATTCGGAAAGTAGTATCGTGTATAATGGATCGTGATTTAGTAACCGGAACAGTTCATATTTCTTAATGAATGATGCCTTAATCTTGAATTGTGGGTCTTGTGTGATCTCCATAATATTGAAAATGCAAATATGTGAAATAGCTGCACAGTTTTGTAATGGTTACGTTAGGTTCCAGGGATATGGTTCTGATAGCTTGTTCTAAAAGGTCACTAAGTTTAAAAGAAAGCAGGACAGTTGCCCATCCTGCTTATCCATTATGCAATGCAACTTATCACTTTGGCATTTGCCTCGTCAATTACTGATTGGTCAAAGCTATCTAAGTATATATTGGTAATACGATTACCGTGTTCATGTCCCATTGCTTCAGCTATTAACTCGACTGAAAATTCTAATCGTTTTGCTGTGGTGGCCCATGAGTGTCGTGCTACGTATGTCGTAACTTCACAGTCTAATTTGCAATCTTTTACAATGTTACCTAACCATTTGTTGGTCGTTTTTATCCATTGCGCAATAATCGCTTTAGCTTGTAAGCCATCTTCTCTAACATTAGCAGGCACTACGGGTAATAAATATTTACTGTTACTATTTATGTATTGCTTGAGAAGGTTTTCTGTATAAGGTTGAAGTTTAATGCTAAGTTCTTTACCTGTCTTTCGTCTTTTATAGGTTAACCGTCCTTTCCTAATATTAGAGGGAGTGAGGTAAGCTAAATCGGTGAAAGATGCGCCAATCAAACAAAAGCTTAACAGGAAGTAGTTCTGCGCATGCCATTTCCGTGATTTGGGCGGAAACCTAATAGTTGCAATGGCTTTTAAATCGTCGATGATTATCGCTCGTTTGGCTGTGCGTTCCGATTTAACCGTAATATCAAGGAATGGATACTTGGTGCGGTCTGCAACTTTAGCTTTAATGGCTTTATTATAGATAGCTCGAAGCGTTCTAAAGTAATTACTGATGGTATTTTGCTTTACTCCATCTTTCAGCAAGTGACGTTTGAATCCATCTAATAACGTATAGTCAATATCATTAAAGCGCAGCTTCGGATTAGTTGCAAAGGCTGTAAAACGATTGATAGTTGTACGATACACTATAGCATTGCCAGTCTGATTGACTGATAGCATATCCTCAACCAACTGCTCAGCGAATGTCTTAAAAGGTAAAGATTTTGTGATTGATGGTTTAGGCTTATTACTTGTTAATCTCTCTTTCAAGGTCTCAAAACTAAAGTCATCTTCAGACTCCAATTCTATAACAGCCTTTTGAACGTTAAGATAGGTTTCAGTGATTGTCTTATTTAAAAGAGCGCTGTTTTGGTGAGATGGACCCACTTGACTTTTGTCAGCTAACCAAAACTCTTCATTGATGAACACACCAGTATTAAATGTGGTAGACTGGCGATTGTAGGTGATTCTGATACTAACGGCATAGGTTCCGTCTGATTTTGGACGACGGGTATCCATTTGAATTTTGTAAGTAACCATTGATTTGAGGTTATGGTTACCATGTTTGTGCAAACTATGTGCAAACAACAGACGCTAAATAGACCGCTTTTTAAAGCTCCTCAAAGGCCTATAAACAAAAAACCCCTTAGAAGTAATCTAAGAGGCTTTTATTAAGTGGGAGTTACTGGGTTCGAACCAGTGACCCTCTGCTTGTAAGGCAGATGCTCTGAACCAGCTGAGCTAAACTCCCTTGTTTTGGGACTGCAAATATAGGCGCATTCGGCAATTCTTCAAAAAGAAAATGAAAATAAATTATAAGTGACTGATTTGAGCATCCTTACGCCTGTATTCATCAGGAAAATCCGTTAATTGCGCCCAACCCTTGCACGGTTTGAGCATGCCTGTCCTCCTGGCCAAACATTAAGCAACTTAGATAAGCAGGGAGATTAAACTTCACTAAAAACTAATACAATAGTTAATTATTAAATATTTGTATCTTTAATTATACCAATGCCGTTATCATGAGAGGTATAGTTATTTGTACTGCTTTTTTATTATCTGCACTTTACACAACCGCCCAAATTGTTACCGGTAAGGTTTATAGGGAAGGTACGGATAGCGTTATTATTGGCGCATCGGTTTATTATGGCGGCTCCATGTATGGCACGGTAACAAATGATAAAGGTCAGTTCCAGCTCGTTGCCAAATCCGGGCAGGTGCCCATAACGGTAAGCAGCATCGGTTATCATTCCGCATCCGTTCAATATCAACCTAATAAACCCTTAATCATATATCTGAAACCTAAGCCGGAAGAATTGCATAATGTAATCATCCGCGCTGATGGCATGAGCAGGAAAGATGAAATATGGCTGTTTACACGTGAGTTTTTGGGCCTGTCGTACTATGCGCGCAACTGTACCATTAATAATATGGATGATATTGATTTTTTTTATGATAATAAAACGCAAACGCTTACCGCTACCTGCGATAAACCGATCATCATCAATAATAAGGCATTGGGATATACCATTAGCTATTACCTGGACAGGTTTGTTAAAACACCTAAACAAACTTATTTTGCCGGGGACTATATTTTTAAGGAAGATAACAGCGATAAGGATAAGTCCAAAATTATACGCAACAGGGAAAATGCTTATAACGGCTCGCGGATGCAGCTGATAAGGGCGCTGTGTAATTATACTTTAAACCAAACGGGCTTTCGTTTATATGCTCCTGATTATACACCTTTAAGGGAGAAAGATATTGTAGTAAAGGATACCGCAAATAACAAATACCTGCGTTTAGGAGGCCGGGTACGAATTTTTTATAATAACGACAGGCGAACGTTAAACAGTGTAAATAGTTTGGAAGAGCTTTCCTTTATTGATAGCAGTGGCTTTTATAATGCCAGCTTACGATGGGCGGGCGAGATGGGCCAGCAACGGGTGGGCGATCTGCTCCCGTTTGATTATCAATCGCCAGGTAAGCCCCAAACTATAGCAACGGCAGAAATTAATACAACACTCACAAAAAAGGACAGGAAAAAAAGCGATCAGGTTAATAAGCAGTTAGCATTGTTCAAATCTATCGTTTTAGTGAAGGATAACCCGCTGGATGATGAGTTGGTGATCCGTAAATGGACGCAGCCTGTTTATTATAAAATTTATGGCACCTGCGGGCGTAAAAAACTTGACATACTATTAGCAAATTCCGTTAAATCGCTTTTTAAAATGGTGGCCGATGTTTCGTCCTTGCAAATTAAAAGCACTGATGATGATAAGGCCGTCAACTTTTTTATTATACTGAACGGAAGCGCGGACGGTTATCGGGATATTTTACCTGCCGATGCGGTTACTTATTTGGCAGGGCATCCTCAAAGCCCGGGTTATTACGCTTATAACGAAGACGGATTTACCTCAATGGTGAAGTTTGTTGACCTAAAAAGTATAGGCGACCCGGTAATCAAATTCCCATTTCTTGGTTCTATGCTAAGGCAGCATATCCTTAATGGCTTGGGGTTTTTTAACCTGGCGGCATACAAAAAGGAAAGTATATTTAATAACGATGTAAATCTGAACCAAGCGGACCCAAAAACAAAAGCTGCTGATATAAACATCATCAGGTCTTTATATCGCGCCGATATCAAATCGGGGATGACCGAGCAGGAACTCGATAATATTATTAAATAAGGAGTACCACAGTAAGTATTATTTTACAAGAAAGGCAGCCACTTTTCAAGCTGCCTTCCTTTCATTCAAATTTGGTTATGCACCGGTGTGTATGTTTTACCCAGCCTATTTTTTAGTGGTGGTTGAAGTGAACCTGTAGGAATAGGATATCAAAAAGTACCTTCTTAAAATTTGCTCCTGTATATCGTACAAATAATTATCACCCACGTAACGGAAGGAGTCTATACTTTGGTCAAACAGGTCAAAGCAGGATATTTTGATTTCCCCGCGATCGCGGAACTGGAATTGCCGGGCTATGGATAAATTCACTACGTTCGAACTGCGCTGCTGGCCGGGCGCCACCTGCGGGTTATAGGCGTACGAATAATTGGCTTCAAACGTCATATGTTTTACCATTTTAATAACCGTGGGGATGTATAAACTTTGGGTGGCGTATCTGATATTTTTGAAATTAACGTCCTGATAACTGGTAAAGCTGGGATTGACAGTATAAGTGGGGTTAAACTCAAATTTGTTGTTCCAGTTAGCAAAAACCTGCTGACTGAAAGTGCCCGATAGGGTATTTTGAAAACCATCCTGCCCGTTGATGTTGAAAAAGTTGTGCTGATAATTTGCGCTAATACGGTCGGTAAGCCGTACCTGCCAGTTATTAAACTTTTTGAAACTTTTAGATTCGGTGCCGCTAAGCGATGAGCTATAGCTCCCGCTTTTATTGATCGGCCTGGAAAAGCTTACATACTGGCTGCTTGTCTTTCTTTCAGAGAAAACACTGTTTTCATTTATAAAAAAATAGCCGCTAATATTAGTGCTCAGCATGCGTTCGGGTTTATTTAAATAAACGCTCACATTTAAGCTGTGCGAACGGGTTGGTTTAAGTAAAGGGTTGCCCGAGTTGCTGGAGAACTGGTTATACACCGTTGTATCGGGCCTCAGGCTGTTAATTTCGGGCTGCCTTACAGACATACTATAACTTAAGGAAAACAGGGAGTTTGAGAAACTTAACGCCGGCAATAAAAACGTGTCATAACGATTAATATCAGGGAAGCCTTTTTTAAACTTATTATACGTTTGCATAAACTGCACCCCAACGCTGGCCATTAAGCGGGCTTTTTTTGTAAAGTTATAAGTTATTTCGGGCCTTATGGTTTCGTAAAACTGTTTGCGTACCAGGTCGCGGCTAAGGTTCTCAACATAGGCGTCATAGAGCCCCGTTTGCGGATTAAGATCATAGGTGAACAGGCGGCCATTGTTGTAGTTGAAGTTGTTTGAGAGCTGCACATCGCCCGTAAGTTTTTTGCTGAAGGGATCGCGGTAAGTAATATTTACGCTGGCGCTGGAGCTGCGGCTGGCGCTATTACCCAGGCGGTCCTGCGTACTTGAGGGTATAGCTGTGTACGAGGTAATATCGTTTAAGGTATAATCCACGCCGTTTCCCGGCGAAATACTCATATTATGGGAAATGTTTAGCGATTCGCCTTTTTTATGGAAAGCATGATAATAACTGAAAGTATGCTGAAACCGGAAATTATCAGACCGGTCACGAGATGAATTAATGGAGCTATTAAGCCTCGGCACAAAATTATTATAAGCGTTGTTGGTATAGTTTCCATTACTGCCGCTGTTGCTGATAGTGATGATAGGCTGATACCGTATTTTCACGGTGCTATCGGGGTTCATTTCAACCAGGCTGCTTAGGGTGTGGGTGTTGCTGTGCGATCTGTCGTCTACGAAATAATTGCTGCTTAAGATGGTGTCATTTTTTAAAAACTGCTGGGAAAATTCCTTTTCGCCGTTGATATTGGAGGAATGACTAAAGTAATAAAGCAGGTTAACCTTAAGTTTTTTGCCATAATCGGTATTGATATTTGCCCCGCCGGCGCCTATTGTTGAAATGGAGCCCCGGCCGCCTAAGTTTAAATTCCGTGCCACATCGGTACCATTGCGGCTAAAGCCTGCCAGGCTGCTTAAATCGCCCTGGCTAAAGCCTGTACGGCTCAGGTTATTGGCAATGCCGATCAGGCTTATCTGCAAGGTATCCCTCAACATGTTATAAATTATACCCGCGTCGTATCGGTCGCGGGTGCCTACCCCACCGTGCAGCTTGCCGCCCACGCTTTTTTTAATGGCGCTTTTCAGTTTCAGGTTAATGATCTTATTCACCTTGGCATCGGGTATCAAATGGTCGGGGTCGTCTTCGCGGTCGTCATACACCTGTACTTTGGCAATCAGGTCGGCATCCAGGTTTTTGGAAGCTATCCGCGGGTCGTTCGAAAAAAATTCCTTACCGTCTACTTTTAATTTCACGCTTTTACCATTCACGGTAATATTGCCGTCCATATCAACCTCCAGGCCGGGCAGGCGTTTCAGCAAATCCTCTACTACCGAGTTAGGCGGTGTTTTAAAGGCTTCGGCGTTAAACTCAATAGTATCTTTTTTAACCACTATGGGTACTGCTTCGCCGTTTATTTTTACCTCGTTCAAATTGTTGGTTTTAGCTGATAATTTAAGAGTGCCCAGTTGCAGTGTCTCGCCCTTTTTCAGGTTAAGATTTTTACGATAGTTATTATAAGTTACATATGAGATCACCAGCTTGACGGGTTTATCCGAAGGCAGGTTATGTAACGTAAACTCCCCGGCCTTGTTGGTAACCGTATAGGATATCAATGATGAATCGGTCGGGTTAACAACGGCTACAGTAGCCAGCTCCAGTATTTCATTACTGGCCGAATCAACTACCTTACCCTGGATATTTGCACGGTTTTGTGCCAGGCTTGCCGTCGCTGTAATGGCAAGCAACGCTATAATTGCGATAAATTTCATTATTGAACTTAGGTTGGTTGAAGTTACGGTATTAGTTGGTTATAATTGTTAATAAAGACTAAAAAAATAGTTATGCCATTTATCGCACTAAAATATCTGCGTTCGTAAATTATTATTCTGGGCGTTATTGTATGGCGGCTATCCTATTGCGCTCATTTAGTATTATTACCGGAAGTATTAAAAGGTTACAAGCTGTGTAAAATAAATTTTATTAAAACGAGGCCGGTTAATGCTTGTTATTATCCAGGAAATACACAAACGGTCCTCGGGGCCACTACGCTAATAGATGGGGGTATCCTGGTTTAAACTGGCAAAGCACAATAAACCCTCTCCGCTTCTAAGAAGCTGTCTAAAAACAAAAAGAACGTCATTGAGGAGCGGAGCGACGTGGACAACCGACCGAAGGGAGCTCATTAATGCCATTTGAAAAACAATTTGATATTAATAATCCTCGAATCACCCTAAACGGCGAAGCCCTCATGAATACCTTTGAAAACGATTAAAACATGAATAATCCCTCTCCGGTAGAGCTACTGTGTGGACACATCTTTTGATGTTTTTAAATCCAATTTTATAGCTAAAATTGTAAAAAACAATGTCATTTCGACGAACCGACCGGGGTTGTGTGTACGGGTGAGGAGAAATCTTATACGAAATACCGGTCGGCATTTCCTCGCGTATAAGATTTCTCCGTCGCACCACGCTCATTGCTTCCCCGGCCCTATCGAAATGACATAAT
>Ga0164242_10007527_pt1 | contig 11916 bp, 9 predicted proteins | sample OricomgcompostMG_FD_108783 | JGI IMG/M metagenome (GOLD analysis project Ga0164242, IMG submission 108783) | Miracle-Growth compost microbial communities from Emeryville, California, USA - Original compost - Miracle growth compost (MG) ... | reverse complement strand
CGCCGACACCGCCGACGCCGCCACACGCGCCGCCTCATTCGCGTTCTGCGCGATCTCCCGGATCGAGGCATCCATCTCCTCCGAACCCGAAGCCACCGACTGCACGTGCGCCGAGATCTGCTCGGTCGACGAGGCGACCATGCCGGCCTGCGCCGAGGTCTGCTCCGCCGAAGTCGCGATCTGCAGCGACGTCGCCGACAACTCCTCACTCGAAGCCGCCACCGCATCGGAGGAGGCGACGACCGTGCCGATCAGCTCCCGAAGACTCGTCTGCGCGCTCTCGAGGGCGGTCGCCATCCGGCCGACCTCGTCCTTCGTCGTGACGCTCGCCGCGACCGTGAGATCGCGGTCCGCCATGGCCTCGAGCGAGCGCTGCACCTGGAGCAACGGGCGACGGATGGCACGCGCCACGAGCAGCCCGACGGCTGCGGCGATGAGCAGCCCGACCGCCAGGACGATCCACAGCTGGACGACCTTGCCGTCGGCGTCGTGAACCGCCGAGTTCGCGGTGTCGTTGAAGTACGTCACCCCGGTTGCGTCAGCGGCGTCCAAGGCATCGGCCATGGCACTGACCGGGCCGGCGAGCTTGGCGTCGTACAACTGATCGAATGCCTTGATGTTGCCGGCCTTCACGTACGGGACGGCCTGCTCGTCGCGGATCGAGGTGAACTGCGCCCACGCCTTCTTGAAGTCGCCCCACCAGGCGTAGGTGCTCAACGTCCCGTCGACCGAGGCGACTGCGTCGTTGATCTCCTTGTCGTTGTCCGCGATGCTGCTCAGCCACTGATCGGTGTCGCCGTCGGCGCTCGCAGTGGCGGCCATCGCGATCAGCATGCGTGCCTTGATCTCGTCCTGATGGATCAGGTTCAAAGGAGCGGACACTGTCTGCTGCGTCGAGGCGAGCAGCTTGGTCTGCGACCCCAGGCCGCTCACCGCCTGCACCGCGACCACGGCGACGACGACAGCGGCGGCGCCGAGGAGCGTCACGATGGCGAGGACCTTGGTGCGAACCCCGCGGTCGCCAAACCAGTCGGCCACATGGGAGAACGCGCCCTTGGTGCGAGCCCCCGGCAGCGCCGTAGGCTGCGGGTGCAACGTCAGGGTGGTCATGGCCAGGCCTTTCGCGAGGAACGGGAGCTGCGGCTCGTCGTGCCGCGAACGCGTCCCTTTCCCCGGCCGGACTCCCGGCCGGTTCAAACGTCGCCATCCTGGCTGTGCTCTGAACCTCAGTCGCCCGAACATTCGGCACAGGCGCGCCGGTGCTGAAGTGCTCGCCGCAGAAAAAGCGAGATGGACCAGCTCGATTAGTGCGGTTGCACTAGAGCACGGCTTGCGTCCGGCGTCGACCTGGCGATAACGCAGACCGGATTGCGCGCCGGCTAGCTGTGATGCATCACCGGCCGCTGGTGCCGCGCCTGCCGAATCCACCGACCGGGAACGTCGTGCCACCGGCACCGAATCGCGATGTGGTCGAGCTGGTCGTACTGCTCGGCAGCGCCTGGCCCGGATCGGCCAACTTGACCTGCGCGCCGGCCTTGAGCCCGCCGGTCACCTGACTGACGTCCGAGCCCACCACGCCGAGGGTCACCGCGACGGTCCGCGCCTTGCCGCCCGAGACCACGCTCACGATGTGCCGGGTTGCGATCGTGATGATCGCGGAGTTCGGCACGAGCACCGCGCCGTCGGCCGTCCCGGTCGTGATCGTGACGTCGGCTCCGACGCCGTCGTGCACCGCCGGGCTGCCGGACGCCAGGGTGATCGTCACCGGGAACGTGGTCAGCGATCCGGAGGTGCTGCTCATCAGGCCGATCTTCGTGACAGTGCCCTGGAGCGCAGAGCTCCGGCCGTCGACCTGGATGCTGGCGTGCTGCCCGGTCTTGACCTGATCGATCTGGCTCAGCGGTACCGAGATGGCGACTACCTGGTTGCCGACGCCGAGGATGGTGATGCTGCCGCCCGAGCTCGAACCGGCGGTGAGGCCCACCGCGGCGACTTTGCCCGCGATCGGGCTCCGCAGCGTCCCCGCCGCCAGATTCTGCCTCGCCAATCGCAACTGCGCCTTGGACGAATCGATCTGCGCCTGGTCGGCGGCCAGCTGACTGGCACTGGCCGGCTCGGAGGTGCTGCCGGTAGTGCCGGTCGTGCTGCTGCCGCTTGCACGTGTCGCACCGCCGGTCCCGTTCGTCGTGGCACCGCCACTGCCGGAGCTCGATCCGGCCTTCCCATTGCCGGCCGACGCGCCGGAGGTGGAGGTACCAGACTTGGAGGTACCGGACTTGGACGCGGTGCCACCGCTCGTCGACGCGGCGGAGGTGCTCTGCGCGAGCACCTTGTCCAGGGCGCTGATCGCGCTGTCGAGCGAGGCGATCGCCTTGTCCTGCGCTGAGACGGCCGCATCGAGCGCCGTGGAGTCGGCGGTCAGGGCGTCCGCGATGTTCTCGTAGTCGGCGCGTGCGCTCGTGCAGGCCGCCGAGGTGGCGCTCGCCTCGCACGCCGTCTTCTGGGCGTCGCGCAGGGTCACATTTGTCGCGACATCGACCTTCAGCTTGGCTTGCGCGGTGTCGACCGCCGTCTGGTCCGTGTCGACCAACTGTTGCGCCTTGAGCACCGTCTGTTGCGCCGCCTTGAGATCATTCTGGCTGCCGCTGGCTTGCGCGCCGGTGGACGGGGCGCTACTGCTGGGCGAGGACGGCGCGGTGCTCGCGGAGGTCAGCTTGGTCTGCTCGTACGAGTCGGTGGTGACGGTGGAGGAGGCGGACTGCGCGGTACCGGAACCGGCAGCTGCTGCCGAGCCCCCGGTGATCGTCGAGGAACTGGACGTCTGCCCGTCCTCGTCGTCCTGCAACCGCTGCTCGGCGCTGGCCACCGTGGCCTTCGCTGAGGCGAGCTTGTTCTGCAGGTCGGTCGCGTCGAGCTTGGCTAGGACCTCACCCTTGGTCACCGTGTCGCCGACAGCGACCTCGACCTCTGCCACCGTGCCATTCGTGGTGAACGAGGCCGAGGTCGTGGACGGCGCGGATACCGTGCCGGAGGCCTCGACGGTCTGCGTCACCGAGCCGGTTGTGACCGTCCCCGTGATCAGTTCCGGGTCACTCGAACCGGTAGCGGCGAGGGCAGCGCCACCGCCGGCCGCGAGCACGACCACGCCAGCACCGATCGCACCGATCCGGCGCCGCCGGGTACGCCGTCGGCGAGCCCGCAGGGAGGAGGAAGTCTCAGGCACCGGTGCCTCCGCCGATCGCGCCACCCCGGCCGAAGCCGCCCGTGCATGCGCCGTCGACCGGGTCGGTGATCGCGACTTGGGTGGCCGCGACCGTGCCGGACGAGTCGGCGGTGCCCTGGGCACTGGCGCAGCGTCCCACCTTCACCGCCGCGGCAGTCGCCCTCTGCTCAGTCGTGATTTTGGTGCTGGCACCGACCGTCACCGTGCGGTTGGTCGTGGTCGCGCTCGGTGTGCTGCCCGTACTCGCCTGCCCGACGGCCTGGCCCGAGAAGGTACGGGCGGCGACCACGATCGACGAGGCGCTCACCGACACGACTTTGCCCGACGCGATGTCACCGAAGCCGCGCTGCGCGCGATCGGCGCCACCGGACGGGCGCGAACCGGACGGCCTGCTGCCCGAGGGGAGGCCGGATGGGAAGTTGGAGGGGCGGCTGCCGCTGGGCAGGTTGCCCCTGCCACCGAACTGGCCTCCGCACTGCCCGTCGACCGGCTGGGTGACGGTGATCGTGGTGGCCGCGAGTGGCTCGGTCTCACTGGTGGACGCGCTCGAGGACGAGCCCGAACTCGCCGCGACCGCGGTCACGCACTCGCCCGCCTTGATCGTGCTCAATGCGACCTTCACCTGCTGCGTGAACGAGGTCTTCGACGACCACGCGACGGCCACCTGGCCGTCCTGCTGGCTCTGCACCTGCATGGTGGTGCCGTCGACCTCGGCGATCGTGCCGGACGCCGCCGGGCCTCGGCCGCTGAAGCCGGCGCCGCCCTGCTGCGCGGCCCTCGATTGGGCGGCCGGGGCGCCGGAGGCGGTGGCCGAGGAGGTACCGCCGGCACCGCCCGACGAGCCGCCACCGCAGGCGGCCAGGGTCACGGCACCAACCGCGGCCGCGACAACGCCGCCAACGGTGACGGCCAACGGACGCAGCCGCTTCGATGCGGGCTCGTCGATCGGGGGGCGGCGGAGCATTGCGGACCTCATTCGCTGCGTAGGGCGTCGATGGGAGACAGGCGGGCGGCGCGGGCGGCCGGGTAGACACCGAATCCGATGCCGATGGCGACCGCCACGCCGATGGCGATCAAGATCCACGGGATCGAGATCGCCACGGGGTTGCTGATGACCGAGCGCAGGGCGTAGGCCGCGCCGACGCCGGCCCCCACGCCGAGTAGGCCACCGGTCAGGCCGAGCATGGACGCCTCGGACAGGAACTGCCGCCGGATCAGGGCCGGCGTACCGCCCAGGGCCTTGCGCAGTCCGATCTCGCGGGTGCGCTCCTTGACCGACACCAACATGATGTTCATGACGCCGATGCCGCCGACGATCAGCGACAGCGCGGCGATGCCGATCAGCAGATCGGTCAGGGTGCTGTTCACCGACGAGGTCGTGCTGATCACCGACTGCTGCGTCGTGATCGTGAAGTCGCTGCTGGAGCCGGACGTGGTCGCGTGCCGGAAGCCCAGGATGCCGGTCGCCTCCTGGTAGGCCGCCGACAACCGTGAGTCACGAGTCGCCTTGATGTAGATGTTCGCGACGGCAGTGCGGTTGCTACCGCCGATGAGGCGCTGCTCGGCGGTGTTCAGCGGAACGATCGCTTGGTCGTCCAGGTTCGTGGTCGAGTCCGAGCCGGCCGAGGCGAGCACGCCGACCACCTCGTAGGGCACGCTGTTGATCGTCACGCTCTGTCCGACCGGGTTCAGCGGGCCGAACAGCTCGCTGGCCGTGTCGGACGCCAGCACCACGACCGCCGCGGCGCTCTTCTCGTCGTCCGCGGTGATGAAGCGGCCCGAGGACAGCGTCCTGCCACGCACCGAAAGCCACTGGTCGGTCGTGCCGACCACGGTGGTGGTCCAGTTCGTCGAACCGTTCTCGAGCGACTGCGAACTGCTCTGCGACACCGGCGCGACTCCGGAGACATCCGGTGCCGCCGCCTTGGACGTCAACGCGGTCGCGTCCGCCGCCGTCAACGTCTCGGCCGTGCCGAACCCGCCGCGGACGCCGCTGGAGGTGGAACTGCCGGGCGAGACGATCAGCAGGTTGCCGCCGAGCGCCGACAGCTGCTTGGAGACCTGCTGCTGGGCGCCCTGGCCGAGGCCGACCGTGAGCACCACGGCCGCGATGCCGATCAGGATGCCGAGCGAGGTGAGGATCGAGCGCAGCTTGTGGGTGCGGATGGCGTCCCAGCCGTTGCGCAGGGTGTCTGCCCAGTTCATGTCCCGACCCCCGCTCCCACGAGGCTGTCGGATGCGACGAGACCGTCGCGGATGTTGATCACTCGCCTCGCCCGTTGCGCCACCTCGGCCTCGTGCGTGATCAATACGACCGTGCGGCCGGCGGCATGCAACTCGTCGAACAAGGCGAGCACGTCCGCGCTGGCCCGCGAGTCGAGGTTTCCGGTCGGCTCGTCCGCGAGCACCAGCGCGGGGTCGGTGGCCAGCGCGCGGGCCACGGCCACGCGCTGTTGCTGGCCACCCGAGAGCTGGGTGGGACGGTGGTCCATGCGTTCGCCCAAACCGACGCGCTCGAGCGCCGCCTGCGCCCGGCGGGCACGCTCGTCGCGGCCGACGCCGGCGTACGACAGCGGCAGCTCCACATTGCGCTGTGCCGTCAGCGACGGCAGGAGGTTGAACTGCTGGAAGACGAAGCCGATGCGCCGGTTGCGCACCTCGGCCAGCTCCACCTCGTCCATCGTCGAGACGTCCTCGCCTGCGAGCAGATACTGCCCGGAGGTCGGTACGTCCAGGCAGCCGAGGATGTGCATCAGCGTCGACTTCCCGGAACCGCTGGGCCCCATGATCGCCACGTATTCGCCCGGCGCGATCGACAGGCTCACCCCGCCCAGAGCGGTGACCTCGACACTGCCGGTCTGGTAGATCTTGCGGACCTGCTCCAGCTCGATGACCTGCTCAGCCACCGAAGCCCCCGAACTGGCCGCCGGACCCACCACCCGGGAAACCACCGCGGGGGAAGCTTCCGCCGCCCGGCAGCTGGAAGGTGCCACCGTTGCGGTTCGTAGTCGTGCCATTGCCGCTGTTGCGGTTGTTGCCGCCGCGTGTGCCGGTGAACTGCTGCACCTGGATGGTGTCGCCGGCGGCCAGCCCTGACGTGATCTGTACCTGCGTACCCGAAGTCTCGCCGACCTCGACGGTGGTCTGCTGCACCTTGCCGCCGACAACCTTGTCGACGTACTGCGTGCCGTCGCTGTTGCGGTGCAACGCGGTGCTGGAAATGACGACCACGTTCGACAACTGCTTGTAGATCAGCGAGGCGGTGACCGACTCACCGTCGTGCAGGCCGGACGGGGACCCGGTCACCTTGATCACGACCGGGTAGCTCGCGGTACCACTCGAGGACGACGACAGGACCGCGATCGAGGACACCGTGCCGTAGACCGTGTCGGTCACGCCATCGATGGTCAACTGCGCCTGGTTTCCGGTCTTGAGCAGGTCGACGGAGGTCGCATCGACCGTCGCATTGACGACCCAGGAGTCGGTACTGATCACCTCGATGCCGCTGCTGCTCGTGCTGCTCGTAGATCCACCCACCCCGCTCGCACCTGAGCCGCTGGAGTTGCTCGAACCCACCGCCTGACCAACGCTCAGGCCGACACTCGCCACGACGCCGTCGAACGGTGCGGTCAGCGTCGCGGCCGCCAGCGCCTTGCGCGCCGCGGTCCGCTGGTTCTTCGCGGCCGCCAGCGCCGCCTTGTCCGCCGCCAACTGCGCGTCGGTCACGTCGTCGTCCTCATCGGAGTCGACCTTCGCCTGGTCGGTGGCCACCGTCGCCTTCGCTTGGGCGAGGTCTGCGGCAAGCGATGCAGAGTTGATCTTGGCCAGCTTCTGGCCCTTGGTCACCTTCTGGCCCTCCTCGACCGCGACTGCGGTGACCACACCGGACGAGGAGAACGTCAGCGTCTCGTCGTGGGCGGGGGCGAGGGTGCCGCTGGCCGAGACGCTCTGCTTGATGGTGCCGGTGCTCACCGTCTGGGTGGTGGTCGTGGTGGCCGCGGCGGCGGGTGTGTCGCCGCCGCTGACGGCGAAGTAGCTGCCGGCCGCGGCACCGGCCAGGACGATCACCGCACCGGCGGCGCTGATCTTCGGGTGCGTCTTGATCGCACGTCCTACCCGCCGCCCCGCGCCGGGTGCCTCACTGCCATTGCTCAAGACCTGCTCCTCGCGCCATCACCTGCTGGCTTGTTGCCATCTGGGCGCCAGCTTGCCGACGCTGGTTACGCGCGAGCTTCGAGCCACCTGTGAGCGTGCGAAGAGGTGTTGGGGACCGCTAGATGGCCCACGGTTCTTCTGGACGGCCATGAACGGAGGTCGATTCCGTTACAGCGTATGCACCCGTCCGGGTCATCCGACCGGCCACGCCCGTCGACGGACGCACGAACGCCGCGAGCCGGACCTTTCGGTCCAGCGCACGGCGTCCGGCGGAGTTAACGACTCCGGTGTCGCAAGATCAGGCGTCGACGGTCGCCTGGGTGTTGCCTTCAAGCAGCGAGCGAACCTCGGACTCCCGGTAGCGGCGGTGGCCGCCTAGCGTGCGGATCGAGGTCAACTTGCCGGCCTTGGCCCATCGGGTGACGGTCTTCGGGTCGACACGGAACAGCGTCGCGACCTCGGACGGCGTGAGCAGCGGCTCAGAGTCCGGGCGCTGACGAGGTGCGGTCATACATATGCCCCTTTCAGCGGCGCGTGCAAGTCCTGTTTGCACGCAATGCCTCACAGGTCCTGTTCTGCGGGCGACACCGAGTATGCCGACTGTGAGAACCACTGCCTACGACCGCCGCGGCTTGTGTCCACTGTCTGCCATGACCCTCCACGATGTCCGATTCGTGCTGGCAACTTTTTCCCCAGAAATCGCTCAGATCGGACATCTCGCCGCCGAAACTCCTGTGGAGGACCGACGGGTCGGCGTGCAACTCGCGGGAGCAGCGCGGTACGCTGATTCCACGAAGATGACAACTTTCCCGGCGGTGGCCGTGTTGCCGATACCGCCGGATGACCTGTGAGCGAGGGGGTCGAGCCATGGGGCGCGGCCGTGCTAAGGCAAAGCAGCAGAAGGTGGCCCGGGAGCTCAAGTACAACTCCCATTCCACCGACTTCGACGCCCTCCAGCGGGAGTTGGCCGGGTACTCACCCAGTCCTTCTTCGCAGGACGAGGAGTACGCCGACCCCTACGCCGAGGACGACGAGTCCGACGATTGGGCGCAGGCCAACTAGCTCATCCGAGCTGGTCGGCCTCACAGCCCAGTGCTGCCTGCGTAGTCACCGGTCATCTCAACCTTTCCGTGCCCACGGCGGATCTCGCCGAGGCGCCATGCGTCGAGGCCCCGCGAGGCGGCGAGCGCGAGCGCCTCGTCGGCCCGCTGGGCTGGGACAACCGCGATCATGCCGACACCTAGATTGAAGGTCAGCTCCAGTTGTTCGCGCGAAACGGCGCCGACCCGGCGGATCAGCTCGAAGATCGGTAGCGGCGTCCACGTCGCCCGGTCCACCACCGCGTCCAACCCGGCGGGGACGATCCGGACGAGGTTCCCGGCCAATCCACCGCCGGTGACGTGGGCGAAGGCGTGTGCCCCGGCCTCGGCTGCCAGGGCAAGGCAGTCCAGCGCATACACCCTGGTCGGCGTGAGCAGTTCATCACCGAGCGCGCGGCCGCCAAGCAATTCGGGCGTGGAATCCAGTGCCAATCTCGTGCCGTCGACCGAGCCGCCTTCGAACAGCACGTGCCGCACAAGCGAGTAACCGTTGGAGTGCACACCGGACGAGCCGAGTGCGATGAGTACGTCACCGGCACCGATGCGCTCGGCCCCGAGCACGGCGTCGGCGTTGACCACGCCGACACCCGTACCTGAGACGTCGTACTCGTCCGGGCGCATGACTCCCGGGTGCTCGGCGGTCTCACCGCCGACCAGAGCACAACCGGCCTGCACGCAACCCTCCGCGATACCGCTGACAATGGCGGCGATCTTCTCGGGGATGACCTTGCCCGTGGCGATGTAGTCGGTCAGGAACAACGGCTCGGCACCCACGACCACGAGGTCGTCCACAACCATCGCGACCATGTCGATGCCGATCGTGTCGTGCTTGTCGAGCGCCTGCGCGATTGCGATCTTCGTTCCGACGCCGTCGGTAGAACTGGCCAGCACCGGCTTCGGATACTTCTCGAGGTTCAGGTTGAACAGGCCCGCGAACCCGCCGAGACCGCCGACCACCTCGGGCCGGGTCGTCCGTTTGACCGACGTCTTCATCAGCTCGACGGCGCGGTCCCCGGCGGCGATGTCCACTCCGGCGGCGGCGTAGGAAGTCACCCGCTAAGGCTATCCCGAGCCCGGAGGTCGCCAACGGACGCCGGCCCCGGATCAACCCGCCGCGCGGGCCTGCGCAGCGGCAGCGGCTTCGGCGGCCTCCTGAAAGTCGACGATGGCCCCACCGTGATCCCTCGCCCAGTTGGAGCTCGGCGATCCCGTGGTCCTGACGGCCATTCCGGACGCGAGCATCAGGGGCAGCTACGCCGAGTTCAGCACAGTTGCGGCGGGGCGGGCGCCGACGTCCTCCTTGGCGCCGGGAAGATCATCGTCACCCCTCAGGGACGGCTCAGCGCATCGGCGCCACCCACGCTGGCCGGCTCGACCGGCGGAGGACCGGCGGGAGTGCCGCATACCTTGTTCTCGATGCCCTCGAGCACGTGCTTGCCGACGATATCGGGCAGCGCGATCGGGTATTCGCCGTCGAAACAGGCGCGGCACAGGCGGGTCTTGGGCTGCTCGCTCGCGGCAATGAGCCCGTCCAGGGACACGTAGCCGAGCGAATCGGCGCCGATCGACTGGCGAATGCCGTCGATGTCCAGGCCGTTGGCAACCAGTTCGGCCTTGGACGCGAAGTCGATGCCGTAGAAACACGGCCACTTCACCGGCGGGCTGGAGATGCGCACGTGTACCTCCAGCGCACCGGCCTCGCGCAGCATGCGTACCAGCGCACGCTGGGTGTTGCCGCGCACGATCGAGTCGTCGACGACGACCAGCCGCTTGCCGCGGATCACGTCCCGCAGCGGGTTGAGCTTGAGCCGGATGCCCAGCTGCCTGATGGTCTGACTCGGCTGGATGAAGGTGCGACCCACGTAGGAGTTCTTGACCAGCCCCAGTCCGTACGGAATGCCGGAGGCCTCGGCGAAGCCGATCGCCGCAGGCGTCCCCGACTCAGGGACCGGGATGACCAGGTCGGCCTCGACGGGATGCTCCTTCGCCAGTCGCCGGCCGACCTCGACGCGGGTGGAGTGGACGCTGCGGCCGGAGATCGTGGTATCGGGGCGCGCCAGGTAGACGTACTCGAACAGGCAACCCTTGGGTGCGGCGGTCGCGAAGTGCTGGCTGCGCAGGCCGTCCTCGTCGATCGCGATCAGCTCGCCGGGCTCGATCTCGCGCACGAAGCTGGCGCCGCAGATGTCCAGCGCCGCGGTCTCGGAGGTGACCACCCAGCCGCGCTCGAGCCGACCGAGCACGAGGGGACGCACGCCCTGCGGGTCGCGAGCGGCGTAGAGGGTGTGCTCATCCATGAAGACCAACGAGAAGGCGCCGCGCAGCTTCGGCAGCACCTCCATGGCAGCCTGTTCGACGCTGACGTCCGGGTGGGCGGCCAGCAGCGCAGTGAGCAGGTCGGAGTCGGTCGTGGCCCCGAGGGTGTCGGCGGCGACGCCGCTGTCGCGCGCGTACTCGGCCAGTTCGGCGGTGTTCACCAGGTTGCCGTTGTGGCCCAGGGCCAGGCCGGTTCCGGCCGGAGTCGTACGGAAGGACGGCTGAGCGTTCTCCCACGTCGTCGAGCCGGTCGTCGAGTAGCGAGTGTGGCCGACGGCGACGTGGCCTTGGAGAGTCTCGAGAGTGGCGTCGTCGAAGACCTGCGACACAAGCCCCAGATCCTTGTAGACCAGCACCGAGCTGCCGTCACTCACCGCGATGCCGGCGGCCTCCTGGCCGCGGTGCTGCAGGGCGTAGATGCCGAAATAGGTGAGCTTGGCGACCTGCTCGCCCGGAGCCCAGACACCGAAGACGCCACAGGCATCCTGCGGCCCGGTGTCAGCGTCGAGAAGATTGTGGTTGAGCCGTCCGTCTCCGCGTGCGCGACCAGCCATGGGCTTCAGTCTACGGGGCCGGCGGTGATGCTCGTGTCACGACAAGACGGGCAGGAACTCGCTCAGGTCGGCGCGAGAGCCGCTCGCCGCTACCGCGCCGCGGGCGACCTCGTCCGCGAACGACGACCGCCCCGTAGCCAGCCGCAACCATGTCACCGGGTCGGTCTCGACGACGTTCGGTGGCGTGCCGCGCGTGTGCCGTGGCCCAGCGACAGCCTGCACCGCCACGAAAGGCGGAACGCGCAGTTCGACGGAACGTCCCGGCGCCTGGCTTGCGAATATCTCGGCCACGGTGCGGACGGTCGTGGCGAGCGCCGGTCGCTCGAGCGGCACGGGGTCGCGTTCCGGCACCGAGCGGGAGAAGTCGTCACAATGCACCACCAGATCCACAAGCCGCGTCGTCGCCCAGTCGACGGCTGTGATCGGACCACGCCCACCTTCGATGACCGAACCGTCCCGTACGCCCTCTAAAGCGGTGCGTAGACCGTCGGAGTCGCGCAGCCGCGCGATCAACTCAGCGGGGCTGTGTTCACCGGTGGCACTCTGCGTGCGCGCCGCGATCTTGTCG
>Ga0164242_10007526_pt1 | contig 11917 bp, 9 predicted proteins | sample OricomgcompostMG_FD_108783 | JGI IMG/M metagenome (GOLD analysis project Ga0164242, IMG submission 108783) | Miracle-Growth compost microbial communities from Emeryville, California, USA - Original compost - Miracle growth compost (MG) ... | reverse complement strand
GCTTTTTGGAGAGGAATAGCGTGAACGGATCAAGGCTCTCTGGCGCACGCTTGAACGGCTTTGGAATCGAGCCATTCTTTCCCGCTGGAGCTTTTGCCTTTAAATTGCCGGATTTCTTGGGAGGCGCCATGGTGGGCTGCTGTGGGGATGGACTGAAGGAAGTTGAATGAATGGATGGATGAATTGGTCCGGAATACCGGGAATTCCGGTGTTCGTCGTTAACAAGGAGGTGAAGGTCTAGTAACTATCAAGACCTGTGCGATGAGGGTTCCTGGTCTGACGTTCGTCTTTTGTGGGAAAGTCCACCAAATCTGTGATCTCGCATCCAGCTGGGTATGAACAAGAAGAGAATAAGATGTCAAAGTAAGGGGTACAACTAGTATTGCCCTAATTGAAGCTGGTTCTTGGGTCCATCCAGCTCTGATAGCTCGAAGCTTGTCTTCGGGTGGGACAGGGGTTAAGTTTTGCCACGGAAAATATTTGATCAGTGCTCGGTTAGTTGCATGGATGCATGCTAATAGTGGCTTCCCGTCACGTCGGTGGTCGGCAACCACCGCGCCGAGAATCGCCAATGGGAGCTTCGAAATTTCACATTCGAGCATCATCACATCAGGGCTTAATGGTGTGAATACAAGTATAACAAAGCCACGGCCTCTTCAGCGAGCATGTTGAGAGGTGAGATATGGCGGGTATGTGTATGCGCCTTGCTTTTATCCTCCTACTGCGCTAATATTTCCCAACATTAGAACCAGGGCCGTTTTAATCGAGCTCTCTTCCGCGCTGGCCAGATCCGAGCATACTCCTCCCCGAAGACTAACCCGCCGTCAAGCCCGCCACAATCGACCCAAGAAGGGAGCGGTAATCCGGCCGGGAGTCCCACCTCGTGGACACCACCCAATGCGCAGAATCAAGCGGGCGGGTCCTTGCCATGGCAAACATCTGCAGCGCCGCCGACTGCGGGTGCAGCCGGTCCTGCTGCGGGTGCCAAAGGCTGGGGCGGCGGTTGGGGTTCTTCGAGCACCATGATACGCCGGGAAGGGCCCGGTGCGGACCCCGCCGATATACTTCTACCTCATGAACGGGCGGCCCGAGAGGAAGCGGCACGTCGAACGGCAGCGGCAGCGGCGGCAGCATCAGCGCCGGGCTTCCGTAAAACGGAAGCGAAAACACCTGGGGTCGATATGCCGGGCCCTCCACGAATTGGTAGGATGCCTAGCAACACTACGCCCCAATCACCCCGTATCGTTCCCGCACACCGAACTCCAACGCGCTCGGTTAAGGCCCACGATTCACACCAATCCTCTTCTCTCCCTCCGCGAGACCCGAGATCCGTGATACCGAAAGGTTTCCGTATCGATGCACGTAGACGGGGTCTAAAGGCCCCTTTTGGTCATATAAAAGCCGAACTCAACTCTTCCTCTAGCCATCGCAAACGCAGCCCTTCACCAAGCCCTCGTAGGCTCAACCCTTCGCACAGCCCTCGCGAACTCGACCCTTCTCCCAATCCCCGTGACGCCGTCGTTACACCCAGCGCCGGCGAAACCGACCCGTCAGATAGTCCTCCCGCGGCCACACAGTCACATCCCCCGGAACTCGGGGAAGACTCAGGGAGGAGCGGGTTGGATTCCATTGCAGACGGCAGCGGAAGTGGAGGAGGGGCTCCAGCGGAATGGGGTCACCTAAGAAGGCGAACAACAGTGCCGCCGTCCGAGGCGCCGAGGAGCCTCGATTCCTTGTTAGCCGGCTCGGGTCCGGCGCTTGGGGGAAGCACACGTAAACCTGCCGACCCACCGAAAGACTGGAGCACCACTACGCGGGTCCTGCCCCGCCGGGGCATGGATAACCTCGAGTCTTTGTTAACCAACTTGAGTCCATCCCTCGAGGAAAGTGGCCGCGACCCCACTGCAACAACCCAGAGTGAGACCCCTCATCCCCGGCGCCAGGGGTTCGATATAGACGCTTTATTTCCCAGTGGGCTTCGAGGGCGCGGAAGCAGCGTCCGCAGACGTGCTACCCCGCCCAGAACCGCGAGCGGGGTTTCTAGCGACTCCTGGGCTAAAGTCCGAGAAGGGCTTCCTCGCCAGCGGGGCATCAAGGAGGGAGAAGGCGATGTTTCTGGTGATCCCTGGGCTAAAGTCCGGGAAGGGCTTGCTCGCCAGGAGAGCACTGGGGCAGAAGAAGATTCTGGCAGCTGGGACTGGGTCGACAATTTCGAAACTAACAGAAGGGCTCGTGCACGCGCAGAGGATGGCACAGGACTTGAAAAGGAAGCCGTACCGCCACGGCCGTTCGCGGCATTCCAAGAAGGGGCCGAAAGTGGCGGGGCATGGAGGCGAGATCGCGGTCCTCGGTCCAATCCGGATAGAGGGTTCGATAGGAGAGATCGTCGCGAGCCGCCGCAGAAAACAAAAGGTCGAAGGCAGAGGAGTGACGAAGCCGAGGACGAAGATTTCGATGAAGATTTTGTCGAGGAACGGCGACGTCGCAAAGCGGAGAAGAAGGCGCAGAAGGAAAGGGAACAGCAGCGGGCCGCCGAACAAGCCGGCCCAACGCCTATTCTTCTACCCGAGTTCATCAGCGTTTCTAACCTCGCTGTTGCTCTCAGCGTGAAGCAGGATCTATTCCTCCGGCAGCTTGAAGAGCTAGGCTTTGAGAATATTACTCAGGAGAGCATCATGACTGGTGAGACTGCGGCCCTGGTAGCACAAGAGTATGGGTTCGAACCTTCCGTCGATATCGGAGAGGGAGTGGATCTTAGGCCGCGACCTGCGCCGGCAGATCCGTCCACGTTACCGCCACGACCGCCGGTAGTGACTATCATGGGCCACGTTGATCACGGTAAGACCACCCTACTCGACTACCTGAGGAAATCGTCGGTCGCGGCACAGGAACACGGAGGAATCACCCAACATATCGGAGCATTTTCCGTGAAGATGTCGTCCGGGAAGCAAATCACGTTCCTCGACACCCCCGGACACGCAGCCTTCCTGACGATGCGCCAACGGGGTGCCCACGTCACCGACATCGTTATTCTGGTCGTTGCCGCCGACGACAGCGTGAAGCCTCAGACTATTGAAGCCCTAAAGCATGCGAGGGCATCCAAAGTCCCAATCATCGTTGCTATCAACAAGGTCGACAAAGAAGGGGCCCGGATTGACCTCGTCAAGTCCGACCTCGCCAAGAACGGGGTTGAGATCGAGGATTACGGCGGTGATGTCCAGGTCGTCTGCGTAAGCGGAAAGACGGGGCAAGGAATGGGCGATCTAGAGGAAAATATCATTACTCTGTCGGAAATCTTGGACATGCGGGCAGAGACCGACGGCATGGCCGAGGGATGGGTGCTGGAGTCAAGCGTGAAGCCCATCGGCCGGGTTGCAACCGTGCTCGTAAAGCGAGGCACTCTCAGGACGGGTGATTGCATCGTTGCCGGCAAAGTGTGGGGCAAGGTTAGGGTCCTTCGGAACGAGGCCGGGGTCGAAATCACGGAGGCCCCACCCGGAACCCCGGTTGAGATTCTCGGATGGAGGGAACTGCCCGATGCCGGCGACCAGGTTCTCCAGGCACCCGACGAGGGCAAGGCTAAGGATGCGGCTCACTACCGTATCGAGAATAGCGAGAGGGAGAAGGCAGTTGCTGAGATGACCCGGGTGGAGCAGGAGAAGCGCGAGCGCGAAAGGGCTGCGGAAGCCGACGGCGACGAGGATTCTCCCGCGACCGACCCTGAGACTGGACCTAAGATCATCAACTTCGTTGTTAAGGGCGATGTGCACGGCTCGGTCGAGGCCGTCTGTGCGTCAGTCGAGGAAATCGGCAGTAACGAAGTCCGGCCAAGGATTCTACGTTCTGCCCCTGGCCAGATCACCGAATCCGATGTCGAGCACGCTGCTACGTCCGGTAGTATTATCATAAACTTCAACAACCCTATTCCGAGCCACATCAAGGGGATGGCAGATGGTGCGGGGGTGAAGATCCTCGACCACAATATCATCTATCACCTCACGGACGACATCCGGGGCACCCTCTCCGAGCATCTAACCCCGCTCCTTAGCACTAAGGTCGTCGGCGAGGCGGAGGTGCTGCAAGTCTTCCCCATTAACCTGAAGGGTCGTGTCTTCAAGAACATCGCCGGCTGTAGAGTGAGGAATGGTCAAGTTACTAGGAACGCAAAGTATCGCGTGCTGCGCCGCGGCGAGAAGGTCTTTGAAGGTACGTTTGCGCAAAGTTACGAAACTCTCGGTTTGGTTCCCTTACTAACGTACTGCGTAGGAGATGTTGATTCCCTCAAGCATGGCAAGAAGGATGTGCCGGAGATTCGGAAGGGCGCCGAATGTGGTATCTCGTTTGTAGACTGGGAGGACTTCCGTCAAGGCGACCAGATCCAGGCGTTTGAGGAAATCAGTACTCAGAGGCATCTGTAAGAATACTTGTGGGAAAACTTGCAAGAGTTAGACGCATTTCCGGTCTTATATGGGGAGCCCGGTTGGGTAGATCACATATACTGTACATATTTGCACATTGTAGACCAAAGACACCATAGACTCTCATGTACTATCATGATACACCTCCTACTTTGCGAAGAATGTTGTCGTATCCTAGTCCTCTTTGATGGGTTATCCTACCATTTCTTCGGAGCCGATATACTGGCGGAGGAGAACGTTTTACTTGTGACCGTTGCCTTGGACCTTTCCCTCTCTAGTCTCGTGAGGCCTATCCTATCGGTGACAACCGTGGCGTTGATGATGTTGTCGAACTCGTCGTCGTCTTCGCCGTTGTCCGAATCTGGCTCGGCATCCGCGTCCGCTTTTAGTTGTTGCGGCCGAGGGATGCTTTCGGGGGCCTTCTTCTGCTCCTTATCCGACGCGTTCGCGAAGGGTTTGGATGCTAAGACCTTTCTCCTGATTTCCTCCATCTCGGCGTCGTCGTCGCTGTCATCCGAGATAGCGTACGGGTCCACTTCCTCAACTTCCTCTTTTCCATTCCGTGGCTTTGGTTGCTTGCCAAGGTATATGCCATCGGCCTTTTCGTCGTCGTCACCACTCTTATCATCGTCACCCTCTCCTTCTTCTTCTTCTTCGTCCTCATCCTCGTCGGAATCGACGGCGCCTCTGTGATTGACGTTGCCACCTTTCCATAAGTCTGTGCCATCGTCGTCCTCGCGACTCTCGGCATACTCCCTCTCTAGCCGCTCCATCCACTCCTCCTCCGTCTTCTTAACGCTCTTGTGGTCCGTACATGAAGCGTATTTCTTAAGAATGCTCGCGTTGATCTCCAGGAACGCGCTTCCGTACGAAAATGGCGCCAAAACGGCCTCCGCCCAGTCCGGATGGCCGCAGATGCTGAACGTCGCCGCCAGGGCCTCGACGCAGTTCAACCGCCAGGGCTTTCCATAGTTGACCGTATTCGCGGCCACAAGATACGGGAGGAGCCGTTCACACTTCCCGCCCAACTTCCCCCATTGGATCTCGTCGACCCGAGCCCACGAGCACTCCACCACGGCGGCCCCGTACTGGTCTAGGAGCTCCCTGTCGGCCGGCGAGACCACCTGCTTGCCGTTGGGAGTGATAACTACGCCTGCGTGCTTCTGTCCGAGGTGCAGCTCGCGCATGAGTCCGAGCTTCATCAGCTTCTTGCCAGAGCAGCGCTTTGGGTCACAATGCCCGAGATCCCAGCAGGCAGCCTTGAATGAGGGCCGGGACGAGGCGCCTGTCCCGTCATCGGCGTCGTCATTGGCGGGACCCCGGCTGCGAGGAGGCCCGCGATGGAAATTCTTCCCCCGTGAGAAGTTATCTTTCTTGTGCCGAACCATCGCAAAGGCCGATCGACGAATTATTGTTTTGTCGAAGTCTACGAAATCCGGATAGTATACTCGAGCTGCTTGTGCGATAGTGGGATGGTTTTTGGATAACCGTGGGGTAGCAGTTTGATGGTGGGGCACAGTTTAGTTTGTACGGTGCGTACACCAACCCGGCACGGTATTTGGCTTCTACCTGGCTCAATGACATGAGGAGGATGCGCACATACGAATACGTATAGCTTGGAGATAAATCGACCCAACACGGCTCCGCATTGTCACCACCCGAGTGGGATGCCTGTTGCTTGTGGCCAGAACTACCACGAAGGCCGACTTGAGAGGCTACAGAGCTGAACCTCTTGTGAAGTTTCTGCCCCGTCTACCTGCCTTTCCTTGCGGCGCCCCCGCCTCCCGGCCCCCCCTTTGCCGGCAGTCGTCGCCAACTTTAGCTTTCACATCTCCGCGTCCCAACCCCGGGGCAAATCGAAGCAAGCAGCAATGGAGGCAACATCTGCGCGGTACGCCGCTAGAAATTGGGGGGAGTCGGGCGGTTCGACTCCCTCTCAACTCATGCGCTTCATCCAAGCCGCCTGCAGTCCCGAGAACTTCGAGCCGAACCTAGCGCTGAACCTCGAGATCGCCGACTTGATAAACTCCAAGAAGGGTTCCGCCCCGCGCGAGGCCGCTGTCGCTATCGTCGGCTATATCAACCATCGCAACCCCAACGTTGCCCTGCTCGCCCTTAACCTGCTGGACATCTGTGTCAAGAACTGCGGCTACCCCTTCCAGCTCCAGATCGCCACCAAGGAGTTTCTTAACGAACTGGTCCGCAGGTTCCCGGAGCGCCCGCCCATTCGGCACACTCGGGTTCAGATGAAGATCTTGGAGGCTATCGAGGAGTGGCGCGGGACGATATGCGAAACGAGCAGGTACAAGGAGGACCTGGGGTTCATCCGCGATATGCACAGGCTGTTGAGTTACAAGGGATATACGTTCCCCGAGGTTAGGAGGGAGGATGCCGCCGTGCTAAACCCGAGCGATAACCTCAAGTCTGCGGAGGAGATGGAGGAGGAGGAGCGCGAGGCGCAGTCAGCCAAGCTACAGGAGCTTATCCGGAGAGGTGCTCCTGAAGACCTACAAGAAGCGAATAGACTGATGAAGATTATGGCCGGGTACGATACGCGGACCAAAGTCGACTATCGGGCCAAGGCCGCCGAAGACGTCGGGAAGATTCAGCAAAAAGCAAGACTACTGGAGGAAAGACTAGAAGCCTTCAAGCCGGGCGACACGATGAAGGACGGGGACGTGTATTCGGAACTCGCTGCGGCGCTGCAAAGCGCACAGCCAAAGATTCAAAAGATGTGCGAGGAAGAGTCGGACGACCACGAGGCCGTCGCAAAGCTCTTGGAGATCAACGATAGTATACACCGGACGGTCGAGCGCTACAAGCTGATGAAGAAGGGCAATGTTGACGAAGCGAACAAGATCGCCAGGGGCGGGCAAGTCTTCTCAAGCGGTGCCGCCGGACACAGCGCGGCCAACGAGCTGTCGCTGATCGACTTTGATGCGGATGCCGACGCGAATGGCACGAGCAGCACAGGGCAAGTTCCCTCGCAGGCGGGTGGGATTGAAAATGACCTCCTGGGTCTTTCGATCGGCGACGATAGCAGTTTTGGACAGACCGGAGGCATTGCATTAGGATTCGGTGCCAATACAAGTGAGTGTTACCAACGACATTCCCAACATCTCTGCTTAACAAAGTACTAATGCTTAACAAGACATGCCTGGCCCGGCCTTGTTATCCTCGATAACACAGAACAACAGTGCTAAAGGGCCGGTCTCGACACCAACGCCCCCGCCTGGCTTCTCTTCCTTTTCGACGTTCACCTCTGCGCCTTCGGCCTCCCAGTCGAGCACCCCGCAACCTCCAGCATATAGGCAGTCTGCATTTGCGCCTCCTTCCAATGCTCCGTCGGCGGACCCATTTGCAGCACTGGCGACGTCTTCTTCTTCCTCCAAGCCCGTTACTCTTGCTCAAGCAGCTCAGGCTGCAGCAGCAGGTGACGATGATGAATGGTACTTCTCGTCAGCTCCACCAACTGAAACGTTGCCTCACCCAAAGAAGGTCGACATGTGCGTCCACGACGGGAATATTCGTATAGACATGACTAGCGGACGGCCGGAGTCGGGAGGTGCAAGCCCTATTAGAGCCAACTTCGTGTTTTCGAACCGTACAAGCGAGCCGATTTCTGATTTCAAATTTGAAATTGCAGTTACAAAGGTAAATTAATATGCCCTGCCGCGGATGTCCCATACGCAACCATAGCCTTCCAGGTTAACTGACATTATGTGCTTGCTAGGCATTCGAGCTGCAGTGGGGTCCGCAGCCTCCCAAAACCATGACGCCTAACCAAGGAACTGGCGTTCAACAAGTCGTAGACGTGTACCACATAGGGGACAGAAGCAAGAAGGTTGAGTCAATTAAGTTTATGTGGAAAATGACTTACCGCCTTGGGGCTGGTGAGCTGAAGGACGAGATGGGAAAGGTTGCAGAGTTTAGTCTAGCATGACACGTATGGTCTTAGGGCCCGATTTCGAGGATACCTCCACGTATGGCACTCTCCGATAGACTCCTGTACTTGAAGGTATCTTGAAGATAGTTTGCCTACACGAGATAACCACCCGGCGATTCCCTCTAGTCCTAAGCGTATGGAATGAGTTATCTTGCACCGAAAAGGGGGTCCCATACCCCGCAATACGAGAAACCCCGATATATAGGTAAGTCGGTGCTTACTGTACATACGTAAGTACTATATATGTATAATGTCCCTTGGTACACCTCGAAAATCGGATACAAGTGAAATCTCAACGCACGCGAAGGAGCGAGCAAAGAAAAGTAGCCACAGCCCCGTCAGCGTACCGACTCTTTCGCCCCGAATTTTCTTAGAGGAACTTATCGCTGTTCCTCTTTCTTCCCTTAGTCATGGATGCGGATCACTCGAGTAGTGATCAGCGACAACGGCGGCGGAAACGCGACGACGCCGGCGGAGGCTACGAAAGCGAACGAAAGCGACGCTATCACGAAGAAGATTCCGATAGGCAGAAACGCCGCGAGAGGTCTACGTCGAGGCGGCGAGAGCGACCTGCCCGGTCTAGGACGCCGGACTCGAGCACACGGAGAGTGCGAGACAGCGAACGGGACACGGACAGGGACAAGGATCGAAGACACCGAAGAAGGTCACGGTCTGCGGATAATCGCCCGTCTCGACACGACAGAGATAGAGAGGACGATCGGGATGACGGTCATAGGGAGAGGAGGAGGAGGAGGCGAGACCACGACGGAGAACGTAGGAAATACCGACCGTCCGAATCAGGGGCGAGATCGGATACTGGCGCCTCAGACGACGCGCCGATGGACAAACAACGTAGCTTGGTCAAGCGGGGCGGGCCCCTCCCGACACAAGATGACTCCTTTGCGGTCAGCAGGGGCGAGGAGCCCGAGAAGCCAAAGGAACAGCCGAACTTCGGGAACACAGGCCTCCTAGCGGCAGCTTCAAATCAGGTTACGCAGGACGACGGCAGCACCATCACATTAAAATATCACGAGCCGCCGGAGGCACGAAAACCGCCACCCCGAGACCAGTGGAAGCTGTTTGTCTTCAAGGGCGCGGACATTGTCGACACGATCGAGTTGAGCAACCGGAGCTGTTGGCTGTTTGGTCGAGAGGTGGCGGTCGTTGATCTGCCGGCCGAGCACCCTAGCATCAGCAAGCAGCACGCGGTGGTGCAGTTCAGATATATTGAGAAGAGGAACGAGTTTGGCGACAAGATCGGCAAGGTCAAGCCGTACCTGATCGACCTCGAGAGCGCGAACGGCACGATGCTCAACAAGGAGAAGGTCCCCGGCAGTAGGTACCTGGAGCTGAGGGACAAGGACATGATACAGTTCGGCCTGAGCACGAGAGAGTACGTGCTCATGCTTGCGCCAAGGTGATTGTGTTTTCTGGCGCGCCGCGCGGCCGTCATTGCAGGGCTCTTTCACGGAAACAATCCCCGGAGAACCTACATATCTGGAACCCACTTTATAAAGATGTCAGTAGTAGCCGCTCCGTGGTACCAAGACAATTCGAGGGATAGTACTACGCGGTCTCCTCGATCACCTGGAAGCGGGTATCGGCCAATTGTGACCCCAGTCTCGCTTGTGACGGTTTGCGCGTTTGCCGGTTCTGGACGGGACTTGTCGTCGCCACAGGAGTTGACAGTACCGGGGGCCACAGTGCCACCCCAATTTACGACATGCCAAAGAGTTTGGAGGGAAGGTCAGGAATTAGAACGGATAAGATCGAGATCGAAGTCGGGATCACGCCCCTGATCGGCGATCGTGGCCAGGCTCGATCGGGAAGGCCGCCTATTCACTAGATGACAAACAAAAACACGCCCTTCGCAAGCATGCCGGTTTTTTTTTGGGGTCGAGTTTGAGTCGAGTTGTGCTTGTGAAGAAGACATCGCCGCGGTTGAGTTTAGCGCAACTGAGCCTCTGTTATAGGCAGGGGATTTCCGCACGTGTTGGAGATCTTCAAAGTATTCAACTCGACCTGTAGCCTCTTGGTGGCGGAACCATGGGCTAAATAGTATGACGCATAGCGCATAGCGCATAGCAAGCCACAAGCCGCAAGCAAACCCTTTCGCACCTCACCCTGTCCGAATTACGACGCTTTTGGGCGACCTTTACGCGGCGTGTGGTGGGCACTGGGGCAACTGGGCACAAACGGGCAGCTCCCCGAATGGCTCAGCTGAGCACATGCGAATCTCAGACACCCATTTTTGAACAAACCAGCCTCGTGACCGAGAAGGCCTGAATGCCCAAACTCATCGGCCTTGCCTACTGATATGTGACCAATAGATGCTCGTATTACCACTCCTTCTCCAAGGCCAACCGTTTGAGGTCGATCAGTCCCACTCTTCCCTGCCATCATAGGACCAGGCAACCCATCTGAGTATGTCCGACTGCCACCTCCCCGTCAGCCCCCTGCTCGGTGAAGAGGGCTGGCAACCTAGATATATAGGGCTGCTGCTGCAGCTCGTCTTGGCTAGCCTCTATAAGTAAAAAATATCGACTTTTTCTAGAGACATATTTAGTGCATGTACAGTTCAATACCATTCCCCATTGTTGGTCGGCAGCTTGCGGAGCTGCGGTTCGGCTCTATGGATATATGCAAGCATGGTTAGTTCGCCGCGATTACCCCAGCTTCTGCAAGTGCGGACCGTGCCGACACACAGGCTATACAGCCTGCTTACTGACTGACGCTCTGCTTACACCCAATACAGGGCTCTATCAATAAACAGATCTCACGTTACGACTTTACAGCTGTTTATACGCATCCCGAGGCCAAGGTTGACATCGTCCTGATCCACGGTCTAAATGGCGAGCCGCAGAGGTCATGGACAGCCAAGAACGGCGTCTTCTGGCCTGCCGACTTGCTCCCGGCGTCGCTGAAGACGGCGCATGCAAACGTGTTGGTCTACGGCTACAATGCCGACGTATACTCTAGCCGGAATGACAGGAGTGCGAGCGACAACTTCATCCACCACCATGCGCAGACCCTGGTCACCTCCCTTACTCACTACAGGAAGAGCGAAGACTCTATGCAAAATCCCATAATATGGGTGGCTCACAGCCTCGGAGGCATCCTCACCAAGAGCGCGCTCCTTTACTCCAACGATCTCCGAAATGACCACCACCAGGACTATCGGTCGATATTTGTGTCGACTTACGCCATCGTCTTCCTGGGCACGCCGCACTTGGGGGCAGACGTGGCAACGTGGGGTCATGTGCTACAGTCCATGTCGGACGCGGTGATACCGAAGAGGTTCTTCGAGTCCGAGCCCGTCCTTCTGAGGACGCTTAAGAAGGATGGTGAGACTCTGCAAAACATCAACAATCACTTTCTCGACATTTACCAGCGTTTCATGATCCACATGGCTCATGAGAACCACAAGACCGACATTAAAGGCACCAAGTAAGTTGTCAAGTCTGTCAAGTCTGTCAAGTCTGTCAAGTCTGTCAAGTCTGTCAAGTCTGTCAAGTCTGTCAAGTCTGTCAAGTCTGTCAAGTCTGTCAAGTCT
>Ga0164242_10007525_pt1 | contig 11918 bp, 8 predicted proteins | sample OricomgcompostMG_FD_108783 | JGI IMG/M metagenome (GOLD analysis project Ga0164242, IMG submission 108783) | Miracle-Growth compost microbial communities from Emeryville, California, USA - Original compost - Miracle growth compost (MG) ... | reverse complement strand
TACTCGCGCGCGAAAGGCAGTGGCACCCAGGCATGTCGGGCCCCAACACCGATTACGACCCCGTCGAGGTCACCCCGCTCAAGGCGGAGGAGGTCGAGGCCGCGCGCGACGCGGCGCTCGCCGCGATCGAGCAGGCGACCACCCTCGACGAGCTCAAGCAGGTCCGCCTCGAGCACGCCGGTGACCGGTCCGCCCTGGCGCTCGCCAACCGCGAGATCGGCGCCCTGCCCCCCCAGGCCCGCAAGGAGGCCGGCCAGCGCGTCGGTCAGGCCCGCGGCGCCGTCACCAAGGCGCTCGCCGCCCGCCAGCAGGTGCTGGAGGCCGAGCACGAGGCGCGCATCCTCGTCGAGGAGACCGTCGACGTCACGCTCCCGACCGACCGCCGCCCGGCTGGTGGCCGCCATCCGCTGACGACCGGCTCCGAGCTCATCGCCGACATCTTCGTCGCGATGGGCTGGGAGGTCGCCGAGGGGCCGCTCATCGAGGCCGAGTGGCTCAACTTCGACGCGCTCAACCTCGGTCCGGACCACCCGGCGCGCACCATGCAGGACACCTTCTGGACCGAGCCCGCCGACCACCACGTCGTGCTCCGCACCCACACCAGCCCGGTGCAGGCGCGCACGATGCTCACCCGGCAGCCGCCGATCTACGTCGTCTGCCCCGGCCGCGTGTTCCGCACCGACGAGTACGACGCGACCCACAGCCCGATGTTCCACCAGGTCGAGGGCCTCGCCATCGACGAGGGCCTCTCCATGGCCCACCTCAAGGGCACGCTCGACCACTTCGCGACCCAGATGTTCGGCGAGGGCATCGTGACGCGGTTCCGGCCGTCGTACTTCCCCTTCACCGAGCCCTCCGCCGAGGTCGACCTGGTCTGCTTCGTCTGCCGCGGCGTGGACTCCGAGTCCTGCCGCACCTGCAAGGGCGAGGGCTGGATCGAGTGGGGCGGCTGCGGGATCGTCAACCCCCGCGTGCTGACCGCGTGCGGCATCGACAGCCAGCGCTACTCCGGCTTCGCCTTCGGCATGGGGATCGACCGGACCCTGATGTTCCGCCACGGGCTCGAGGACCTGCGGACTCTGTTCGAGGGCGACGTCCGCCTCACCACTGCTTTCGGATCGGAGCTCTGACGCATGAAGGCCCCCGTCTCCTGGATCAAGGAGTACGTCGACCTCCCGGCGGACGTCACCACCGAGGTGCTCACCGACCGGCTCACCGCCCTGGGTCTCAAGCTCGAGGGCATCACCTCCGCGGGGCAGGGCATCACCGGCCCGCTGGTGGTCGGCCGGGTGCTGACGATGGAGCCGGAGCCGCAGAAGAACGGCAAGACCATCAACTGGTGCTCGGTCGACGTCGGGGAGGCGAACGGCACCGGCGAGCCGCAGGGGATCGTCTGCGGTGCCCACAACTTCAAGCCGGGCGACCTGGTGGTCGTCGTGCTGCCGGGCGGAGTCCTGCCCGGCAACTTCGCCATCTCCGCGCGCAAGACCTACGGCCACGTCTCGTCCGGCATGATCTGCTCCGCGCGTGAGCTGGGCCTCGGCGACGACCACGACGGCATCATCGTGCTGCCGCCCGACGCCGGCCAGCCGGGGGACAGCGCGTTCGACGTGCTCGGCCTCGGCGAGGAGGTCATCGAGTTCGAGATCAACCCCGACCGGGCCTACGCCCTGAGCCTGCGCGGCATCGCCCGCGAGGCCGCCCTCGGCTTCGACCTGCCCTTCACCGATCCGGCGCGGCGCGAGCTGCCCGAGGTCGACGGCCGGGCCTGGGAGATCGTCGTCGACGACCCGGCGGGCTGCCCGGTCTTCGCCGCGCGCCTGGTCTCCGGGCTCGACCAGAGCCGGCCGACCCCGGAGTGGATGCGCAAGCGCCTCGAGCAGGCCGGCATGCGCTCGGTCTCCCTCGCCGTCGACGTCACGAACTACGTCATGCTCGAGCTGGGCCAGCCGATCCACGGCTACGACGCCGACAAGGTGCAGGGAGCCATCCGCGTCCGCCGCGCCACGGACGGCGAGAAGCTCCGCACCCTCGACGACACCGTCCGTGAGCTGTCCGTCGAGGACCTCGTCATCACCGACGACTCCGGCCCCATCGGGCTCGCCGGCGTGATGGGCGGTGCGACGACCGAGATGTCGGAGACCACCACCCGAGTGCTCATCGAGGCCGCCCACTGGGACGCCACCTCGATGTTCCGCACCGGCAAGCGCCACAAGCTCGGGTCGGAGGCCGGCAAGCGCAACGAGCGCGGCGTCGACCCGCTCCTCCCGGGTCCGGCCGCCGATCGCGTCGTCGAGCTCCTCGTCGAGCTCGGGGGAGCGACCGCCGAGCCCGGCTTCACGCTCGTCGGCGAGGCGCCGGCCCGGCCGACGATCACGCTCGCGCCGGAGCTGCCCGCCCGCATCAGCGGCATCGACATCACCGCCGACACGACGCTCGCCCACCTCGAGGCCATCGGCGCGACCGTCGAGGTCGGCGAGTCCGACCTGGCGGTGACGCCGCCGTCGTGGCGCCCGGACCTCAACGACCCCTACGACCTCGTCGAGGAGGTCGTCCGCATCGTCGGCTACGAGGCGGTCCCGAGCGTCCTGCCGCGGCGGGCGACCGGCCGTGGGCTGACCCGCACGCAGCGGCTGCGCCGTCGGGTCGGGCGCACCCTCGCCGGCGCCGGGCTGGTCGAGGTCGTCAGCTTCCCGTTCGTGGGGGAGCAGGACTTCGACGCCCTCGGGCTGGCGGCCGACGATCCTCGCCGGCACACCGTGGGGCTGGCCAACCCGCTGAGCAGCGAGGCGCCGGCCTACACCACGACGCTGCTGCCGGGCCTCCTGCAGGCCGCGGCGCGCAACCTCGGCCGCGGCCAGGACGGCGTGGCGCTCTTCGAGACCGGAACGGTCGCGTTCCCGACCGACCAGGCGGCGCCGATCTACGGCGTGGACCGGCGGCCGACCGACGAGGAGCTCGAGGTGCTGCTCGCGGCGATCCCGCGACAGCCGCTCCTGCTCGGTGCGGTCCTCGCGGGGGAGCGCGAGCGCGCCGGGTGGTGGGGCGCCGGCAGCGACGCCGGGTGGGTCGACGCGATCGAGCTGGTCCGCCGGCTCGGTGCCGAGCTCGGGGTGTCCGTCGAGACCGCCGCGACCAACCGGGCGCCGTGGCACCCCGGCCGCTGCGCCGTCGTGAGCGTCGGCGGCACCGAGATCGGCCACGCCGGCGAGCTCCACCCCAACGTCGCCCGCGCGCACGGCCTGCCGCCCCGCAGCGCCGCCGTCGAGATCGACCTCGACGCGCTCATGGCGGCCGTCCCCGAGGTGGTGCCCGGGCCGGCGTTCTCGACGATGCCGGTCGCCAAGGAGGACGTCGCGCTCCTCGTCGACGCCGACGTCACGGTCGCGGCCGTGGAGGCGGCGCTCCGCGAGGGTGCCGGCGAGCTGCTGGAGACGATCCGGCTCTTCGACGTCTACACCGCGGAGCAGCTCGGGGAGGGCAAGAAGTCCCTCGCCTTCGCGCTCCGCTTCCGGGCCCCCGACCGCACGCTCACGGCGGAGGAGACCGCCGCGGCGCGCGACGCGGCCGTCGCGAAGGCCGCGGAGCTGACCGGGGCTGTGCAACGCTGAGTCGTCGAATGTCGATGAGTCCCGGGGCTCGGCCGCCCGAGTCCCGGGTCGTGATCGGGGGTGTACGCCGTGGCGCGGCTCGAGCTGCTCGACACCGTGGCCTGGGAGGGCCGCCCGGTCCCGGGTGAGCGCACCCACGCGCTCCTGAGGGCGCTCGCCGACGCGGGCCCCCGCGGGCTCGGCGAGCGGGCACTCGTCGACGAGGTCTGGGCCGACGACCCGCCGGCCAACCCGGCCAAGGCGCTCCAGGTCGTGGTGTCGCGGGCCCGCGCGGCGACCTGCCCGGAGGCGATCGAGCGGACGCCGCGGGGCTATCGGCTGGCGCTCGCGGCCGACGACGTCGACGTGTGGTCTCAGCGGCCGACCGCCCTCCGGCTCGCCGACGAGGGACGGTACGCCGACGCGCTGCCCCTGCTCGAGCGGGAGGCCGGACGCGACCCGATCCCCGACGACGCCGTCACCGCGGCGCTGCTGCGGGCCGTCGCCGCCGTCCAGGGTGTGCCGACGGCGCTCGAGCGCTACGAGACCTACCGGTCGCGCCTCGCCGACACGCTCGGCGTCGACCCGAGCCCCGAGCTGCGCGCTCTCCACCAGGAGCTGCTCGCGCGGGACCGACCGGTGCGCTCGGGGCTGGTCCACGACGCCACCGAGCTCATCGGTCGCGAGCCCGACATCGCCGCGGTCTCCGCGCTCGTGCGCACCTCCCGGGTGGTGACCGTCCTGGGCCCGGGCGGCCTCGGCAAGACCCGGCTCGCGCAGGTCCTCGCGCGAGCGGCGGAGCAGCCGGTCGTCCACTTCGTGGAGCTCGTCGGGGTCACCTCGCCCGACGACCTCATCGGCGAGGTCGGCTCCGCGCTCGGGGTCCGTGACTCGGTCAGCGGGAGGCGTGCCCTGACCCCGGAGCAGCGGTCCGACGTACGCTCCCGCATCGCGCAGCAGCTCGGTCAGGCGCCCGCGCTGCTCGTGCTCGACAACTGCGAGCACATCGTCGGCGCCGTGGCCGACCTCGTGGCCTTCCTCGTCGCCTCCGTCGGCGACCTCCGTGTGCTGACCACCAGCCGGGCCCCGCTCGCCATCGCCGCCGAGCGCGTCTACCCCCTCGGCCAGCTCGACGGCCACGACGCGGTCGAGCTCTTCCGCCGCCGCGCGACCGCCGCCCGGCCCGGCGTGGCCCTCCCGGAGGAGACGGTGTCCGAGATCGTCACCCGGCTCGACGGCCTCCCCCTCGCCATCGAGCTGGCCGCCGTGAAGGTCCGGGTGATGTCCGTCGAGGACGTCGCTCACCGGCTCACCAACCGGTTCGCGCTGCTGCGCGGTGGCGACCGGAGCGCCCCGGACCGTCACCAGACGCTCCTCGCCGTCATCGACTGGTCGTGGAACCTCCTCGCCGATCGCGAGCGCCGCGCCCTGCGCCGGCTGTCGGTCTTCCACGACGGGTTCACCCTCGAGGCTGCGGAGTCGGTGCTGGGCCCGGAGGCGCTCGACGCGGTGCAGGAGCTCGTCGACCAGTCGCTGCTCACCGTCGTGGACTCGGGAGCAGGCACGCGCTACCGGATGCTGGAGACGGTCCGCGAGTTCGGCAGGATGCAGCTGGTCGACGCCGGCGAGGACGACGAGGCCCGGATCGCCCAGCGGTCCTGGGCCGTGGCCTACGCCGCCACCCACGCGGCCGACCTCTTCGGCCCGCGCCAGCCCGAGGCCATGGACGCGCTCCGCGCGGAGGAGAGCAACCTGGCCGACGTGCTCCGTCAGGCGCTCGCCGAGCCGGACCCGGCAGCCGTGGTCGAGATCTTCAGCGCGCTCGGCGGGTTCTGGTCGATCGGCGGCGAGCATCCGCGGGTGTTCGTGCTCGTGGAGGCGGTCGTCGGCGCGATCAGCGACTGGACGCCGCCCGACGAGCTGCTCGAGAAGACCCGCGTCAGCGTCGGTCTGCTGATGTTCGGTGCGACGCTCGGCTCGCCCTCGGAGGCCGCCCAGCTGCGGAAGATCGTGGAGCGTCTCGGGACGGACGCGGCGAACGGTGCGCTGCGCGCGCTCCTCTCGACGATGCGGGCGCTCGGCGACCCGGCCGGTGACGAGCTCCGCGCGGCGCTCGCCCAGCTGACCGATGACAGCGACCGCGGCGCCCGCGTGGTGGCCCGCATGTTCGAGAGCCACGAGCGGGAGAACTCCGGCGACCCGCGTGCGGCGATCGCCGCGGCGACGGCAGCGCTGGCGCTCACGTCCCGTGACGACGGGCCGTGGATCTCCGCGATGCTGCACGCCCAGCTCGCCGGGCTCCATGCCCAGATCGGCGAGCTGACGGCGTCCGCCGAGCACGCCGAGGCCGCCCTGCCGACACTGGAGCGGCTGGGCGCGGTCGATGACACGCTCCAGATGAAGTCGTTCCTCGCGATGGCGGCGATCGAGGCCGGCGACATCGAGCGGGCCGAACGGTCCGTCGCCGACCTCGAGAGCGACTTCCGTAGCGCCTTCGGCTCACGCGGAGCCGTCTTCGGGGCGCGGGCCCAGGTCGCCATCGCGCGGGGCGACGTGGCGCGCGGTCTCGTGCTCCTCCGCCGCGCGACCGAGGCGCTGGAGGGCGTCAGGGTCCCCGGCCTCGCGGACAGTGCGGGCCTGCTGCCGTGGGTCGTGTACGCCGAGGGGACGGCCTTGGCGGCGTACGCCCGTTATGGCGACGGTGACGAGGGCGCCGATCTCTATGACGCCCTCGCCGCGAAGGCGGCTCCGTGTCTCGACGCGGGGCGCCCGGTGCTGGACTTCCCGGTGGCGGGACTGCTCCTCTTCGCGACCGGGCTGTGGGGCCTGGTGCGCGGCGCACTGGACCCGGCCGACGCCGTACGCCTGCTCGTGCTCGCCGACCGCTTCGCCTACAGCCGGTTCTCGCCGGCGATGCGCTGGGAGGACGCGGTGAAGGACGCCGAGCGGCTGGCGCCCGGCGTCCTCGCCGCGACCCAGAAGGAGTACGGCGACCGCCGCGGCCCCGCCCTGTTGGACGAGGCACGCGACGCGGTCGCTCACATCTTCCGGCTGTAGGACCTCACCGCGAGCGGCGCGAAGATCGCGACCACGACCAGGCAGCCGAGCAGTGCCCAGGCGACGTTGGCCGTGAAGTGCCCGTCGTTCATCAGGTCGCGCAGAGCCTTGATGACCAGCGTGACCGGATTCACCGCGACGAAGTGCTGGAGCCAGCCCGGCATCGTCGACTGCGGCACGAACGCGGGGGAGAGGAAGGTCAGCGGGAACATGATCATCATCCCGATGCCCTGGACGGCCTGCGCGGAGCGCGCGACCGTCCCGAGCCAGGTGAAGATCCAGGCCAGCGACCAGCCGGCGACGATCGTGAGCAGCCAGCCGCCGACGGCTCCGACGGGGTCGGGGCGGTAGCCCATGGCGACGCCGACGAGGATCGTCAGCGTGGCGGCGATGCCGTAGCGGAGGAGGTCGGCGAGCGCGGGGCCGGCCAGCGGCGCGATCCGCGCGATCGGCAGCGACTTGAACCGGTCGAAGACGCCCTTCTCCATGTCCTCGCGCATCTGGGTCCCGGTCGCCATGCAGGCGGTGAGGGCACTCTGCGCCAGGATCCCGGTGATCACGATCGGGAGGTAGTGCTTCACGTCCCCCGAGATGGCGCCGCCGAAGATGTAGGCGAACATCGCGGTGAAGAGCAGCGGCTGCAGCGTCACGTCGAAGAACTGCTCCGGGTTGCGGCGCATCTTCTTCAGAGCCCGCCACGCCATCGCGAGGACCTGGTTGAGGGTCTCGCGCGTGCCGGGGCGGGCCGAGAGCCCGCGGGCGACGTCGGTGGCGGAGGTCTCGGGTAGCAGGGTCTGGGTGGCCATCAGGCGACCTCCTCGGTCTCGTCCTGGGAGTCCTCGCTGTGGTGCCCGGTCAGCGCGAGGAAGACCTCGTCGAGGGTGGGCTGGCGTACGGCGGCGGTCGCGATGTCCAGCGAGGCCTGGCGCAGCGCGATGAGGACGTCGGCGGCACGGTTGGCGTCGGGCAGGGCGATGTTGAGCCCGCCCGCCTCGGGGGTGAGCACGGGCTCCTCGCCGAGGACGCCGGTGACGAGCTGTGCCGCCATCGCGGTGTGGCTCTTGTCGGCGAGACGCACGTGCAGCGTCGACGTACCCACGCTGGCCTTCAGCTGGTCGGACGTGCCCTCGGCGACCTTACGGCCACGGTCGATGACCGCGATGCGGTCGGCGAGCTGGTCGGCCTCGTCGAGGTACTGCGTCGTCAGCAGGATCGTCGACCCCTGGGCGACCAGCTCGCGGATGGTGTCCCACATCTGGCCGCGGGTGCGGGGGTCGAGGCCGGTCGTGGGCTCATCGAGGAAGATGAGCGGCGGACGGGCGATGAGCGAGGCGGCCAGGTCGAGCCGGCGACGCATGCCGCCGGAGAAGTCCTTGATCTGCCGGGACGCGGCCTCGCTGAGGCCGAAGCGCTCGAGCAGGTCGGCGGCGGTCCGCTTCGCGGCGCGGCCGGTGAGGCCGAGCAGGCGTCCGAAGAGGTAGAGGTTCTCGGTCGCGGTGAGGTTCTCGTCGACCGACGCGTACTGGCCGGTGACGCCGACGAGCTGGCGCACCTGGTGCGGGCTCTTCGCGACGTCGACGCTGAAGATCGCCGCGGAGCCGCCGTCGATGGGCAGCAGCGTGGCGAGCATGGAGAGGGTCGTGGTCTTGCCGGCGCCGTTCGGTCCGAGGACGCCGTACACCTCGCCCCGGTGGATCTCGAGGTCGATCCCGTCGACCGCTCTGAAGTCACCGAAGCTCTTGACCAGACCCCGGGCCGAGACCGCCAGATCGGTGGCGGTGGTGGGTGCAGAAGAGTTCATGCGACCACCATGAGGGATGCCGGTTTCAGCGCGCATTCACTCCGGTTTCAGCCCCGGCCGGCGGGCTTTCACGGCCGTCGCCCCGGCCCGGCTCAGCGCTGCGCGGACAGTCGCTCCAGCACGTCCTCGAGGTCGTCGCCGACGACGAGGGCGTCGACCGTGTCGCGGTCCATGAAGCCGGCGTCCGCGATGCGGTGCATGAGCGCCACCAGCGGGTCCCAGAAGCCGCCGACGTTGAGGAGCCCGACCGGCTTGCCATGCAGCAGCAGCGTCTGCCACGTCCATACCTCGAAGAGCTCCTCGAGCGTGCCCAGCCCGCCCGGCAGCGCCAGGAATGCCTCGGCCCGGTCGGCCATGAGTGCCTTGCGCTCGTGCATGCTCTCGACCACGACCGTCTGGACGCCGGCCTCGCCCTCGACGCGCCCCCACTCGCGGTCGACCATGAAGCGCGGGATGACGCCGTAGACCCGCCCTCCGGCGTCGATCGCGCCCTGCGACACCCGGCCCATCAGGCCGGCGCCGCCGGCGCCGTACACCAGCTCGATGCCGCGCTCGGCGAGTCCGCGACCGACGTCGTACGCCGCCGCCGCGAGCGCCGGGTCGTGGCCGTCACGGGAGCCGAGGAAGACAGCGAGTCGCGAGATCACGACCGGCAGAGTAGCCACCCGGCCACTCACCCGATCGACTGGCTCAGCACCTCCCGCAGGTGCGCGAGCGCGCCCTCGTCGCCGGAGAGCCGGACCGCGTCGCCGTCGGCCCGGTGCCACAGCCACGCGTCGAGGGTGCCGGCGTCGGCGGTGACGACGGCGTCCGCCTCCACACCCGGGTCGTCGACGAGGTGGAGGTCCTTCTCCCCGGAGTGGACCTCGCCCTTCGGCGACGTCCCGGAGAACAGGCCGAGCCGCACCCAGACCGACGTGCCGACGTCCGGCATGCGGAGCTCGACGTGCTGGGGGAGCGGGTCGAAGGCGCCCCACGGCGGGAGGCCGCCGTACATCACGGCGAGGCACTCCTCGACGCCGTCGGCGGCGAGGACGGGGTCGAGAGCGGTGGGCTCGCCCGCCACGAGCTCGGCGTCGACGCGGTGGATGAGCGCCTCGTGCGCCTGGCGCCGCGCGATCCACCCCACCCGGTGGTGAGCGGGGTCGGCGGACCAGCTCCAGGCGCGCTCGTCGGGGTCGGCCGCGGAGAGCGCGTGCGGGAGCGACTCGAGGCCCTGGTCGAAGTAGGAGAGCAGAGCGGTGTGGGAGTCGGGCCGCTCCGGCTCGACGTAGTCGTCCGGCGCGGACGGACGGTGGCGCAGAACCCAGGTCCACCAGTGCTGGACGTTGGCGAGGTGGCAGAGCAGGTCGGCGGCCGTCCAGTCCGGGCAGCTCGGCACGCGTGCCGACGGGTCGCAGTCGGCGAGCAGCTCGCGGAAGCGGACCGACTCGGCACGGATGTGGTCGAGGTAGGCGGGGTACTCGAGAGGCTTCATCCGTCGAACGTAGCGGCGGCTGCGGACGGTTGTCGTCCGGTCGCGCGGTTTCGGGTGGGTTACACAACGTCATGCATCCCTGTGTATAGTCATGCATATGACGAGGAAGCGCATCGCCGTCGCCGGAGCCAGCGGGTACGCCGGAGGAGAGCTCCTCCGCCTGCTCCTGGCCCACCCCGAGGTCGAGATCGGCGCCCTGACCGCGGGCAGCAATGCCGGTGAGCGGCTCGGCAGCCTGCAGCCCCACCTGCTCCCGCTGGCCGACCGGGTCCTCGAGGAGACCACCGTCGAGACGCTCAGTGGCCACGACGTCGTCTTCCTCGCCCTTCCGCACGGCCAGTCCGGTGCCCTCGCCGCGCAGCTCCCGGAGGGGACCGTCGTCATCGACTGCGGCGCCGACTTCCGGCTCCAAGACGCCGACGCCTGGCAGCAGTTCTACGGCAGCGACCACGCCGGCACCTGGCCCTACGGCCTGCCCGAGCTCCCCGGCCAGCGCGCGAAGCTCGCCGGCACGAGCCGGATCGCCGTCCCGGGCTGCTACCCGACCGTCTCCACGCTGACGCTGGCCCCCGCCGTCGGCGCGGGCATCGTCGAGCCCGACGTCGTCGTCGTGGCCGCGTCCGGCACGAGCGGCGCCGGCAAGAGCCCGAAGCCGAACCTCCTCGGCTCCGAGATCATGGGCAACGCGAGCGCGTACGGCGTCGGTGGCGTCCACCGTCACACCCCGGAGATCACGCAGAACCTCTCCGGCCTGCTGCCCGAGGGCACCGTCTCCGTCTCGTTCACCCCGCTGCTCGTCCCGATGCCGCGCGGCATCCTCGCGACCTGCTCCGCCCGGCTCAAGCCCGGCGTGGGCGCCGAGGAGGCCCGCGCCGCCTACGAGAAGGCGTACGCCGACGAGCCGTTCGTCCACCTCCTCCCCGAGGGGCAGTGGCCGCAGACCCAGTCCGTGCTCGGCTCCAACGCCGTCCAGATCCAGGTGACCGTCGACGAGGCCGCCGGCCGCCTGGTCGCGGTCGGCGTCATCGACAACCTCACCAAGGGGACCGCCGGCGGTGCGATCCAGTCGATGAACCTCGCGCTGGGCCTCGACGAGACCACCGGCCTCTCCGCCGTCGGGGTTGCGCCGTGACCGTGCCGGGCTTCACGGCCGGCGCGCTCGGCGACGTGGCCCTGCTCGTCGCCGACGGGCCGGCCACCGCGGCCGGTGCGTTCTCCGGCGACGCCAACGCGGTCCTGTGGACCCGGCAGGTCACCCACGACGGCGTCCTGCGCGCCGTCGCGCTCGACCCGCACGCCGGGGACCGGACCGGTCCGGCGGGCTTCCAGCACGTCCACACCGTCGCCGAGCAGGCGGCCGAGCGGCTCGGCATCGGCGCGATCGACGTCGCCGTGCTGCCCGGGCCCGCGCTCCCGCCCGTCACCCGCGCGTACGCCGGCTGGCGGGTCGCCGCGCACGCGACTGACCACGCCGTCGTACTCCTCACCGACGCGAGCGCCTCCGCCTCCGATCTCGCCGCCGCGCTCGCCGAGGCGCTCGACTCGGTCCCGTGGGCCGAGCGCAGCGCCCTCGTCCTCGCCGGCGGGGTCAGCCAGGGCGCGCCCGGCGTGCCCGAGCTCGCGACGGCGTTCGCCGACCTCCTCGACTCCCTGCCCGTCCCGACCCCCACGTCCGCCCCCACCCACGAGAGCACCTTCCACGTCTGATGAGCACGCTCGATCTCGACACCGTGTCCCACAATCCCGGCAAGCCCGACCCGGCGAAGGCCCGCACCCTGGCGGCCGCCCTCCCGTGGCTGAAGCGCTACCACGGCAAGATCGTCGTGGTGAAGTACGGCGGCAACGCGATGACCGACGACGCCCTCAAGACGGCCTTCGCCGAGGACATCGCGTTCCTGCGGTTCGCCGGGTTCAAGCCGGTCGTCGTCCACGGCGGCGGTCCGCAGATCTCCCAGATGCTCGACCGGCTCGGCATCGAGTCCGAGTTCCGCGG
>Ga0164242_10007524_pt1 | contig 11919 bp, 13 predicted proteins | sample OricomgcompostMG_FD_108783 | JGI IMG/M metagenome (GOLD analysis project Ga0164242, IMG submission 108783) | Miracle-Growth compost microbial communities from Emeryville, California, USA - Original compost - Miracle growth compost (MG) ... | reverse complement strand
CGAGCGTGATGCACATCGACGGTGTCGACCAAATGAACCATGCCGGCGTAAGCTGGAACCCATCGACCCATCAGTCTAGGTACCACTCTATTACCTACACGGCCATTGAGGTTTACCCAATTTCACCACATGATCTCACGATCTCAACCCACGGATTGTTGATCTCAACCACAAATAGTTCCATGCACGAACCAAGAAGGGAAATCAAAACTCGAGCTTTTACGCATCGTGTATCACCGATCTCTTGAGTCTCAGATGGTTGCTATCTAACACCTAAAAACTACTAGCTATCCGCCTCCTCTTTGGCAACATCGCACATCTCAGGAATTTTCCTTAACGCCCTCGTTCTTCATCAACCCGTGAACCCGAGTCGATTCGTTCCATCTCGGACTTCAAGTGCAAGGGGCAGAGTTCCACGTAGCTGCCTAGGCTCAAGAGATCCTGCAGGCCCTCCCGCGCGTCTTCTAGAGCGAAATCTTCAATGCTTGCCCTCGACCTTTGCATTTACACCCGCAGAAGCCGTAGCATCAGCGTCAAGTCGCCAATGGCCTGTTCCTCCTCCAAGATCAACTGGTCCTCTGGCCCCTTGTCGGATGCCGTTTCGAGGTTACCGCGTAACACCGTCGTGAACAGTGATTCCTGAGACTTCACCAGCGCGGAGACGTCTACGTTTTCGGGGTTCGCAAGGATGGTATACTGCATGCGAACGACGTCCACCGGCGCCAAGCCAGCCTTCTTGCGAAGCCGTTGCACTCTGTTGATGATCTCGCGAACGAAACCTTCATCAGCAAGTTCTGGGTACGATGCCGTGTCCAGCAGGACAACTATGTCATCGTCGAAGGCAGGTTCCCATTTAGGCCCGTTCTCGGAGGCGTTCGCAACTCTCTCCCCGAGCACCCGAACGATGGTGAGGTCAGTGTCCTCGAGTTCGATTCCCTGAACAACGATCTTCTTTTCGACCACAAATTGCCGTAATTCTGCTTGTGTCAGGGACGGGAGTGCTGTCCGGACAACTTGAACGTTCCTCTTTAGTTTCTTGCCGAGAGTAGGCCAGTCAACCTTAGCCTCAAGGAGAATATTGTGTTCTTCTTCGTCGCTCGTTAGAACAATATTTCTGACGTTCAGTTCTTCCTGGATGTATGAGCTCAGCGATTTCACATCTTCAAGGATGTGAGCATCGGCAACGACTACAATGGTGTGGAGGGGGGTTTTCAGTGCCAAGGAGCTCCGCTCTCGGATTGCCCTCCCAAGCTGGATGACTTTCTGCATGGCAGAGACCTGTCGTTCGATATTCTCATCAAACAGCGCTTCTTGGACGGTCGGGAAGGGAAGGAAGTGGACACTCCTCGAGTCAACGAACTCCTTGAGGGCGTCATCGCCAAGATGAGGCTTGAGCAGGCTGTATATGTGTTCCGCGATGAAAGGCGTGAAGGGTGCCAAGGCCCGAACGAGGGTAAACAGAACTTGGAACAAGGTGTTCATAGCGGCAGTAGTGTCCTGGATCCCAAGGCCCGCACTGCCCTTCAGCCTTTTACGGTTGAATCGGATGTACCAGTTCGTCAAGTTGTCGATAACACTCAGTAGCCGTGGGACGACGGTGTAGAGTCGGTAGCCTTTGCCAAGTCAATACAGGAATATTAGAGCAGAGTCATTGGGTTCCCTCTTACCTGCCATCTCCTGATCCGTGAACTTCAGTAAACTTTGGAGATCGGCGAGAACCCACCGATCCATGACATTGGTCAGACGCTCCCGGTCATTAACAAATGATGGGTCGGCAACGAAGGCCTCCCCAGTGGTCGTCTTATACAGGGTAGCCTGCTCGGAGAAGAAACGATAACTGTTCCAGAGGGCCAGAAGGACTCGGGACACCATTTCCTTGACTCCGGATTCCTTGAATCTGAGTGGCTCTGCCCTGACGACGGGAGAATTGATGAGGTACAGACGCAAGGCATCTGCACCGTGCTGTTGCAGAATAAGGGTAGGGTCGGGGTAATTCTGGAGCCGTTTCGACATCTTTTTCCCGTCCTCCGCCAATACGATTCCATTGATGATGACATGACGGAATGGGGAGGTGTTGAAGAGCTGGTTGCCGAGTACAGTAAGAGTGTAGAACCAACCGCGAGTTTGGTCAAGGCCTTCTGCGATGAAGTCTGCGGGGAAACGCTGCTCAAATTTATCTTTATTCTCGAAGGGGTAGTGCTGAGAGGCATAAGGCATTGCTCCAGACTCGAACCTAAGATAGTCATGTTAGTGCCCCGACGCGATGAAGAGAGGAAGAGAAGGGGGGAATAAGAGGGCACGAACCAGCAGTCGAAAATTTCTTCCACCCGTCGAAGAGTGCCCTTTCCTTGTTTTGATGGAATGGTGATATGGTCGATCTTGTCGCGGTGAATATTGTCCAGGGGCCCATCGAAACCGCTGAGTTGCTTCAGTTCGTCGATGCTTCCCACACAGACGACTTCCTCGAAGTCCTCGCTGACCCATAGGGGAATAGGGGCTAAGGTACCGGGTCAGTCAATTTACCCTAAAGAATCAAAGAATCAAATGCTCAGGGTTACTTACTTCCCCAATACCGATTCCGAGAGACATTCCAGTCGTGGGCATTCGCTACCCAGTTTGTGAACCGTCTCTCCTTGACGGCCTCAGGTACCCAGGTGGTAGGCTGTAGGTTCTCGAGCATTTCCGGGATAGTATCGACAACTCTGATGAACCAAGAAGAGACAGCCTTTCGAATAAGCTGCGTATCGGACCTCCAGCAGAATTTGTCTGTGTGCATGATCTGACGTTCGACCAAGAGGAGTCCACGTCCCCTTAGGTCCTTGAGAATCGCTTTGTCTGCAGTCTTGACGTGTTGCCCGGCGTAATCTGTGACTTCGGACGTAAAGCAGCCTGTTCCAACGTTCAATTTAGCCTTAGCCATGCCAAAGGGGGCAAAGGAAAGGGTTTCCGGGTTTCATCCCGATACGAACCTTCATCGTTAACTGGACACGGCGGTAAACGCTTGTGGGTGATGAAACCCGCAGCTACAGCAGCGTCATAATCCTCCTCACCAAAGGCCGGAGCCATGTGTACGAGCCCTGTCCCTTCGCCGGCTTCCACGTAATCGGCCGCAATTACTTGGAAGCAGTCGGGGAATTGATCCGCGAAGTAGCGGAAAAGCGGTTCGTATTTCCAGCCAACGATTTCTTCACCCATCAGCTTCTTGATGATGGTATCTGTTGGGAATTCCAAGGTTAGCCGTCGCCTTACCGGGATCTGTCCAGAATGAGTAGACAACTGGGCGATACATACATTCGGCCTTCTTTGGGTTCTTGTACACTTGGGGTAGTCCGGACTCCATGATAACGTATTGTTGACCAGATTTCTTGTCAAGAATGAGTAGATACTAGCGATGCTCAAGTTAGCTACGTCGAAGAGGGGTGGCACAGGGGCCGGGTTCGTACCTCAAACTTAGGGTGCACAGCCACCAGCAAGTTCGACGGCAGGGTCCATGGTGTTGTCGTATAGATAAGTAGGGACGTATTTTCCGGCCCGCCACTAATGACCTTCAACGCAACGATAATAGCGGGATCCTGGGTCATTTTCTCGTTCTGCTTCGACTCCATGTGGCTTAATGGGGTAGATAGAGCGGTGGAAAAAGGCATGACCTTATAGGATCGGTAGACGAGGTCTTTGTCGAAGAGCTGCTTGAACACCCACCAGCAAGATTCCATGAAGGTGACGTCCATAGTCTATCCCGGGCGTTAATAGGGTGCAACAGAAGCAACGGCATATAGCAACAGACCTTGTAGTCGTTGTCGAAGTCGATCCACCGACCGAGTCGCTCGATGGTATTCCTCCATTCTCCAGCATGCTTCATGACGATAGCTCTACACTCGGCATTGTATTTTTCAATGCCCATTGCAAGGACACCATCCCTGCCCGAGATACCGAGCTTCTTGTTGATTTCGAACTCAATTGGCACTCCGTGAGTATCCCACCCGAAGCGCCTGACGACATGGCGGCCCTTCATTGACCAATACCTCGGTATGATGTCCTTGATGGTGGATGCGAGGAGATGCCCGTAGTGGGGGAGACCTTTCCAAGCATGTTAGAGCTTCGCGACGGGAGGATAGGGGACGAGTGAGGAGGTAATACCGGTTGCTAGAACGAACATATAATTAGCAAGCATTCAAGCACAAAGAGCAAGAGGGAGGTTGCCAGAAACATACCAAAAGGTGGTCCATCGTAAAAGGTAAACGCCGGTTGGCCTTCAGTTAGGCTGAGCTGGGTTTGGAAGGCGTCGATCTCCCTCCAGTAGTTGAGGATCTCATCCTCAGTTTTTGGGAAACTGATGCTCATCTTGGAGGATTTGTGCTGTAGAGAACAGCAGCACTGAATGAGGATCTCCGAGATTGCCCTGTCACGATGTGGTTTCGGGGCTTTCGCAGACGGGGGAGGTGGATCGTGAGTCAAAGTCGTGTGTAGGGCGGGGTGACTCGACACGGAAAAGTTTGGAGGGGCAATCCCCGTCGCCGGGGTCAGGGCCAGGCACGCACGCATGTGGATGGGCGGGCGGCGGGGTGTGAAACTCGGGAACCGGATAAATATCTTATCCGCTTCACCTCGGTCGGCCCGGGCCCGTCCAGCTGGTTATGGGTACCTAAGGCAAGCCGTCCGGGAAGGTCCCGTCCAACTTCGGGTGCCTTTCCAAAATGCAAGGTAACAAACATCCTCTGCAAATATCTCATACCCAACTTGACTCTGGCCTATCTAGGTACTGCACCTAGCTACCTTACTTAGGTAGGCCAACAAGTATCAACACCTCTTCAACTGTTTGGTATCAATCGGGCAACCCTATCCGTCAAAGATCTGATAACCTGGGTTCCCGACGCCGCCCGGCTCCACACCAATCCCGCATATTTTGCACCGAGGGAAATAGGAGTCCTCTACACCACCAAAACTAGCCCGCCACCCTCTTTACTCACGCTGGCCGTATTGAGGCGAACCGTCGACTGCATAGTTGACGTCTTTACTCCATTTACTCGTGGGTTTGTCATAAAGCGAATTGACTGCAGGGTCAACATCAGCACGCAATGGAAACCCCGGTAAAACAATCGACCCGGCGAAGTCGGCCTCGGAAACAAATCCTCTGCCCGACCTGTGGGTTTACTTTCAAATCTCGGACTCGCATGGGGAAGCATGCCTCCGAGTGCGAAAAAGCGCGGCCCGAAGCAGCAACCGGGCCAACGTCAGCAACAACCGCATCACCCCCGTCACAGGATTCGAACAAGGACAAGGCCAAGCCAACGAACCTGTCGCAGGGGCTCTCGTCGCAAGTCGCATCCGCTGTCTCGTCTTCAACCACGCTACCAAAGCCTACTATGCCCAAGCTTACACCAATCCCTCCGATCAAGCTGACGCCATTGCCTCCGTTCACGCTTGCATCTCTGCCAGCACCGCTCGATGGAAAGGACGAACGCCCAGGCCAGGCTCCTATCTTACCGGGCACGGATCAATCAGTTGATGCTGCTCCATCCCCCCCTTTGGATCCGGCGCCTCGATAACCTCCTCCTTGGCACAGCCGCATTTTCAATCACTTCCGACGGTTAGACAAATGTCTAGGCGGCTGTTGCTCTGAACGGTCCGCAACGGGCAGGCACCTTGCGAGCCATTGCCTCCTTAACCCGAGGTCGCACGTGGAGCTATATAGACGCTGGATATCTGAGAAGTCTGATAGCCAGTCACCCGCTGGCAATTTCCCTAATTTCGAACCACAGGGAAGGATCTTGGTGGCCCAGGTCGCGAATGGGACAACGAACTGGGTCATGAATTTGAGCAATTGGGCCGCAGATTACCTCTGGAGAGAGGGGGTGAGAGAGAGGGAGAGGGAGATGAGTTTAGCGATAAGCCGCTCAAAGGCTGCAACAGATCTAGCCAGCTAGAGAACAACGGCTATGATATCTAGCGCTCCAGTATCAGCAAACATTTGGTGGATGCTCAATTCTTTTATTAATTCCTTGTCACCACTGCTTGTTCCCAAGAGCTGTACGGATCCGGCTGCCAAGTGCGAATGTGCAGCCGGTACGTCACCGCTCCCCCAGCTGTCTCCAGCCGATGGTTGATATGCATGCAGTGGTTGCTTAAGCGAGTGACTAGCGTGGAATACGCCTTCGACCAACACCTCAAGGGCGTCAAAGCACTTAAACTCGGCGCCGTCTTTCTTGATGGGATCTAACAAGTTACCCCACCATCGAGCTTCAGCTTATCGCTGGCTTCCCCCCCGCCTCCATGTGGCTGGCGCGGTATGGTTGAGTTACCGTTTCTAGCTTTAGCTTCCTGCTCTTGACCGATTTAGGTTTCTCTTCGCTGAAAGATAAGCACCTGCGCATAAGGCGTCATGGCCAGACAGTAGCGAGGCTGGCCTTCTAGTAATGTAGGTTCCTCTCCACCTTCAGCTCCTGTCGGTCGTGGTCCTGCTACCTTTTTTTTGCTTTTTCCGAGTAGCTCTTCCTTCTTCCTTTGCAGTACATTCCTCTCCCCTCACGGTACTCGTTCTCCCGGACCCAGCGGAGCTCTCTTCTATTTTGAACATACGGTGTGCCGTACGTATAGCATTGCGCTCTCCCACTATTATACCCGATGTAGGCTCTCGACCGCACCTCTCTGGGCTTACTCTTAGGTTGTGCAAACCCCGCGGAAGCTTGTTTCCCAGGCCGCAAGCCACTATTCGTTTGCCATGTCTACCCTCGCTCTGGTGATCGGCTTAGCGGTACTGGTCTCTGGCAGCTCTGCCCAAGTTGTCGTGGAGGACATCTGGTCCGCCGTCGCATACATTTACCATGGGGAACATACACCCTCGGAGGACTCTGATTCACCTAGCCTTACACCGCTGGGGGCCCAGCAGATGTATGCCCAAGGGACAAGGTTCCGGGCTCGTTACCTCGAAGGTAGTGACGTGACGAGTGATCGGGACGAGTCCACCGCCACTGGGATAATTGAGGGCATCGCAGCCATGGCGATTGACAACACTCAGCTCTCGGTCACGACGACTGGTGACCAATATACTAGCGCTGGTGCGCTTTCCTTCCTACAAGCACTCTACCCGCCCATCACCGAGGCCTTTTCAAGGAATGCTGGAGGGCTTGAAGCCGCTATGCTTGCTAATGGCTCATTGATCAACTATCCCTTGGGCGGATACCAATACCCGGATATCCGCGTTCTTTCTGTTCTAGATCCTAACTCTATCTGGTGAGCCGGCGAAGGTTAGCTTTTGACTAAGGTTCCGATGCTAACATCTCCGCAGGATCGAGGGCCATGTTGCCTGCGCTCGATATACTGACTCTCAGGGGCTCCTTTCCAATAACCCCGTGGCCAACAAGGCCTACGATCAAAGTCTCGGCTTTTATCGAGCTCTCTGGAAGAAGAAGGTCTTTTCGGATGCCTTCCCGCTAGAGGCGGCGAACTTCTATAACGCGCACGATCTGTTTTCCTATGCGTCCTATCGGTACAATCACGATAACGCAACACACTCCGAGATGACAGCGGCGGACCTCGCCATGCTCGCGGATCTCGCTTCCGTGCAACAACGATACCTCAACGGTAACCTGGGAGCTTCCGCACTTACCGAAGCCGACGTCACCCGTACCATTGCTGGTCGAACTCTTGCCGCGAAGGTGGTAGCACAGTTCGAACTGAACATGGCATCGTCAGGATCTTCAGGCAAACTCAACCTTATGTTCGGCTCCTTTGAGCCCTTCGTTGCCTTCTTCGCCATCTCGCGCCTCGTCGACGGAGCGTCGAGGGACAGTTTCCTACCGCTGCCTGGCCCGGGCGCGGCCATGGTTTTCGAGCTATTCTCCATGAGAGGGAATGCGTCGGCGTACCCCTCGGTCGATGATCTGTGGGTTCGTTTTCTCTATCGGAACGATAGCCTTGACGACACGCCGTTTGTGGAATACCCGCTCTTCGGAAACGGTAATTCACAATCTCGGATGAAGTTTGCTGATTTCGCCACCACCATGGAGGGTATTTCCGTTGGCGGCGTGGGTCAGTGGTGCAGAATCTGCGACACCACCAACCTGTTCTGCTCGGCCCTCGAGGGGAATTCAGGTAATGAGGCGGCACCGGTACCGGATGGGAAGCTGGGCAGAGGGAAGGTCACATCTGTGGTAGCCGGCGTCATCGGAGCACTGGTCACGGTCGCTGTTGTTGGCCTAGCCGCACTATTGGCTGTGTTGGTCGGCCGCGTGAAGTTCTACCGCGAGGGCCGTGACCGGAGCAGTAGCACGTTCGGCGGCTTCAGGGGCGCCGAGAAGATGCGGAGTGACGCCGACGTCACGTATGCCGGGAACGGCGCTCAGCATGAGCGGACGGGCAGCTGGCAGCTTCGCGATGCTAGAGGTGCCGCAGAAGGCCCTATTGCAACCCCTACTGAGGCAGTGCTAAGGAACCCAAACCGCACAAACCCGAGGTTCCAACATAGCGACAATGATGACGATGATGATATAAGTGTTTTGGGTCACACTCCTGTAGCTGCGCGGGAAAGTATCTGAATACCGATACTTATCCTAGAGCTACCTATCCTAGGACTGGCTTGCTCGGGAGACCTACACGGGAGTAAGGTTCGACAATTGCTAGTTCGAATGTTCGGAGTTGGTGTGCTCACTCTTCGGTGGGTTGGTTAGTTAGTTCGTTGACTTTTCTGGGATTCTCTGCAATATACCCACCCTTCTTTGTCCTCATCTCACGCCGCCGTTGTGACTCGGTCTTTATATCGCCCATGGTAGTTTTTGTTGAGCCCGTCTGTTTACGACAACTGAATAGCAGAGCCGGCATCGTACCGCAGGATAGCGCTGGAATACTGGACGATCGTGAGGTTGCCGCTCGCCTACTCTTTGGTGTTGTCGGCGCAGTGTGGTGTTGGCCCCTAGTGTGGGCAGACGAGTCGGGTAGTGTTTGCGGTGGTTGTCGCAGGTGGAGGCTGGCCGTGCTACCACGGTGGATCGCGTGGAGTGGGAGACATTGCCTGGGGCTTACCTGACTTCGGATGTGCTCCTTAGCCACGCGGTATTTTCACAAGCGCTTTGGGCGATAGATAAATGCCTTGACTCGGGAACCATCCGAAGGTCATATAAATTGGTGAACCCTCTTCTTAACCCCTTCACATTACCGTTTTATCCTTAAAGAGTACGTAACTAAACGGATCTGCCGCAACGACCAGCAACGGTGATGTCCCGACACGCACACATATCACTTTCCTTCAAGCGAGACATCATTGGACCGTTGTTCAGGTCTCGTGAGAGCTCGCCAGTCCGGGGTTGGTGGGGTGTGACAGGGCGTGCCGCAGGAGGGAGGACCCTGAGGCCAACCCCCATGCCTGGAGTAATCTGCCGCGCAACCGGAAAATCTAGTTAGAGGGGTACCTACGATGCAGCCACACAGTGCATAGACTGCGGGTACCTTCGTATGGTCGCAATTAAACAAACCCTAGCCGCCCCTGAGCCACTTGCCACGATACCCGATACCCGCACTTCAGCCTTTCGCCTCGACCACCAAATACGTCATCGGGCCTGTTGGTGGTGTTGTCTCAAAAGCCCGCCTTGTCGAAAAGCATGTGGGGGAGGGAAGGATGGATTCCGATCCAAGTGATCGATCACCCTCGTGAAGAAAGATGAGCCTGCCTTGGCTGTGCACACACAAGGGCTGTCCACCTGATGCCCAGAAGATCTTAGGCAGACCTTGTCACAAACAAACCGACGTATCCTGTTCAGTAATCCTTCTTGGCGATCGGCCTTGGTCCTCGGATGGTGCGGCCAGTTGGAACGCTGGCATTGTGCGGCTGTGGGGGGCCCAGCGCTGGTGCCGCAGCCGGATTGATTTCGTAGTTGCCATACTGTGGATCATTGCACTCTTTGCAGTAAGAAGAGGGCCGGGAAAGGGGAGACAGCGAGAACCAAAGAGCCCATCAAAGTCTTGGACGGTCGCAATTTACTGTGTACAGTCTCGAGATGGCTAGCAAATATGGAGCCTCAAGTCAGCTGGCGCTTCTCTCTGCCAGGTCTCACTGGCCAGTGAACGAGCGGATCCGGTCGGGTAATTGGCCAGTCATTCCATGAGCTCCACCAGGATATGCACTTTGGCAGCTGCCATCCACTGAACCGCCACACCCGCAGCCAAGCCCCCCCGAACCGCAGATGCAGCTGATAGTGAGTTTTGCGCGTTCTCCGAGTCAGTTGTCCGTTCCATTTCAACCTAACAAACTTAACCCCTTCGCCGTTTGTCTTTTTTAAACACCCCCCCATCCCTTCTTTGTTCCCATTTCATTCATTGCGGACGGGCGCTGCTGCTAATCAGCCCCATAACGGCCCAAGATTCCTCCACCAACTTCGGCTCGTCTTCCCTCCAACATCCCCCTACGCACCCTACCCGCCCACCATACCGGGTCCGAGGAACAAGCGACGTCATTACTGGCTGCCCATCATCGCCACCACCCGCAGGGCCACCCCGTTGACCGTCCGCGATCCTCCGAGTCCGACGACGGATCCGAGTCTTCGTGGACCGACACTGGGGATATCGGGGAACAGCTCGCCGACGACGAGGACCCCCTTCGTAGACGCCTCAACGACACACTCGATGACGAGATACTCGCTGGCGTCCTAAACAGGCAGCCACGGCAACACCGCCGCTCTACCAAACACGTGCACTACCAGAGGCAATCTTCCTCCCGTAGCCGTTCGCCGTATAGCCCTGGAGTCGTTAATAAGGAGGCAATCGAGATCCCCGAACCTGCCCCGCGCCGCATCTCCCGGACCGAACGTATCCTCGCCACCATCATGACGGGGGGCACAAGTTCCATCCATGGCCTCACCGGCAAGCCTTTGCTGTCGGTCACCCAGCGCAATCTTTGATTATCTATAGCCTCTAGAACCCACATGGCTGACAATTTGCATACAGTTATTTCACTTCTATCTTCGTATCGTTGGGTGTATTTCTTTTTGGATATGATCAGGGCGTTATGTCGGGCATCATCACGTACGGTCCTCCCGATAAGTCGTGTCGACTGGCGACTACAATTCACGATCTGTTCGTCACGGCTAACCACCATGTTACAGCGGCGCTCACTTTATAGACTACTTTGACCAGCCCTCCAAAGCCGAGGTGGGCACCATGGTCGCCATTCTCGAGATTGGTGCCTTCATCTCGTCATTAATGGTCGGCCGGATTGGTGACATACTCGGCCGCCGAAAAACGATCCTGTACGGGTCGTGCATCTTCTTCGTTGGAGGCGGCCTGCAGACCCTCGCGGTGAACATGCCAATAATGATGCTGGGGAGGATCATCGCCGGATTCGGTGTCGGCATGCTGTCTACCATCGTCCCCGTCTACCAGTCCGAAATCTCACCTCCACATAACCGTGGCAAGCTCGCCTGCATCGAGTTCTCTGGCAACATCATCGGCTATACCACTTCGGTGTGGGTAGACTACTTCTGCGGATTCATCGAGAGCAACTACTCGTGGAGAATACCACTTATGATGCAGTGTGTTATGGGCGCCTTGCTCGCAGCAGGAAGCTTGGTCATCGTCGAGTCGCCGAGGTATGTAGATTTTGCTAAACACCACCTTCCCAGCGAACTGCTGCCCCTAACCGCGATGCTATAATAGATGGCTTCTTGACAACGACCATGACGAGGAAGGCATTGTTGTCATTGCCGACTTGTATGGTGGCGGCGATATCCACAACCCGCGAGCAAGGGAGGAATACCGAGACATCAAGATGGACGTTCTTCTCCAGCGCCAGGAAGGTGAGAGGACCTACAAAGACATGTTTAAGCGGTACAAGACGCGAGTCTTCATCGCCATGTCGGCGCAAGGCCTTGCCCAGCTTAACGGCATTAACGTCATCTCGTACTACGCCCCCTACGTCTTCGAATCCGCCGG
>Ga0164242_10007523_pt1 | contig 11920 bp, 9 predicted proteins | sample OricomgcompostMG_FD_108783 | JGI IMG/M metagenome (GOLD analysis project Ga0164242, IMG submission 108783) | Miracle-Growth compost microbial communities from Emeryville, California, USA - Original compost - Miracle growth compost (MG) ... | reverse complement strand
TCATAGGTTTACTTTTACTTTTAATGTGTAATCAGGTTGCGCCTCGGCTGCAAAAACGATACACGCCAACTTCCAAAAAAAAAAAAAGGAAAAAGGGCTGTAGGATTTCCTCCTGCCTATTCCTATGCCCAATGCCGTAAAGTAAATTGTATCGGATGAAGGCACTCCCTCCCTTCCGCAGCCCCCTTCGCCATCTTCCCAACAAGTCCGAGCGACCGTTTTGCTATGAACAACCTAACCAATACAGTGGCGGGTTGAGGTAATAATATAAAGCAACCTCAGAGGTCGAGCAGCAGGTCTTCTCCTCAAAATTAAGAAAAAAAAGGCAGCCTGTGTGATGCCCGTTCTAACCTTTGAGAAAGAGGTCCCCAACGCCGTTGCGCAATGTTCTTGACCTATCTACGTGATCCATGCCGAGGAAGTCATCCTCACTAGCCGCAACGTCCCAGAGAATGTCATCTGCCGAATGTTAGCGTCTTGTATCAGATGGCATGGGGCGGGAGAAAAGGGTATCAGTATTACCATCTGTAAGGGGTTTTGGACGAGAGAAGTGTGCCCTTCGCACAACATAAAACTTGATCTTCTCAAAGCTCTTCCCTTTCAGGCCGGTCCGCTTTTCAAGGCGTTTCTTAGTATCGGAGAATTGTTCACCCTGTTGTAATCCCGTTAGCATAATGATATAGATCCTAGGTCGACATCTACCGGTATCATACCTCCTTGAGTAGGAATCTGAAGGGCATGCCGTGTGCCCTGCTAGGCTCGGCTTGGAAGTGGAAGACGGAGATGAGGGCACTGTTGTCGCTAACATCCAGCTCTTCCTCGGGTATACGCTCGGCAACGACATTTGTGTAGTCGTTGATGCTGATCACGGGGTAATTGCGGTCGAGCTCTCGGAAGAACTTGTGGCCACTGGTTTCGTAGATGCGGATTTTCCCGCCTTCCTCCTCGCTCGGGAGCTTGGCTTTTGTAACCAAGGCCTGGATGAGGTCATCAACATTACCGCTCTTGGTGACGAGGATATCGTAGTTGTCCTAGTAGTGTAGGTGTTAGCAACTGTTGGAATGGCGGACAAGGAGGGAGTGTCGCAAATCATACCTCCTTCGTGATCCCCTCGCTCAGGTAAGTAAGCTTGATGTTCTTCTTTGTGTCCATTTCGGCCAAGCTCATATCCAGGACCTCAAAGTACAAGGCGTCGTTCCTCTGGTTCATATTCAGCTGCCCATAGCCGCCGGGGCTCAATATACTCCCAAGGGTCTGGTTAGGCCCTCGCTTCACCGCCGTCCGGGGGTTCCCCGAGGTTGCGTTGACGGTATAGAAGCGCAGGTGCGTTGGCTCGACCCCCAACCGTTCACCAATCTTCTCGGACACACGGTCGTAACTTATCTTCGAGTTCAACACCATGTCAAATGGCGGATATGCTGCCAAATCGCACTTGGCGGGATGAGCGTGGAACTTGACCGATTTCTTGTTCAAGAGGAAGTCGTAGTAGTCTCGAGCATCCTCAAACATGTCGGATGCCTTGTGGGCCTCTTCGGATGACCTGTTCTCACCAAGACCTAATCTTGACTTGCGCTCATGCACGCGCTGGAAGCAGACAATGTCGCCATCTTGGAGCTCCGCTGCCTTGAGGGACTGCTTGGCCTTGAGACCCTCAATCATGCTCGGTTTAATTTCCTGCGACGACCGTGTTAGCATATGAGTGTGACTACCTTCGTTGACTTCCTCTTATTCGGGGATTGGCTCTCAGACTCACCTCCCACAGCATGATCTTCTCGTCGCTCGGAAGCTTTTCGCCCCATCCCATCCTCTTCATGATGATTGGCACCAGGTCCTCGATTTTCTTTTCCTTGCTAATGTATACGTGGCCGGCACCGCTGAGCTTCTGGGACTGGACATCGAACCACTTCATGAACAGCAAGATGAGGTCGTTCTTTACTATTACCCCATTAGTCTGACCTTGGTAGGTGGGCCAGATTGCTTCGCCGTCAGCATTGACCTCCTCGGCAACCTCAACCCATACTCTCAGGGCCTGGTCTCGATTTGCCGCGGCACGGCTGTACGTCTCGTCTACACTTGGCCTCAGGTCCATTACCGGTTGATCGGGGCGGATGGTTTTGTTTTGGCGGTTCACCATGACCCATAACCGAACCCGTCGCGGATCTTGGCCGATGTCTTCGGCAATGATAGCTACTACCTCAGCCATCGTTGCCGTGCGAAGAATTCGGTAGATTCGCGGCGCGGACGGTTCTTGCTCGGCATTTGGATCAAACGTGGTCATGTCGGTGCCGCCGTGGTGTTTGAAGGTCTCCTCTGTGATAGCCTTGACATTTATGAAGAGGTGTTGCTCCTCCCTCTCCTTCTTCCTGGCTTCCCTGGCGGCCGTCTCCTCCTCGAAGCGTTGATCTGATTTAGGGGGTTAGCATTACCATCAGCGGGGGGGCAAGAAGGGGTGTCTTTGGTGGGAGCCTACGAAGGTGCTGTGGAGTGTCCTCCGCCGTGACGGGGGTAAGGATCTTGTCGAGCCTGGACTTCCGGATGTACACCAACATGTAGGCGCTGTTGGGTCGCATGACGGGGGATTTCTTCTGTATGACCGGGCGTAGGTGGCCGTTGGGGAAGCGGAATTCGCCGCCAAAGTTCTCTTCCAGAACCTCGCGCTTGGTCGCCTTGGTGACCTTATCGTCGTCATACTTATACCACCATCCTTCCTTGTTAGGCTTGAGGAATGCATAGTAATGGCCCGCGTTGAGGTCTCCGCTGTGGACCAGCACGCCATGGAGCTGGTACTCCCAGGATTCCGACATGTCGACGTCCTTGTTGAGATAGGGCGACGCGTCGAACTCCTCGGGGAACTCGTACCTGTCGTTGATCTTCATCATGGTGTCGCGCTGGATGTCGTATTCGAAGCGCTTCAGTTGCAGATGGAGCACTTCGGGGAAGCTCTGGAAGATGACACCCTTGTTGGCGTCCTGCAGCTTGAACTCGTCTCCGGCGAAGTACTGGTTTTCGCCGTCCAGCTTTTCCACCTGGATATAGTCTTGGAAGCTTTCCAGCATGCTCTTGTTTCCGCTGACGTTGAGCTGGACGTCCCAGAAATCCTCTATGCGGCTCGATTCGTAGGGAACGTTGATGCACGAGATGTACGTCTTGATCTTGCCGCTGAACATTTGCGGCAGAGCCTTCTCATACTCGGTGCCCTTCATTTTCTCCTCCATCCGCTCCATCAACTTGCGAGAGAGTTCTTGTACATCCTGTTGCTCGAATATGTGCCTCGTCTCCCAGCCGAAGGATTTGGTGAGCTCGTTTGTGCTGACGGCTGTGTTCGAAGTCTGAAGTTGGTAGAATAATCTCTGTAGGGTATATGAGCTGTTGCTCATGTTCTCTTCGTGTTGGGTGGGGATGTGGTAGATAGCCTATAGTTGTTGGATACATTGGTCAGCGGCGGGGTTCAGGGGTTCCAGGGCAGTTGGAAAGAGTCTGGCTTACCTTGCGGAAGGCGTTGGTGAAGTATAGGGATTGCAGGAGAGAATTGAGGTAGCAGGTGGCGCCTTGGTTCTTAAGGCCCACATATCCCGTCTCCTTCTTAGAGTCGTAGTTGTTGAAGTTGTGCCATAGAACGCCTGTTTCGTCGTCCACAATCCGGATATAGGCTGTGATGTTGGCCGTGTCGTTCTCGATCAGAGGTCTATCGGCGCCTTCCCAAGGAGAGTTGAACATCTTCCTCAGCTCCAGAAATCTCGTAAACCCCCAATCGCTCTCCTCCTTTGTGAAGCGATGGTGGGCCGAGTGGTGTGAGTATATGGTCGGATCGTTGGGGTTCCATAGTACCAAGGCGAACTGGACACAGCAGCTCCAGTCTTCGGGGACGGAACCAGGCTCGAATCCATGCTCTAGGTATATGGAGCACTGGTCGACGTTGTTCCCTGACGGAAACAGCAGGATGCGCCTGTTATAATTCAACGGGTAAGCAGAGATATTAAGCTACGCAGCTGGGGAGGATGGAAGGCGTACCATGGGAAACCTCCGGCCTGGATGATTGGGCCATGTTCCTTCTTTGGAAGGGCTCTCCATGAGTCGACCTTCCATGTGTAGACCACATCTTCCAGTGTTTGAGGCTCGTCTATCAGCGTAGGCAGGACGATCTCTTTCATGGCCTCATCTAATAAACCCGTGTTAGCCGGCAAGACAAGGGCAAGCAGACAATGAGATGCCGCGGGTGGCGGGATGGCGGGGCAAGATGGGGTTGCCACCTACAGTCACTGGCGTCAGGCAGGGCCTGCTCGGTCTCGTCAGGGTTGATTATGGCGAGGTTGTCGCTGTCCGTGCCATTCGGTTCGACGACATGTTCCTCGGGTTGGTCGATCATCATGGCATTCGGCGACGGCATGCCGGGGTGATCAGCGTCCTGGAGGAGGGACAAGTTAGCAAAGGTACTGGTAGGCGGGGTATAGCTGCGGCGGGCCATTTTGGAGATTCACGGGCCGGGCTGGGCCAAAGGCAGACCAGGAGAGGGGTATGGATAAGGTCAAGTATGACGGGCACCAGCTGGCGCAGATAGGTACTATCTATCCTAAGGCTGGGGTTTGAAGTGGAGGGGACGATGTGGGCAGCCGGGGAGGGGCGTGGAAGTAGGGGACACTCACCATCATGCGGGTATCCAGGAAGTCGCGGGATGGGAGCGGAAATCTGGCAGCGAGAGCTCCAGGCGGGCAGGAGCAATGCGGACGATCGTCGTCGCGTCCAAACAATGGATCGGATCGCAGCTCCTAGACAAATTTAGAGCTGGGGCCAGTCGGAGGGAAATTGTGGCCAGCTGCGCTTTGCGCCAAGGAAGAAAAAAGTAAAAAAGGTCCAGCACACACAGGGAGAAAGAAACACTACGGGAGGTGTGACTCAGGTGAGTGCTTTTGGGGGTCGGACAAGATGGACGGAAGTGAAACTTTGGGAGAGAAGGCAGCGGCGCGGCGGCGGAAGAGAAAGTTTGGCCCACTAGCAAACCCGGTGAACATGGACAGTGGGTTGTGGATGTGGGAGCTGGTTTCCCTCTATCTTAGGTAACTTGGATGGGTAGTGGGGAGTGCCTTGGTCATTAGGTGCCTACTGCTATGCCTGCTACTATGCATTACCCCCCCGTACAGCGTGCAAAGCCTACCTGAGTTGCAGCTCAAGTACGGATACGTCGTCAAATCCCCACCAAACGCAGGCTGCGCCCCTCTCTCAGCCCGTGGCGCCGAGGTACTATCAAGCTCGAGGTTGTCAGCAAGGGACAATGAATGCCTGGCGAGTTGTGAGGAGAGTGGGTGTACGGGCCTATCACTAACCTGGTTGGGAAGACTTTTCTCAGCTCTCTCTCTGCCTGGTAGACAAAAGACCCCTCCAATGACGTTGTGGATCATGGTGGACTCGGCCCACTGGATGGATGCTGACTCAACTTCGTGGTCTTTGGGGCGGGGGGGTCCTTGGGCTTGGTCAAAAGCCGCGAGCTTTGTCCAGATTTCGCCAGTCGGTCACCTTATTAACTGGACTAAGGTCAGTGACTAAGGCATGTCCGTCACAAAGTCTTAATCCCAGCCCTCTCGCCGAGCTTATCCCAACTCTCCACCCTCTCCGCATTCTCGAAAGGCTCTCTCTCTGAAGGTGCGCTCTCTAAAGATGTGATAGTGCTCCAATCCAAAGTCATCTCTAAAGGGCCCATTACCTCAACTGCCAGCAGATCCTTTCAGCAGGTGCCGCGCAGTGCAGTGCAGTGCAGTGCGGCATACTCCAGTATACGGCACATGTACAGAATTGGAGTGCAGTCCCCTGTGTTAATTTATTGCACAAGTACAAACCCCCGATGCCGGGGCTCTGTGCGCGCCTTAAATTCTCGTTCCCGTCTTCCCGCTGCTGCGTGTGGGGTAACTAGCACATGCTTGTCTTCCGACACCAGAATCATTGATGACTCTGCTCTCTTGTGATACAAACCCCCCCCCCAATCCCTCCCCGCGGCAACCGCACCCTGAGCCCACCCTCACAAGATCAACCGTTATGACATAGAATATACATATTGCCCTGGGTGAGGGCCATACTCTTCCCCAATTCCTCTTTGCCCTGCAGCTTCGGTTTTCCACCGCCATCACGTATGGAACCGCCACAATGCTGCAGCTCTCGCACAATGTCACCGCGCCCTTCGGGCTAAGGGCCGGTTACCGTCTGGTCGCCGTCTCCGCGGGGGAGAAGCTGCATGTACCACGATGCCGGCGCTATTTCCACCGGTCTCAATCTCGATCTTCCTATAGCTATACTCCGACTGATAGCCGTACCCCGATTTACGGCCATACGCCGACATGGGGCCCCATCACCGTCCTTGACCAGTACGCTGCTTCCCAACAAGCCCTATTTGATTGCATGAAGCTCACAGTGGTTTAGATGGGTTGCGAAAGAGGCTCGTCCCATTAGTTTACGCCAGCTCATGGTGTTTGGGCGGACGTTGACAGAGTCAAGACTCATCAGATCAGCCAACTATGTCCGGACCGAGCTACCTACGCGGTACGATAAGATGCCGAGCTCCCCCCCGGAAACCGACTTGCCAGTGCCTTGATGCTAATACCTTTCTCCTTCTAGACTCGCACATCGCATCCGCGACATGCAGAAGTTGCCATATGTTGTCGTCACAAATCCCCATATCAGCCAAGTTTACGACTTATACTACCATGCCTTTGATACCTTCAGCCGGGTACGCGAGGTCGAAACGCTCGAGGACAACGATCGGTTGTGCGAGACAATCAGCTCCATGCTCCGAGCCCATTTGACGGTCATACCGAAACTAGCCATGGGTGTTATGGAGTGCAGCGGGCTGATGGATTCCAAAGAGTTGGATACGTTCATGAACACTCTCCTGCGGGCTGTAAGTCGGTATACCTCTCAAGGCGCGCGTGATACGAAAGCTCACACTCAGCTTTTCTCCCTAGCGCATCTCCCGCCGAGTCATTGCCGAACAACATATCGCCTTGACCAAGGCATTCAAAGCACTATCACACACACCCGGCACGAGACCCTCCCAAACAGAATTCATCGGCGAAGTGTTCCTGAAATGCGTCGCCAAAGACGTTATCGAGCGGTGCGGTAAGGCTATCCGTAGCGTATCGCAGCGGACCTACGGGCCCGACGTACCCATCCCCAACATCAAAATTGACGGCCACCTCGAAGCCAACTTTCCCTACATCCTGAGCCACCTTGAATACATCATTGGGGAACTCCTCCGCAACTCGGTCCAGGCCGTTGTAGAGAAACACCAACAACGGGAGAACAAGGACGATGGGAAACCCCCTCCGGATATTGAAGTCACCATCTGCGAGAGCGCGCAGCACGTCATAATACGCGTGTCGGACCAGGGCGGCGGCATCCCCCGCGACGTCATGCCGTACCTGTGGTCGTTCAGAAAGGGCCCCGCCAGTGCCCGCCTCTTAGAGAACTTTGGGAAGGTACCCAAATTAGCCGCCACGATGCAGGAGTTGCTAGCCGATCAAGCAAACCAGGACGATGCTATCAGCCAAGAGGCAAGTCATGCCAAGTATAGCAACTCGCTAGCCTCGCTCTCGAGTAGGCCACCAGATTTAAGACTAGGCATGGGACTACCCCTAAGTCGAGTGTATGCTGAATATTGGGCCGGAACCCTCGCCCTCCACAGCCTCGAAGGTTACGGGGTGGATGTGTTCCTCCAGATCTCAAAACTGGGGAACAAGAACGAGCAATTGACGACACGGGCAACCATGGATGCTGTTTAACCTTCCTGTCACACTTCATTTAGCAAAGGACGGCGTTTCTACATACAGATACCCCCCATACCCCCTTAGCTAGGAACTCTGGCGATACACAATAGTTCCAGCCCTAAGCACCTACCTACATTGTACACCAGGTATAGTGGGATGTACCACTTCACAATCATGAGCTTCAGGAGTTACGTCTCGATTATGGTTTTTGAGTTAGGAAAATGTCAGGCATTCTCATTATCTGGTATCATTGAAAACGAGGCCGAATTACATCGTGACTAAAAGTAACTAGGTCGAAGAGGGTGTAGAAAAGGGGGTGCTGTAAAAAAAAAAGAAAGAGAGATGAAAACGAAGCTTCCCTCGGACACGCTCAAAAGGGGTTGTTTTGGGTTTCCCCATCCATAATAATAAGCTCAAGAACCCCGGCTTATTTTCTTTTTTTTTCTGACTTCCGACTCGGAATTAGATAGCGAGACGGGGGAAGAGGGAAAAAAGGACTTCCAAACACGCAAAACATATGATTCCCCTTAACCACATAAGGCCAGAGAACCACACCACTAAACCGGCCACGACATTCGGTATATCCATAGAGGCCGTCCATCCTTTTTTCGTGTGACTTTTTAAATCCTCACGGGTATTCTTGGTCCAACTCCAGAGCAGCTCGAGGGCGGCCCCAAGAAAAGATCCGGCTATTTCATACGCAGAAGGATAAAAAAAACAAACATTGGGGGAGGGAGAGAGATGCACACAAAACAGGCACATACGGGGAAGTATGGGGGTTTTTTTTAACGACGGCCGTGGCTACGGACCGCGCTTCCCTGCATCTGCTCCAGCTCACCCTCGAGTTGCTTAATCTGGGCGTGAGTCTGTTCGAGATCCTTGTTGAGGCGGTCGCGCTCCGAGATGAGCTTCTGCTCCCATTGTCGGAACCGTTGCTCCTCGATCTTGACCTGCTCGGTGAATCGCTTCCGGAGGGCCTCCTCCTCCTCCTTGAACTTGGGGTTGTCGAGCTTTCTGGGGCGGGCCTCGCCAAACTTGCGAGTCTCCATTTGCTGTGCCCGGTAGGCCTCGTAGTGAAGCTCCTCGGTGGTGTGGATGAGGTCGAGCATGTGGGTGCGGATCAGGATCGATCGAACCTTCTTGAAGTCGCAGTGGTCCTCGTTCTCGACCTCGGCAACACCCCACGAGTACTGGCGGCCCTTGACGATACGGCCGTCGCCCGTCTTGACGTCCTTCTCGGAACCAATGACGGCGAAGGGCATGGCGGCCATCAGACCGCGGGCGTGCTGGGCAGCAGTCTCATCGTCCTCCTCAATTGGTGGCTGGTAGATCTTGATGCTCTGCTCCTCAATGACAGCGCGGATCTTCACAATCAAAAAGTCAGCATGCCGTCCATTATCTATCCGAGGCAACGAGTGAGAGAGTATAAGAGACTTACTCTCTGCTTGAATTTTGCGAGGTCGGCGGGGCTAAGGGTATCTGCCTTGGCGATGACGGGAATCAGGTTCACTCTGGAACAGAGTCTCTTCATAACCTCAATGTCGAGGGGCTTGAGGGTGTGGCCGGTAGGGCGGATGAAGTACAGGCAGGCATGTACACGCAGGTCGATCTTGTCCTGGCGGCGCGGCTGTTGCTCCTGAAGCATGTAGGACTCGTGCTGGTCATCCAAAAATTCAATGATGGGCATCCATGAGTCTCGGTTGTTGACGTAGTCGCCAAAGCCGGGAGTGTCGATGACCGTCAACCGGACTTTCAGAGAGTTAGTGATTCATCGTGGAAAACGGAGTATCTCTTGCAGCAAAGTATCGTACCCTTGAAAAACTTCTCCTCAAGCTCTGCCTTGGTGATCTCGATCTCGACAGTCTTGTCGACCTGCTTCTGGTGGCGGCGCTTGTGGTCGGCATAGTTCTTGATCGTGGTGGAGAAGAGCGTGTTGATGAAGGTCGTCTTGCCAAGGCCAGATTCGCCAGCAACCTAGAAACACGGAGACCTGTGAGAACGTGTTCAAACGATCGGTATTACTCCAAGATAGTTCCGTACCATAATAGTGAATGCAGCGCCCCTCTTCGCAACGATCTTGTGTCGCTGGTTGGGGAGATTGGCAATGCCAATCGGTGAGGCGCTTTCGGCGGCGGTGGCAGGTGCCATTGTGGGCAAAGTTTAAGGAGGAATTATGCGAGTGAGGGTCAGAATGCGGATGCGTTTCTGTCAAGGGCCGTTCGCTGCGACGGTGATGACTACAATTGGGGGGCGGAGGAGGCGGTCGAGGATTTGTTTAATGTTGACACCAGGTTGAAGTCTGGGGAGCTCTTGTGGTTTCAGGGGAGAGAAAGTTCCACAGCCGGTCAAATTTCCAGGCGCACGGAGCACCCTGGAAAATGATGGGCTGGGGCCGTCCCCTTTTTCTGTGTGCTGGCAGGGGTAATTGCGAGCCTTTCCTGTTACCGACTAGCGCGTCGGCAAATGGAGGAAGGAATCTCCGACCCCGCCAAAATTTTGGAAATTTTGGGGCGATCCGTCGCAAGCATTTTACAGCGGCATGATATTCCATCGGCGAGAAACTGTCAGTCAAGCTTCAGACACTGTTGACCACCAGAGATGGACGTTAGGTGACAATGAAGACCGACTTTAAAGTATGTATTCTTCCCAATTGAACCTGTGACTGTGTCTTGTTAACTCTTTGTCAAGTTCTCCAACCTGCTTGGAACGGTCTACTGCCAGGGCAATCTTCTATTCAGTCCAGACGGAACCCATCTCTTCTCGCCCGTCGGCAACAGAGTGACGGTCTTCAATCTCGTAGAGTAAGTAGCGCGCCGAACTTCTATTCCCTTAAGGTATATATCCATGTCACAAGATCCGAGCTAACTCAATGACAGCAACAAATCATATACCCTCCCGTTTGCCCACAGGAAAAACATCTCGAGACTCGGCCTTACACCCCAAGGCAACCTCCTGCTGTCGGTCGACGAAGATGGCCATGCCATTCTAACCAATGTTCCGCGGCGTGTCGCGCTATACCATTTCTCCTTCAAGGCCCGCGTCACCGCGCTTTCATTCTCTCCTTCCGGGCGGTTCTTCGCCGCGGGGCTCGGACGGAAGTTAGAGGTCTGGCATGTCCCCTCCACCCCGGACTCAAATGCCGAAGGCGAGCTCGAGTTTGCGCCGTTTGTACGACACCACACCCACACCGGCCACTTCGATGACGTACGGCATATCGAATGGTCCAACGACTCCCGGTTCTTCCTAAGTTCATCGAAGGACCTTACAACGAGGATATGGAGCATAGATTCGGAGGAAGGATTTACACCCACTACCCTATCGGGCCACAAGCAAGCTGTTGTCGGCGCTTGGTTCTCTAGGGACCAAGAAACGATCTATACCGTTAGCAAAGATGGCGCTGTCTTCGACTGGCAATACACGGGGCGGCCGAACCGGGACCAGGATGAGATGCGCGACGTCGACGATGACGAGGATATGCGGTGGAGGATAGTCAACAGGCACTATTTCCATCAAAATAACGCCAGTCTAAGATGCGCGGCGTACCACCCGGAGTCCAACCTGCTAGTCGCAGGATTCTCCAACGGGATATTCGGCTTATACGAGATGCCCGACTTCAACATGATTCACACCTTGAGCATATCACAGAACGAAATCGACTTTGTAACCATAAACAAGAGCGGGGAGTGGTTGGCTTTCGGAGCCTCTCGGCTCGGCCAGCTGCTAGTTTGGGAGTGGCAGTCGGAATCATACATCCTGAAGCAGCAAGGCCATTTCGACTCGATGAATTCGCTCGTCTATTCGCCAGACGGGCAACGAATCATCACTACGGCCGATGATGGGAAGATCAAGGTGTGGGATATCGAGTCTGGCTTCTGTATTGTGACGTTTACAGAGCACACCAGCGGAGTTACGGCCTGCGAATTCGCCAAGAAGGGGAACGTCCTCTTCACCTCAAGTCTCGATGGGTCAATCCGAGCTTGGGATTTGATCCGGTACAGGAATTTCAGAACATTCACGGCTCCGACAAGGCTCTCTTTCTCCTGCATGACGGTTGATCCGAGCGGAGAAGTCGTAGCCGCAGGTTCAATTGATTCTTTCGACATCCATATCTGGTCGGTTCAGACCGGCCAGCTCCTAGACCAGCTCTCCGGCCATGAGGGACCAGTCTC
>Ga0164242_10007521_pt1 | contig 11921 bp, 2 predicted proteins | sample OricomgcompostMG_FD_108783 | JGI IMG/M metagenome (GOLD analysis project Ga0164242, IMG submission 108783) | Miracle-Growth compost microbial communities from Emeryville, California, USA - Original compost - Miracle growth compost (MG) ... | reverse complement strand
TTCCTCGGCGTGCGCAAGTACGACTTCGGTCTGGCCGCGAAGGAAAACCAGATCGGTCAGGTCACGGGCCTCGCGTGGACGGAAGTCGGCGGCGATCTGCTGACGATCGAAGCCGCGGTCATGCCCGGCAAGGGCAACGTGATCCGCACGGGTTCGCTCGGCGACGTCATGAAGGAATCGGTCGAGGCGGCACGCTCGGTGGTGCGTTCGCGTTCGCGTCGTCTCGGCATCAAGGACGAGGCGTTCGAGAAGCAGGACATCCACATCCACGTGCCCGAAGGCGCGACGCCGAAGGACGGTCCGTCCGCAGGCGGGGCGATGACGACGGCGCTGGTGTCCGTGCTCACGGGCATTCCGGTGCGCGCCGATGTCGCGATGACGGGCGAGATCACGCTGCGCGGCGAGGTGCTGCCGATCGGCGGGTTGAAGGAGAAGCTGCTCGCGGCGCATCGCGGCGGCATCAAGCTCGTGCTGATCCCGGAAGAGAACGTCAAGGATCTCACCGAGATCCCGGACAACGTGAAGAACTCGATCGAGATCGTGCCGGTCCGCTGGATCGACAAGGTGCTCGAACTCGCGCTCGAGCGCGTGCCGCAGCCGCTGCCGGAAGAAGAAGTGAAGGCCGAGGATGCCAAGGCGCCCGTTGCCGAAACGAAGGAAGCCGGCGCGACCGAAGTGGTCAAGCATTGAGCTTCGTGTGAGCCGCGCTGAAGGCGCGGCTCACTAGAGCGCTTCCCCCGAAACCCGCGGCTATGTCCGCGGGTTTTTGTTTGTGGGTGTGCCCGCGAACGACGTCACGCAGCACATGCCGGTCACGCCCGGCGAAACCCTGCCGTATCGGGCCGAACCCTGCTTGACACACTTCGTTCGTCCTCGTTAAATGAGCGGGCTCCGGTGCCAGACCACGCCGGAGCCGTTTGTCCGCATGAGCTTTCAACCCATGATGTTTCTTCCCGGCGCATGGTTGCACGTTGCGCCACCATGATTGCCCAAACACATTCTCGGGGGCTGGAATGAATAAAACGGAATTGATCGATCACATCGCGCAGCAGGCCGACATCTCGAAAGCGGCGGCGGGGCGCGCGCTCGATGCCGTGATCGGCGGCGTCAAAGGCACGTTGAAGAAGGGCGATTCGGTCACGCTGATCGGTTTTGGCACCTTCGCGGTCAGCAAGCGCACGGCACGTACGGGACGCAATCCGCGCACCGGCGCTGCCATCAAGATCAAGGCAGCAAAGGTTCCTAAATTCAGGCCTGGTAAAGCGCTCAAAGATGCGCTAAACTAATGGGCTCGCTGCTTGATGAGAAGCGTAGCAAGAAACGCAGCGCATTGGATTCGCTGCGGGAATCATGAAGCTGGGTGCTTAGCTCAGTTGGTAGAGCGGCGCCCTTACAAGGCGTAGGTCGGGAGTTCGAGCCTCTCAGCACCCACCAGTTTCTGATTCGCCGATATCCAGGGTAGTCTGAAAAAGTTGGCTGCCATCCATGAAACCCGCGTCGCTATTGGCCTCGCGGGTTTTTTGTTGCCTGTGCCATAAACGACATCAAATGCCTGCGATGGCTCGAAACCCGCATAGGGATGCCGAATATAGGCTGACCGAAACGACACGTCGAATTCTCCCAGGGGATTTCGCTTTTATCGTTCCATCGGGGCGCTGATGGCAGGAAATAACGAGCGATTTTATTTCGCCATGCACAGCAGTATCTGATTCAGGCAACGCGACAATTCACGTCGTCGACGACGACAGGGGGCTGCAGGACGCGTTGGCCGTGCAACTGCGCTGCGTCGGCTATGAAGTCCGCACGTATGGCCCGACGGGCGAGCTTCTCGTGAATCTGCCATCCAGCGGGCATGGATGCATCCTGCTCGATCTCGAACTGCCGTGCCCTGGCGGTCTCACGCTACAGCGAACCTTGCCAGGCTCAGGGCAGCGCCCCCAGCGACTGCTGCAAACTGAGGAGGTTGATCGGCACGACACGAATCAGGCCGCCGCGCGGGCTGTCGATGTCTGCGATCAACGAAAGCGAAAGTGCCACGGTAATGGGCAGCACGAACAGCAGTACGCGCCGGCCGGTCGTGCCGCGCGAGCCATACCCCTGCATGAGATTGCTGAAAAACGCGATTGCCATCATCAGCCCCCACGCGGACACTGGGATACGATTGGACCAGGCCGCCTGCGTATAACCCTGCGTGTTCAGCACATCGTTCATGCCCGCTACCACCAGTGCGGAAATCGGCGTCGGACGCGCCAGCGCCGCACCGCGTACGCTCGCCCACAATTGCCCCTGCAAGTCAGTGGTCTTGCGATCGATGCCATCGAGTTTGTGCGCGTCGCGGGTCTTGTAATTCTCGATGCGCAGTTCGAGATACTGCGCTAACAGCGCCTTGATCTTGAGCGCATCGGCCTCGCCGGTCAGGTCGGCGCGCACATATTCCGTGCCGATTGCGTTGGCTTCCTCTTCCTCGTAGTTCTTGCGCTGGTCATAGCGGCTGACGGCCATCGAGAGCGTGAAGCCGATCAGGAGTGCGAGCAATGTGAGCGTGGCGCCCTGCACGACATTGTAGTTGTCCCGCGCATCGTCCGAGATGGGAGAGGCGCGTTGCATGATGAGTGCCCCGCATGCAGCGGCCACGCTAAGCAGTGCTATCAGCGCAAGGAACAAGTATGCGGGGTGGTGAATGAGTTGCGCCATCTCTATTCCTCGAGCCTTATGTCGTATTGGGAGCCGGCGTGAGGATTCTACGGTAAATAGCGCGTTTCACGCTATCGATGCGTTATGCGGAAAACGATGGATTCGAATGGAATATCGGGTGGGCTTCTTTATTGAGTATTGCCCCGAGGGGCAATGAGATTTCCCCCAATCCCTATGGCGGATCCTCATCGAATTACCAAAACTTGCACAGTGAGGCGAAAGGCGACGCGATACGAACCCGACGGAGATAGCCGAATGGGCGCGACCGCACGCGCCGCGTCGATATTGCTCGTTTCCCTGAATTCGTTGGGCGATGCCATGAATCACATTTACCGTTTGTGCTGGAATCGGTCGCTCAGGCAATGGGTCGTCGCGTCGGAGCTTGCCACGCGGCGTTCGGGCAGAGGCGCGAGCCGGACTGGCAAGAGCGCCCGGCGGGCCGCGGCAGGGGCCCTCGCGGGCGGCATGTTGCTGTTGATCGATCCGGCGTTTGGCGCGGGCGGGCCCAGCGGCGGGCAGATCGTTTCGGGCGTCGGTTCGATCAGCCAGGCGGGCGCGGTCACCACGATCCAGCAGGGCAGCCCCACGCTGCAGCTGAACTGGCAGAGCTTTAACGTCGGCGCCGGCCAGACGGTCAATTTCGTGCAGCCGGGGCGCAGCGCGCTCGCGGTCAATCGCATCTTCGGCAGCACGCCGAGCGCGATCATGGGCCACCTGAACGCCAATGGCCAGGTCTGGCTCATCAATCCCAACGGCGTGCTGTTCGGGCCGTCCGCGCGGGTGAATGTCGGCGGCATCGTGGCTTCCACGCTCGACGTCGATCCGGACAGCCTCGGTAGCCGTACCCGCCGCTTCAGCGGAAACGGCCAGGGCAGTGTCATCAACCAGGGCACGATTACGGCCGCCGACGGCGGCTATGTCGCCTTGCTGGGCAATCGCGTTTCCAACCAGGGCGTCATCAGCGCGCGGCTCGGCACGATCGCGCTCGCCGGCGGGCGCGCGGCGACGCTCACGTTCGACGGTTCGCAGCTCGTTCACATCCAGGTCGATGCGAGCACGCTCGACAACCTGGCCGAGAACCACCAACTGCTGGTAGCCGACGGCGGCCAGGTCATCATGACCGCGGGCGCCAGGGATGCGCTCCTCGCGAGCGCCGTGAACAACACGGGCAAGATTCGCGCGCAGACGGTCGAGGACCACGAGGGCAAGATCGTCCTGCTGGGCGGCATGGAGGCGGGGCAGGTCAACGTGGGCGGCACGCTCGATGCGAGCGCGCCCAATGGCGGCAACGGTGGCTCGATCGAGACCTCGGCGGCGCATTTCAGCATCGCGCCGGACACGCACATCACGGCGGCAGCGCCCGCCGGGCGGGCCGGCACCTGGCTCGTGGATCCGACCGATCTGACCATCGACGCCAACGCGGCCACCCAGATTTCCAGCACGTTGAACGGCGGCACCAACGTGGTCGAGCAAACCACGGCATCGGGCGCGACTGGCGCCGGCGTGCAGACATCGGGCGCGGGCGACATTACCGTCGCCGCGCCCATCAACTGGACGAATTCGGCCGCGAGCCTGACGCTCGACGCGTTCAACGCGATCAACGTGAACGCGTCCGTGAGCGGCGCGGGCGCCGTGACCATGCAGGCGGGCACCGGCAACCTGACGATCGCGGCGGGCGCTGCCATCGTCGGCGGCGCCGGGGTCACGCTGGGCACCCACGCCAATTTCGTGAACAACGCGGGCAGTTCGGCGGTGAGCACCGGCACCTCGGCGCCGTGGCTCATCTACTCGACGGATCCGACGAAGGACGCCACCGGCGGGCTCACGCCCTCGTACGTTCAGTACAACGCTCCGTTCGGCACGACGCCGGCGGCCGCCGGCAACGGCTTTCTCTACAGCCTCGCGCCCACGATCACGCTCACGGGCCTCACCGGCAGCGTGACCAAGGTCTATGACGGCACCACCACGGCGGACCTGACCAGCGCGAATCTGCAGACCCCGGGGCTCGTCAATGGCGACGTCGTCGCGAGCGCCACGGGCACCTATGCGACGTCCAATGCCGGCACGGGCATCACGGTGAATTCGCCCACGACGTTCGCGGGCGTGGTCGTGACCACGGCAGGCGGCATTCCGGCCTATGGCTACCAGGCGAAGGGCACGGCTTCGGCCGACATCGGCACCATCACGCCTGCGCCGCTCACGGCCAGCATCGTCAACGACCCGACCAAGGTGTACGACGGCACCACGTCGGCGCCGCTCACGGCCAGCGACTACAGCTTCACGGGCTTTGTCGCGGGGCAGGGCGTCAGCGTGAACCAGGCAAGCGCCGTTTCGTACGCGAGCGCCGACGCCGGCACGGGCATTGCCGTCAACGCGACCTTCACGTCGACCAATTTCGTCGCAAATAGCGGCACGAACCTCGCCAACTACACGCTGCCGACCTCGGCGACGGGCACCGGCACCATTACCCCCGCGCCGTTGAACATCACCGGGCTCATCGCCAGCAACAAGGTCTATGACGGCACGCGCGCCGACACGCTCGACGTGAGCGGCGCCTCGCTCTTCGGCGTGATCAGCGCGGACAGCGGCCAGGTCTCGCTGGACACGGGCGGCGCGACCGGCACGTTCGCCACGCCCAATGTGGGCAACGGCATTGCCGTGGCGGCCACGGGCTTCACGCTGACCGGGGCGAAGGCCGGCAACTATCAGATCTCGCCGCCGCTCTATCTGGCCGCCGACATCACGCCGAAGACCGTGACGATCACGGGCGTCACGGCGAACGACAAGGTGTACGACGCCACCACGACGGCGTCCCTCAACCTCGGCGGCGCCACGATCACGGGCCTCGTGCCCGCGGACGCGGGCAACGTCTCGCTCTCGACGAGCGGCGCCGCGGGCACGTTCAGCCAGTCCGACGTGGGCAGCAACCTGCCGGTCTCGGTCAATGGTTTGACGCTGGCCGGATCGGCGGCGGGCAACTACTCGGTGACCGGCATCTCGGGCCTCGTCGCCAACATCACGCCCGCGCCGCTCACGATCACGTTCCTCGGCTCGCCCACCAAGGTCTACGACGGCACCGTCGGCGTCACGCTGACCCAGTCGAACTACACGATCTCGGGGTTCGTGGGCGGCGAGAGCGCCACGATCGGGCAGGTTTCGGGAAGCTACGACACGCCGCATGCGGGTACGGGCAAGACCGTCACCGCGACGCTCCGGTCTTCGGATTTCGTGCCGGCGGCCGGCACGTCGATGTCGAACTACACGTTCTCGAGCGCCGTGACGAGCGCGTCAGGCATCATCACGCCCCAGCCGGTGCAGGTCAGCATCGTCAACAACCCGACCAAGACCTACGACGGCAACGACGTCGCCACGCTCGGCGCCGGCAACTACCAGGTGAGCGGCGCGATTCCCGGCGAATCCATCACCCTGAATCCGTATCCGGCGTCCGGCACTTACGCGTCGTCCAACGTCGGCTACTGGGTGGTCACCGCGAATCTGCCGGCGGGCGATTTCCAGGCGGGCCCGAACACGCTGCTGTCCGACTATCTGCTGCCCGCCACGGCGACGGGCATGGGCACGATCGTGAAGCGGCAGATCAACCCCGGCACCTTGACGGCGGACATCACCAACAACCCGTCGAAGACCTATGACGGCACTACGACCGCCACGATACCCGGCAGCGATTTCACGTTCAGCGGATTCGTCCCCGGCCAGGGCGCGACGGTGAACCAGACCATCACCGGAAACTACGCGACGAAGGATGTCGGGAGCCAGCCGGTGACGGCGAGTCTCGCGCAGTCCGACCTCACGCCCACGGCGGGTACCGACCTGAACAACTATTCATTCCCGGTCACGGCTTCCGGAATGGGCTCGATTCTTCCGGCCCAGCTCACGGTCACCATCATCGGCAACCCGACCAAGGTCTACAACGGCGACACGAACGCGCGGGTGAGCGGCAGCAACTTCCTGATCAGCGGGTTCGTGAGCGGCGAAGGCGCCAGCGTCACACCCAGCACGCAATTCACCTATGACCAGACGAACGTGGGTGGCCGGGTCGTCAGCGGCTCGCTCGTGCCGGGCAACTACACGGCCAATAGCGGCACGCTGCTCGGCAATTACCTGCTGCCGACTTCGGCCTCGGGCCCCGGCACGATCACGCCCGCGCCGCTCTACGTCCTCAACGCCTACGCGACCAGCAAGGTCTACGACACGACCACCGCCGACACGCTCGATGTCGGCAACGCCGCGCTCTCGGGCGTGGTGCCGTCCGACGCCGGCAACGTCACGCTCAACACCACCACCTCGGGCACGTTCGCCCAGTCCAGCGTCGGCAACGGCATTGCCGTGACGGCGAACGGCTTCAGCATCTCGGGCAGTGCGGCCGGCAACTACACGCTGCAGCCGCTCGCCGGGCTCGCCGCGAATATCACGCCCGCACCGCTCACCGTCAGCGGCGCGGTGGCGAACAACAAGGTGTACGACGCCACCACCGCCGCGACGATCAACACCAGCGGCGCCACGCTCTCGGGCGTGCTGGGCAGCGACAACGTCACGCTCTCGTCGGGCGGCGCCACGGGCCAGTTCATCACGGCGAACGTGGGGAACACCCTGCAGGTCACGGCCAACGGCTTTACCCTGAGCGGCGCGCAGGCGGGCAACTACACCGTGTCGCAGCCGTCGGGCCTGTTCGCCAACATCACGCCGGCGCCGCTCACGGTGACGATCACCGGCAACCCCGTCAAGCAGTATGACGGCACGACATCGGTGTCGCTTGGCGCGTCCGATTTCAGCATCGCGGGCTTTGTCGGCAACCAGGGCGCCACGGTCGCCCAGACCGCGTCGAGCGGCTACCTGTCGCCCAATGTCGGCACGAACGTCGGCATCGGCGCGACGCTCGAGCCGTCCGATTACTCGGCAGCGCTGGGCACGAACCTGTCGAACTACAGCTTGCCGACCGAGGTCACAGGCCCGCTGGGCCAGATCACGGCGAAGGTCGTCAACCTCACCGGCACGCGCGTCTACGATGCCACGACCGGCGCCGACGCGAGCCTGTTCCTGACGAGCAACGGCGCGATCGACGGCGTCAATGGCCAGACGCTGAGCCTGAGCGGCTCCGGCGCGCTGTCGAGCAAGAACGTGGGCAAGCAGGTGCCGTTCTCGGACCTGGGCACGCTGGCGCTGGGCGATGGCAGCAACGGCGGCCTCGCGAGCAATTACACACTGGTGGGCGGCGTGGACTGGGTGACCATCACGCCCGCCACGCTCACGGTGCTCAATACGCTCGCGGCAAACAAGACCTACGACGGCAATACCCAAGCCGCGCTCTCGGGCGCGACGCTGAACGGCGTGCTGGGTTCCGACCAGGTGGCATTGGGCAACGACACCGTCGGGCAGTTCGACAACAAGAACGTGGGCACCGGCAAGCCGGTATCCACGAGCATGACGATCTCGGGCACGGATGCGGGCAACTACACGCTCGTGCAGCCCACGGGCATCAAGGCCGACATCACGCAACTGGGCATCACGGCCACGGCCGCCGGCATCGACAAGCAGTACGACGGCACGACGGTCGCGCAGGTCGACATGAGCAGCGGCGCGGTGCCGGGCGACAATGTGGGCTACGACTACACGGCCAGCTTTTCCCAGGCCGATGTCGGCAACAACCTGCCGGTCGCGGTGTCCGGTATTTCCCTGACCGGCGCCGACGCCGGCAATTACACGCTCCTCAACCAGACGACCAGCACGACCGCCAGCATCACGCCGCGCGTGATCAGCTTGCAGGGCACGCGCGTCTATGACGCGACGACCGGGGCGGACGCGAGCCTCTTCACCACCACCCCGACCAGCGGCACGATCAACGGCGTCAACAACGAGACGCTGAGCCTGAACGGCTCCGGCGTACTGAGCACCAGGAACGTGGGCAACCAGCAGCCGTTCGCCGATGCCGGCACGCTCGCGCTCGGCGACGGCACCGGCAAGGCCAGCAACTACACGCTCGCGGGCGGCAACGACTGGGTGACGATCACGCCCGCCACGCTGAATGTGCTCAATACGGCCGCGGCCAACAAGGTCTACGACGGCAACACCGACGCCGACCTGTCGGGCGCCACGCTGAACGGCGTGATTGGTTCGGATAACGTAACGCTCGGCAACGATACGATCGGCCAGTTCGACAACAAGAACGTGGGCAACGACAAGCCGGTCACGACGAGCATGACGATCTCGGGCACCGACGCCGGCAACTACATTCTCGTGCAGCCGGTTGGGCTCACGGCCGACATCACGCCGCTGAACATCGCCGTGGTCGATGCCACTGGCCACAACAAGGTCTACGACGGCAACACCACGGCACAGGTCGATTTGAGCAGCCCCACGGTTGTCGATGGCGACAATGTGACCTTCAGCGATACCTCCGCCGTTTTCGCCACGAAGAATGCGGGCACCGGCATTCAGATTTCGGTCGACGGCATCCAGATGAGTGGCGCCGACGCCAGCAACTACACGCTAGGCAACACGACCGCGACGACGAGCGCCGACATCACGCCTTACGTGATCAATCTGACCGGCGAGCGCGTCTACGACGCTACGACCAACGCCAACGCAAGCCTGTTCGCGCCCGGCGGTTCGATCGACGGCACTCATGGCGAGACGCTGACCTTGTCCGGCTCGGGCGTGCTGAACGACAAGAACGTGGGCACCCAGAAGCCGTTCGCGCTCGGCACGCTCGCACTCGGCGACGGCACCAATGGCGGCGAGGCGGGCAACTACATGCTCGCGGGCGGCCAGGACTGGGTGACGGTCACGCAGGCGCCGCTCAGCGTGGTCGGCGCCACGGTGGACACGAAGGTCTACGACGCCACCACGGACGCCACGCTGAGCGGCGCGACGCTCTCCGGCGTGCTGGCAAGCGATGCCGTGACGCTCGACAACGGCACCACGGGCACGTTCGACAACAAGAATGTGGGCAGCGGCAAGGCGGTGAGCACGAACATGTCGATTTCCGGCGCCGATGCCGCGAATTACGCGTTCACGGGGCCGACCGGCCTCGCCGGCGAGATCACGCCGCTGGCGATCACCGTGAACGCCACGGCGCAGAACAAGACGTACGACGGCAATACGAGCGCCGATGCGGCAGTCGGCAGCGCCGGCGTGCTGTCCGGCGACACCGTGAATTTCAGCTACGGCACGGCGAACTTCCTGGATCCGAACGCGGGCACGGGCAAGCCGGTCGCGGTGGGCGGCATCACGAAGAGCGGCGCGGATGCGGGCAACTATACGATCAACACCACCGCGACGACCCAAGCGGACATCCTGGCCGCCGTGCTGAACCTCACCGGCACGCGCGTGTACGACAGCACCACGAACGCCGATGCCACCCTGTTCGGCACGAACGGCGTGCTGCAGGGCGTGAACGGCGAAACGCTCACGCTCACCGGCACGGGCACGCTGACGAGCAAGAACGCAGGCAACCAGGTGCCGCTCGCGAGTCTCGGCACCCTCGAGCTTGGCAATGGCACCGGCCAGGCGGGCAACTACACGCTCGAGGGCGGCACGGACTGGGTGACGATCAACCCGCTTGCGATCACGGTGGACGCCACCGCGAAGAACAAGACCTACGACGGCACGACGGCCGCCACGGCCACGCTCGCGACCACGGGCGTGTTGCAGGGCGACACCGTGAACTTCGGCTTCACCGGCGCGAACTTCGCCCAGAAAGACGTGGGCGACAATATTGCGGTCACGGTGGACGGCATCGCGGCGGGCGGCGCGGATGCGGGCAATTACTCGTTCAACACCACGGCGACCACGGCGGCGAACATCACGCCCTACACGCTGACGTTGCAGGGCGAGCGCGTGTACGACGGCACCCCGGATGCCGCCGCCACGCTGTTCGGCAACAACGGCGTGCTCACGGGCGCGAACGGCGAAACGCTCACGCTCTCGGGCACCGGCACGCTCGCAAGCAAGAACGTGAACACGAAGCAGCCATTCGCCGCGAACGGCGTAGCAGGCTATACGCTCGCGGGCAACAACGGCGCCTCGAGCAGCAACTACACGCTGGGCAACGGCGTTGGCGACTATGTCGACATCACGCCGAAGCAGTTGACGGCCACGGCCGTCGGCGAGAACAAGGTCTACGACGGCACGACGGCCGCGACGCTCAGCAGCTTCACCGTGAACGGTCTCGTCGGGAACGACAATGCTCAGGTCTACTACAAATCGCCGAGCTTCGCCACGGCCAATGTCGGCCAGGGCATTCCGATTACCGTCGATCTCTACGCAACGGGCTCGGACATCAGCAACTACTCGTTCGGCAGCAACGTGCTGGTGACGAGCGCGGACATCACGCCGCGCGCGCTGACGATCACGGCCAGCGCGCAAAACAAGGCCTATGACGCCACCACCACGGCATTGCTCAACGGGCTGACCGTGAGCGGCCTCGTGGCGGGTGATACGGCCAGCTTCACGGCGGCCAGCGCGAACTTCGCGTCGCCGGACGCGGGCAACGGCATCCAGGTGAACGTGACGGGGATCGCCGGCACGGGCAGCGATCTCGGCAACTACACGTTCAATACGACGGCGACCACGTTCGCCGATATCACGCCGTATGTGCTGAACCTCACGGGCAGCCGTGTCTACGACGGTACGAACGCGGCCAATGCGAATCTGTTCGGCAACGGCGGGCAACTCGCGGGCGTGGCTGGCCAGACGCTGACGCTTTCGGGCACCGGCACGCTCACGGACAAGAACGCGGGCGCCCAGAAGCCGTTCGCGGCGGGCGGCGTCTCCGGCTACGCGCTCACCGGCAACGGCAGCGCGCTGGCGAGCAACTACACGCTGGCGGGCGGCGTCGACTGGGTCACCATCACGCCGCTGGCCGTGACGGTGAGCGCGACCGGCGCGAACAAGGTCTACGACGGCACGCGCACGGCTTCGGTCGGCCTCGCGAGCGACGGCATTCTGAGCGGCGACAACGTGAGCTTCAGCGCGCAGTCCGCCAACTTCGCCACGCCGAACGCCGGCAACGGCATCCCCATCCTGGTCACCGGCATTGCGGGCCGCGGCGCGGATGCCGGCAACTACACGTTCAACACGGTGGCGGGCGCGTCCGCCGACATCACGCCGGTCGTCCTCGATCTCACGGGCAGCCGGGTCTACGACGCCACCACCAGTGCGGCGGCGAGCCTGTTCGGCGCGAACGGCGTGCTGCAGGGCGTGAACGGCGA
>Ga0164242_10007520_pt1 | contig 11921 bp, 10 predicted proteins | sample OricomgcompostMG_FD_108783 | JGI IMG/M metagenome (GOLD analysis project Ga0164242, IMG submission 108783) | Miracle-Growth compost microbial communities from Emeryville, California, USA - Original compost - Miracle growth compost (MG) ... | reverse complement strand
CGGCACCACCATCCGCCGCGACTCCGCGGTGGACATCTCCTACCTGCTGATCGTGGGCGGGGCCTTCATCAGCGTGGCCACCGTCGCGGTGTGCGGCTGGTCCGGGCGCATCGACATCGCCCTGCCACCGGGCCAGTCCTGGTCGCGCTATGCCGGGGGGGCGGGGATCGCGACCCTGGCGCGGTTGCCGGTGCTGTGGCTGACGGTGCGCCACCGGGGCACCGGTTTCGTCCGGATGACGCACGGCGGTATCGAGATCCTGGGCCGCACCGGTCTGACGTCCTGCGGCTGGGACGAGATCGTGGACATCACCGATCGGCGCGAGGGCAAGAGCTCATCGCCACGCGACATGCTCTACGTCATCAAGGGCAAGGGCCCCGAATTGTCCACCACCGCAGACGCATACACCCCCGGCGGCGAGGCGCTGTGCCGGTTCGTGCGCTTCTATCTGACCTACCCCGACTACCGCGACGAGCTCATTGATGGCCGTGCGGTGCAACGTTTCTGGGCCGAAAACCAGTGGGCCGCCGGCTAGGTGGTCAGCGCGACCGAGGCCTCGGCGGTGTAGCACAGGAACGTCAGCGTCTCCTGCAGGTACAACTGCACCGAGTCGGCGTCGTGTGACAGGTAGCCGATCGCCACATCGGTGCCCAGCTGCAGGTCGAAATCGCCTCCGCGGGTGGACAATACGAACGCTCCGTCAATGGCCGGCGCCCAGATGATGTCCCCGTCGACCAGCCGGGTGAGATGCTCGCGCAGCGGGTAGCCGTGCTCGGTGGTCTCGCTGACCTTTGTGTACGCCTCGGCCGACAACAGCACCGAATACGGGCCGTCGACACCGGCCAGGCGCAGCTCCGAGAGTGCCTGAGCGATGACATCGGGGTAGTCGCGCGCATCCTCGGGCAGGGCCAGCGGCGGGTTGGAGCTGGCGGCGCGGATGCCCTCGATCTGGGCGGCCGGATAGCCCTCGAAGATGGCCCGGTCCTCGGCGAAGGCCAGTGCCTTGGCGGCCTCCTTCACCGGATCCCAGTTGGAGTCCTGCGACCCGCGCTCGACGTCATCGATGGCCTCGCGGGACACCGTGAACGGCACCCGCAGTCGCACCAGCGACTGGGACTGACGCAGATGTGCCACCACACCGTCACCGGGAGAGGCCACGTCGACCAGATGGCCGGTGCTGATCGCGGCCGTCACCGGGCCGCTCGGATCGCTCACGTCGACCACCCGGCGACCGGCGATGTGCCGCTTGAAGGTTCGGGAGGCTTCCTCTTCGATCTGAGACCAGGCGGCCGCGGTGACGGGAGCCAGTTCGCGGTAGAGGTTGTTCATTGCGGTTGACCTTTCAGGCTGCCGATGGACAGGGGACCGGCGGTTTCGGAGGCGGACGGGGCCGGCGCGGGCGCGGCCGGCGGCGGCGGGGGATCATCGAGGAAATTCGCGGTCGGCGTGAAGCACAGCACGCCGGTGACTGCGGTGGAGAAATCCAGGATCCGGTCGGTGTTGCCCGGCGGGTCGCCGATGAACATGTTGCGCAGCATTCGTTCGGTGACTCCCGGGTCGGCCGAATACGCGATGTAGTAGGTCCCGAACTCGGCGGAGCCGACCCGACCGAACGGCATGTTGGCCCGCACGATCTGCAGTTGATTGCCGTCGTCGTCGTTGATCACGTTGAGCGCCAGATGCGAATTCGGCGGCTTGACATCGTCGGCCATCTCGATGTCCTCGAGCTTGGAGCGCCCGATCACCCGCTCCTGCTCGGTCACGCTGAGCGACTCCCAGGACGTCATGTCGTGCAGGTACTTCTGCACGTGCACGTAACTGCCGCCGGCGAATTCGGGGTCCTCATCGCCGACCTGCACCGCGGCCACCGCAGCCGGCCCGTCCGGGTTCTCGGTACCGTCGACGAAACCCAGCAGATCCCGGTTCTCGAAGAACTTGAAGCCGTGCACCTCGTCGATGACGGTGACCGCGCCGTCCATCGATCGCAGAATCTGGCCGGCCAGCTCGAAACACACGTCCATGGCGTCGGCCCGGATGTGGAACAACAGGTCGCCCGGCGTGGACGGGGCATGATGGCGCGGACCCTGCAACTCCGGGAACCGGTGCAGCCCGGCCGGACGCGGCCCGGTGAACAACCGGTCCCAGGCATCCGATCCGATCGATGTCACCAGGCTCAGACGGCTTGCGGGCGTTCGGAATCCGACCGCCCGGACCAAACCGGACAACCCCGAGAGCGCATCGTTGACGGCAACCTCGCCGCCGTCGTCGATGGTGACGATCAGAAAGATGGCCGCAGAAGTCAGCGTGGTCAGTACGGGCTGGGGACGCACGGGCACATCTGTGACCCTAACGTCGTTGCGCTCCGATTTCTGGCTAAGGGCAAGCTAAATCGGATGTACCCGGGCCGGGATGGGCCCGTCGGCCACCATGGTGAACGGCAGCGCCACCGGGAAATCGGCGTCCAGCGACTCGAATCGGGTGTGCCGGACCAGGGTGGCCAGCGCCAGTGTCGCTTCCAACATGGCGAAATGGTCACCGATGCAGGTGCGGGCGCCGGCCCCGAACGGGATGAACTGCCAGCGTTCGCGGCCCTTGGACGCCTCCGGGCCGAAGCGCTCCGGGTCGAATTCCAGGGGCCGGTCCCACAGCGTCGGGTCGCGGTGCATGGCGTACACACCGACCATGCAGATGCTGCCGGCCGGTACCCGGTAGCCGTTGACCTCGATGTCGGCGATCACTGTGCGCGGATTCATCGGTCCCGGCGGGCACAGACGCAGGGCTTCGTGCAGTACCTGCACCGTGTAGGTCAATCCAGGCAGATCGGCCGGCGTGAGTTCCCGGTCGCCGATGGCCGCGGCCTCGGCCCGCAGCCGGTCCTGCATGTCGCGATGGTGGCCCAGGGCCCACAGCGCGTAGCTCAGGGTGGTCGCGGTGGTGTCGTGGCCGGCCAGCATGAACACCACGAGTTCGTCGCAGATCTCGTCGTCGGTCAGGGTGCGACCGGTTTCGGGATCATGCGCGGCCATCATCAACCGGACCAGCGGCGCGTCGTGATCTGGATGATCGCGGCAGGTCTGCAAGATCTCGCCGGCCAGTGCATGCAACTGTCCGGCCGCGGTCCGGGCCCGGTGCCGGTCCGGGGTGGGTAGCCAGTGCGGTGCCTTGACCGGGCTGGCCGCCCGTGCGCGTACGTAATTGAGTGCAATGCGCATGGGGCCCGAGATCAGGTCCGCCCGTTGGTCGAGATCGGTGCCGAGCACCGCGCGTCCCAGCGCCCGCATGGTCACCCGGCGACCGGCGGCATCCAGGTCGATCACCTGCCCGTCGGCCCAATCGGCAGCGACGGCCTCGGCTGCCTGCGCCATGTGCCCGCCGAATGCGGAGACGCTCTTGCGGGTGAAGACCGGCTGCAGGATGCGCCGGCGCGACAGCCACGGCCGGTTGCGCATGGTGAACAGGCTCTCGCCGAACAGTTGCCGAACCTCGTCGTGCGTCGGTGCCCGATCGGTATCGGTGCCGGCCTGGCCCAGGACATCGTGGGCACCTTGCGGCGAGGTGGCCAGCACCACCTCCGGCATCAGCCAGTGCGGTGCCAGTTTCAGCCTGGTCACCGGACCACCGGCATCGCGGAGGACTTCGGCACCGGTGTGATAGGTCCGCACCGCCTGCAACTGTTGCCGGCGGGGCAGCGGATTCTTCGGAGCCAGCGGCAGGTCAGCGACGGCCGCGTGGGGCAGCGTTGCATGGGTCACGACTTGAGAATCCGCGGTTGCGTCGGTCGGCGCATCGGCCGAACGGCGTAGATTTGCGGGCCATGACCGGAGCATCGGCCGTGGGCCTCTGCGAATTCATCGACGCCTCGCCGTCGCCGTTCCACGTGTGCGCCACCGTGGCCGAGCGATTGGGCGATGCCGGCTTCACCGAGCTGGCCGAAACCGACGCCTGGCCCTCCGCTCCGGGGGATTACTTCACCGTGCGGGCCGGGTCGCTGGTGGCGTGGAAGACGACCGCGGCGGCCAACCCGTTCCGCATCGTGGGCGGGCACACCGACAGCCCCAACCTGCGGGTCAAGCAGTACCCGGACCGATTCGTGTCCGGCTGGCAGGTGGTGGCACTGGCGCCGTACGGCGGCGCCTGGCTGAACTCGTGGCTGGACCGCGATCTGGGGATCAGCGGCCGACTGTCGGTGCGCCGTGGCGGTGTCGTCGAGAACATCCTGGTGCGCATCGACGACCCGATCTTGCGGGTCCCGCAGCTGGCCATTCATCTGTCCGACGACCGCAAGGGCGTCAGCCTGGACCCACAGCGGCACGTCAACGCGGTGTGGGGCGTCGGCACCGGGACGCGGGATTTTTTGGCCTTCGTGGCTTCGCGCGCTGATGTCGAACCGTCCGATGTGCTGGCCGCCGATCTGATGACGCACGACCTGGCACCGTCGGGCCTGATCGGGGCGAACAACGAATTGGTCAGTGCGCCAAGGCTGGACAACCAGGGCACCTGCTACGCCGGGCTGGAAGGCTTCCTGGCCGCCGAGCCGTCCGGGTTCGTTCCGGTACTGGCGTTGTTCGATCACGAGGAGGTCGGCTCGACCTCCGATCACGGTGCGCAGTCCGACTTGCTGCCCACGGTGCTGGAGCGGATCGTGCTGGCCGCCGGCGGTACCCGGGAGGAACTGCTGCGCCGGATCGCGGGGTCGATGGTGGCCTCGGGCGACATGGCCCATGCCACCCACCCGAACTACCCCGAGCGCCACGAGCCGGGTCACCTGATCGAGGTCAACGGCGGGCCGGTGCTCAAGGTGCAGCCCAACTTGCGCTACGCCACCGACGGGCGCACCGCGGCGGCCTTCGCGCTGGCGTGCGCACAGGCCTCAGTTCCGTTGCAGCGCTACGAACATCGCGCCGACCTGCCGTGTGGATCGACCATCGGACCGATGACCGCGGCCCGCACCGGCATACCGACCGTCGACGTCGGGGCGGCGCAGCTGGCCATGCACTCGGCGCGGGAGCTGATGGGCGCCGACGACGTGGCGGCCTATGCCGCGGCGTTGGGGGCGTTCCTGTCACCGGCCTGACCTACAGTCGAACCATGGCGTTCAGAGTGGAGATGATCACGTTCGACTGCGTCGACCCGAAGGCCCTGGCGAATTGGTGGGCCGCCCAGTTCGGCGGCGCGGTGCGCACCCTGATGCCCGACGAATTCTTCGTGGTCAACTTCCCGGAGGGGCCCGGCCTGGGATTTCAGCAGGTTGTCGCCCCGACGCCGGGAAAGAACAAGCTGCACCTGGACTTTCACCTCGAAGGTGACATCGAACCCGAGGTCACCCGGTTGAAGGCGGCCGGGGCCACCGAGACCGAACGCCACGCCTTCGGGGATGCGGGGCGCTGGGTGGTGCTGGCCGACCCCGAAGGCAATGCGTTCTGTATCGCCGGGGCGGCCTGAGTGCCATGAACCCTGAGCCGTCACTGATGGACCTGGCCTACGAGGAACGGTCCGACCTGGCGGACTTCCTGGCCACCTTGGCGCCGCAGGACTGGCAGGCGCAGTCGCTGTGCGACCAGTGGACCGTGAAAGATGTTGTTGCACACGTCATCAGCTATGACCAACTGAGCCCGCTGGGGCTGGCAAAGCGGTTCGCCAAAGGCTGGCTGGTGCGGGCCAACGAGGTCGGTGTGGCCGAATACCGAAGCAATCCACTGACGAACTCCTGACCATTCTGCGCTCGCACCTGCGCCCGCGCGGGCTGACCGCGGGCTTCGGCGGCATGATCGGCCTGGTCGACGGGACCATCCACCACCAGGACATCCGGCGCGCGCTCGGTAGGCCGCGGACGGTGCCGCCGCACCGACTCACCCGCATCCTGCCGTTGGTGCCGGGTAATCCGAGACTCGGCGCGGGCCGGCGGATCCGCGGGTTGCATCTGCAGGCCGCCGACGTCGACTGGGAGCACGGCGACGGACCGGAGGTGACCGGCACCGGAGAGGCGCTGCTGCTGGCGATGACCGGCCGTCGTCAAGCCGCTGAAGAACTCACCGGGCCAGGCGTGCTTACCCTGCTCGGCCGCCTGTAGCAGTCATCGCCGTCGCAGACCCAACCGAAACCGCTTGGGCAGCAAAGTGGGCCGCTCCAGTACCGTCAACCGATAGCGCGGATCAACGATCAGCTCGTAGCGCCGGATGATGGAAGCCAGCATGAGAACCGCCTCATGCAGGGCGAATTGCCTTCCGATACACGATCTTTCGCCGGTTCCGAACGGCTTGTACAGACCCGGCGGGCGCTCCCGAACCCGTTGGGGCTCGAACCTGTCCGGGTCGAAGCGCTCCGGACAGGGCCCCCACTGGGGATCCTGATGCAGTGCAGAGGTCAGGGCCAGTGCCCACTCACCTTTCTGCATCGGATGGACGCCGGCCAGCACCGTGTCCTCACGCGCCATGCGGTAGTAACCCGGCACCGGCGGATGCAGGCGCAGGGCCTCGTCGAAGACTCGCCGGACATACCTGAGTTTGGCCACGTTCTCGAATGACGGCCGATCGGTGTCGCCCCACACCTCGTCGATCTCGGCGCGTGCCCGGGCGAACATCTCCGGCTCACGTCCAAGGTGATACAACGCGAAGGACATTGCCCCCGAGGTGGTTTCATGCCCGGCGATCAAAAAGTTGATCAATTGATAGCGGATGTTCGCGATATCCAGATCGGATTCCAGCATGAGCTGTAGTAGGTCCTCGCGAACCGGCGCGTGCTCGACGGCGACCGTGGCCCACCGGGCCGCGACGATCTCGTCGGCCACTTTGGCCCAGTGCGCGCTGTGCCGGCGCAGGCTTCGTTCCACCGGCCGCGCGATGAACGACGGCAGGGCGCTGGCCCGCACGATGCCCAGCAGGCCGGCCCGTTTCAGTGCGGCCACCATGTGCCGGACATGAGCATGGGTGTTCTTGGAACCGAACAGATCGAATGTGTATCCGGCCGAGCACCGCACCACGGTTTCCAGCGTCGCCCGGGTGGTGTCCGACGGCACATTTACGGTGCGCTTGCCCGCGGCGGCGTCCCAACGCGCGATCAACTCCGAGGTAACGTCGAGCATGTCATCGTGGTAGCTGCGCATGGCGGATTGACTGAACGCCGGCATCAAGAGTTCATGCGCGGCAATCCAATTGGGTTCACCGGTGCGGGCCGTGAACAGTCCGTCACCGCCCAGAACCCGTAGTGCCTCGATCTCCGGGCCCAGGTGCTTGGCGAACCGGCTGTCGTCGTTGAGCTCACGGATCACCTCGGACCCGGCCGCAACCACATATCGGATACCCAAGGACTGCACCTCGAAGAGCGGACCCAGATCGGTGGCCAACCGGGTCAGCGACTGAGCCGGCCTGCCGACGCGGATGGACAGCAGGTCCTCGATGACCGGAAGTCGACGCGGGTGGGGCAGTCTGGGAAAGATCGGTGCGTCGAGGCGGACCGCTGGGGTTGGCGCGCTCCGCGCCGGGGCTGCCCCGCGTCCCACATCGTCGATCTGCACAGCCGGCAATTTTATTTACATTTTCGTTAATCCGTGCAGGTCCGTCGATATTGCCGATCGGCTGATGATGGCAATGGATCAGCCACTGGAGGATATATGTTTGCTGCGCACTCGAAGCGGTGGCCCGGCAAGTAGACCAGGCACGCGCAGCTTCTTGCACAGCAAATTATCTGGGGCGATCAACTGATCGCGGGCGTACCTGCGTCCAGGAATTTCTGTGGCGTCAGTGGGTGCCCGGCAACCACCGAATTGCCGGCCGGCCTGCTACTCGAACCACCTCCCTCTCCTTGCTGCCGGGCCAGACCGTCGGAGTCGGTGACGACGAGACTTCGAGGTGCCTTCGGGTGAAGCCGGATTCGCCGGCTGCGGCACGCGCCGCGGCCGGTTGCCGGTCGGCCACCAGTGCAGTCGGGTGGTGACCGCCGTCGCTCTCTAGACTGTGGTCGTGACTGGTAATGCCCCCGAAGTGGACACCGTCGAGCGCGCCGCCGCCTCCCCCGATCAGCCGCAGCCCTATCGCGAACTCGGTCTCAAGGACGACGAATACCAGCGCATCCGCGAAATCCTGGGCCGCCGCCCCACCGACGCCGAACTGGCCATGTACTCGGTGATGTGGAGCGAGCACTGCTCCTACAAGTCCTCCAAGGTCCACCTGCGCTACTTCGGCGAGACCACCACCGAGGCCATGCGCCAGTCCATGCTGGCCGGTATCGGTGAGAACGCCGGCGTCGTGGACATCGGCGACGGCTGGGCCGTCACCTTCAAGGTCGAATCGCACAACCACCCGTCGTACGTCGAGCCCTACCAGGGTGCGGCCACCGGCGTCGGCGGCATCGTCCGCGACATCATGGCGATGGGCGCCCGACCGGTGGCGGTCATGGACCAGCTGCGCTTCGGCGCGGCCGACGCACCCGACACCCGCCGGGTGGTCGACGGCGTGGTCCGTGGCATCGGCGGCTACGGCAACTCCCTGGGCCTGCCCAACATCGGTGGCGAGACCATCTTCGACCCGTCCTACGCAGGCAACCCGCTGGTCAACGCGCTGTGCGTGGGCGCACTGCGCAAGGAAAACCTGCACCTGGCGTTCGCCTCGGGCGCGGGCAACAAGATCATCCTGTTCGGCGCCCGCACCGGCCTGGACGGCATCGGCGGCGTCTCGGTGCTGGCGTCGGACACCTTTTCCGGCGACGAGTCCGGTGCCGGCCGCAAGAAGCTGCCCAGCGTTCAGGTCGGCGACCCGTTCACCGAGAAGGTGCTCATCGAGTGCTGTCTGGAGCTGTACGCGGCGCACCTGGTGGTCGGCATCCAAGACCTCGGCGGTGCCGGATTATCCTGTGCCACATCGGAATTGGCTTCCGCTGGCGACGGCGGCATGCGCATCGACCTGGACCAGGTGCCGCTGCGCGCTACCGGCATGACTCCCGCCGAGGTGCTCTCCAGCGAGTCCCAGGAGCGCATGTGCGCCGTGGTGACCCCGGAGAACGTCGACGCCTTCATGGCCGTCTGCCGCAAGTGGGACGTGCTGGCCACCGTCATCGGCGAGGTCACCGAGGGCGACCGACTGCGGATCGACTGGCACGGCCACACCGTCGTCGACGTGCCGCCGCGCACCGTCGCGCACGAGGGACCGGTCTATGAGCGTCCGGTGCAGCGCCCCGACACCCAGGACGCGCTGAACGCCGACACCTCGGCGTCCCTGCCGCGCCCGGCGACCGGTGACGAACTGCGCGCAACACTGCTGTCGATGGTCGGCAGCCCGCACCTGTGCAGCCGCGCCTTCATCACCGAGCAGTACGACCGCTACGTACGCGGCAACACGGTGCTGGCCGAACATGCCGACGGCGGTGTGCTGCGCATCGACGAGACCACCGGCCGCGGCATCGCGGTCTCCACGGATGCGTCGGGCCGCTACACCCAACTCGACCCGTACACCGGTGCGCAACTGGCGTTGGCCGAGGCCTTCCGCAACGTCGCCGTCACCGGCGCCACCCCGGTCGCCGTCACCAACTGCCTCAACTTCGGTTCCCCGGAGGACCCCGGCGTCATGTGGCAGTTCTCGATGGCGGTGCGCGGGCTGGCCGATGGCTGTGCGGCCCTGGGCATTCCGGTCACCGGCGGCAACGTCAGCTTCTACAACCAGACCGGCTCCACCGCGATCCTGCCGACCCCGGTGGTCGGCGTGCTCGGGGTCATCGACGATGTGCACCGCCGCATCCCGACCGGCTTCGGCGCCGAACCGGGGGAGACGCTGATCTTGCTCGGCGACACCCACGATGAATTCGACGGCTCGGTGTGGGCTCAGGTGACCGGCGATCACCTCGGCGGTCTGCCGCCCAAGGTCGACCTGGCCCGCGAGCAGCTGATCGCCGAGGTGCTGACCTCCGGTTCGCGCGACGGACTCATCTCGGCGGCCCACGACCTGTCCGAAGGCGGCCTGATCCAAGCCGTCGTCGAGTCGGCGCTGGCCGGGGAGACCGGCTGCCGGGTGCTGCTGCCCGAAGGCTCGGACCCGTTCGTGCAGCTGTTCTCCGAGTCGGCCGGCCGGGTGCTGGTCGCGGTGCCGCGCACCGAGGAGAGCCGGTTCCTGGCCATGTGCGAGGCACGCGAGCTGCCGGCCGTGCGGATCGGCGTGGTGGATCCGGGCAGCGACTCGGTCGAGGTGCAGGGCCAGTTCAGTGTGACGCTCGATGAGCTGCGCCGGGTGTCCGAGGCCGTGCTGCCCGCCCTGTTCTCCCATGAGTGATGGTTGAACCATGGCGCGGCGAGTGGCCGACCCGGGGCAGACCCGCGCGGCGGTCGCGGCCCTGGCGGACTGGCTGCGCGACGAGCACGCCCCGGCCCCGGACCGGGCCGCCCTCGCCGAGGCCACCCGGCTGACCGCCCGCACCCTGGCCGCCGTCGCGCCCGGCGCCAGCGTTGAAGTCCGGGTGCCGCCTTTTGTTGCGGTGCAATGCATTTCGGGACTCAGTCACACCCGTGGCAATCCGCCCAACGTGGTCGAGACCGATCCGCGCACCTGGCTGCTGCTGGCCACCGGCCTGCTCACGCTGGACGATGCGGACGCCGACGGCAAGCTGGCACGCTCCGGACCGCGCACCGACGACATCGCGCAGTGGCTGCCGGTGGTCCCGTTGGCGCCGGCGACCGACGCCAAAGAGTGAGCAGTTAAACACCGCGTTGGCTTGCCGTGTCGACCGGTGTTGACCCTAGACTGGTCACGTCACCCACAGCCCCCTGGGAGCAGCCAATCGTGACTGTCGAAGAGACCGACAACGATCCACGCGAGGAATGCGGCGTCTTCGGGGTCTGGGCCCCTGGTGAGGATGTGGCAAAACTCACTTACTACGGCCTGTATGCGTTACAGCACAGAGGTCAGGAGGCGGCCGGTATCGCCGTCGCCGACGGCTCGCAGATCCTGGTGTTCAAGGATCTCGGTCTGGTCAGCCAGGTATTCGACGAGCAGACCCTGGCCGCCATGCACGGCCATGTCGCCGTCGGGCACTGTCGCTACTCCACCACCGGCTCGACCACCTGGGAGAACGCCCAGCCGGTCTTCCGCAACACCGCGGCCGGCACCGGAGTTGCCTTGGGCCACAACGGCAATCTGGTCAACACCGCCGAACTGGCCGCCCGGGCGCGCGACGAGGGCCTGATCAACGCCCGCAACACCGTGACCGCCACCACCGACTCGGACATCCTGGGTGCACTGCTGGCGCACGGCGCCGCCGACGCCACCCTGGAACAGGCCGCACTGGAACTGCTGCCGACGGTGCGCGGCGCGTTCTGCCTGACCTTCATGGACGAGAACACCCTGTATGCCGCCCGGGACCCGCACGGGGTGCGGCCGCTGTCGCTGGGCCGTCTCGACCGCGGGTGGGTGGTCGCCTCGGAGACCGCCGCGCTGGACATCGTCGGCGCCTCCTTCGTCCGCGACATCGAACCCGGTGAACTGCTGGCCATCGACGCCGACGGCGTGCGCTCGACCCGGTTCGCCAACCCCGAACCCAAGAGCTGCGTCTTCGAATACGTCTACCTGGCCCGGCCGGACAGCACCATCGCCGGCCGCTCGGTGCACGCCACTCGCGTCGAGATCGGTCGCCGACTGGCCCGGGAGAAGCCGGTCGAGGCAGACCTGGTGATCGGTGTGCCGGAGTCCGGCGTGCCGGCCGCGGTCGGCTACGCGCAGGAATCCGGCGTGCCCTACGGCCAGGGCCTGATGAAGAACGCATACGTCGGGCGCACCTTCATCCAGCCGTCGCAGACCATCCGCCAGCTGGGTATCCGGCTCAAGCTCAACCCGCTCAAAGAGGTCATCCGCGGCAAGCGGCTGATCGTCGTCGACGACTCGATCGTGCGCGGCAACACCCAGCGGGCCCTGATCCGGATGCTGCGCGAGGCCGGCGCCTTG
>Ga0164242_10007519_pt1 | contig 11921 bp, 10 predicted proteins | sample OricomgcompostMG_FD_108783 | JGI IMG/M metagenome (GOLD analysis project Ga0164242, IMG submission 108783) | Miracle-Growth compost microbial communities from Emeryville, California, USA - Original compost - Miracle growth compost (MG) ... | reverse complement strand
CCTGCTCCTCGGCCGCGACGATGTAGAGCGCCATCACGGGGAGGACGGCGCCGTTCATCGTCATGCTGACGCTCATCTGGTCCAGCGGGATGCCGTCGAAGAGCGTGCGGGTGTCGTAGATCGAGTCGATCGCGACGCCCGCCATGCCGACGTCGCCACGCACCCGCGGGTGGTCGGAGTCGTAGCCCCGGTGGGTGGCCAGGTCGAACGCCACGCTCAGCCCCTTCTGGCCCGCGGCCAGGTTGCGGCGGTAGAAGGCGTTGGACTCCTCGGCGGTGGAGAAGCCGGCGTACTGCCGGATGGTCCACGGCTGGGTGGTGTACATCGTGGGATAGGGCCCGCGCAGGAACGGGCTCAGCCCCGGCCAGGTGTCGAGCGCGTCGAGCCCCTCGAGGTCCTGGGGCGTGTAGAAGGGCTTGATCTCGATGCCCTCCGGGCTGTGCCAGGGCTCGGCCGCGGCCGGCCAGCTCATCCGCCAATCGGGGCCCTCGAGCGGAAGGTCGGCGAAGGACTCGGGGATCGTCATGACAGCTTCTCCCGGACTCGATTCAAGAAGGCGAGGGCGTCCACGCCCATGGCGCAGGAGTCGTCGGCGTAGCTAGCCGGCTTGCCCGCCACCACGACGTACGACGCACCGGCGGCTCGCAGGGCGCTCGCGGCCGCCTCGCCCCACTCGGCGTAGGCGGCGTCGGCGCCGGCCAGGCACACCACCGGCTGCCCCTGGTAGGCCGCGACCAGCTCGTCCGGCGTCGCGGTGGCGCCGGCCACGTCGACACCGACTCCGCCGGCGGCCAGCAGGTTGCTGGCGAAGCTGGCGCGCGCGGTGTGCTGGGCGACCGGCCCGAGGGTGGCCAGGAAGACGTGCCGTGCGGGTGGGGTGTCGCGCAGCGCCTCGAAGGAGGCACCGTAGCGGCGCACCCGGTCGCCTCGCGGATCGGCTTCGCGCTCGGGCAGCGTCTCGGCCAGGTTCGGGAACTCCGAGAGGCCGGTGATCGGGCGTCGGCGCTGGGCGATCTGGGCCTCGCGCTTCACCACGACCTGCTCGATGCCGGCCCTGAACGTCTCCAGGCCATCGCGCTCGAGCGCCTGGAACCGTGCCCAGCCGGCGGCGGCCAGGTCGAGGGTGAGCCGCTCGACGGCGTAGGCCCCACCGGCCGGGTCGGCGACGGCGGCCACGTGCGACTCGTCGATGAGCAGGTGGTTGACGTTGCGCGCGATCCGGCGACCGAACGCGCTCGGCAGGCCCAGCGCGCTGTCGAAGGGCAGCACCGTGACGGCGTCGGCTCCCCCCACGCCGGCGGCGAAGGCGGCCACCGTGCCACGCAGCATGTTCACGTACGGGTCGTACTTGCTCAGCATCGGGCGACTCGTCGCCGCGTGCTGGCGCTGCTCGACGCCCCTGATCCCACTCAGCTCCAGGACCCGCGCCCACAGCTGGCGCGCGGCGCGCAGCTTGGCGATCGTCGGGAACTGCTCGTCGGTGGCGGCATAGCGGAACTCGATCAGCCGGGCGGCCGCGGTGGCGTCCAGGCCGGCATCGGTCAGCGCTCGCAGGTAGCGCACCGCGACGTAGAGGCTGTAGCCGAGCTCCTGGGCGTCGCTGGCGCCGAGGTCGTGGGCGGCGGTGGCGTCGGCGACCACGCCGAGTACGCCGTGCTCGCGGGCCAGCCTCGCGACCGCGACCAGCTCGTCGGAGGACCAGTCGGCGGTCGAGCCTGTCGAGACCCGCAGCGACGCCCCGATCGGGTCGGCACCGAGATTGGTGCCCGGGTGCGGGTCGACGCCGCGCTCGTCGGCGTACCGCAGGAGGGCCTCGGCGGTGGCGAGCGGCGCGGTCGGGGCGTCGAGGACGACCGGCGCCAGGTCGAGGAGTACGCCGTCGAGGACCGCCCGCAGGTCGGTGTCGGCCTCGGCACCGACCCACAGGCTGGTGACCCCGCCGTCGAGGTCGACCAGCGCCGCCTCGTTGGCCAGCTTGGCGTCGGGACCGTGGACCAGCGCCCGGATGTCCCAGCCGCCGGTGCGCAGCGGCCGCACCCCGGACGGCTTCTCGCCGGGCACGCCCAGCGGCGTCACGCCGATGCCGTCGAGCGTGGTCCGGGTCAGCTTGTCCCACACGGCCGAGTCGGGATCCTCGTCGGCGAGGCGCCCGCTCTTGCGGAGAACGGCGGCGGCGGCGTGCTCCCACTCCGCGCGGTTGTGGGAGTCCTCCGGCTGCACCAGCTCGATCTGGGCATCGGTCATGTGGGGCACCCTAGGGAGGTAGCAGTGGCGCCCGCCACAGAGTGTGACGTTTCCTACCCGACGGTACCTCGTGCCAGACCGTCGTCCCGGACCCTCGTCGCCGATCTCGCCGATCTCGCCGAGCGGATCCGGCTCGGGCAGCTCGACCCCGCGGGTCTGACGCATTATGACTAGAATCTCCTGGTAACAATCAACTTCGATCATCAGGAGCAGTGATGAGCCAGCTCGGCGCCCATATGGAGGAGGAGCTCGTCTCGCAGCCCGACGTCTGGGAGCGAGCCGCGGCGATGAGCCCCGAGCAGGCGCTGCTGCCGGCGGCGGGGCGGCGGGTGGCGGTGATCGGCTGCGGCACCTCGTGGTTCATGGCGCAGGCGTACGCCGCGGCCCGGGAGACGGCGGGGCTGGGAGTGACCGATGCGTTCGCGGCCAGCGAGTCGTTCCTGACCCGCGACTACGACGCGGTGGTCGCGATCACCCGCAGCGGCACCACCACGGAGGTGCTCGAGGCGCTGTCGGCGGTGCGCGGGCGCACCCGCATCGTCGGCATCGTCGGCGACCCGGAGACGCCGTTCGTGGGCTTGGCCGACGACCTGGTCGCGCTGCCGTTCGCCGACGAGCGGTCGGTGGTGCAGACCCGGTTCGCGACCACGGCGCTGGCGTTCCTGCGGGCGAGCCTGGGCATGGATCTGACCGGCGCGATCGCCGATGCCCGCGCGGTGCTCACCGAGCCGCTGGAGGACGAGCTGGTCGACGCCGAGCAGTACACCTTCGTCGGCAGCGGCTGGACCGTCGGGCTGGCCCACGAGGCGGCGCTGAAGATGCGCGAGTCGTCGCAGTCGTGGACCGAGTCCTACCCCGCCAAGGAGTACCGCCACGGCCCGATCGCGATCAGCGCGCCCGGCCGGGTGACCTGGCTGTTCGGCATCGCGCCAGAGGGACTCGCCGAGGACACCCGGGCGACCGGGGCCCGGTTCGAGCACCGGCCGAGCATCGACCCGCTCGCCGACCTGGTCCGGCTGCACCGGGTGGCGCTGGAGCGCTCGCGCCGTCGCGGCCTGGACGCGGACGCCCCGCGCAACCTGACCCGGTCGGTCATCCTGCCGTGACGGTCCTCGCCTTCGACGTGGGCGGCACGGACGTCAAGGCGGCGCTGGTCGACGCCGACGGCACCGTCCGCACGGTGCTGCGCTCCCCCACGCCCCGCGCCGGCGAGGACACCCCCGTGCTGGTGGTCGCCGAGATCGCCCGGCTGGCCGGGGAGCTGCGCACCACCCATCCCGACGCCACGCCGGCCGCGGCGGGTCTCGTCGTACCGGGGATGGTGGACGAGGAGCGTGGCCTGGCGGTGTGGAGCGAGAACCTCGGCTGGCACGACGCGCCGCTGCGGGCGATGGCCCGCGAGGCCCTCGGCGTGCCGGTGGCGTTCGGGCACGACACCGCGGCGGGCGGGCTGGCGGAGCGACGGCTCGGCGCTGCGGCGGGGTACGACGACGTCGCCGTCGTCACCATCGGCACCGGCATCGCGGCGGCGCTCGTCGTCGGCGGCCGCCCGCATCGCGGCGGCGGGCTGGCCGGTGAGATCGGGCACGCGCCGGTCGCCGGCAGCGACGAGCCGTGCGCCTGCGGGCGACGCGGCTGCCTGGAGGCGACCGCGTCGGCGGCCGCCATCACCCGGAGGTACGACGCCAGGACCGGCACCGGCGTGGCCGGCGCCCGCGACGTACTGGCCCGGGCCACCGCCGGGGACGCCGTCGCCCGCGAGATCTGGGACTCGGCGGTCGTGGCGCTGGCGTTCTCCTTCGCCCACCTGGTCGCGGTGCTCGCACCGGAGGCGATCGTGGTCGGCGGCGGACTCGCCCACGCGGGCCCGGCGCTCTTCGAGCCGCTGGGCTCCCAGCTGGCGGCCTACCTGACGTTCCAGCGGATGCCCGCACTGCTACCGGCGCGGATCGGCGGCGACGCGGGTGTGCTGGGCGCCGCCCTGATGGCCCAGGATCTGATCCGATGATCGTCACGCTGACCCCCAACCCTGCGCTCGATCTGACCTATCACCTCGACGTGCTGCCGCTGGGCGACGTCGGCCGGGTCGCGCCGGCGGCGGCGCGGGCGGGCGGCAAGGGACTCAACGTCGCCCGGGTGCTGCACCAGCAGGGCGTCCCTGTGCACGCGGTCACCACCGCGGGCGGCGCGACCGGCGAGGCGCTGGCGGCCGACCTGCCGTTCCCCCACACCCTGGTCCCGGTGGCCGGCGAGACCCGGCGCAGCATCGCCCTGATCGAGCCCGACCGGGCCACCGTGCTCAACGAGACCGGCGTCGCGCTCTCGTCCGCCGAGACGGTGGCGCTGCTCGCCGCCGCCCGCGGCGTGCGGTCCGGGGTGCTGGTGGTCTCGGGCAGCCTGCCGCCCGGGTTCCCATCGGACGCCCTCGCGGACCTCGGCGGCGGCGACCCCCTGATCGTCGACACCACCGGCCCCGCGCTCCTGACCGCCTGTCGTGCCGGTGCCACCTTCGTCAAGCCCAACCGCGCCGAGTTGGCCGCGACCACCGGAACCGACGACCTGCTCGGCGGCGCCCGCACGCTGCTGGCCGAGGGCGCCGACACGGTCGTGGTCAGCGACGGCGAGCGCGGCCTGGTCGCCGTCACCGCCGACCGGGTGCTCCGGGCCCGGCCGGACCGGATCGTCGCCGGCAACCCGACCGGGGCCGGCGACGCGGTCGTCGCCGCCCTGGCCGCCGCCGTACCCGACGAGGACCTGGCCACCACGCTGGAGCGCGCCGTGCGCTGGAGCGCCCGCGCCGTCGCGCATCCCCAGGCCGGAGAGCTGGCGGACATCGAGGTGGCCGCCGTCATCGAGGAGGAGCCATGCTGACCCCGACCCGCGAGCTGATGGGACGCCCGGTGGGGGCGTTCAACGTGCTGCACGTGGAGACCGCCGAGGCGCTGGTCGCCGCCGCCGAGCGCGCCCGACTTCCGGTGATCCTGCAGATCAGCGAGAACTGCGTGGCCTACCACGGCGCGCTCGCCCCGATCGCCCGCGCGACGCTGGCGGTGGCCGAGGCGAGCGTCGTGCCGGTGGCGGTGCACCTCGACCACGCCGAGTCCGAGGCGCTGGTGCGCGAGGCGGTGGAGTTGGGCTTCGGCTCGGTCATGTTCGACGGCTCCCCGCTGCCCGACGAGGAGAACGTCGCGGCCACCGCGCGGGTGGCGGCGTTCGCCCACGACCGGGACGTGTACGTCGAGGCCGAGCTGGGCCGGATCGGTGGCAAGGGCGGCGCCCACACGCCCGGCGTGCGGACCGACCCGGGCGAGGCGGCGGCGTTCGTGGCCGCCACCGGTGTGGACGCGCTCGCGGTCGCCGTCGGCAGCTCGCACGCGATGACCGAGCGCACCGCCGTGCTGGACCTGGACCTGATCGGCCGGCTGCGCGAGGCGGTCGGCGTGCCGCTGGTGCTGCACGGGTCCTCCGGCGTACCCGACGAGACGCTGGTGGCCGCCATCCGCGCCGGGATGCGCAAGATCAACGTCTCCACCCAGCTCAACAAGGCGTTCACCGGCGCGGTGCGCGACCTTCTCCTCGCGCGGCCGGAGGTCGTCGACTCACGCACGTACGTCGCCGCGGGCCGGGAGGCGCTCAGCAGCGAGGCCGAACGGTTGCTGCGGCTCTTCGCTGGAGCCGGGTCGTGAACCGGGACGAGCGGCACCGCGCCGTCCTCGACCTGCTCGCCGAGTACGGCCGGATCGAGGTCGACGACCTGGTCACCCGGCTGGCCGTCTCCCCCGCGACCGCGCGTCGCGACCTCGACCAGCTCGCCGCCCAGCAGCTGCTCACCCGCACCCGCGGTGGCGCCGTCGCGCACTCGGTCGCCTACGACCTGCCGCTGCGCTACAAGCGCGAGCGGCGGGCCACACAGAAAGAGGCGATCGGGCGGGCGGCCGCCGCGATGGTCGGGTACGGCGCCGTGGTCGGCCTCTCCGGCGGCACCACCACGACCGCCGTCGGCGAGGCGCTGGCGACCCGCCCGGACCTGGCCGCAGCGTCGGCGGAGCCGACGCTGACCATCGTCACCAACGCGATCAACATCGCCGCCCAGCTCGCCATGCGGCCGCAGCTCAAGACGGTCGTGACCGGCGGCGTGGTGCACCCACGCTCCTACGAGCTCACCGGCCCCTACGGCGACCTGGTACTGCAGCGGCTCACCCTCGACATCGCCTTCGTCGGGATCAACGGCATCGACCCCGAGACCGGGCCGACGGTGCATCACGAGGGCGAAGCGGCGGTCAACGCGCTGCTGGCCGCCCGGGCCGCCCGGGCCGTCCTGGTCGCCGACTCCTCCAAGATCGGGCACCGAGCCTTCGCCACCCTGGGCGAGCCGGGCCTGTTCGACACGCTCATCACCGACGCCGGGATCACCGCCACCCAGCGCGCGGCCCTGACCGAGGCGGGCTACGAGGTGGTGGTCGCATGACGCTGATCCACGGTGCGCGCAAGGTCGACGCCGCCGGCGTAGTCGAGGACTTCTGGGTCCACTTCGACGGGGACGCCATCGCCGCCACGGGGGTGGGAGCGCCTCCGTCGTACTCCGGCGAGAGGGTCGACGCCGCCGGGCGCTGGCTCGCCCCGGGCTTCGTCGACCTGCACTGCCACGGCGCCGGCGGCGCCAGCTTCGACGACGGCGTGGACGCCATCGAACGGGCGCTGGCGGTCCACCGTGCGCACGGCACCACCCGGTCGGTGATCAGCCTGGTCGCCAATCCACTCGAGGACCTGGAGTCGTCGCTAGCTGGGATCGCGGAGCTGACCCGGCGCGACCCGCTGGTCCTCGGGTCCCACCTGGAGGGGCCGTTCCTGGCGGCCGAGCGCAAGGGGGCGCACAACCCGGCGTACCTGCTGGCGCCGAGCCCGCCCGCGGTCGACCGGTTGATCCGGGCGGCCGACGGAACGCTGCGCCAGCTCACCCTCGCGGTCGAGCTGCCCGGGGCACCGGCGGCGCTCACGCGGCTGCGCGAGGCGGGTGTGCTGGTGGCCGTCGGGCACACCGAGGCGGACGAGATGCAGGCACAGCGTGCCTTCGACGCCGGCGCGTCGCTGCTCACCCATGTCTTCAACGCGATGCGCGGCATCGGCCACCGCGACCCTGGCCCGGTGGTGGCGGCGCTGCAGGACGAACGGGTCACGGCCGAGCTGATCCTGGACGGCGTGCACGTGCATCCCGACGTCGCCCGGCTGGTGTTCCGCGCGGCGCCGGGCCGGGTGGCGCTGATCACCGACGCGATGGCCGCCGCCGGCGAGCCCGACGGCCGCTACCGGCTGGGCAGCCTGGACGTCGACGTCACCGGTGGGGTCGCCCGGCTGTGTTCGCCGGACGGCGCCCTCGGCTCGATCGCCGGCTCCACCCTCACCCTCGACGGCGCGCTGGCCCGGGCGGTGGACATCGTCGGCCTCTCCCCCACCGACGCGGTCGCCGCGCTCACCCTCGTGCCGGCCCGCGCCCTCGGCCTCGACTCCTCGCTCGGCCTGCTCGAGCCGGGGTACGCCGCCGACGCCGTGTTGCTCTCAGCCGATTGGCTCGTCGACGAGGTCTGGGCGGCCGGGCGTCGGGTCGGCTCAGCGCTGGGGTAGTCCGGGGAGAAACGGTCTATTACTGGCCAGTAAATCGACCGTTTCTCCCCGAACTACCCCGACCCGTCACGCGACATCCACCCCGACGTCCCCCGCGGTCCATCCGGCGGGCAGATCGTGGTGGCATGCGGATCGCGCTGGTCACCGACACGTTCTATCCCGCCGTCGACGGCACCACGACCACCATCAAGGCCGTCGCGGACCGGCTGATCGAGACCGGGCACGAGGTGCGCTTCGTGGCACCGGGGCCCGGCCTGTCGACGTACAACCGCAGCAGGGTCGTGCGGGTCAGCCCGCTGGCGAAGCCGGGCGGCCAGGTGCGCGCCGCGCTGGAGGAGTTCGGGCCCGATCTGGTGCACGTGGCCAACCCCGGTCGGCTCGGCCGCAAGGCCCTCAAGCACGCTCACGACCTCGGCCTGCGCAACCTCGTGGTGCAGCAGTCCCCGGTCTCCGACGATTGGCACGGCCGGGTCGCCGAGCACGCCGACCGGGTCGTGGTGACGGCGCCATGGATGGTCGCCCGGCTGGCCGGGCTCGCCGTCGAAGCGGCGCTGTGGGCGCCCGGCGTGGACGCCGCCGCATTCAACCCGGGCCTGCGCGACCCGTGGCTGCACGACAAGTGGTCGCGGGCGCGGTCGACGCGCGGACCGCTCGTCGTCATCGGGTACGCCGGCGCCCTCGCCCGCCGTCACGACGTCCGCAACCTGACCGCCCTCAACCAGGTGCCCGGGATCCGCCCGGTGATCATCGGCGACGGCCCCCAGCGCGGCTGGCTGGCCCACCGGCTGCCGCACGCCCGGTTCACCGGACCGCTGGCCACCGGCGATCTGGCGGTCGCGCTGGCCACCCTCGACGTGCTGGTCCACCCCGGCCGGCAGGAGACCTGTTCACACACGCTGCGGGAGGCCGCCGCGAGCGGGGTGCCGGTGGTGGCCCCTCGCGCCGGGGGCGCAGTCGACGTCGTACGCCATCTGGAGAACGGCCTGCTCTACGACCCCGCCGCCGAGCAGGGCCTGGCCGACGCGGTGGCAGCCGTGGCCGCCGACCCGCGCCGCCGGCTCCTGGGACAGCGCGGCCGGGAGCTGGCCCTGGTCCGCGACTGGCGTGGCGCCGTCGACGAGCTGGTGGCCACGCACTATCCCTCGCCCGGTCGGCACTGGCCCGTTCGGGCCATAGCCTTGACCGCTGCCGGCTCCTAGCGTCGAGGCGTGATCACACTCCCACGCCTCGGCGCCATCGGCGCCGCCCTGCTCGTCGGCACCGCCGTGGCCCTGACCACCGCCTCGCCCGCGCACGCCCAGGCCACCCGCACCTGGGTGTCGGGGGTCGGCGACGACGCCAACCCGTGCTCACGCACCGCACCCTGCAAGACGTTCGCCGGAGCGATCAGCAAGACCGCCGCCGGCGGCGAGATCGACGCCCTCGACCCGGGCGGCTTCGGCGCGCTGACGATCACCAAGTCGATCACCATCGACGGCGGCGGCTTCATCGCCGGCGTGCTGACCGCCGGCACGAACGGCATCGTGATCCAGGCCGGCACCGACGACAACGTCGTCCTGCGCAACCTCGACCTCCAGGACGGCACCACCACACCGAGCAACTGTGCACTCAGCGGGGTGCGCGTCGTCAGCGCCCGGTCGGTGCAGATGGAGCACGTGAGCATCGTCGACTACGACAACGGGATCTCGCTGCCCCTCACCGGCAGCTCCCCGGACGTGTACGTCGACACCACGCTCGACGACGTGTCCATCAAGAACACCCGCTGCGCCGGGATCGACGCGGCCCCCGACACCGGGCACCTCGCCCGGGTGGCGCTCTCCCGCAGCATCCTGACCCAGGACAACACCGCCTACGTCGCCGGCCCCGGGTCGGAGTCCTGGCTGAGCGGCTCCAGCGTCGTGCTCAACAACACCGGGCTGAGCAACACCGGCGGGATCCTGCACGACGCCTGCGGCAACACGGTGTCGGGCAACGCCACCGACGGGACGTTCGACGACCACGCCGCGGGATGCGCGCCGCCGAGCACGTCGACCTCCAGCCCCGGCCAGTCCGGGTCCACCGCCTCGGCCGGCGGCGCCGCACCGGCGCCGAGCTATTGCGTCGTACCGAAGCTGAAGGGCCGGACGAGGGCCACCGCGGCGAAGGCGCTGCGGGCGGCCCACTGCACCCTCGGCAAGGTGAAGAAGCAGAAGGGCACGAAGGCGAAGAGAGGCAAGGTCCGGCGCCAGGGCATCCCGGCGGGCACGTCGGTCAAGCCCGGCACCGCCGTGACGATCGTGCTGGGCCGTTAGTTCCCGTTCTCAGGTGACCAGCCGGTAACCGGGCGTATCTCACATCGCCCCGACGACCGTTACTCCCGTCACAGCGAGTACGGTGCTGTCCCGTGGCAACGACCGAACTCGTCAAGGGAGTGCGTTCGACGCGCTCGACGATCGCGCTGAAGCTGGCCATGGCCACCAGCGGGATCATCTTCATCCTCTTCGTGCTGGTGCACATGTACGGCAACCTGAAGGCCTTCTCCGGCCACGACGCCTACGACACGTACGCCGAGCACCTGCGCACCATCGGGACCCCGATGCTGCCGCGCGTCGGCGCACTGTGGGTGGTCAGGGTCGTGCTGATCCTGAGCGTGATCACCCACGTGTGGTCCGCCGCGGTGCTGTGGCGCCGCGCGAACCAGGCGCGCACGGTGCGCTACCAGGTGAAGCGGAACCTGGCCTCCTCGGTCTCGAGCCGCACCATGCGCTGGGGTGGGCTGACGATCCTGCTGTTCGTCATCTGGCACCTGATCGAGTTCACCATCGGCAAGGTCAACATCAAGGGCGGCGCCAAGAACGACCCCTACAACCTGCTCGTGGACAGCTTCTCCGGCAGTTCCTGGTGGATGGTGGTCATCTACCTGCTCGCGCTGCTGGCCCTCGCTCTCCACCTGCACCACGGCACGTTCAGCGCCTGCCAGACGCTCGGCTGGACCAACACCGCCGCCTCGCGCGCCCGGGCTCGCATCTTCGGGTGGGTGCTCGCGATCGTGATCGCCGGCGGCTTCGCCCTGGTTCCGATCTTCATCGCCGCCGGCGTCATCACCAAGTAAGGATCGAAGAGACAGATGGCATCCTCCACCGCAGACCTCTCCGGTCTCGTCGCGCACAACGAGCCTCCGGTCCAGAAGTCCGACGACGCGGCCGGCTACTACACCCTCGGCGAGAAGCTGGTCGACCCGAAGGCTCCCACCGGCCCGATCAAGGACCGCTGGACCAACCGCAAGTTCGAGAACCGCCTGGTCAACCCGGCCAACCGGCGCAAGCTCGAGGTCATCATCGTCGGCACCGGCCTGGCCGGCGGCGCCGCGGCCGCCACGCTCGGCGAGGCGGGCTACAACGTGAAGTCGTTCTGCTACCAGGACTCCCCGCGGCGGGCGCACTCCATCGCCGCGCAGGGTGGCATCAACGCCGCGAAGAACTACAAGGAGGACGGCGACTCGGTCTACCGCCTCTTCTACGACACCGTGAAGGGCGGCGACTACCGCTCCCGCGAGTCGAACGTCTACCGCCTGGCCGAGGTCAGCGCGAACATCATCGACCAGTGCGTCGCCCAGGGCGTGCCGTTCGCCCGCGAGTACGGCGGTCTGCTCGACAACCGCTCCTTCGGCGGCGTCCAGGTCTCCCGGACGTTCTACGCGCGCGGCCAGACCGGTCAGCAGCTGCTGCTCGGCGCCTACCAGGCGATGGAGCGTCAGGTCGCCGCCGGCACGGTGACCGCCTACACCCGCCACGAGATGCTCGACGTGATCATCGTCGACGGCCGGGCCCGCGGCATCATCGCGCGCAACATGGTCACCGGCGAGATCGAGACCCACCTCGCGGACGCGGTCGTCCTGGCCACCGGTGGCTACGGCAACGTGTACTACCTGTCGACCAACGCGATGGGCTCCAACGTCACCGCCGCCTGGCGCGCGCACCGCAAGGGCGCCTACATGGCCAACCCCTGCTACACGCAGATCCACCCGACCTGCATCCCGGTGACCGGCGCCCACCAGTCGAAGCTGACCCTGATGT
>Ga0164242_10007518_pt1 | contig 11923 bp, 7 predicted proteins | sample OricomgcompostMG_FD_108783 | JGI IMG/M metagenome (GOLD analysis project Ga0164242, IMG submission 108783) | Miracle-Growth compost microbial communities from Emeryville, California, USA - Original compost - Miracle growth compost (MG) ... | reverse complement strand
TGCCTGCGCGGCACCCCAGGGCGCAGGCACCCGGTGCGCCTGGAGATCGACGCCAACCCCACGCTGTACGCCGAGGGCGACATCGACCTGCACCTCGAACGGGTCGCCGCCTGGCTGTCGACGTACGCCGCCGCTTCACCGGAGACCAACGTCGGTGACCTGCCGCTGCTCACCAGGCGCGAGCACGAGCTGGTCACGCGCGGCTTCAACGACACCGCGGTGGAGCGTGAGCCGCAGACCTTGGCGCACCGGTTCGTCGGACAGGCCGAGCGCACGCCCGGCGCGGTCGCGCTGGTCTTCGGCGGCGAGCAGCGCACCTATGCCCAACTGCATGAGGCGGCGCGGAGGATCGCGGCCGGGCTGCACGCCGAGGGAATCCGGCCGGGGGACGTCGTCGGGGTTGCGCTGGAGCGGGGCTTCGCGCTCTACGAGGCGATCCACGGCGTCGTCTTGGCCGGTGCTGTCTACCTGCCGCTGGATCCTGACCTGCCGGCGGCCCGCGTCGAGGGCATGCTCGAGGACGCGAAGGCGGCGCGGGTGATCACGCCCGGCACCATGCCCGCTGGCGATGGGGCGCAGGTGCCGATGCTGCCCACCGACACGTCGGCCGCGGCGTACCTCCTCTTCACCTCGGGCTCCACCGGCCGGCCCAAGGGCGTGCTGGTCGGCCAGGCGGCGATCGACAACCGTCTGGCGTGGATGCAGCACCATCTCCCGATCGGACCGGGGGACCGGGTGCTGCACAAGACGCCGATCAGCTTCGACGTCTCGGTATGGGAGCTCTTCTGGCCGCTGCAGGTGGGTGCGGCGGTGGTGATCGCCGAGCCGGGCGCCCACCGGGACCCGCGGGCGCTTGCCGAGCTGATCGCCGGCGGCGACGAAGAAGGCGAGGGCGACGGCGTGACGACGCTGCATTTCGTGCCGTCGATGCTGCGTGCCTTCCTGTCCGACCGAGTGGCGCGGGCGCGTGTCGCAGAGAGGGTCGGGCGGCTGCGACACGTGGTGACCAGCGGTGAGGCGCTCACCCCCGACCTGGTTGCGGGCTGCGCGGAGTGGTTCGGGGTGGCGCCGACCAACCTGTACGGGCCCACCGAGGCGGCGGTCGATGTCACAGTGCACGATTGCGTCGTCGGCGAGGAGTCGGTGCCGATCGGGCGGCCGATCTGGAACACCTCCTGCTACGTCCTCGACGCCGTCCTGCAGCCGGTTCCGGTCGGTGTGCCCGGGGAGTTGTGGCTGGGTGGGGTGCAGCTGGCGCAGGGGTACGTCGGTAGGCCCGAGCTGACCGCCGAGCGGTTCGTGGAGACCGGCTTCGGCCGGCTCTACCGCACCGGTGACCTCGCGACTTGGCTCCCGGACGGACGGCTGCGCTATCTCGGCCGCGGCGATGACCAGGTCAAGATCCGCGGTCAACGCGTTGAACTCGGCGAGGTCGAGGCCACGCTTGCCGGGACGCCCGGTGTACAGGCGGTTGCTGCCGGTGTGGTGGGGGAGCGCCTCGTCCTCTGGTACGTCGCGAGCGACGAGGCCGACGCGACGTCGTGCAAGGCCGCGCTCCGGTCGGCCGCCACGGCAGCATTGCCTCCCGGCTTCGTCCCGCAGCACTGGATCGCCGTACCGGACATCCCGCTGGGGACGTCAGGCAAGACCGACCGCAAAGCGCTCGCCGCGGCGTGGCCGCCGGCAGCCGGAGCTGGGGACGGGGGCACTGGTGGTGGCAGCCCGCGGAGCCTGCTCGAGGAGCGGCTGTGTCGCCTGGTCGGCGAGATCCTCGTGACCGGAGCCGGGCCCGACGACGACTTCTTCGCACTCGGCGGTGACTCGCTCTCAGTGCTGAGGCTGGTCGCCGCGATCGGGGACGAGACCGGCCACGATGCGGTCCTCGGAGACGTGTTCGCCGCGCCGACACCGGCGCTGCTCGCCGAACGACTGCTGTCGCGGGACGGTGACGAGGACGACACCGGCGAGCTGCTCACCCTGCGACCGGGATCGGATGCGCGCGCACCGCTCTTCCTGCTGCCACCGGCCGGCGGTCTGGGCTGGTGCTACGCCGGCCTGTTGCGCTCACTTCCGGCTGACCTCAGCGTCCACGCCATCCAGGCGGCGGGTCTGATCCAGGGTGATCCTCTCGCTGCGCGTGACCTCGACGAGCTGGCCGCCCAGCAGCTCGCGTCGATCCGTGCGGTGGTCGGCGATGGAGCGTTCCACGTCGCCGGCTGGTCGCTCGGAGGGATGGCCGCGCATGCCGTCGCCGCCCTCGCCAGCAGCGAGGGACAGACGGTCGGGGCGGTCGTCCTGCTCGACGCCTACCCGTCCGACCAGTGGCGCCACCTCGAGGAGCCGACCGAGGCCGAGGCGCTGATCGGAGTCCTCCGCCTCGGCGGCGTCGAACCGCCCGATGGGCCGCTCGACCGTGATCGTGCGGTCGCGCTGCTGCAGGAGGCGGGCAGCGCGGTGGGTCAGCTGCCCGAGCCGGTGCTCCACGGCTGCCTCCGCTCGGTCGCAGCCGCGGCCCAGATTGTGCGGGGCTCGCACCACCGGCGTCTCCACGGTGACATCACGGTCGTGGTCGCCGGGGCTCCCCGCAAGGAGACGTGGGTCGATGCGGCTGGCTGGGCCGAGCACACCGCAGGAGCGGTCCGCACCGTCACGCTCGACGTCTCCCACGGCGATCTGGTGCGCCGACCCGCCGTCGACCAAGTCGGCGCGATCCTCGCCCAAGCCGTGGAGTCGGCGCTCTGCCACTGGTGAGTTGGCACTCGGTTCCAGGACGGAGTGCCAACCCAGCGGCACGGAGGCCTCGCCCTGACAGACTTCGCTGCGTGAGGGCTCCTGTCGTCCAGGTGTGCCGCGTCGCGGACGTGTGTCTCGATGCCGGCGTGCTGACGGCGGTGGAGACACGGCGATGGGAGCGCCTGGTCCACCGGGCCGACCGCGATGCGTACCTGGCCGCTCATGTCCTGGTCCGGCACGTCGCCGCTGAGTTCATCAGCGCTGCGGGTGACGTTGACCGGCTGGCAGTCGTGCAGTCATGTCCTGGCTGCGGAGGCATCGATCACGGCCGTCCTGCCATCGCCGGCCACCCGGGCGTGCATGTCAGCCTCAGCCACACCCGCGGGGTCGTGGCAGCCATCGCAGCGGCGGGGCCTTGTGGGATCGACGTCGAGGCCCACCGCACCGGCGGCGTACCCGCGGGGACACTGACGCCCCGCGAGCAGTCGTGGGCTGATGGACAGCCCGAACCCGGCGCTGCGTTCACCCGTTTGTGGGCCCGCAAGGAGGCCTGGGTGAAGGCCACCGGCGAGGCGCTGGACCGGGCGGTCATGTTGGACGTGCTGGACGCCGACTGGGTCACCGGCGAGCTTCGCACCGAGGAGTACGCCGCGGCCTGGGTCGTGCTCTGAGCACGGATCCTCCTCGATCCACCTTCTGCGCATGGGCGCCCTTCGTCGATCGTGCGGTCGCGCTGTCTGTCGGCACCTGCCACTGAAACACCGCTGGCCCCCATCCCATCGGGATGAGGGCCAGCGGCGGTGGCAGCGACTCAGCGCTGGTCTATGGGGAGGCTCACTTCAGGTTGTTGAGCTGCTTCTTGGCCTTCTTGAGCTGCTTCTTCGCCTTCTTCAGCTTCTTCTTGAGCTGCTTGGCCTTCGTGCCGTGGGCCTTCTTGAGCTTCTTCTTCAGCTTCTTGACCTTGGCCTTGTCCTTGGTCACCGTGCTCTTGGCCTTGGCGACCTGCTGGTCGTGCACGCTCGGGGTCGTGGCGTGGCCGTTGCCCGGGATCGTGGTGGTGCCACCACCGGTCGTTGCCTTCGGGGTGATCTTCCAGACCTTGTTGTCGGCGCTCTTGTCGACGACGTACGCGTTGCCGCGGCCGTCGACCGAGACGTGGTTCGCCTTCGCGATCGGCAGGTTGCCGACGACGTTGCCGTTCAGGTCGGTCACAGTGACGGTGCTGCCACCGAAGTTGGCGACATACACGAGCTTGTGGACCGGGTCGAGGGCGACGTTGAGCGCCTGGGTGCCGGTCGGCACCTGCTTGATCGTCGCGCCGGTGGAGGCGTTGGCGATCAGGAGCGAGTCGGTGTTCTGACTGGCGACGTAGAGACGGTTGTTGGCCGCGTCGTACGCCACGCCTGAAGCGCCGCGGCCGACAGCGGAGAGGCCCGGCAGCTGGATGACCTGGTCGGTCAGCGTCTGGGTGTTGATGACCTCGGCGGCGGTACTGGTGCTGCTGACCGTCCAGAGCTTGTGGCTGGCGGCGTCGAAGGCGACGGCCATCGGGGAGACCTCGGTCCGGGGGTGGAGCGCGATGTCCTTGATCTTCTCGAACCTCACCCCGTCGCCATCCTTGTCAGCGGCCTCGAAGACGGAGATGTAGCCGTTGCCCGTGGCGCCCTCGCTCGCGGAGCTGACGAAGACATAGCCGTCGGCCGGGTCCGCGATCACATCGCGGGCCTGGTCGACCTTGGCGACGTCAGGGGTCCACTGGCGCAGGAGCGACAGGTCGTTCTCGTCGTAGATGGCGACGGTGCCGCCGCCGGTCGCGCGGGTGTTGGTCACCCAGACGGTGCCGTTGGTGTCGTCGACGCCGATGCCGTAGGTGCCTTGGCCGGCGGTACCGCTCGGGTCGGTGACCTTGGTGACGTCGTCGATCTTCGCCTCGACGGCGAGGGTGTCGGGATTGAGCTTGTAGAGCGCGTTCGAGTCGGAGACGTAGAGCGCATGCTGCTTGGCGCTGTAAGCCGACTGGTAGAGGCCCGAGGCCACTGCGCCGGACGCGGTCGAGGCGATCGTGAACTTGTCCGCGCCCACGACGGCGGCATTCGGAGAGACCTTGACCGAGGAGGTGTACGTCGCGTTGGGTCCGGTCCCGGTGACGGTTGCCGTCTGCGTACCGAGCGGGGCGTTCTTGGCGATCGTGTAGTGCACGGTGGCGGTGCCGTCGGTCGCCGCGGTCACCGGGAGGCCGGTGAAGGTCGCGCCCGGCAGCGTGGCCGCGGTGATCTTCTGGCCGGTCGGCAAGTCGGCCAGTGAGAGGGTGCCGGTGCTGCCGAGGGTGAGAGCGGAGAAGGTCAGCGCCGGGCTGACGGCCACCGAGGTGGAGTACGTCGTGCCCTGGTCGCCGGTGAGGACGACGGCGTGACTGCCGGCGCGGAGCGTGCCGCCCGCGAAGACAAGCTTCGAGCTGGCGAGAGCGCCGTCGCTGCCTGCGGCGACAGTGTCGGCGGTGGTGGCCGTCGTACCGCTTCCGACGGTCCACGTCGCGGGGGTGCCGTCGACAGTGGCGGAGACCTTCTCTCCGGCCTTGAAGTACGCCGCCGGTGCGGTCGCGGTGAGCGTGACCTGGTCGGGGGTGGCACCGCGGCCGCCGGTGGAAGCCGTGACCGCGGGGCCGGCCGTGACCTGGAAGGTCAGCAGCAGGGTGCGCGGGGTGTCGCCCTCCTCCATCGAGCCGGTCAACAGGCGCAGCGTGTGGGTGGTGCCTGCTGCCCAGTCGGATGAGTTGATCGCGGGGGAGGTGTTGGCCGTCGTCGGGTAGGGCAAGTCGGCGCTGAACGTGCCGTCCGCGTTCGCCTCGATCGCAGCCCAGATGCCGTAGTCATTGGTGTCGCCGGCCTTGCCCGGGTTGGTGACCTTGCCAGCAACAGGTCCGGTGTTCGAGCCGTCGAGCTTGACCCCGATGGTCGAGCCGTTGGCCGGATCGTTACCGCCGGTCCAGCCGGAGCCCTCGAGGTGGATCTTGTTGCCCTGGGCGATGGCGTCGGCGACGGAGGCCGTAGCGGTAGCGGTGCCGGTGCCGTAGCTCTGGGTGTCGGCGAGGGCCGCGGGCGCGACGATCGTGGTGAGGCCGCCGAGGCCGACGACCGCCGCGGTGGCGAGTCCGACCATGCGGACGACGCGGCGGTGTGGGTGAGGAGTGGTCACGGATCTGACTTCCTGGTTGTGGGACCGTCCCGAGACGCTCCGATCTAGTTAGGTGAGGCGACCCTAACTTAGGTCAGACAAAGTTGTCACGACCCTTCTTGATCGTGAGACTCGCGACCATGGCGGCCATGGGGAGCGCACGGGCACGCGAGACGGTGCGACACCTGCAGGAGGCGATCACCTCGGGACGCTGGCCGGTGAACAGTCGGATCCCGACCGAGGCCGACCTCGCCGCTGAGCTCGGCGTCGGTCGGAGCACGGTGCGCGAAGCGGTGCGGAGCCTGGCGCACCTCGGGATGTTGGAGCCGGCGCCAGGGCGAGGCACGTTCGTCCGCTCGCTCAACCCGGTGCGCGGCATGCTCTCCGACTTCGCGTCGTCGCATTCGTGGGCCGACATCCTGGCCGTGCGCAAGGCGCTCGAGGTGCAGGCGGCTGAGCTCGCCGCCCAGCACGCCGACCCTGCGCGGTTGGCGCAATTGCGTGCTGCGCACGAAGCGGACAAGGCTGACGCAGGTAGCGCTGAGCGGGGCCAGACGCCGGGCCAGTTCCATGCGCTCGTGGTTGAGATGTCGGGCAATGACCTGCTCGCCGAGCTCTACGCCGGTCTGATGGCGACCCTGCGTGCCGGGATCCGCGACGGCGCCATCCGCAATGCTCAGGATGCGTCCGGGCGGCAGAGTGATCATGAGGCGTTGCTGGCAGCCGTGGCGGCAGGCAACTCGGCCGCCGCGGCGGCCGTGTGGGCCGCCCATGCCGAGCACGACATTGCCCTCTGAGGCGCCGGTCGACACTCCGCGCAACGGCAAGGAGCAGTTGTGCGGGCCGCCAAGGCGCTCGCGCCTCTTTTGAACGGATGCGTAGGCCTCGGCTGGAGCATCGCGCAACTTGAACACTCATTCGGGAGCAAGCGAAGGCATGTCCCTCCGGTGAGCAGTCGTTCAATTCCTGGTGCCCGGGCTCGCCGGCTGTGCATTTGTTCACCGCTTCGACCGGAGGTGCTGTCGACCCTTCGTCTGATCACTGTTAGGGTCGCCTTACCTAATCCACATCTGATGATTGAGCGGATTTCTCATGCCGACGCCCTTTCGACCGTTGACCGCCCTCGTGGCTGCCGCCGCGCTCGCCGGCTGCCTCGCCGCGTGTGGTGGCAGCGATGCCAGCCCCCAGTCCACCTCGCGCACCGTCACCGACGTGGATGGCACCCGGATGTCGGTGCCGGTCCATCCGCGGCGGGTGATCACGCTGAGCGAGCCGACCCTCGACGACGCGCTCGCCCTCGGCGTGACCCCGATCGGGAGTACGGCGGGGCGCGGCCAGAGCGGCGTGCCGCACTATCTCGAGGACGAGGCCTCCGGAGTGAAGATCGTCGGCGCCATCGCCCAGCCCGACTATGAGGCGATCGCCGCCGCCAAGCCCGACCTGATCCTGGTCGACGGCACGAGCATCAACAACAACGCGGATGCGCTCACGATCTTGCGTAGAATCGCGCCGACCTACAACGCCGGGTACGCCGGAGGCGACTGGCGGGCCAACCTGGAGCACGCGGCCGACGCGCTCAACCTGGCCTCGAAGGCCACGACTGTCGAGGCCACCTATGACAAGGATGTCGCGCAGGCGAAGACTGCACTGGCCGGCCGGTACGCCGCGAAGACGTTCTCGGTGGTCCGCTGGCAGGGCAGCTCCGCCTCGCTCATCCTCAAGGAGCTGCCCGCCGGTATCGCGCTGACCGATCTCGGCTTGGCACGACCGAAGAGCCAGGACCGCGACGGCCGCGGCCACAGCGAGCCGGTCTCCCTGGAGAACCTCGATCAGATCGACGCCGACTACCTGTTCCTCGGTAGTCTCGGCGGCTCCTCGGTGAGCAACGCGCAAGCGGGCGGCGCCAGCGACAGCGCGGCCGCCAAGCAGGCCATCGAGCAGGCCGAGCAGGTGCCCGGCTTCACCCAGCTGAAGGCCTACCGAGAGCACCACGTCCTCCCCGTCGACGGCTCGCTGTGGACGTCCACCGGCGGTCCGCTCCTGATGCAGCGGCTGGTCGAGTCGATCGTGAAGGCGCTGTCATGAGACGGCTCCGTCTCGCGGGCACGCTGGCCGTGGCTGCCCTCGGCGTACCGGCGACGATGGTGGCTGGCGTCCCCGCCCAGGCCGCGACCGTGTGCACGCCCTCGACCGCGGCGCCTGCTGTCAGCATTGACCAGACGACGCTGAAGCTCGGAGAGGTGATCTCCTTCCACGGCACCGGCTGGTGTCACCCGACGGACGGCGGTTCGACGGTCGGGGTGAAGCTCGACGCCGGTGACTACAGCCGACCGGACACGTCGGTGAGCAGCAACAAGTCCGTGTGGGTGATCGTCCAGGCGGACCCCGACACCGGTGACTTCAGCGGTCATTTCACGCTCCCCGACGGCACTGCCGCCGCCTCCACGCCAGCGTTCGCTGACGGAAACCACACGCTGACCTTCCTCAGTGGCTCGCTCAAGGCTGGGGACATCATCCGGTCGGCGACCGCCGCGTTCGTGGTCGGCATCGGTAGTGCCGACGGCGGCGCGACACCGAAGGGTCCGTGCACCCCGACCACCGCCACCGCCCAGGTGCACCTCGGCTCGACCACCGCGGAGCTCGGCGGGCTGGTGCACGTGACCGGGAGCGGCTTCTGCAATCCTGCCGGCGGCGGCTCGGTGATCGGGGTCAAGCTCGACGACGGTGACTACGCACTGCCGACCGGCAGCACCACGTGGACGACTATCCACGCCGACGACAGCAACGGCACCTTCAGCACCGATGTCCGGTTGCCGGATGGCACCACCGCGACCTCGACGCCGGCCTTCAGGCGCGGTGGCCACACCCTGCGCTTCCTCACCGGCAGCCTTGCCCCGGGCGACATGGTGCGCACCCTCAAGTCGGCGACGTTCTCGATCGGTGCCTATGCACCCTCTGGCCTGCCCGACCCGCTCGCTGCCACGGATCTGCGCGCAAGCACGCGGCACGGGACGGCGATCGCGTTGAAGAAGCAGAAGGTCGTCGTACGGCTGCCGCAGACGCCTGCCGGCACCTGGGTGCTCGCCACCCTCTACGACGCCGACGGCTCGCCCAGCTACCCGTGGGAGACGTGGCGGCAGCTGCCGGCGTCGCACCAGTTCACGCTCGCCCGCAAGCCGATCGCCGCGACCGGCGCGAGCGGCCGGGTCAAGCTGGCCGTGCAGAGCGGTGACGACGGCCACGTCGGCGACCTCCTCGGCTGGGCGCGTCTGAAGCTGCCCGCGGCCGCGGCCGACGCAGGCACCGACGCAGGCACCGCCGGCACCGACGCCACCTCGGCTCCGGGCGCGGCTGTGCCGACCGGCACGCCTGGCACCAACGCGAGTCCAGCTGGGGCGGCCGACGTCCCGGCGACCCCACGACAGCCGTTCGCCTCCTATACCAAGCTCGATCCGCACCAGCACGGCTCGGTCCGTGCCCGGAGCGACGCCGGTGTGGTGACGCTGACCGTCGGCAAGGCGAAACCAGGCGCTCTCGTGTACGTCGACGTCTACACGCCCACCACCGTGCTCCCGGCCGGCTGGGCGACCGTCGCCTCCGACCGGACGGTGAAGCTCGACCTGACCAGTCTCGAGGGGTACGCCGGCGCCACAGTGCAGTCAGCCGACGGCACCCTGCTCGGCTGGGCGCCGCTCGCCCTCGGCGACGCAGGCGCCACCGATGCGAGCGCGGACAGCACCGTAGCCGCCGAGCCTGTCGCGGCGATCGCTCCGGCCGCCCTCGCCGCCGCCAACGGTCCGAGCTCGTCGGACGACGGCTGGCTGACCGGCACCGACGGGCTGCTGCTCGCGGCCGGAGCGGTGCTCCTCGCCGGCGCCTCCCTAGTCCCGGCCCGGCGTCGTCGTACTCCTGGAGGTGTGGCATGAAGCGTCTGATCACCCATGCCGCGACCACTGCCGCGCTGCTGGTATCGCTGGCGTCGCTCACAGCGCCCGCCGTCGCGGTGCCTGACACTGGGGCAAGTGGCGACACACCCGGTACCACCGCGACCGTCACGACCCGGTCCCTGCCGGTCGGCGGCACGCTCGGCTTCCGGGTGACCGGGTTCCCTGCCGGCGAGGTGGTCTACGTCAAGATCGATGACGGCAAGTTCTGCAGCGCCTCGGCCACCCACGGTGCCTGCGTCGTCCACCAGCAGCGGCTCGACGCGCACGGAGCTGCGAGCGGGTCGTTCGTGCTCCCAGGCGACGTGGCCGTGGGCAAGCACTGGCTGCGCTTCCTGGCCAGTCAGCAGGTCGCCGGCGATGGCGGCGGGGTCAAGGGCTACACCGCGCGCGGCAGCACCGACTTCACGGTCACCGCGCCAAGCACCCGAGCAAGCAGCCCGGCAAGCACGTCGACCAGCACCGACAACCCTGACGGCACCGGCACGACCGCCAGCACTCCGGAGGATGGCGCCAGCACCAGCGCGCTGTCTGCGGATGCGGCCACGGTGCCGAGCGCCGGCGCGACCCTGACCCTCGACCTCCCAAGTGCGGGTGCGACGGTTACGGTGACCGCGACACCGAGCGCAGTCCCGGCGGCCGGCTCCATGGCGGCACAGGCTGCCGATTCGGCCGCGTCCGTCGGGCCCGCCGCGGCGGCAGGTACGTCGAAGCATGCGCCGTACGTCGGCATCGGTGGTCTCCTGCTCCTGGTCGCGCTCGCGGGTGTGCTGCTGGTCCGCCGTCTCGGGCGGTCCGGTGCGTGATGCCAGGCGGCTGTGGCTGGCAGCGATCGGCCTGGTCGCCCTGGCCGTCCTGCTCAGCCTCGTCCTCGGCTCGCACCCGATCGCGCCCGACCGGGTGTGGCGTGCGCTCTGGCACGATGACGGGAGCACCGAGACGGCGATCGTGCGGGGTCAGCGAGTGCCGCGGACTGTCCTCGGCCTGGTCGCCGGTGCGGCCCTGGGCCTGGCCGGTGCCGTGATGCAGGCGCTGACCCGCAACCCGCTGGCCGATCCCGGGATCCTCGGCATCAACGCCGGGGCGGCACTCGCTGTGGTCCTCGGCGTGGCACTTGGCGGAACGATGGGGATCGACGGCTACCTCTGGCTCGCGCTCGCGGGCGCGGCGCTGGCCACGGTGGGGGTCTACGTCCTCGCCGGCACGGGTCGTGCGGCCCGTGGTCCGGCTCGGCTCGCCCTGGCCGGTGTCGCGGTGAGCGCAGCCCTGACCGCCCTGACCCAGACCGTGGTGCTGGCCGATCAGGAGGCGTTCAACGAGTTCCGTTTCTGGATCACGGGGTCACTTGAGGGGCGCGGCTGGTCGGCGGTCGTCGCGGTCGCGCCTCTGCTGGCGGTCGGCGCGGTGATCGCGGTCGTGCTCGGTCCGGCACTGGCGGTTCTCGCCCTCGGCGAGGAGGCCGCCCAAGCGGTCGGCGTGCAACTCGGGCGCACCCGCGCGATGGCCGTGCTCGCAGTCACCCTGCTGGCGGGTGGGGCGACCGCGGCGATCGGTCCGGTCGTCTTCGTCGGCCTCGCCGCACCCCTGACCGCGAGAGCGGTGTTCGGCCACCACCAGCGCCGGGTGGCCCTGGCCTCGATCCTGCTCGGTGCTGCGTGGCTGCTGCTCGCCGACGTGCTCGCGCGCGTCGTCGTCGCACCTCAGGAGCTTGCCGCCGGCGTGGTCGCCGCCATCGCTGGTGGGCCGCTCTTCGTCGTCCTGGTCAGTCGACGGAAGGTGCCCTCGCTGTGAGCGCGGTGATCGTATGGCGTCGCGGCTCCTGGTCGCTGCGCTGGCACCGGAGAGCTCTGCTGGGCCTCGGCGGGCTGTCCATCGCCGTCGTCGCAGCAGCGCTCACCGGGCTGATGCTCGGCGAGCTCGACCTGACCCCCTGGCAGGTCCTCGACGCACTGATCGGCCGCGGAGACCCTCTGTCCTCCTACTTCGTCACCGACGTCCGATTGCCGCGCGTCGTGGCCGGCGTCGTCGTGGGTGCTGCCCTCGGTGGCTCAGGGGCCCTCGTCCAGACCATC
>Ga0164242_10007517_pt1 | contig 11923 bp, 4 predicted proteins | sample OricomgcompostMG_FD_108783 | JGI IMG/M metagenome (GOLD analysis project Ga0164242, IMG submission 108783) | Miracle-Growth compost microbial communities from Emeryville, California, USA - Original compost - Miracle growth compost (MG) ... | reverse complement strand
TTGACAATATAATCATAGGCATTTGCGCTGCCCGCCCAATTGGAGGTCACCAGAAAGGACTGTTGGTGCCCCAAACTCAGGATTTTATTTTTATTGGTAGAAATGTTAAAACTTACGTTCCAGCTGAAGTTCTGATTGAGTATTGGCGTGCCGCTTAATTGCAGCTCAAAGCCGTTATTTGAAGTGGCACCCACATTCTGAACCTGTGAAGTATATCCTGAAGAAGTCGGAACGGTTACATTTACCAGCAGGTCCTTTGTTTTATTTCTATAATAATCTGCCGTTACCTGCAGTCTGTCCTTGAAAAACCCCAGGTCCAGGCCCAGGTCTCTGGAAATATTGGCTTCCCATTTGAGATTGGCATTGGTCAGAGAAGCAGGCGCAAAAGCCGTGACCAGGTTATCCAATAAACCGTAATATTTGCTGCTGGTCACAAATTGAGTCATATACAGGAAAGAAGCGATCCTGTTATTTCCGGCGGTTCCGTAACTCAGGCGCAATTTTCCGCTGGAAAGAAACGGATTCAGGGATTTCATGAAGTTTTCCTCCGAGAATTTCCAGGCAAAAGAACCTGCCGGAAAATATCCCCACCGGTGTTTAGCAGCGAAAACGGTGGAACCGTCCGCCCGTACACTAAAAGAGGCCAGGTATTTATTGTTTAATTCGTAATTCACCCGGGTAAAAAAGGAAAGTATTCTTTGCTCGTCATAATCACTGGTTGGAGAAGGCTGGGAATAGCCGTCGGGCGCACTGGCAAGGTTCAGGTTGCCAAGGGCTTGCTTAGCCGTTGTACCAAACGGGAAATAACGCTGAATCAGGTTTCTGCTGTCGTTTTCTATCTGGTAACTTTCCTCTCCAAGGATCCAGTCAATCTTATTATGCTTGCTGAAATCACCCGACAGATTCCTGTTGGTTAAAGTAAAGACGTTAGAAATATCAAGGGTCGTTCTTTTTTTGTCCGCAATGGTGGCAATCGGCATACCATTGCCATTGGAAATAGCATTGGAAGTCAGGCTATCATCAAAGGATTTGGTTGTTGTGGGATAAAGATCATATCCAAAAGTGGATCTGAACGATAAGAATTTGGTCAGTTTAAGGTCCGCATAAGTACTCAGGCCGATTCTTGTCTGGTAAGCTCGCTTATACTGTGATTGCACCAATAGAAGCGGATTCACCAGATATAAGCCGTTTCCATTGGTTTCGTCAATGGATTCGGGATCATAATAGGTCAGAGACTGACCTGGTGATAAATACGGCGTGTACCTGACCGTTTGCCTAAGAAAATTAAGGCCGCTGCTTCCAGGATTAGAAGTTCCCTGCCCGTCCACCACCTGATTATTAAAGCGGACATTTAATCCGACAGTTGCAAAACTGCTGACCTTATGTTTGAGCTGGAAATTCAGGAGCTGCCGGTTATAATCAGAGCCTGTCATCACTGCCTGGGTCGCATTTTCTGTCACGCTCAAATTAAACTGAGTCTTGCTGTCTCCTCCCGAGACGCTGACGTTATGGGTCTGCATAAAGGCATTTCGGCCAAATAACTGGTCCTGCCAGTTGACAAAGGGCGCATCCTTATAGAGGTCGATATCCTGAAAGGCGCCGAATTTATCGGTAAAACTTTTTATGGTAGTTGAGTTACCCTGTGCCCTTTCATACTGGTAAAACACATAATCATAAGGTTTTAGTACATCCAGAGTTTTATCCACCCTTTGATTGCCCACAAAACCGTTATAAGTGACCACCGTCCTGCCGGCTGTACCTTTTTTAGTTGTAATAATTACAACCCCATTGGCACCGCGGGCACCATAAATCGCGGTGGCGGAAGCGTCTTTCAATACATCAATGTTCTGAATGTCCTGGGGAGACAAGGTGGCTAATGCATTATCCATGATAATACCATCCACCACATATAAGGGAGAATTGTCCTGCGTGATAGAACCCCCTCCTCTTACCCGGATACTGACTTCCGCATCAGGAGAGCCTTCAGAGCCGGTCACCTGGACGCCTGCCAGCCGGCCCGCCAGTGCCTGCTCTGCCGAATTGATCGGAATGTCTTTTAAGTCCTTTGCTGAAACGGAAGAAACCGCCCCGGTCAGATCCTTTCTCAGCACCGTACCGTAACCGACGACAATCACATCATTTAAGTTGCTCACAGTGGGTTGCAAGGCTACTTTAATGGCGCCGCTATTTGGTTCTATGGTAACTGATTGTTTTTCATAGTTTACAAAACTGAATTCAAGGACTGGCTTTGTATGGTTTGCCTCGGGGATTTTGATTTTAAAATCCCCCGCATTATCTGTAAATGTGCCAATCGGTGCTCCTTTCAGCTGAATAGAAACGCCCGCCAGTGCTTGCCCCTTTTCATCTGTAACCCGTCCGGTTACCGTTCGGCTCTGGCCAAACACGGCCGTTGCCGCAAAGAGGCAAATAATAAGAAATGGAAGTTTTTTCATTCGCGTATATTTATGGTTTGAAGTGGTTGCTATTTTATCGTTCAGTTCCGTGCAGAAGTATGTTAATCAGTGCTGCATTGACAAGAACTTGTTAATCAATGTGGAATAACATTAACAGATCATACCCGTGGATTTGTCACCAGTAGTTAATTCCATTAACAATACTAGGCTTTTCAGGGAATAATAAATGTTAGTTGTTAATATATATTTATGCAATCGATACCGACAACGTTTGCAGGGAGACTTTATTTAATTAACCCGTTAACAGGGACAGACAAATTGTCCGTTTTTTTCAATTAAGCCGAATACATTCTTGTACGAATTCACTACCTCCGAGGGAATTACCACCGGACAATTTCAATAAGCAGCTTACAAAAATTCGAGGGAAGGATAAGGACAAAAATACCTTCAAAAAGCAAGGTGATTCTGATGCTTTTGTAATGAAGCATATTAAATCAAACTCAAAGCCAGTAACCGAATTTACATTCTACTATGGTAACTATTTGCTAGGAAATGAATTGTTTAATGTTACAGTAATAACAAATTATGCCCACAAATGTGGGCATAACCTTTATCATCAAATCCCAATAACATCACTAAAACTACTAGTCCTATTGCTTATTGCCAAAAACAGGTCGGAGAATGGACCCAACTGACGCATTCTATTCAATAGTAACTTTATTCAAAATCAAGGTAAGGTCTTGGCGTTTTTAATTTTGTCGATCCACAGTCGCAATCCAGTGATCATATAAACCTTTTAATCTTGCTACAATTTCAGGGTGATCGGCTGCAACATTTGTTTTTTCAGACGGGTCATTCTTTAAATTAACCAGGAAATAACCTTCCTGGGTCAATTCCTGTTTTTTAGCCTCCTTTGGATTGTGTAGTAGTTTCCAGTCCTTATCACGAACAGCCCATTGTGGATTATTTTTCGAACCGCGACTTTGCCAGAAAAAACGGTCCTTATGAGCCGATGCGGCATGGGGATTTTCAAGTACATCTGCCATGTTTTTGCCATCGATCAGAATTTTCGGTGCGGGCAAGCCGCATAAAGAGGCTAATGTAGGGAACCAATCTGCATTGGTCACCAATTGGTCTCTAACCTGATTTGATTTTAATCTGCCTTTCCAGGATATAAAAGCCGGCACCCGGATGCCGCCCTCAAATAAACTAAACTTAGAACCTCTGTAGATGCCTGCGGAACCTCCTCCACCAAAGGTCCGCTCCTCTTTGGAAAAGCCCTGGTCGGACTGAAACACGACAATTGTATTGCCTGCCAGTCCATGATCTTTTAAGCTTTTAAGTAAATGACCGATCTCTTCATCCATCGTAGAGATATAGGCCGCGTATTTATCTCTGGGTGAAGACAGGTTTTTATAGTAATCAAGCCATTTGGGAAAAGGCTGTAAGGGGTAATGCGGTAAGTTAATAGCCCAATACATAAAAAACGGCCTTTGTGCATGCTGCTTAGCACCAAAAATAGAATCTGCCTGCTGTACCAATATATCGGGCAGGAATTGACCTTGCATATACACTTCTTTCCCGTTTCTCCACAGGTCATGCCGGTTGGGACCAGCCCAATAGAAGAAATGAGAATAATTATCCTGGCAGCCTCCCATAAAACCAAAAGAATAATCAAAGCCTTGTGCGTTAGGCTCGGTAGCCTGACTATATCCTAAATGCCATTTACCGAGATGATAAGTGTCATATCCATATTCTTTAAAAAACTCTGCCATGGTAAATTGACTGCCCGGCATACCGGGATCCCCTGGAGTGGAAGAAGCCATATTAGGCAGTTGCGCCCTTTGTGGATACCTGCCTGTCATTAGTGTGGCTCTCGAAGGTGAGCAAATAGGCGAAGCGGAATAAAACTGCGTAAATCGAATCCCGCTTCTGGCCAGGCTATCCAGATTTGGGGTATACAAATCCTTGGAGCCGTAAATATTCAAATCAGCATATCCCTGATCATCTGTATAAATAATCAAAACATTAGGGCGCTGTTTTGACCCCTGTTGCGCTTTTGCATCTTGTATGGATAACATTAATGAAATACAGAAGGATAGCATACATAAAAGAGGCCTTGCTATTGAATAAATGCGCAAATGTTTGTTTACCATAATTTTCGATAATTTATATATAGACTAATAATATTGTAATAATCTGAATTCTGCTAATTGAAACTTCCATTCCGGGCCGTAATCACGCGTTATTTGCATCCGGCTATTTAATTTGACTGATCCGTGCCGCGATCAATTTCGAAGCATGATCACGGATAACCTTTCGGTAAAGGTAAAATTCTCTCCGGAATCTAATGCAAACCCTGTATTTTCATCATCTGGACCTTGGAACTGCGAAGTACTTTAAATTTCTGCCATCTCTGCCAGAACGTTCATTCGGGAAAGTGAGCTTATAGACGTCCGCCTGTTGTCGGTATACTAACCTGAAGGTCAATCCAAAAATCACTGTTAAGAGCAACGCAGCAAAACTTGGTTAACGGATCACTTCCACACAAAAAAGGGCCGGTTTTTGACAAAACCGGCTTAGCCAAAACATATAATCCGTAAACGAACTCCACCAAAATGCAAACATCTTGCTTATCGACCTGTAGGCATAAAATAAAAGCAAAAAAATCTCTGCGTAATCAATGAAAATCAATTCATTACTATACTTCATAAACACTCACCCCGCTACTTAACGAATAGAGATGATAAAATCCTTGTTGCATGGCATCACAGGTAATTTATTTTGTGCCTTTAATTTGCCACCAATCAAAATGAATCATATTTTTCTCAGGCACCTTAAAAACAAAAAATAGGTCGTGCAAACCGTGAGTAATACGTAAAACAGTGGATTGAACTTGCCAATTTTCATTTTCACCTGTTTTTTTGATTTTCAGCTTTCCAAGCAAATTGCCAGCTTCAATTTTATCCACATATATTTCTATGCTTCCACCTGCTTTTGTTGCCCAGAGCGCCGTGTTCAATACCTTTGCCCCTTTATTAAATTTGACGTCCCTTACCTTTATATAGGCGTCATTCTGTACATCCGTAACATAGACGCCCGCCAAAGGAGAAGTGGCGGTTTCGACGCCACGCTCCCATGCAATGGTTGCTGCTTCCTGCCGAATATAAGGATTTAAGGGTGCTAAACTATGTTTAACTCCTTCCTTTGTAGGCCTGATTCTAGGAATGGTTCCGTCGTTATTATAAGTAAATTCCTCCACGCAAACAGATCTGTTAAATCCACCTCCACCAGGTAATGCACCATTATGGTAAAAGAAAAATGATTTTCCCTTATAATCAATGATACCCGGATGGTTGGTGAACGCGCCCCCCTTGCCGATAATGGGCATAATGGTATCCTGATAATGCCAAGGACCAGTTGGATTCAATGCAGTGGAATAAGCAAGATGCTCCGGCACGCCGCCTGCCGGATAAACAAGGTAATACCGGCTTTTGCGTCTGTAAAACCAGGGGCCTTCTTCATAAGATGAGACTCTTTTACCATTACTGCTACCTGCAGCAATTATTTTTTGCCGGAGGCTGGCCGAATCCTCATTAGAAACAGCCTTTATACCAAAACGACTGGCATAGGACATCCGGTCAGCATTTAATTTCACCCGGAACAATTGTTTATCACCCCAGGTAAGCAGGGTGTCCTTATGATCATTGACGACAACAGTGGGGTTGATATTTCCGGTGTCGCAATTTTCTGTAATCAAAGGCCTTTTAAGCACATCCTTATATGGCCCAATAATCCTGTCACCTACAGCAACGCCAATGACCTTTTTACCAGTCGATTTATCAATTGCTGCTGCGTATAAATAAAATTTTTTATTTGTAGGATCCAGAAAACATTCAGATTGTTCTATCAGAACGGAATCAGCCCATGCGAAGGTATTATCCGCATCAATCACTCGTATACCAAACCCAACCCTGTTTAGCGGCACTTTTACGATACCGACCTTATGATCATAGGAGACCATATCCTTATTTAGCTTGACAAAATAGAGCGTCGGATTCCCCCAATAAAGATAAGCCTGCCCATCCTTATCTATAAAAACAGTAGGATCAATATATCCCCAGCCCCCTTCAATAAGCGGCCGTCCAATGGCGTCCTTAAATGGCCCGGTCGGATGATCAGAGACAGCGACACCAATAGACATACCAGCATTCTGCTTATTGATGGGTACATACCAATAGAATTTCCCATTTCTATAAATACATTGGCCGGCCCATGCATCTTTATTGGCCCATTTAAAATCCTTAATGGATAACCCGGTTCCTCTATCCGTCCAATTGACCATATCCGTTGTGGAATAAATATGCCAATCTCTCATATCGAAGTAGTCGGCATTATCTTCGTCATGACCTGTATACAAAAACACCGTATCCTGATAAACCATGGGTGCAGGATCTGCTGTAAATATGGTTTGTATAATGGGATTTTGGGCAAATCCGGTTATACAAAACATGAAAAACGTCCCCAATAATAAGACTGTTTTTTTATTACAAAAGTTCATACATCTGTTTTTTATTAAATTCATTCAAAAAATGGGAAACCAACCCTGATTTATTTAGTTTGAATTTGAATGACCTGAATAGAATAGGGTGCCATGATATAAGTAAAGTCTTTCTTCAACCCTTTTATTTCATTTTCAACAGGTACTATATTTAACGGATCATCAATGCTATTTGTATCCAACGGACTGACTGCTTTCAATACAACTGTTTTTGCGGAACGGTTGATTTTCACCTTACCCTGAAGGTGAATATTGACCGGCTGGGATTTGTCGAGTGTATTGACTAATTTAAGAAAGACGGTTCCTGAAGCGGTGTCCTTGGTAGCCACATAAAACACTGCAGGAATTTCTTCTGGTTTTTTGCCAGCTATAGAATCTTTTTGGGATAGTGTCTGCCATTTCAAGGGAATATCCTTTGCGGTAATGGGAACCACTCTGTTGCCTAAATAATTATTAAACATTTTTTGCGCATAATAGGATGGCGAACCATAACTGCGTAACGTATTATAGCCAATTAAATCCGATTCCCACTGCATACCGCCTGGATTAACATTCACAAAAAGCGGGGCATAGCAAGACATTATCACAATATCAGCATTACGCTCCATACCCGTCATCCAGGCGGCATCCCCCAGTGCAGCATTAAAATTAGTGGTCGGGCTTCCCTCTCTTGTGGCCCACTCTCCTACAAACACTTTGGTGCCATTTCGGTCATAATTATCATAATGCGTAGCATCTGCTTCCATTTGTTCTGCATTCCGGTAATAGTGCTCATCTTCTATTTCAGCCTTACCACCAGCAATATCGAACTCCTTTCCAAAAGTGGAAATGATTTGGAGTGATGGATATTTTTCCTTGATGGCTGTATAGAACTGTGAAAAGCGCTCTTTATAACTGCCGGATCTGTCAAAAAAGTCTTCATTGCCTATTTCAACATAATGCAATGGAAAAGGTTCAGGGTGTCCGTTTTTAGCGCGTTCTGCTCCCCATTTAGTATGAATATCGCCTGTGACATATTCAATCTCTTCCAGCGCTTCTTTGATAAAAGGTTCTAACAGATCCCCCTCCAGATGATCTCCACCTAATGTATAACCTGCAAAGACGGCAAGTACAGGTTCAATATGCAGATCTTCACACCATTCTAAATATTCAAGTAAACCCATACCATCAGAGGCTCGGTATCCCCAGGTGCCTTGATGACCTTTTCTGTTTTCCAAAGGTCCAATCGTATTTTTCCAGGCAAACCTGTTGGCAAAATTACCGCCTTCCAGATAATTTCCACCCGGTAAGCGTAAAAAGGTTGGCTTCATCTCTGCCAGCAATTGCATAATATCCGGTCGGTTGCCGTTGGGTCGGTTATTATAAGTCGGAGGGAAAACAGAAACCAGACTAAACCAATAGGTATCAGGACGAGTGGGAGTAATCACAAATACAGCTTCTGCTGTCTGGGTTATATCCTGAGGCGTTCTCAGCTCAAAAGTATATTTCTTCCAATCTGTACCAACTGAATGAACTGTCGTTTTAGCGTAATACTGGTGTCCGTCTTTAGCCAGAAATCCAACATTTAACTGACCACCCCCTTTTATGGATTTGGCATAAAAACTCCCCTTATAAAGGGTACCAGGCCTGATAGGAAACCCCCAATAGCCCTGGTTTTCCAAACCAGGCAACGAAACACCCTGGTGTACCTCAAATTTAAGGGATACTTTTAAATACTGATTAAGCGGATCACTTCTATCAAGGGTTAGGGTAGATTTAGTAGAAGAGTCCGTCAATTTCCAAAATACAGGCTTTTTAGCATCATCCTGGAAAGTCCTGTTGCGAATAAGTTCCCCATAGAGCCCACCATCATAGGAATGATTTATTTCTTCAGTCATCAGGCCATAGAGCGTTGGACTAACTTTGCGGTTTGCCTTATCCAGATTCAATATTAACTGCGGGTTTTGCTTTGGTTGTTGCTGCCCCCATAAAGTCGGGTGCTGGATTAACCCGCTTAAAAATAAAATAATGATGAATCTTTTTATTGTTGCATTCATATGAAATTCCTTTTTAATGAGATTTTCTAGACGTTTTTATTTAATTTTTGTGGATATGCCATGGTGTTGTTTTTATTTAAACCGCCATTTATCAAAATTGAACAGGGAACTTTTAGGCTCCATAGCCCTTGGATCTCCCATAAATATAAAGAATAGATCATGTCTGCCTGATACAGAAGTTACCTTACAGCCTGAAGATTTCCATTTAAGCCAGCCGCCTGTATTACTGACAGCGCATTTTCCGATCAGTTTACCATTTAAAGAATCTAAACGTAGTTCAATCCTGCCGCCTTTGGCCGCACTGGCAGTTATTGCTTCGAATTGCATACTGCCTTTTTGGAAGTCCACGTTTCTGACCTTAATATAACTTCCATTTTGTATATCAGTCACATACATGCCAGTCTTGGAACTATTTAATGTTGCAATATTTTTGGACCAGGCGATGGTCTCAGCCTCTTGCCAGATAAAGGGATTTAATGCACTGGCAGGAGCCGGCCCGTTCTCTGACCAAAAGGGAAGCTGTTGAATGGTTCCGTCTTCATTATAATGCAATTCATCTAAACAAACAGACCTTCTTTCGAAATGCTCCGCAGTGATTTGCTTCAACAAGTCATAATCGAAACCAAAAACATAAGATTTACCTTTATAATCTATGATTCCTGGATGATTACCATTGGATAACGGGCTATGATCCATAATGGCTCCTTTATAGACCCAGGGTCCGGTAGGTTGATTACTCATGGCATAACCGATACCTTCCGGGCAACAGGTTGAGGCAAATGCCATATAGTAATGTCCTTTTCTTTTGTAAAACCAGGGGCCTTCCTGGTAATCCCTTATTCTTTCGGCGTTTTTATGAATACTCCCTGAATAAGAAATCATGTCAGGATTAAGTTTCACATAATATAAATCCGGATTACCCCAATACAGGTAGGCCTGTCCGTCATCATCTATAAACACAGTGGGGTCAATATCGTCCGGACTATTATTTATAAGCGGTTTTCCGATCGCATCCCTAAACGGTCCGTAAGGGCTGTTAGAAACAAGTACCCCAATGCCACCTAAATGAATGGGACAATACATATAAAATTTCCCATTACGAGGGATGACCTGGGCAGCCCAGGCGCCATTTTTCTTAGCCCATTTAAAATCCTTTAAACTGGCCACTGCACCTCTGTCTGTCCAATTAACCATATCGGTGGACGTATATAACAGCCAATCTAACATTTTAAACCCTGTGGCATCCGGCTCGTCATGGCCCGTATATAAAAATACCGTATCATGGTAAACCATAGGTGCCGGGTCAGCCGTATATCTGGTTTGAATGATAGGGTTTTGGCTGTACGCTTTTGCCAGGCAAAAAAGCATTCCAAAAACCAGTAACATTTTAAATCGTTTTACTTTCACACCCATAATTTAAAAGTTTAAACCGTTGTTACACTTATTGAATAAATGGCACTTACCGGAGTTTTACCACCATTTTTTTCCCTGAATAAGCGACTGTTTTATTAAATTCTGTACTTCCTGCCACACCCGTTCCATTTCCCTGATCATCGACAATTACCAAATGAAAGTGCCTGCTTTTAAGCATTCCGGGGAAACTTCCTTGTCGCCCTCCAATAGTCAGTGTCCTTGCAGCATCTTTCCAATCCATTCTGATTATTGAATAGACCCCTTTTTCATAATTATAATTGTCATTTTGGTCCTCATACAAAACAAAATGTCCATCAGCTCCCGGGTAGATTCTGATTTCCAGGTCATCCCATTTCTTTTCAGTCGCGTATTGAACATCAGGTCCCCAGGGAAGAATACTGCCGGCTTTTATATAAATCGGCATAATGTCAAGAGGGACAGACTTTTTATCTACCTTCCCTCCAGTTAATTTTTTCCCCGTCCAGAAGTCATACCAACGAGACCCTTTTGGCAAATAAACCTCTTTGATGGTCAACCCTTCATCTGTCACTGGAGCCACCATTATGGAAGAGCCAAATAAATATGCATCACTTATATTAGCCACGTGCGGATCGGATTTAAAATCGCTTTGCAGCGGGCGCATAAAAGAACCTCCCTTATTGGTTACGTTCCATGCTGTGGCATAGATATAAGGCAACAAATGGTAACGGAGTTTAATATACTTTTCCAGTATATCAAAAACCCGGTCTCCTTTTTGTCCAAACTGGTAAATTTCCCTGGGGATATTGGTGCCGTGAGAGCGCATCATCGGCATAAATACGCCAAATTGCAACCACCTGGTATAAAGCTCCTGGAAAGCAGGATTTTTTGCACCCCCTCCCTTTTCAAAGGCACCGGCAAAAAAGCCGCCAATATCCGTATTCCAGTAGGGCAATCCTGTTAATGAAAAATTTAATCCGGCTGGAATTTGCCTTTTTAATGTGGGCCAATCGGAAGTGACATCTCCGCTCCAGGTGTTGGCTCCATATCGCTGTTGTCCGGCAAATGCGGAGCGCGTTAAAATAACCACTCTTTTTTTATCCGTCACTTTTCTCTGATGATCGTAAATGCCACTGATATGTTCTAAAGGAAAGGCATTTCTGACACTCCGGTAAGAGCCTAAAAAGGTCTGTTCGTCAAAATCAGCATCTTTTTCATTCAAATGATCCGGTTCAGAGGAATCCAGCCACCAGGCGTCAACACCCAACGAGAAAACCCCTTTATTTAAATAAGACCAATACAAATCTCTTGCTTTTGGATTATATACATCATACACCTTTGCACCTGCCTTGGGCGGCCAGGTATCAAAATCCAGTAACATATGTTTTTTGCCGAACTCTTTATACTGGCTGGTCTTTGGGCCGAATCCAGGCCAAGCGACTACAAATAAATGTGCCTTTAATTGATGGACACTGTCAACCATTGCTTTAGGTCTCGGGTAAGTTATTGAATCAAACTGC
>Ga0164242_10007516_pt1 | contig 11923 bp, 17 predicted proteins | sample OricomgcompostMG_FD_108783 | JGI IMG/M metagenome (GOLD analysis project Ga0164242, IMG submission 108783) | Miracle-Growth compost microbial communities from Emeryville, California, USA - Original compost - Miracle growth compost (MG) ... | reverse complement strand
TGCATTGACCGTGTCTGACCTGCAGCTTTTGAATAATCTGTACCTTTGGATCCCTTGCAATATCAACCGTTGATCGACACCCAAGTGGCGGCCGAGACCGAACGACCCGTCTACTGTGTACTTATTCAGATCCCATTACGAACCGGCCCTCGGTCACTGGCATCGGGCCCGGAATGAGCACAATCCTGTGGCGGCTCAAGGTTGTTGTAATATTTGGTCGTGGCTACCGTTACCGTACAGTGGTCCAAGACAGAACCGCTCTGTCGGTTCTTAGGTGTTTGGGCGATGTACGAATGCCCGAGCAGAACCGCCACCGCTAGTGAAATAATTGATAATTAATTGGCGTTTTGGGCGATTCTGTTTCCTCCCTTAACCAAGTCAGGCAGGCTGTGGGCAAAAAAATCACGATCCTCTGACGCGACCGGCAGGTGTTCACCGAGCCGCGGCCATTCGAGAGTCCGCGGCTCGTTTATGTCTCGCCGCGGAGTCGCCACTGGGACGACAATTTCTTGGCGGATATTTTCCAAAGGAAGACGCAGAAATTGTATGGAACCCATCATAACGGTTTTCGACTGCTGCTTTTTGTCTTGATTTGATGTTCCGTTACACATCACATGTGGAAACCGTACATAGTATCCTTTTTACGAGATGCCTTCAATGACCTAGATACCACGTGTAGTGAAGCTGATACCGAGTCAGTAACATCGAATTATTTCCGATACTCAGTCCTCTGAGTTTCCCCAAAATATTCGTCTCACTACTGGCATGTGGCTCAGCTCTGATCAATCTTGCGTGCATATCTGACGAACAATGCGTATTCCCTCCTCTGCGGGATGTGAGCAATGGATTTTATTGCCTGGGTATCATAAAGCTTGGCATGTACTCTTCTAAGCATACAACTCCCTGTCTACTTTACTCCTCCGAGTCGCTCGATGAGCCATAGTCCACGAGTCCGTTGCTTGATTTCAGCACTTCAGGGCCTTGAGTGTCTCCACAAGAGCCGTCTGTTTCAGCGCAACTCTGTTCGGGACTGGCGATCATGTCGCCTATATCGTCGGCGCCCAGCTGCTCTCCCTCACTGTTGACCTCCCCTTCCTCGGCGTCTTCGGTCGGCGCGGGCGCGACCCTCCTCGTAAACTGCCGTGCCGGCCGACCTCCTCGTCTTGATTCAAACGGTCTTCCCCTTCGCGGAAGTCGGCTTCCGCCGTTTTCGTTATCGGAGACCGGTTCTGGCTTGCGCTGGCGCCGTTCGGTGGAAGCCATAGTAAAACTAGACGGTAGTGGATTGGCTGAGTCGAAGACGTAGATGGTCGGAAACTCGACTACTGTGCGACCAGAAAGGGTCTCTGCTAGCGAGTCCTTCGATGACAGCGGTATAAGTTGTTTGGAACCGTCTTTGGAAGGGCCGGGTTTCACTAGATAGAACTGCAGCGTAGCTAGCTCCTCGTCCTCGTCTTCCTTCGTCCTGGGGACTGAACCCGCCGAGGACGTCTGATTCCATTCGCCTGTTAGCGAGTATTGAAGAGTGTACTCGCTCGATGACCATGCTGTCGAATCTGGATCTTGGCTCGCCGTAGAGGGCTCTTCCTCTTCCTGAAATTTTTGTCTCCTCTTGGCTGTTCGTTGTTTCTTCCGGGGTGGCAGCTCGGGGTCGTCCTCAAGCCCCTCATCCGCATTTTCGCGTGCCCGTTTGATACCCGCGCGGTACCAATCAAGACTACCAGCCAATGCTTGATAGAGTGGTTTCTCATCGAGAGCTTTATACAATATCTGCAATGGTTGGCCTTTCGGGTTGGTGCTCGGGACGTCCGGGATATTGGAGCTGAAGACGAGCCACTCAACCTGCCAATTAATGGTATTTGTCCTTCGGTTCCAAGCTGTCTTGTTCTGTCGTTGTCGTAGAAGACCCTTGGGCATGGACACCACCTCGATATTATGCGCCCTTAACCGTCGACGGACTTGCTTATCGGGACCACTGGGAAACCGACCGTCGTTCCCGGACATGCCGTATCCTCTCCCTCTCCCCCTGCCCCTCATATAACCTCCTCTGTCACCCGGCGCGGGCACATGGTGCAATTGGTCACCATACCACACCTTCTCAAACCTCTTGTCGTCCGCGCCGGCCTTGGGCCCTCGAATATCGCTCTCGGAGAGCAGTCCTCGTCCGTCGTCTGAGATCTCCTTCTCGAACCGCTCCCTGGCCCGCTCGATGCCCGCGATGAAGTTATAATCGTGGTCGACGCCCGCGTCGGTGCGTAGTTGTGTCCGAGGTACGAACGCCGCCGGGTCGCGGTCGCCGCTGCACGACGCCCAGGACTTGTGCTTGCGGACGCAGGCAAGGGAGCAGGTGCGTACGCCGCAGCGGGGACACTTGTATTTCGGGGCTTCGATGTGGCAGATGCTGCAGAGGGCGGATAGGAGTGGGTCGGACATGGCGTTTGCAATAAGAGTGTTTCCCATCCAAGGATGGGGCTCGATGTGGATGTTTGGTGAGGTTCGTCAACAAGCTGAGGTTCTCTTATCGGAACCTGTTTTTTTGCTGATAGGCAGAATAAAGATCCGATTCTCGCTTGCGACGGGACGGCGGGACCGCCCCGCTGTAGCGGCCGAGGGCGCTGTGGAAACCCGGTCCGGGGGACCCCACATGGCGCACACTCCACCAAAAAGACCTGATGCCGGTCTTCATCATGGACTCCTGAACACGACTCACAAACGTGCCTCGGTGTCGGCTCTCTAATGGGTGGCGCCTCTTATGTGACGACGATGCGAATAGTCATTCCATTCGAAACAGAACATCTCCTCCTATATAGCATCTTCCTCACGTTCATGTTGGCAACTTCCCTCCGTTGACCTCTACATATGGGAATCAACGCAGGCCTATCTATTTTCGAGGGTCGGCATTGACAAACCAAGCACATACTGACCGTAAACAACCCTTCGAGCATGTGAAACATACGATTTCAATTGACGCACTGGACTGAATTGTCGTGCCGATCAGGTTTTTATTGAGCACATAAAGAGTGAATCCCGGACGTTTACGGCGTAGGAACCCTCGGAGAATGGGCAACGTTCTCGGCGAGGAGTCGTCTGTGTCAGACCAACCCAATCGGAGGAATGCCTCTGTGTCTGGTCACCTTGTGTGCCTGTGCGACTTAGCCGATGTGATATTGATAGGGTTCCGTATCATATCAGCAAGCATATTCGTGGCGGAGAGGAGCGATAACCGTGGAGAACGGGGACAGGTTGGTGGCTGGGGTCCCGTTGCTAGTTGGTGACAGGCGTCTCTCTGTGTTTGAAGTTTTGAACCCCCCTCTTGCCCCTCAAACTAACCGACGAGGGAACCCGGGATTCTGTTTTAATAACGGGGGGATATTATTGATACCGTCGCACCGCATCATGAAGCGAACCTGGAATCGGATTAATTACTTCGAAACATCGGACCTGCTACGACAGACAGGGACGGCGACCCCGCGCAATGCGGCCAGCTACCGTTTGCCGACACTTTGGTCGCGCGGATCGCCTTGCTTTTCTTCGCACGGTTCTCTTTTTCCCCTTGGTGCTGTTGTGAGTCGCTCGTATGGATGTTGCATGCTCCCCGGACGGATACTGCGTAGGGCAAAAGAGGAAGCAGCATGCGAAGAAACATCGCACCAATGAGCCCGGCAGCACTAGGGATCTCTCATCCGTGTGCTCAGATGCTGCCCATAGCCTAGATTGAGAGGTCGGATGGAAAAGCCATGATGTGCAGCGCGTTTGCCTTTGCTTGATGCATTGCGGATCCCTCGAAAGCAAGTAAGTGTTCGCACCTTTGCAGGCGGCATGCAGCGCGCCATGGTCGCTCCCCTATGGATGGGCAGAGTCGGGTATGGGTGGGGCTGCGCCTTCTGATCACACCGTTTCCTTGCTTCCCCTAATCCGCCAGGAGACTGCGCGCGACCAGGTCAAGAAAGCACCAGGCAATATTCGTAAAGCCGACATGTCAACATTTGACAACTCGTGGTGGCGGCGAGGGTACCTACTTTTGGCCACCAGGGCAAACTAGGTTAACACAAGTTTACGTGGGTTGTGCACTACTTGCAGTAGTTAATCCGACATGGAACGGTGATGGCGTCTTCTGGCGCACAGGCACACAGCAAGCCACCCGAGTGGTTGAGGTAGAGTTGACGGGTCAAAGCGCGCATCTCGCAGAACGAAGCAGAAAAACAATAATGGTCTGAGCGCCCGGCTGTTTTCCTCGAAAAGCGTCGAGAACGGGCACGCCGCACAACCGTCAAGAGCCTAGACTCGTGGCATGGACATCAAAGGAAGAGGGGAAGAAAGCCCGCCATTGTTGTATTCGGCTTTGACTGATCGGTCCTCATGATCGACGCCTTCGAGGATGGCGGCTGGCCGCTTGGCATCTCGGGCGTTTCTCTTGCAGCTTGCACAGTTGCACTCGCAAGACTGGTTGGTTGCACAGGCTCTCGGATGGCACACTGATGAGGGAAATATTATTGCAAACAGGCCCGGCGGCTTGCAGCTTGACAAGACGAACGACTGCACCGCATAAGGTACCCTAGGCAGGTAGCCATCGACGCAGGCATCCGTGTCGAGGTGGATTGGTAAACGGCTCTGCGTGGAAGAGGATGGCGTTGCACTACCAAGATCTTGGTGTCGTTGGAGCAAACGGACCCGTTTGAGACTGTCTCAAAATAAGCTGGTTCGTGGCTCTACCAGGCGCAGAGTCTCCCAGGTCCAGGGCAAGCCTGGTGATCGTGGCAGGGCAGCTGAACCGGCGATGGAGCTAATGACACTAGGTAGACGGGGTTATTCGTGAACTGCAGCAGTGTGCAAATATTACCCGAATATCGCTGTGGGCTTTGGTTGCCATTCCGGAAGACTGACCGCGATGCGTCGAGAGACAGACACAAACACAAACGCAGAAGAGATTCGTCAACTCGAGGGACCGGGAGTCACCCCGTTTCTCGAAGGGCAGAATCGAAACCCTTCGGTTCGGGATCAGCCACCGGCGATCTTCCAGTGGAGGCAACGAGCTATTAAAAGAGGAGTCGGATTCGATCCCGTCTGAACGGTCCGATGCATGCTTCCTCGGGCAAACTCCCCCCGTCACGGGGAGCGTTTGACCAGGAAGGTTGACGAGTCGTTGAGCACTGGGCCTGGCGACGGGGACCACTTTCGATTTTTCTTTTCTTTTCCTGTCATCTCGCAGCCGCAGCCCTCCTCTTTCATCCCCCCTCTTCCATTTCGTTTCTTTTCTTTTCGCCCACGCAGTTTTCTTCTCTTTCCCTCACATCTCAGATGTTCAGTATCCGTAATTGCGTATAAATGCAAAACCCCTCGTCCCTGGAGTCGACATCGTTTCCCATCACACTGGGCCGGGCCAGGAAGCCACTGAAACTTGACGCGGCGATATTATTGGGTCGAGAGCGCGGTGGCAGTTGGTTGCAATGGTTGCAATGGAAGAGGGTGGGATGCTAGCCTCGAGCTAGGGCCAGGGGCCGCACGGCAGTGGAGCCCAGATAATTTAAAAGCCCGGGATTCAGCAGGGGTTCTCTCGCATGGTGTTGTATCTGTGACATGGAGTTACGGCTAATGGTCACCTGGCTTGCATGGCTGCCTTTGCGCCTCCCACTGCAAAAACTACTGCCTAGCTTGCTAACCTTGTGTTTACCTGCACTGCTGGATTCAAGGTACCAGATACTCCCACCTCCTGAAATGAGGCGTTTCCTCTGCTTGACCAGGCCCCCTGCCTTGTCCAGCTGCATTGGGGAGGAGCCCCCCTTCGCTAGCCTCCCCCTTATTTGCTGCCCGTTGCATTGGTGCTTCACAGCTTCGACCTGGCAAGCCTGGGTACAGTACCCTCTATCTGTTCCCTCCATCTTTTTTTCTTTGCCGATGGATGAATCCCTCCATGGGCCCCAGTTCTTTCCCCCCAATTGTCCAATACGAGCTGCTGCTTGACCCCCGAATCCCTTCAGTGGCAGCGATCCCATTTCCCATTCATTTTCTTGAAGGCGACCGACCGACGCGGTGCTTGGACCTTTGACCCTCGTGGGACTACCCTTGCTTTTTGGCCCATGAGCGACTTCCCATGGATGCGCACACCAACTAGGACCCTGGACCCAGCACCCACATCCCATCTATCCATCCATCCATCCCCCTTTTGCTCGGAGCTGTCTGACCATCTCTTTCCTTCTTCCTCCCCTCCCTCCCCGTGCGCGTCTGCTGGTTTCTTTCCCTGACCACCTCCCACCGCGGTGATTCCCAACAGCAGCGAGCCTGTCCTGTTTGTTCTCAACACCGCAGCTCTTGCTCTGGCTTGACAGGAAGCTTTTGGCTGAGACGTCCTCTCGTTTGGTAGCTGGCCTCACCCATCTCTTTGCCCACGATTCCTAGTCCATTGCTTTAGTAGCTCTCTTCGCTGAGAGGCAGCTCTGGATCCCGGCACCCAACACGCTCGACTTCCCCTAGCGTTCTACTTCACCTCATTAGACCTGTTGGCTGTTTGTATTTAAACTCGCTTCCGCCTTCGACGCCCCTTCGAAATCGAATCATACGCGCGACCGAATACAGCCTCGAACTTCAAGATGGCGCCTTCCCTGAATGCCCACTCCTCCTTCCAACGGCCCCGAACTGGAGATCGGGATGGCCGTCCCGGAACCCGTGATCAAGCCGACAGCAACTTGATCATCCCCAGCCGCACTTCGTCCCTCCACTCGCGGATCACCCAACCCATCCCCTCGACCCTCAACATCAAGCCTCAGCAGCGAACCCCCAAGACTCTCACCCATGCCTATATGGTGTGTGGTGTTGGACGGGAACCCTCCCAATGGGTCAAGGCACCAGCGCCCGCTCAGGGCAAGATTGGCCACATGAAGGGTGCTGTTGGCCAATTCTGGCTCCCCGAGATTCTCGGAAGCAGCCCGCGTCTGGAACAGGACAACGAGATTGCCCGGTCATTGCACGCGGCCATGAGGGTAAGTCGTTTATAATGATTTGATCATAATGGTGGTCTGTATGATCTCTATGACTAACGATCACAACCAGGCTTGCTTCCCCCACGATGTCGAGATTTGCACCGGCCGTAGCCAGCCTCACTGCGTCCACCACGCCTTCGTCCTGCAGCAGGATTCCTCGCACACCCTATACGGAATCTGCCTCCGAGTCTGGTCCCGGGCTGATGAGAAGAGGGCCGAGACTATTCGGGATCTGAGGAAGCGGACCGAGCCCGACTTCTATGACAGCCCAGACGAGACCTACTGGATTCCCTACTGCTTGGCCTTCTTGTCCCGGTACCCTTTGTACAACCTGCTGGGCGACTACCTCCGTGGCATGTGGATTCACTGGAATAAGGCTACGAACCTGTTCCACGCCGAGGAAGTTTCGCGCATCCTGAGCTTCCCTGCCCCGAGACTGAACGACCTGGTCCGCATTGACATGAAGGATTATGCTCTCTGCTACCAGTTCCCTTCGTCTCCCACTGGCTTCCAGAACTTCGCCATGTGGCCTCTGTTCTCCTGCCTGTCCATCCCCAACATTGTTGGAGTGGTCGAGGCGGCCATTTCGCCCACGCGCCGGATCATCTTCGTCAGCCACTACCCAGCCATGCTGACGATGGCTGCCGAGACCGTCAGGTACTGCGTTCGCGTCTACGAGTGGAGTGGTCTCTATGTCCCGGTCGTGCACGCACGCCATGCGAAGGAGCTTGTGGAGGAACCTGGCCCATATATCCTCGGTATCACCGCTGAGTGCCGGACCCTCTTCACCGCCCCGACCGATGCCCTGGTTGTAGATCTCGACCGGAACTTTGTCCTCACCTCGAACCCACCTACCGCCCTCAACCCCGGCCAGCGTAACAAGTTTGTCAGTCGCCTTACCCAGTCGCTCAATGGCGACGTTACACCCTCTGGTGTCCCTCAACACCTCCGATCTGCCTACGGTGGTGGAAAGCTGGTCCCTGCTGGCCAGATTATCGTCATGCGCGGCGAGGTAGAGTCTATTCAAGACCCTGAGTGGTGGAACCAGGACGCCGTCACAGCTGTCATGGACCATGTTTGCGAGAAGATGGTTAGTTATTACCGCCGCACCCCACCGTCTGTGTGTAGTTAGCTATATTGTTTTCATGCTAACCATTACTTCCAACTTTACAGGGCCGCAACACAGGTATCAAGGCCGTCTTTGGCGGTACCGTTAAGAAGCCCTTGATGACGAAGGTTTCGATGCGGCACTTGAACGAGATTGTCCGCGAGAGGAACCAGTACTCGCGTGATGCTCTGGAGGCTTGGCAAGATTTCATCAACCTCAAGGGCCGTATGGACACCGAATTGGGCAAGGTCACGAAGCGCAACAACTATTTGGTCGAAGAGCTTGAGAGCTGGAAGCAGCAGGTATGTTCTATATCTGCACTCGCAATGAGGACCCTTGCATGTATTAACGCATTTCACAGTTCCTCAAGTTCCAGGCCTTCGCCGAGCAGCTTACCAAGGAAACGCAAGACCTCAAGGTTAAGATCGAGAACCACAAGCGTGAGAACCGCCGCCTTGGTAGCCTCATCGACCAACAGAAGGACGATGCCGCTCGCGTATCGGTTCGTCTTGCTGGCACCGAGAAGCAGCGTGACGATGCGCTTGAGGCACTCGTTCTCCAGCAAGAGATTGCTGAAGAGCTTGAGCGTGAGCGCAAGAGGAATAAGAAGGAGCTCTCGTCGCTGCAGCACACCAACGGCACCATCGTCAGACAGCGTGACGAGGCCCGCCGTGTTGTTCTACATCTGCGCAGCCTTATCAGCGGCCAGAGCCATCACATGGAGCATCTAGTGAAGACACTTACAACTCCGGACGAGTTGATTGCCGAGATTGAGGCTGGCTTCCCCGAAGAGCAACAAGTTCTCGAAGGTACCCCTGAGCGTAAGTCCCACGTTTTAAATTCCTTGCATGCTGAAAAACTGGAACGCGGTGTGCTAATTCCAAACCTTCACAGAACCCGAGAGTCGGTTCATCAAGAATCTTGAGCTCGCCAGCAAGCGTCTGTCTGCCGCAAGCTTCAAGGATGTCGCAGACCGTCACCTCAAGGACAAGACCGATGCGATTGCGCATATCATCCGCAACATTGCCGAGCAATGCCAGGCGGCGGTCGAGAGCCTGCAGCTCGCCCAAGATGGCGAGATTGAGTCGCGCGGTGCCAGCAGCCGGGCCACCAGCCCGTCTGCGCGCAGGGGGAGTAATCTCTCCGTGGCGCCAAGTGACGACGGCCACTCAGCCGCGACCTCTGAGATTGGGGACGACAACATGCTCCACCCCGGAAGCGGAAGAGCGTCCAGCATCCCCCCGACTCCGGATCTCATCCCCAACAGGAGCAGCACTAGCATGTCGATCGCCAGCACGGCGACGACCCCTGAGCGAAGTTCTCAGCAGTACGTCCTCGGACACGACATCCCAACAAAAATCGTCGAGGACGACGAGGATGACTTTGCCGGCGATCGAAGCGAAGGAGAGAGCAACCCTATTCCCCAGGAGCCGAGCATCGTGGGTAAGCACGCCGAGAGCCTGATCCACAGGCCCTCGGGTGCTCGCATCAGCGCCCTCGGCACCTCACGTTAAAAGGGGGGTGCAATAGGGTTTTTTTTTTCTTCTTGACTAATATCGTTGGCCATACCAATTTTTGAGTTTATTTTCGATCCGATTTTGTATTGTTGGACTCGTTCACCGGCGTTTTAGGATCTTTATTTGTTATCATTATCCATCCCTATTTAGTCGCCTTTCGTCCCTCCATCCTGCGCCGAGATCTCAGGGCTGGGACAAGCGGGGGGATTTAGACCTGCCCGTCGAATTTTCCATGTTATCTTTTATTTCTTGACTCTGCTTTCACTTTCTTACACAACTTCAAGGAATACTTGGTCAGCCCGGGGAGAAGTCGAGCAAAGAGAGGGGAGAGAAGAGAGCGCTTCGGCCCTCTATAAAAGAGGAGAGACCTAGCGGTGGGCACATGGAAAAGCAAAGACGGCGGCTACTCGGCTCGATGAGCCTATTCTGTATACCTTTTACTCTTCGTACTTACCGCGTTCCGTAGCGGGTTCAGTTTGGGGGGTTTAGTGGTGATGGGCTTAGGCCTTCTGGTTTCTCCGTCGCTCTCTCGCATCAAGCACTACATAGTTGGAGATCTGAAGAAAGAAAAATAAGCAGTCTTGCTGATAAACTCTCCAAGTCTACTTCTGAGATTGCTCTAACACACTCCTACGTATTTCGGTGATCAGTGATCACTAATTATGTTATCCCAGTGGTGTGATTCTTAGCACGGGGTTCGGGACCTCCGGCGACGATGTGGGTGCGTATTATCGCTTGGTGCCTTTAGTGCTAGGTCATCTTTTTACTGTGATGGTTGCCCTCATCCGAGGCTATAACTCCGGCAAGGGCCGAGCATGGCTAGCCCGGCGCGTAAAAGTCGTACGAGCACCAGAGTCTAGCTCGCCTTAGCAATCCCTTTCCCGACTCCTTTTTCCTGTATCCGTATAATTGCCAACTACTAGTAGTAGTTGTGTCCACGTCACACCGTGGATTCGCAATCTTCGCCTCGAATCGGGAATTGGCCTGTGGAAAGGCCAAGATCCAACGCCAGACAGTAATCATCCGGGGCTGTCCCATTCTGGAGTATCTGGTGCCGGATCAACCGCCAAGTTTGCCGATCCTGCTGTTTCGCCACGAAAGCGCGGCAGGCGGATCACCCTGCAAATGCAAATGGCCGTGGCCCACCTGCCCACTCGACTCGAAGTCAAAGGTAAGATGGATTACAAACGGATAATCGGCGACGGAGTCGAGCAGAATCAAGTCGGAAATAAGACCCTTCCCCCGAGGCAGTGGGGAAAAAAGAAACGCAGCTAGCTGAGACTGGTCGCCTGAAGAGAGTGGCCGAATCAGAGGTGCAGGCGAAGACAGGCTGTCAGCTGCAAGCTGCAGGTTCGGAGATACATACGTTTCGTTGGAGGCAGTAATTAAAATATTGTTCCTGGATGTACCTAAGGTACGAACCGGCTGCGTGACTGTAATTACCTTCCTAACAGTGTGGACGCGTAGTTTGTTGCAAAAACCGTCTCTGCTTAACGTCAAGCCGGAGACCCGCAATAGTAAGAGTGACAAGTGATGTCACCCATATGGACGCTGCTGACGAAGTACCGGTCTACCAACCGAAGGCAGATATTTTTGCAGGTTCGCCCCACTCCCAAGTCACCGACGAGCTGGAAACCTTGAGACCGCCCTGTTTCCTCGCGTGCCTCGGGCTACGTACTACGTAATTGGTAAATTGTTAAGGAGCCCTGCCCTATAGCAGCGCCCCCGCGGCTCCAGCCAAACAAACTTTACTGGGGAAACATTGAAATCAAAACCTATACCACATCCTCGACCTCGGATCGCCTCCAAAACCTCTCCCACCTACTCGCGTCTCCGAAACTCGAAACACGTCTTTTGTTGCGACATGAGGCCGCCGTGACCGTCTCTTGTCCCGGCAATAATTACCCAAAACCTCCCTTTCTCAATAGGACCCCCACTAGTCAACTCTTCCCTTCGAGGCTGCCGACAAGATGGTTAGAGTCCGCCTTGCCTACCAAGACCTCACCGGTCCCCATTGATATTGGGTGCTGCTGGCATCGGAACCTTTTGGTTCCACTGTCCGTCTCAGACTTCTGATACTCAACCTTCATTATCCTCTCACTATCCTCTACACTCCTCTTGCACTCCTCTCTCGCCTTCCTCACCTTCGATCTTCTCGAGAACACGTTCAAATCTTACCCTCCCAGGCGCCCCCCCCCCCCCCCTCCCCCCCCCCCCCCCCACCACCCCCCCCCCCCCCCTCCCACCCCCCCACACAAACCAGCCAACCCCCCACCACCCCTCCCACCCACCCCTAACCTCATCCTCATCCTACCCCCACC
>Ga0164242_10007515_pt1 | contig 11923 bp, 9 predicted proteins | sample OricomgcompostMG_FD_108783 | JGI IMG/M metagenome (GOLD analysis project Ga0164242, IMG submission 108783) | Miracle-Growth compost microbial communities from Emeryville, California, USA - Original compost - Miracle growth compost (MG) ... | reverse complement strand
GCCCCGAGCCCGCTCGGCGTAGAAGGCGGCCAGTGCCGCTCCATGATCATCGCGGGCCTCAAGGTTGAGGTGCATCGAGCCCATGATCAGCCGGTGGTCCAGCAGCAGACTTCCAAGCCGCCCCTGCTGCTCCCACAGCGCCCGCGGAGTCTCCGACACGGCGACACGCCGCGCAAATTGAGGAATATGTGACCCCTCGGCGGACATGGCTAGCGGGTGGGGCGTTCGGGCAGGGTCAGCGGCGCTTCGGTGTCGGCGAAGAAGGGCGGCGCGACGATGCTCAGGCCGCCGTCGACGACGATCGTCTGTCCGGTGATGTACTCCGCGCCAGGCGACAGCAGGAAGGCCAGCGTGTCGGCGACCTCCTGCGGGGTGCCCGGCCGGCCCTTCGGGATCCGGTCCAGCACGGTCTGCATCGACGCCATCCCCGGAACGCCGTAGAAGTAGTCCAACGAGTCCGAGTCGATCAGGCCGCCGTTGACGGCGTTGACGTTGATCCCGTACGGCGCGAATTCCAGCGCCATGTAACGGACCCAGGCCTCCGCGGCCGCCTTCATCGCGCCGAGCGTCGCGTAGGTGGGATAGGCGCGGATGCTGCCGTACGACGTCAGTGTCAGGATCCTGCCACCCTGGTCCATCAGCTTCACGGCCTCCTGGGCACCGAAGACCAGCGGCCGCAGATTCATCGCGTAGGAACGATCAAGGTGATGCGGCTTGAGATCGACGATGTTCTTGAACGCGCTGGCCGCCGCGTTGGAGACGAAGTAGTCCAGCCGGCCGTAGTTGTCGGCGACCGCGTCGAACAGCGACGCGACTCCCCCGTCGGCCTCGACATCGGCCTGCACGGCGATGCCCTGGCCGCCGAGCTCGACCACGTCGGCGACGGTCTTCTCCGCCAGGTCGGCGCTCTTCTTGTAGTTGACGACGATGGTCGCGCCCTCTTTGGCCAGGGTCAGCGCCAGCGTCCGGCCGATGCCGCGGGAGGCACCGGTGATCAGCGCGATCTTGCCCTCATGCAACTTGCTCACAAGACATCCTTCGACTTCTGGAGTTCGCGGAAAACGACCATCTTCTGGATCTCGTTGGTGCCCTCTTCGAACCGCTGGGCGCGGGCGTCACGGTAGACCCGTTCGATCTTCTCGGTCTTCCAATAGCCCAACCCGCCATGGATCTGCAGGGCCTTGTCGGTGACCCGGGCGAGCATCTCGACCGCGGTCATCTTCGACATCGACGAAAGCGCGGAGCCGCGGGGCGAGCCCGCCTCCCATTCCCGGGCGGCGTGCAGGATCAGCTGCTTGGCGGCCTCGATGTCGGCTTCGTTCTCGGCCAGCATGAACTGGATCGCCTGACGAGCGGTGAGCGGCTTGCCGAAGGTGGTCCGCCGGCTGGCGTAGTCGTAGGCGAGCTCCTGGGCACGACGGGCCAGGCCGACGCAGCTCATCGCGACGGAGATCCGTGACGGGGTGAGGAATCCGCCGAGCGCGACCTCCAGCCCCTGGCCCTCCTCGCCCAACCGGTTGGCCACCGGGACCGGGGCCCGGTCGAAGATCATGTGCGCGTGATCGGTGCCGGTCACACCCATCGTCTGGGAGGTGTCCTTGACGGTCACGCCGCTGACATCGCGCGGGACCATCAGCGCGACCGTCCCCTGGTGGCCGGTGGACCCGGCCAGCCGGGCCGCGAGCAACCAGTAGTCGCAGCGGACGCCGAAGGTGATCAGATGCTTCTCACCGGAGAGGTAGTAGGTGTCGCCGTCCTTCTCCACCGAGCAGGTGATGTCGGCACCGGTGCCGTTGCCCGGCTCGGTCAGTGCGAAAGCGACCTTCTTGGTGCCGGCGACCGACGGCCGGACGAACTGATCGCGCTGCTCCTCGGTGGCGAAGGGGTCCATCGCCCGCCAGGTGCCGTTGACCACGTGCACGATCATCCGGACCGAGGCGTGCGAGGCGGAGAAGATCTCCATCAGGCCCATCCACTGCTCGAAGGACAGTCCCTTGCCACCAAGGCGTTGCGGTGCTGCCATCGACAGGTAGCCACGCTCGCGCAGCTCGGTCCACAACTCCTCCGGCACCTCGCCGGTGGCTTCGATCCGGTCCGCCCAGTCCTCACCGGGGCCGCGGACCCACTCGGTCACCTCGGTGACCAGCTTGTCGTAGTCGCCCTGGGCGATCCCTGTCACTGCTTCCTGCCTTTCCATCAGCTCCGGCCCTCCGCGCGCTGGGGCTTGAGGCCCTTGGCCTGCTCCCGGAGCAGGAACTTCTGGATCTTACCGGCGGCGTTGCGCGGCAGCACGTCGATCACCTCGAGCCGCTCCGGCCAGTAGTACTTGGCCACCTGGTGATCATCGAGGTAGGTGATCATCTCGTCGAAGCTGATCTTGGCGCCGGGCTTGGCCACGACGAAGGCACAGGCCCGCTCGCCCAGCCGCTCGTCCGGCATCGCCACTACGGCGACATCGTCGACCGACGGATGCTCGTAGAGCAGGTTCTCGATCTCGGCGACCGGCACCTTCTCGCCGCCACGGTTGATCACGTCCTTGATCCGGCCGGTGATCCGGATGTAGCCGGACTCGTCGATTATCCCGAGGTCGCCGGTCTTGTACCAGCCGTCGGAGGTGAAGGCCTCGGCAGTGAGATCCGGCCGATCCAGGTAGCCCTGGAACTTCGTCGGCGAGAGGATCTCGAAGTTGCCTTCGGTGCCCGCGGCCTGGACCACGCCGTTGTCGTCGGTGATCCTCAGCTTGATGCCCTCCAACGGGCGGCCGTCGGTCCCCCACACCTTGACCGGCTCATCGGTCGGGACGCTGAGCGCGCCGAGGCAGGTCTCGGTGGTGCCGAATGCTCCACAGACGGCGGTGCCCAGCACCCGGGTGGCCCGCTCGGCCAGTCCGCGCGGCACGGCGGCACCGGTGGCCACGAAGATCCGCAGCTTGCCCGGAGCCTCCTCGCCGTTCTCGACCGCCTTGACCAGGTCCGCCAGGAAGGGCGTCGCGGCCTGGACGAAGGTGCCCTCGCCCTCGCGCAGCGCCTGCAGCGCCCGCCGCGGATCCCATACCGCCTGGATGATCTCCGGGACTCCGAGGGTCATCGCGACCCACATCCCGTACAGGAAGCCGGTCTGGTGCGCCAGCGGGCTGGGGATGTAGACCGCGTCGGAGGCGTCAAGCCCGAGGTGGCGGATCTCCATCGAGGCCGCCCGGGACAGGGTACCGCCGGTCATCAGCGAACCCTTCGGCTCACCGGTGGTGCCGGAGGTGAAGAGCAGCTGCGCGGTCTGGTCGGGGGTCGGTTTCCGCTCGGCCAGGGCCGCTGTGTCGACCTCACCGGTGAGCAGGTCGCTCCAGTCGTGCCAGGACACGTCGCCCGGCGACCAGTCGGCGCCGATCTGCACATCGCCCGGCAGCACCACGACATGGGCAAGATCATCGGGAACGTCGCCGTAATCGCCGTTGACGATGCCGGCGATCTCCTCGGCGTGCGCCCGGCCACGGAAGGTGTCCGGGACGAACAGCACCCGGGCCTTGGCCCGGCGCAGCATGAAGGCGATCTCCCGCTGCCGGAAGATCGGCATCAGCGGGCAGCAGACCGCGCCGATCCGCATCGTCGCCAACGCGATGATCACGAATTCGGTCCAGTTCGGCAGCTGCAGCGCGACCGGTTCCCCGGGCTGTACGCCGAGCTTGATCAACTGCGAGGCGACCCGGTTGACCTGCTCGTCGAGCTCACCCCAGGTGATCTTGTTGGTGGCGCGCGGACGGGCATCGATCACGGCGACGTCGTCGGGGCGTTCGGTCGCCCACCGGCTCAGCCAGTCCGACAGCGTCAGCTTCGCGGCAAGATCAGGATGCTCGGCTTCCTTGGGGAGTTTGCGATGTCCGCGGGTCGCGCGGCTCGGCGTACCGCCCTCGACGGTCATCGGGATGCCGAAGCCGTTCATCGCCTCGAGGTAGCTGGGATAGGAGATCCGGTACGCATTCGGATAGGTCAGCGTGGACTCGCCGGTGGCCGTGGACGCGGCGATCGCGAGCGACATCAGGACCCGGTGATCGTTGAAGGACGACAGCTTCGCACCGTGCAGTTGCTCGATGCCGCGGACCCGCAGCACGTCACCGTCAAGATCGAGATTGCCGCCCATCTGGTTCAGCTGCAGCATCGCCGAGACCCGGTCGGACTCCTTCAACCGCACATGCGCGATGTTGCTGAAGGTGGTCTCGCCGTCGGCGAAGGACCCCATCACGGACAGGATCGGCAACATGTCGGGGATCCCGCGGCAGTCGATCGCGGCCGGCTTCAGCCGGATGCCGTCGTGGCGGATCCGTACGCCCTCGTCGGTGAGCTCCATCGGCACGCCCATCTCGCGGGCGATGTCGAGGAAGTGCACCTCCGGGTGGTCGGCCGGGCCGCCGGAGAGCTGGTTCATCCCGCGCAGCAGGATGTCGGAGGGGTGCAGCGCGGCGGCGGCGATACCGAAGGCCGCGGAGCCGATGTCCGGCGGCATCACCAGGTCGCAGGTGGTCGCCTGCTGGTTGGGCTCGATCTCGAACCGGCGCCAGTCCGGGGAGAAGCTGACCTTGAGGCCGAACTGCTTCATCATCTCGACGGTCAGCTCGATGTAGGGCTGCTCGTTGAGCTCACCCTGGACCTCGATCACCGTCTTGCCGGTCGCGAACGGCGCCAGCAGGATCAGCCCGGAGATCCACTGCGACAGCGTGCCGGCGATGGTGACATGGCCGCCGGCGGGGCGCTTGGCCTTGACGCTGATCGGCGGGCAGTCGTTGGCCGATTCGAGCTCGACGCCCATCTGTTCGAGTGAGCGGAGCAGCGGGCCGACGGGTCGGCGCTGGAAGTACTTCTGGCCGGTGACGACGACGTCCTTCTCCGACAGCGCCGCCAGGCCGATCATGAAATAGAGGGTGGTGCCGGAGCTGCCGGCGGAGACACTGTCCTTGGCCGGACGGTAGGTGCCACCGAGGCCATGCACGATGAAGGTGTCGCCCTCGATCTCGATCTTGACGCCCAGGCCCCGGAGCAGGCCGACCGTGTACTGGACGTGGCGCGCGTCGGAGAGTCCGGTGATCCGGCTGATCCCCGGTGCCAGCGAGGCGAGGATGAGCGCACGGTGCGCGTGGTACTTGGAGTTCGGTACGAGTGCTTCACCGGTCAGCCGACCGCTGGCTGGTTTGACGAGCAGATGCATGGAGATCGACTCCCGTCCGTTCTGTGGTGCGTCGTTCTGGCCGGGGCAAGCTTCTCCGCCCGGGCCAGGCAGTTTAGCGACCGACCGTGCGCTAACTGCCAATCGTGAACATACGCCTTTCTGTGCCGGAGTTGAACCCGGGCCCCCCGGAGTGTCGGTGCGGGGGCTGGCCTAGGTTTGTCGCCGTGGTCGCGATCAGCTGGGACAACGGCACCTCGGTTCTGGATTTCGACGGCGGTGACGACGGCCCGGTCCGGCTGGTCGACCTCCGCGACGCCGACGGCACACAGGCCTCCCCGGTCACGGGCCGGCCGGGTCAGCCGCTGGTCGAGATCCTCACCCCGCACTGGGGCAACCAGACCTGGGGCACGTCCGCCCGGCACTCGGGCACCCGCGTCGGCGAGCAGTTGCGGTACGTCTCGCACACGATCGGTCCCGACGGGCTGACGATCACCCAGGCCGATCCGACATCCGGGCTGCAGGTCGTCAGCACCTTCAGCAGCTTTCCCGGTGTTGCGGCCGTACGGTCCCAGACCTCGGTGTCGGCGCTCGACGGTGCCGCCCCGGTCACCCTGTGGGCGGTGACGAGCTTCGCCGCCGACGTGGTGACCAGTTCCGATCTCAACAACCTGGACGTGTGGTCGGCGGAGTCCTCCTGGGCGGCCGAGAACCGCTGGAGCTCGCAGCCGTTGCGGGCCCGGGGACTGGCGCGGATCGACGCGTCGGCCCGGGGCGAGCTGATCCGCGATGCGGTGGCGATCTCGTCGATCGGCACCTGGAGCTCGGGTGCGGTCAATCCGGCCGGAGCCGTACGCGACCGGGTGACCGGCCGGACGCTGGCCTGGCAGATCGAGCACAACGGCGGCTGGCTGGCCGAGGTCGGCGAGCTGCGCAACGCACAGGGTCATGGCGGCTACCTGGCACTGCTCGGGCCGACGGATGCCCGGCACCACTGGTCCTTCGTCGTGGACGCCGAGCACAGCTTCACCACGGTCCCGGTGACGATCGCCGTCGCCGACTCCTTCGACGACGCGTTCGGACGGCTGGCCGATCATCGCCGTGCGGCTCGTCGTGATCATCGGCAGAACAGCACCCTGCCGGTGATCTTCAACGACTACATGAACACCCTGATCGGCGACCCGAGCGAGGACAAGCTGCTGCCGCTGATCGACGCCGCGGCCACGGTCGGCAGCGAGTACTTCTGCATCGACGCAGGCTGGTACGACGACACCGCCGGGTGGTGGGCCAGCGTCGGCGACTGGGAGCCGTCGACCGTACGCTTCCCCCGCGGACTGAAATTCATCCTCGACCACATCCGGGAGCGCGGCATGGTGCCCGGCGTGTGGATGGAGCCCGAGGTCGTCGGCATCACCAGCAACGCCGCGCAATCCCTGCCTGATTCGGCTTTCCTGCAACGCGGCGGCGTACGGATCACCGAGCGGGACCGCTATCTGCTCGACCTGCGCAGCCCGGCCGCAGTTGATCATCTGAATGCCGCGGTCGACCGCTTGATCAACGATCTTGGTGTCGGCTACTTCAAATTCGACTACAACGTGACACCGGGTCCGGGGACCGACCTGGACACCCCGTCGGTCGGCCACGGACTGCTGGAGCACAACCGTGCCTTGTTGGCCTGGCTGGACGCGCTGCTGGACCGACATCCGGAGCTGGTGATCGAGAACTGCGGCTCCGGTGCGATGCGGTCCGACTTCGCGATGCTGTCGAGGCTGGCGCTGCAGTCCACCTCCGACCAGGAGGACCCGCGGCTCTACCCCGCGATCGCGGTGGGCGCCCTGGTGCACATCCTGCCCGAGCAGGCCGGCAACTGGGCCTACGTCCAGCCGGAGATGACCGACGAGGAGATCGTCTTCACGATGTGCACGGGACTGGCCGGGCGGCTCTACCAGTCCGGCCATCTGGACCGGATGACCCCGCAGCAGCGCGAGCTGGTGGCAGCCGGAATCGCCGTGCACAAAGAGATCCGGGGCGATCTCGTACGATCGACGCCGCGCTTCCCGACCGGCCTGCCCAGCTGGGACGACCCGTGGACCACGGTCGCGCTGGATGCCGGCGATGTCGCGTACGTGATCTGTTGGCGGCAGGCGGAGGCGCCCGAAACCGTACGACTTGATCTTGGAGGACTGGGCTGGGAGCCGACGTCGGTCGAGCAGCTCTATCCGGCGCCGGGGACCGGCAGCCGGTGGCAGGCCGAGCTCTCAGGCTCCGGACTCGAACTGACGACCGCGCCCGGCGCTGCTGCGAGGCTCTTCAAGGTGACGTCCTGACCTGGCGAGGCAAACATACGTCTGATGTATGATACGCGCCATGACGGTTACCCGCCCGTTCTTCGGTCGGCACGACGTATTGGCGAGGCTGCAGAGTCACCTTGACGCGGTGACGCGGTCCGGCTCCGGTCGGCTCGTGGCCGTCCGGGGTCGTCGACAGGTTGGCAAGTCCAGCGCGATCGAGCGATTCGTCCAGCATGGGTCGACGCCCTACGTGTTCGTCACCGGTGTATTCCAGGCTTCGTCGACGACCCAGCTCAACGACGCCACGTCGGCGATCAACGAGTCGACGCATCCGCTGCCGGACGCTGAACTGCTGACCCAGACGCCGGCCCGTTCATGGCGCGAGTGGCTGGGCCGACTCGCCGTCGCAGCGCGCAGCGGTCCGATCATCGTCATCCTCGATGAGTTCCCATGGCTGACCGAGGGTGACCGCAGCTTGGAAGGGGAATTGCAGGCTCAGTGGGATCGCGTCCTTGAACGACTTCCGATCCTGCTGATCCTGGTCGGCTCGGATGTCGCGATCATGGACCAGCTCACCACGCACGGCCGACCGCTGTTCGGCCGGATCTCGCCGATCGTCGTGCCCGCTCTCAACCCTGCAGAGGTTGCGGAAGCGGCGCCGGACCTGGACGCGGTCGACGTCTTCGACGCCTATTTGATCACCGGTGGCTACCCGCGATTGGTCACCGACTTCGCCGATCAGTCGGGTCAGTCGGGTCAGACAGGTCAGACGGCGATCCGATATGCCGAGCTGGCGTTGGGCGATCTCTACAGCCCTCTGATCACGACTGCCCGGCTGAGTCTCGACGCGGAATTCCCCGAGCCGCAGTACGCCTATCGGGTTCTTTCCGCTATCGGGTCCAGCGATGTGGCGAAGCCCGGATTCACCGACGTGCTGGGCGAGACAGCCGACGCCGCCGAACGGAAGCGCGCTGAAACCGCAACGACCCGGGCACTGCGCCTTCTGACCGACACGAAGGGGTTGATCGAGCGAGAGGTGCCGGCCTGGGCGGCGCCGTCGTCCAGGCTCCGGCGCTATCGGATCACCGACCCATATCTCCGATTCTGGTTCCGTTATATCGAGAGCAATGTCGAGCGGATCGCACGCGGCCGTACCGATCTTGCCGTCGCAGCACTGCGCCGGGACTGGGCCAGCTGGCGCGGGCTGGCCATCGAGCCGATCGTTCGTGAAGCCCTCGCCCGGCTCGCCGTCAGTGACCCTCACCTGACCGGTGTTGAGGCGGTCCGTCCGTGGTGGACCCGGGACAACAGCGTCGAAGTGGATGTGGTGGCGCAGACCGCCGAGTCGAGCGCCCTCGTCGGCACGATCAAATGGCGCACCAGCGGAACGGTCTCCGAGCGTGAGATCGCGCAACTGCGACGACACCGCCAGCGAGTCCCCCGCAGCGAGACTGCCTTGCTGGCCGCGATCTCTCCGACAGCGGGAATCCCGCGCGGAGCGGATGTCGGTTACTGTGCCGACGACCTCCTCGGCGCGTGGCGGACAGGCTGAACGACGAGCGGGTGACGGGAGTCGAACCCGCCTCTCGACCTTGGGAAGGTCGCGTTCTACCGATGAACTACACCCGCACGCAGCACTGGACCGCGGCCTCGAATTCTACACAGATTTTCCGCCGACCCCTCCCACCGCCTCAGAAAAGTGATACAAATTAGCTATCACTTTTTGAGAGGAGTGGCCATGAACGAGACCGCACAGCCGGTCGGCCACCAGGGCGCACGGGTCGACGTGCGCCAGTACCCCACCTTCGCCGTCAACGGTTGGCTCGGCGTCCTGGTGGGTGCACTCTGCATCGCCGTAGGGTCGTACCTGATCAGCCAGAGCGTCGGCGGCAACTGGCTCTGGATCCCGGCAGTCATCCTGGTGCTGGTCTGCACGACCTTCGTGGTCGTCGTACCCGGCCAGATGGCAGCAGTGCAGTTCTTCGGCAGCTATGTCGGGTCGGTGCAGAAGGCCGGCTTCGTCAGCGTGCTGCCGCTGACCAACCGGCGCAAGATCAGCGTCCGGGTCCGCAACTTCGAGACCGGACGGCTCAAGGTCAACGACGCCAACGGCAACCCGATCGAGATCGCCGCGATCGTCGTCTGGCAGGTCACCGACAGCGCCAAGGCACTGTATGCGGTGGACAGCTACGACGACTTCGTGCGCGTCCAGTCCGAGTCCGCGCTGCGGCACGTCGCCAACAGCTATCCGTACGAGACCTACACCGACGAGTCCGACCAGGTCGGCACCTCGTTGCGCGGCTCGACCGACGACGTGGCCGCGCAACTGGCCCACGAGGTCGCCGAGCGGGTCGCGGTCGCCGGGGTCGAGATCATCGAGGTGCGGATCTCCCATCTCGCCTACGCCCAGGAGATCGCCCAGGCGATGCTCCGCCGGCAGCAGGCCAGCGCCGTGGTGTCGGCCCGTGGCCGGATCGTCGAGGGTGCGGTCAGCATGGTCGAGCTGGCGCTGGCCCGGCTCACCGAGCACGAGGTCGTCGAGCTCGACGAGGAGCGCAAGGCCAGCATGGTCAGCAATCTGATGGTCGTACTCTGTGGCGACCAACCACCGTCGCCGGTAGTCAACGCCGGGACCCTCTACACCTGAGGCGGAGGCCCGTTGAGCGATAACCCGCGCGAACGACGCCAGGACCGGCGCCAGGTCCTGCTTCGGCTCGACCCGGCGATCCACGACGCACTGATGCGCTGGGCCGACTCGGAGTTCCGGAGTGTGAACGCCCAGATCGACCTGCTGCTGCGGCGGGCACTGACCGAGGCGGGCCGGATGCCCAAGAACGCCGGCCCGTCACCGCGGCGTGGCCGGCCGCGGTCGACTCCCGACGACTCTCCGTCCTGACGACTCTCCGTCCTGACGACTCGGGGATCGACCTGATCTGCACCCCAACCCCACCGGCAACTTCTCGCCTGGGGCGCCGGCTGGCACTAGTTTGGGAGGGTGACCACGTCCCAGCCCGAATCCCGGCCACCGGCGCCCCAGTGGGGATCGCAGTCCGGGGCCCTGCGTGCCTCCGACGCCGACCGCGACCAGGTGGCCAACGTGTTGAGCACGGCGTACGCGGAGGGTCGGCTGACCCGCGAGGAGCACGACGAGCGACTCAGCCAGGTGATGGCGGCCAGGACCTTCGAGGAGCTCATCCCGCTCACCCAGGACCTCGTCTACACCGGCGCGGCGCCGGCACCGGCGCCCAGCACCAATCCGCAGAGCTCCGCGCTGCTCGACACCACCAGCCCCAACCCGGAGCCGGACCGGATGGTCGCGGTGTTCGGCGGCTCCAGCCGCAAGGGCAAGTGGCGGGTCCGGCGCAAGATCGAGGCGTACGCGCTCTTCGGCGGCCAGGACCTGGACATGAGGGAGGCGACCTTCGAGAGCCCGGTGACCGAGATCTCCGGCTTCTGGTGCTTCGGCGGGATGGAGATCAAGGTGCCCGAAGGCATCGAGGTGCACGACCAGGTGATGGGCATCTTCGGCGGCACCGACATCTCCAAGGTCGGCGACCACGCGCCGGGGGCGCCGATCCTGGTGATCAAGGGCGTGGCACTGTTCGGCGGGGTCAGCGTCAAGGGCAGCACCAAGCGCTCCAGACGATGAGCCCGGATCCCACATTGCCGACACCGGGGAACTCCCGGCCGACGGCGGCCGCGGTGGACTCGCTGTTCGCCTCACCCGGCGATCCCTGGCGACGCCTCTCGCCGAACTACCGCTCGATGCGCCGGCTCACCTCGGTGATCGGCATCGGAGTGATCTTCCTGGCCGGAGCGCTGCTGGTCGGGCTGCTCGCCGGTGTGTGGTGGCTGGCGGTGGTGATCATGCTCGTCGGGTTGGCGATCCTGACCGCCCGCTGGATCGTCGTCGGTCGCAACTGGCAGTCCTGGGGCTATCTGGAACGCGCGGAGGACCTCTACATCACCCACGGCGTGCTGTTCCGGACCATGATCACCGTCCCGTACGGCCGGATGCAGTTGGTCGAGGTCCGCAGCACCCCACTGCAGCGCTGGTACGGACTGGCCACCGTCCAGCTCGTCACCGCGAGCGCCTCCACCGACGCCGCGATCCCGGGGCTGCTGCCCGACGAGGCGGCGCGATTGCGGGATCGGCTCAGTGAGCTGGGTGAGGCCAGGGCCTCCGGGCTATGACCTCACCGACTGCAGCGCCGACCCCGAGCCGTCCGGAGGACCCTCAGCCGGCCGGCGGCCGGCCGGTCAAGGAAACGGCCCGACCGCATCCGCTGACACCGCTGATCCGCGGCTGGATCGTGCTGCTGGTGATCATCTTCGGCGTCGGCCGGCAACTGGTTCCCGACGGCTCCGGCGAATCTCCTGTCAAGAACCTGCTTCGGCTGGGCGTCGCCTGGTTGCTGTTGATCATCTTCGGGATTGTCGTGCTGGCCGCCGGGGCCGGCTTCATGTCCTGGTATTTC
>Ga0164242_10007514_pt1 | contig 11924 bp, 9 predicted proteins | sample OricomgcompostMG_FD_108783 | JGI IMG/M metagenome (GOLD analysis project Ga0164242, IMG submission 108783) | Miracle-Growth compost microbial communities from Emeryville, California, USA - Original compost - Miracle growth compost (MG) ... | reverse complement strand
GATCGCCGCCGGCACGCCCTCGGCCCCCTCGCCCATCACCAGCACCCCGGCGGCGGCGATGCTGTCGGCGACCGCCACCAGGGTCGCCTGCAGGGTGCGGCCGAAGAGGTCGGTCTCGCCGCGCCGGTCGTCGACGATCGTCAGGCCGGCGGCGCCGATGGCCGTGCCCATCGTCCCCATCCGCCAGGCGCGCCCCAGGCTGTCGGCGATCACCACCGCCGGCGCCGCGCCGGTCAGTTCCTTCAGCTCGGCGCGGATCGCCCGCGCGCTGGCGTCGGGATCGACGGGCCACAGCAGCACCGCGTCGTCCATTCCGCCCTCGACGTTGGAGGCGTCGATGCCGGCGTTGGCGGCGACGTGGCCGGTGCGGTGGCGGGTGATCACCACCATCGGCGTCGTGCGGACCAGTTCCTCGCTCTCGTCGAGCATCAGCTGCATCAGGCCGGCCGGCCGGCCGCTTTCGGCCGCCAGCGCCTGCGCCTGGTCGCCGGCGACGACGTCGCGCAGCCGGGTCCGGCGGCCCTCGGCCTTGGAGACGATCTTCTGGGCCAGGACCACCACGTCGGTTCCCGCCAGGGCGACGCCTTGGCGCGCGGCCGCGGCCGCCACCTCGCGCGCCACGCTCATGCCGGCGGCGAACATCGGCAGGCCCTCGAGCGGCAGCACGCTGAGCGGCCGGGCGCTGCGCGCCGTCTCCGTGGCGTTCACGTCGTCCATTTGGTCTCGGACCCGGATCGATGCGACGTGGAGCCGACGGCCCTTTCGGCCAGCTTCAACGTCCGGGATGTCGCCTGCCGGCCTTTCGCGCGGCGTCTCCCCCCTGCCATGACCGATGCGTCGCAGGAATGCAACTTGCCTCTTCGCCGATCCAGGCTTAGCCGGGACCCGCAATTAAGAACCGAAAGCGTGAGGAACAGGGGAATGGCGAAGATTGCAGTGGTCGGCGGGACCGGGGACCTGGGCTCGGCGATCGCCAGGACGCTGATCAAGGGTGGTCACGAGGTGGCGATCGGCTCGCGCAAGGCCGAGTCCGCCGCCCAGCACGCCGCCGAGCTCGGCCCCGACGTCGGCCACGGGGTGAACGCCGAGGTGTCCAGGGGCTGCGACTTCGTCATCGTCACCGTCCCCTACTCCGCCCAGGCGGGCACCCTGAGCGACATCAGGGACTCGGTCGGCAACGCCATTGTCGTCGACACCACCGTGCCGCTGGTCCCGCCGAAGGTGATGCGGGTGCAGCTGCCGGCCGCCGGCTGCGCGGCCATGGAGGCGCGGGCGCTGCTGGGCGAAGGCGTGCGGCTGGTCACCGCCTTCCACAACGTCGCCGCCCACAAGCTGGCCGAGGGCCACGGCGTCGACTGCGACGTGCTGGTGTTCAGCGACGACACCGAGGCGCGCGCCGCGGTGGTCGAGCTGATCGCCACCATGGGCCTGCGCGGCCTGGCCGCCGGCTCGCTGGCCAACTCCGCCGCCGCCGAGGCGCTGACCTCGCTGCTGATCTTCTTCAACAAGACCTACAAGGCCGACGGCGCCGGCGTCCGCTTCACCGGCCTGACCACGGCCCCGCCGATTGCCTGATCGCCCTCCCTCCCCTTTATGGGGAGGGAGGAGCCCATCCATGACCACCTGGGTCGTCATTCCCATCAAGGCGCCCGAGGCCTGCAAGACGCGGCTGGCCGGCGTGCTGCCGGAGACGGCGCGGCGGGCGCTGGTGGCCGAGATGCTGCGCCATGTGGTGGAGGCGGCGGACGGCGTGGGCGCGGTGCGGCTGGTGGGGCCCTCGCGGCACGGCTTGTCCGAGACGGTCGGCCTGCTGGCCGATCCGGGCGGCGGGCTGAACGCGGCGCTCACCGCGGCGCTCTCGGCGGCGCTGGCCGCGGGCGCGACGCGGCTGGTGGTGCTGGCCGGCGACCTGCCGCAGCTCAGCCGGGCCGACGTCGAGGCCCTGGCGACGCTGGCGGCGGGCGTTCTCGGCGTCGCCCCCGACCGGGCCGGCGCCGGCACCAATGCGCTCTCCCTGCCCCTGCCCCAGGCGCACGGCTTCCGCTTCCAATACGGCCCGGCGAGCTTCGCCCGGCACTGCGCCGAGGCGGCCCGGCTGGGCCTCGCGCTGGACGTGATCCGCTCGACGACGCTCGGCCTGGACATCGACCAGCCCGAGGATCTGGCCGCCATCTGACTTGACCGCGCGTCATATCGCGTCAGCGATCACGCCGGCCTTGCGTTGACCCCCTCCGCGGCGCTCCGACATAGTTGGCTCATAGCGCTGCGGCCGGTGTCCGCGCGGGCTCGCTCCCCGGAGCGCGCTCCAGGGCGCGAGGGTGGAAAAAGTGAATCCGAACAATCTCCTGCAGGGTCAGGTGGCCGTGGTCACCGGCGGCGGCGGCGGCATCGGCCGCGCGATCGCCCTCGCCTTCGCCGGCGCCGGCGCCGACGTCGTGGTCGGCGACATCGTGCCCGCCCGCTGCGAAGAGACCGTCGCCCGCGTCCAGGACCTGGGCCGCCGCGCCGTCGGCGCGCCGATGGACGTGATGGACACCGCCCAGGTCGAGGCCCTGGTCGCCCGCGCCGAGAGCGAGTTCGGCCGCCTCGACATCCTGGTCAACAACGCCGGCGGCACCGCGCTGCGCCCGTTCCTCGAGCAGAACGAGAAGTCCTGGCGCAAGCACATCGACCTCAACTTCGTCAGCATGCTGGCGGCGACCTCGGCGGCGGCGCCGATCATGATCAAGGGCGGCCGCGGCGGCGCCATCCTCAACGTCACCAGCATCGAGGGCTCGCGCGCCGCGCCCTATGCGGCGGTCTATTCGGCCTGCAAGGCGGCGATGAACAACTTCACCCGCACCATGGCGGTGGAGCTCTCCGACCACGACATCCGGGTCAACGCGATCGCCCCGGACTTCACCGAGACGCCCGGCCTGCGCGGCAACGACCGCAACGGCCCGGTCGATCCCTCGACCTGGCTCCCGGTCAGCGAGGCGCAGAAGGACGGCATGGCCCGCCGGATCCCGCTGCGCCGCGGCGGCGTCGACGCCGAATGCGGCCAGGCCGCCCTCTATCTCTGCTCGCCCATGGCCAGCTACGTGACCGGCGCCATCCTGCCGGTGGACGGCGGGACCTGGGCCTCGGGCGGCTGGGTGCGCAGCAAGGCCGGCCGCTGGGTGCTGAGCGAGATCTGAAGTCCCTACGACGCCACAGAATTGAAGCAGCGGAAGACAAGGAAGCGCCCGTGAAAGTCAACGTCACCATGCCATTCGACCGGCTCGACAAGGCCGAGGAGTTCGTCCACGCCGAGGCGATCTCCGAAGTCTGCGCCACGCTGGAAAAGACCGGCTTCAACGCCGCGCTGGTGACCGACCACCCCTGCCCCACCGGCCGCTGGCTGGATGCAGGGGGCCACTTCGCCCAGGACCCGTTCGTCATGCTGTCGCTGATCGCGGCCCAGACCAAGCGCGTGCGGCTGCAGACCGGCATCCTGGTGCTGCCCTATCGCAACCCCTTCATCACCGCCCGCTCGGTCTCCTCGCTCGACGTCTTCTCCGGCGGGCGGGTGACGCTGAGCGTCGGCGCCGGCTACCTGAAGGGCGAGTACAAGGCGCTGGGCGCCGACTTCGACAACCGCAACGACGTGATGGACGAGTACATCCTGGCGCTGAAGGCGGCCTGGACCCAGGACGAGTTCACCTTCAAGGGCTCGACCTACGAGGCGCTCGGCAACCGCATCCTGCCGCGGCCGATCCAGCGGCCGCATCCGCCGATCTACATCGGCGGCAACGCCAAGCGGGCGATCCGCCGCGCGGTCGAGCTGGCCGACGGCTGGAACCCCTTCTTCACCCCGCCCGCGGTCTCCGCGACCAGCCGCACCACCGAGATGACCTCGGTCGCGGACGTGAAGCAGGGCATCGACTACATGCTCCAGCACTGCGAGGCGGTCGGGCGCGAAACGCCGCCGGAAATCGTCATGGCCAGCATCAACCAGGTCGGCGAGATCCTCTCCCCGCAGCAGATGGTCGACCGCATCGGCGAGTTCGCCGAGCTGAACGTGACCACCGTGGCCACCAACTTCCACGTCGACACCCGCGCGGAGTGGATCGAAAAGGCCCTGCGCTTCGACGAAGAGATCATCAAGAAGGTGAGCTGATCGGATGCTCCCCCACAGGGGGAGCTCCCCGAAGGGGTGAGGGGGTTGAAGCCCCCGGCGCAGATGGCCTCAACCCCCTCCCGCCTTCGGCCACCTCCCCCTGTGGGGGAGGATCTGGTTCACGGCCAGGGCGTGCCGTCCGGCATCGCCGGCGGGGGCGTCCCTGGCGCCGGGTAGGGTTGCGTCCCCGGCTCGCTCGGCCGCTGCACCCGCGCCTTCTCCGGCGGAGAGGACGGCTTGGGGCTCGGCGGCGGATCGGCCGGCGTCTTCGGCTGCTGTGATGCGCCCATGATCTGCTGCTCCGCAAAGGGAGTCAGCGCGGGGCGCACGCGGGGGTTCCCCGCCTTCGGGGTCAGCTGCAGTAGCGCTGGCGGATGCCGTTGAAGCGGGCGCGCAGCTGGGCGGCCCGCTCGGCCGGGGTGACGCGCGGCGCGTCCGCCGGCATCGCCGCCTCCAGGTCGGCGCGCTTCACCAGGCGGGTGGCGAAGTCCGCCGAGTTGTCGCTCATCAGGTTGCGGTAGGTCAGGTTGCCGGCGACGAAGCCCTGAGTGTCCAACCAGTTGTGGTAGCCCGGATCGTCGTGGGCGAGCACCAGCCGGACCTTGCCGTCTGGGCCGACCTTGGTGCGGCTCGGCGTGTAGCTGACCGGCCGGTAGAGGTAGTCCATGCTGTTGAAGAAGGCGCCCATCATCGACAGCATCCAGAAGCCGTCGTGGTTGTCGAACTCCAGGATCAGGGCCTCGTCGGGAGCGATCTCCCAGTACATGTTCGCCGCCGCCCGGCCGCGCTTCTTGTCGCCCGGGTCGCCGAGCGCGCCGGGGAAGTTGTTGACGTTCGTCGGGTCGACCGCGCCGATCATGAACGGGTGGTCCGGCCAGTCGTCCATCAGGCTGGTCACGAACCTGCCGGCCCAGCCCATCGCCTCGACCATCTCGGCCGGCGTCGGCATCGGTCTAGGCGTGTCCATGTCGACGCGCTCGATCCGCATGGTCGCCGGCCGCTCGTCCCAGCGGTCGAAGCCCTGGCGCAGGAACAGCTTGCGCGAGCCGGGCGTCGTCGGCAGCCAGTTCGGCCCGCGCTCCGGCCCGCCGACGTAGAGCTCGAAGCTCCCGTCCCATTCGGTCTGCAGCTGATGGCCGAAGATGTTGGCCTCGGGGATGTCGCCGAATGGCTCGTGCAGGCTGCGGAACTGCGTCCCCGGCTGCTTCTCCGGCCGCGGGCCCTGGACGGTGATGTTCAGGAACCGGCAGGTGCCGCGGTTGCCGCTGATCTTGTAGGCCGACTGGCCGTCGATCCAGGCCTGGTGATAGGCGAAGTCGGCGCAGTCGCCGCCCAGCTTGCGGTGCGGATTGCAGAAGTCGTGCAGCTCCGGATAGCGCGTGTTGCGCGTCTCCAGCGCCAGGTCGAAGGCCTGGCCGAGGTTCTGGGTCAGGAACCGGAAGGCGTCGGCCCGCTGCACCGGATTGGGCGGATTGTAGTCCTTGAACACCCGCTCGCCCGCCGCCTTCAGCTGGTCGCAGAAGGCGCCCCAGGCCGCGTGCAGGGCTTCGTCGTCGGGGCTGTCTCGGTAGGCCATCAGAGTTCTCCCATGCGCGGAGCCGAACGCCCCCTCCGTCTCGCGGAGCCTGTCCTCGGGCCGACCTGCGGTCGGTCCCGGGGGCGAGCTACTTCCCCCGCTTCGCAGTGGCGGATCTGAGCGCCAAGATGCACCACCGCCTGCGGGGGAGCTGTCGCGAAGCGACTGAGGGGGCGTTTGGCGCAACCGCCCGCCAACTTTTCATTCCCCCCGCTCGGCCAGGAACGCGCCCAGCCAGTCCGCCGTCCGCCGGCACGCCGCCACACGGCCCTCCTGGTCGATGCGCGGGCCGAGCAGCTCGAAGTCGAAGGCGCCGGCGTAGCCGGCGTCCAGCGCCCAGCCGAGGATCTGCTTCAGCGGGATGTCGCCGTCGCCGGGCACGCAGCGGTTGGGCGGGCTGCGGTCGCCGAGCTTGTGGTCGCTGAGCTGGATCAGGCCGCAGCTGGGCGCGGCGCGCTCGATGGTCGCCTTCAGCCCCGCCTCGGTCCAGCAGGTGAAGACGTCGATGCAGACGCCGATCCCGGCCATCTCGGCCAGCTGGACCGTGTCGCGCAGGGAATGGGCGATATGCACGTCGGCGAACACCGGCGAGGCGCTTTCGATCATGAGCTGGACGCCGGCGTCGCGCGCCTGGGCGACGCCGGGCGCGACGAGCTCGCAGAAGGCCTCGGCGGCCTCCTCCCAGGCGAGGCGCCCGTGGCCGCCGGTCAGCATGTAGATCGACTTGCCGCCGAGCGCCTCGACCGCGCCGATCATCTGCGCCAGCTTTTCACGCGCCTGCGGCCAGAGCGACTTGTCGGAGAGCGGGCGCATGCCCAGCAACGGATGGGTGAAGTTCTCCAGCCGGTAGCCGCCGCCCCGGATCGCCTCGCGGACCGCCGGCAGGCCCGCCTCGTCGATCGTGTAGCTGATCAGGCTGACGCGCGGCGGCGCCAGCTCGCGCCAGTGGCCGGCCACCGCGTCCAGGCTCTCGCCGGGGAAGCAGATGGCGCCGATGCAGACCCGGTCGTGCATTCGAGCCCTCCCTATGGCTTGCGGTGCTCGATCTCGACGTTGAAGCGCTTGCGGTAGGCGGCGAACTCCTCGTTGAGGGCGTCGATGTCCTCGCCGATCATGTCGGTCGAGTAGACGAACTTGCCGTAGCGGTCGCCCTTGTTGTTCGCCAGATAGTCGCGCATCGCCGCTTCCGTCTCGGCGCCGAACGGCATGCCGTACTTCTGGTAGAAGCCGCGGATCACCCCGATCGGATCGGCGGTGAAGTCCTTGTAGCGGACGTGGTGGATGCGCGGGTCGTCGACCAGCGGATGGGTCATGGTCGCCTGAAAGCTGGCCCGCGCCATCGCCAGCTGCTGCCTGGCGAGCGCCTGCCAGTCGGCGTGGCCGGCCAGCCCCTCGACCAGTTCGGCCACCATGGCGATGCGCGAGGCGATCACCTGCACCGGATCGCGGTGGGTCCAGATGATCCGCGCGTCCGGGTAGGTCTCGAAGAAGTCGTCCAGCCGGGCGTTGTGGAAGCCCTTCAGCACCCAGTACTTCTTCGGCCGCGCGTACTGGAACTGCTGCAGCATCATCTTGTGCAGCCGGTACTGGGCCTTGGGGTCGGCCGGCAGGCCGCCGACGTTCATGCCCATCGGCACCCGCCACCAGGCGGTCGGCGTCATCACCCGGAAGTCGAAAGCCCAGGTGCGCTCGTCCTCCGGCAGGCCCTCGCCCAGCATGTCGTTGTAGGGATGGCTCTTCAGCCAGAAGTCCAGCTTGGCGTTGATCTCGCGCCAGTCGTCGTCCGCGCGCGCGCGGCGCGGATCCTCGCCCTCCACCACGCCCGGCGGCGGCGAGGGGTACATCACTTCCCAGAACCGCAGCGCGCGGCCGTTCGGATCGACCGACAGCAGGGCGTGCAGCAGGGTGGTGCCGCAGCGCGGCTCGCCGGTGGCGAACACCGGGGCGACGATCCGCTCCTCGCCGATCGGGTAGCGCTTGCGGTCCTCGAAGAACTCCAGCCGCGAGGTCAGCAGCCACAGGCAGTTCTCGACCGCGGCGCGATTGCCGCCTGCGTCCATGCCGACGCTCTTCAGGTGGTCGACGGCCAGGCGGAAGCGCTCCGGCAGGCTCTCGTCGCCGAAGTCGCTCAAGCCGGTGCGGGCCCTGGCCTCGGCGAGGATGGCCTCGGCGTCGAGCGGCGGCAGGGTGCTTTGGGCCATCGCGTTCACGCCGCCCCTCCGGTCAGCCGGATCAGCTCGTCCTCGGCGGCGCGGACCTTGGCGGCGGAGGTCATGGCGAACTTGGTCCCGGCCATGCCGCTGTAGTCGAGCAGCTTGGCGACCTGCATGCCGGCGTCGACATAGGCCTTGTACTTGGCGGCGATCGCCTTGGGCGAGCCGTGCTCGACCACCGAGAGGATGTGCTCCGGACGGGTCTTCTCCAGCATCTCGACGATCCGCTCGCGCGGGAACTTGGCCGGGTCGATGTCCTGCATGCCGCGCCAGTCCTCGCCCAGCGGATGCTGGTGGCCGCGCTCGCGCAACACCTCGGCGGGGATCTGCATGACCATCGCCTTGACCAGCGGGGCCTGGAGGATCTCCGCCAGCTCGGCGTCGTCGCCGATCAGGCAGAAGTTGGTGTTGGCGGCGGTGATCGCCATCGGGTCGCGGCCGGCCTTCTCGGCGGCCAGGCGGATCGCGGCCAGCTTGGCCCCGTACTCCTCCGGCGTCCAGGCGCCGGCCGGCCACCAGCCGTCGGCGTAGCGGCCGGTGATGTCGAGCATCCGGGGGCCGTTGGCGCCGATCCAGATCCTCGGGAACCTGCCCTCGTAGGGCTCGGTGTCGAGCCTTGCGTGGTGCAGGTGGTAGAACTGGCCCTCGAAGTTCACCGGGCCGTCGCTCTCCCACAGCAGCCGGATGACCTTCAGCGATTCCTCGAAGCGGCTGACCGGCTTGGAGAAGTCGAACCCGTAGGGGACGGTGTTCTCGGTCTCGCCGCTGCCCAGGCCCAGGATGAACCGGCCCTTCGACAGGTGGTCGAGGGTCAGCGCGGTCTGCGCCAGCAGCGAGGGATGGCGGCGCACGGTGTCGACCACCGTGGTGGCGATCGGAACGTTCTTGGTCAGCACCCCGGCGGCGGCCGCCACCGCCAGGCCGTCCAGGTGGCGGTGCGGCGAAGGCGAGGCGACGGCGAGGTCGGTGAACTCCGGCGTCCAGATCGAGTCCGGCCAGAAGCTCACCATGTGGTCCGGCACCCACAGCGAATGGTAGCGCCCGGTGTCGAGCGCTTCGATCCCGTCGAGGCCGAGCGGCAGCGTCGATCGCAGGAAGGCGGCAGGCTGGAAGGTCATACGGTTTCCTCGAACGTGCGAAGACGCGCGGCGCGAAGACGACCGGGGATCGGCGGCGCCCGCATCTCCTCCCCCGTCCGTCCCGGCCGGGACGCCTCGCGGGCTGGCCCCGCTGATTGCTGTGCCCCATGCAATGTCATACACCGGCGGGACGGCAACCTCCCATTTGGGAGGAGCCTGCGGGATGCGATCGGAGCGCCGACATGGCCGACGCCGGCGAACAGCTCGCGCTCTTCTCGGCGCTGGTCGAGGGCGCGTTCGAGACGCCGTTGTGGAAGGGCTTCCTCGACGGCCTGCGCCGGACGGCGGCGGCCGACTATGCGAGCCTGATCTTCCGCCGGCCCGAGCAGCCGCTGAACGACGTGGTGCACCTGTTCTCGGGCGCGCCCTCGCCGCCGCTGGTGCACCAGCTCTACCATGAGCAGCTCTACCAGCGCGATCCCCTGCCCTACCACCGGATGGCCGAGGGCCGGCCCTACGCGATCGACGAGTTGCTCAAGCCCGACGACCGCGCCAGCAGCGCCTTCTACCGCGACATCGTGCAGCCGAGCGGCATGGCCGAGCTGCGCATGATGCGGGTGCAGGAGGCGAGCGGGGTGAACGCCTGGCTGACCATCGCCCGGCGCCAGACCGACTTCGGCGCCGCCGACGAGGCCCTGCTGGCGGCGCTCGGCCCAGTGCTGCGCGGCGCGCTGCGCAACTTCATCGCCCTGGAGCGCGAGCGGTTCAGCGCCGCGGTCGCCGGCGAAGCCATCCGCCGGCTGCGGTTCGGCTGGTTCACCCTCGATGCGGCGGGCCGGGTGCTCGACACCGACGCCCAGGGCGCCCAGACGCTGACGAACTCCACCATCCTTAGGCGGACCTCGGGCGGCCGGCTCGCGGTGCGGCCGGCCGCGCTGGAACGCGAGGTGCTGGCGGCGGTCCGGGCGGTGGCGGCCGACCCGCGCAGCCGCCCGCGGGCGATCACGCTGAGCCGCGACCCGTGGCTGGACATGCTGCTGGCGCCGGCGCGGACGGCGGTGATCGGCGCCGGCCCGGCGCCGGCCGTGGTCGCCTATGTGCACGGCGACCGGCAGCCCTCGACCGACCGCTGCGAGCAGCTGGCGCAGCTGTTCGGCCTGACCTCCAGCGAGGCGCGGCTGGCGCTGGCGCTGAGCCGCGGGATGACCATCGCCGAGGCCGCGGCCGAGTTCGGCCTGACGGTGGAGACGGCGCGCAACTACTCGAAGAAGATCTATTCCAAGACCGGCGCACGCGGCCAGCCGGACCTGATCCGCTTCGTCATGCGCAGCGTGCTGGCGATCGCCTGACCGCAAAGCGGAAACGGCCGGGCGATGCCGCCCGGCCGCTCTGCCCCGCGCATGCTCAGGCGCGCCGGCGAGCCGGCGCGCCCGACGCATCCGCCCCTAACGCGAGCCCCAGGCGTAGTGGACGTTGATCCCCACTTCGCGCGGGTTGGTGGTGATGGTCTCGAAGTATCCGGTCGGACGGATCAACTGCGGGAAGAAGGTGGCCAGCGAGGTGTTGATGTTGGCCTGCTGGGTCGAGATGTCCGTGGCCTTCTGCACGTTGAGCACGTTGCGCGCGAACAGCGAGACTTCCCAGGCGCCGTCGTGACTGCGCACCCCGCCGTAGAGGTTCAGCAGGCTGTAGTTGCCGACGGTGAAGTCCTGCTCCGCCCGGTTCTTGTTCTCGGGATAGATGGTCGCCAGCACCCGCAGGAAGCCGTCGGCCTTGTCCGAGATCGGGTGGTTGTACTCGCTCTGGACGGTCGCGTTCCAGTAGGGCAGCCGCGAGGCGGCCCCGCCCTTGCAGAGCGAGACCAGGTTGGCGGTGTTGTAGATCGGCTGCTCGCTGGGGCCGAGGTTGCAAGGCACCTCGCCGCTGGTGACGCGGCCGTCCGCATAGCTGAACTGCGCCGAGATGGTCCAGTTCGGGTTGACCTGGAAGGCGGTGTCGACGTCGAAGCCGGTCACCTTCGCGTTCACGCTCTTCGTGAGGCTGAACGTGGTGGGCACGTAGCTGCCGGGGGGTCCGCCAGGGCCGGGCGCCGGCGTGATGCCCTCCAGGACGTTGTTGATCGAGATGTTCGGAACGTAGAGCGTGAAGTTGGTGAAGGTCTGGGTGAACATCGAGGCGTTCAGGCGCCAGCGGCCATCCAGCCAGGTCGACTTGAAGCCGACTTCGTAGGACCGCGACCGCTCGGCGGGGTGAACGCTGAAGTTGTCGCCGTCCGGCAGGATGAAGCTGGAAAGCTGGCCCTGGACGCCCACGCTCGACGTCGGCGGCCGGAAGGCGGTGCCGGTGTCGACATAGACCAGGAAGTCGCGCGTGAAGTGGTGCGACAGCGAGACGTTGTAGATGTTCGGCGTCGACGAGCTGTGGATGGCCGAGGGGGGCGTCCCCCCGGCGTTGCCGGGCGGGCCGCCGGCGATCCCGAAATCACAGAAGCCGTTGTAGGTGCTGGCGAAGCCCAGGGCCGCGCAATTGCCGCCGAACAGCGCGGCGGGCACGGCGATCTTGCCGTCCAGCGTGGAGATCTGGGTTCTGTTGTTGGTCACCGCCCACATATGGCGGATGCCGCCGGAGAGCTCGGTGTTGGGGCCGAGGTGGAAGGTCACGCTGCCGAAGAGCGACGTCTCCTGGTAGGTCGACGGCAGGTCGATCGCGATCGGGATCTGGAAGGACGGATTGTAGGCCGCCAGGTCGATCGGGCCCGACGGGTCGCCGAAGGCCCCGGTCGTCAGCGGTCCGGGATTGAGGATGTGACCGGTCGGATTGACCCAGTGATAGAAGGCGCCGACCGTGTAGTCGAAGAAGCGTCCGGGCGCCGGGTCCGACTGGATGCGGAATTCGTGCGTCGTTTCCACCTGGGCGCT
>Ga0164242_10007513_pt1 | contig 11924 bp, 6 predicted proteins | sample OricomgcompostMG_FD_108783 | JGI IMG/M metagenome (GOLD analysis project Ga0164242, IMG submission 108783) | Miracle-Growth compost microbial communities from Emeryville, California, USA - Original compost - Miracle growth compost (MG) ... | reverse complement strand
TTAACAGGCCTGCCGGATAGTCCGGCCAGGGTGTCCAGCACCTCTACCATATAGGTCATTTTCTGGCGAAATATTGCCTGCAGTGCCGGATCATACCCGGTTGAGGCGTAGGCCTGTGCCAGGGCCGATAAATAATGCCCCGTAGCATGACCTCTGAGTTTACAGTCTTTACTATCCCATACCCCCAGCGGCTCTGCGCCGGCAGGCTGCGGACGCCCGAAGGCATGACGGAACATATACAAAAAAGAATTAGGGTCTGTCTTTGCAAGAACCGTAATAAATTTATCTCGGTTCTCTATAAACTTTGTCGGATGTCCGTTTCTGTCTGCATCGAGCCTTACCTTATCAAGCCCGAAGGGAACGAGACTTAACGCAGGGGCAGGTATAGCTTTGCTGTCAACGACATGGATATGCGCTTTAGGGTGCAGCTCCGTTCCCGGCACCTGACCGGTTAGGGTATAGGTCCCTGCTTTTGCCGCCTGACTATTATCTGTAGGCGTGGGCCAGATGACGCGCACCAAGGGGCCTTCTATATCTTTACGGTAGGTACCTTTCACATAACTTGGCAACCTGGGCAGATCGCCTGCCTGGGTAGTGACCGATACGTCCTCCACCCCCGTCAGATACTGATTATAGAGCTCAGGCTGACCCTTTGCAAATCTTGGCAGATCATCTTCCATTTTATGCTGATTGACCCTGCTCTGATGCTCCCCGTTAAGCGCCCCTGTATAGATAGCGCCCACCTGCTGACTGGTCAGCGCAATGCGGTAGATTCTAAAATCATGCAGGCGCGCGGCGAGCGGGCTATTATCCTGATTAATGGAACTGCCAATATGCAGCCTTGCATCACCTGAAAGATTATCCAGAAAACCGGTCAGATCCCCTGAAAGCTGCCCCGGATGTCCGGCCGGTTCTGCGTTGAGATAAGCCTGGAAAGATTTTGCGGCCATATCTGCTACCACCACCAGGTGCTGCCAGTGAGCAGGCTCCAGGGCCTGATTATTTTCCACGCTTACTTTATAGCGACCCGATTTTAAACCGCTGGTCCATCCGGCCTTATCCATGCTCAGATAAAAATGCCGATTGCTATCTGTTCCAAAATCAAATAAATAGCCCCCACCCTTGCCGGCAGGCAGATATACCCAACAGGAAATACTGATGGATTCCATATCAGACAAAGTGCCCTCAGGCAAACTGATAGAAGCGTTCTTTTGTCCGGGCAGCATCACGACCTCACCGAACTGTTTATCTTTGACAAAGGACGCGGCCCCGTTTTTATACGTGGCATGCAGATTATTGCGAGACCAGTCCTTGATATCTCCTTTAAAGATATACCGGGCCACAAGACCCGTCTCCCCTATCCCATCCAGAGTCTGATCCCCGTTCTGCGCAAGGGCAGGACTGGCAAAAAGCCATAACATCAAAAATACCATGCTCAGGTGTAAAGCGCTGCTTGCTTTCATATCCAATAAATTTATCGTCAGGTTTTCCCTTAAAACAGGCTAAAATTAAGCAGATTGACCGAGCTTATATGCCCGTAAATTAACCTTCATAGCGTTAAAATTAACTGTGCGGCATTAATTGATTGTATCTGTAACACTTATACGACCTTCTGCCTGGCAACCGGGGTCCTTACCCTTACTTTGCTTCTAAAAAGACAAATCCCTTCTCCAAAATACCTTTTTGAGAGAAGGGACTGGCCGGCCACAGTTAATCCGACAATTTTCATCCGCTAAAGAGATGATTTTAAACCCGTTGCCGCTATTTAACCGGCAACTTTTGTCTGCGTTTTAAAGGACAGCGGAACAACGACTTTGAAACTGATATTTCTGCCCATATTAAAAATACCGGGCTGGACACCTTCCGGTACATTCGGGTTATCGAAATATTTTAACCGGCTCATATTCGATTGGTAGCTCTTATCCAACAGGTTAGTGCCTTCGATATATAAAGAGAACAGCTCCCTGCCTTTGGCAGAGGCAACCTTTGCTCCGATGCCGGCGCCCAGGAGGTTATAACCGGCAGTATAAGTCTCCGTTCCATAAGCGGCAAAAAAACGATCCTGCTGATTATAATGATCAAAACCGCAGAAGGCATAGAGATTTTTAAAGGGGCCAAAACCTTCCTGCCACTCCCCTCTCAGTTCAGAATGGGTGTGCATGGGCGGAATAAATGGCAGGTATTTTAAACTGTCAGCTACCGGGGTTCCGGTGCCCAGGTTGGTACCATAGGTAAGTGTCATGGAGTTGGCAAAATGCAGCCATTTAAAGGGATGAATATCGATATTAAATTCTCCCCCCATGATCCTTGCTTTACTTTGTACATAGCCAAACTTGCTATACTGACCATTAGGATCGCTGTTGCCGCCGGCGTCCACTCTTTCGGGCTGCCCGGTGGCATCCAAAAGCTGTTGCTGGTAAATATAGTTTTCAATATGATTGACGAAAAGCTCAGCGCTGGCCGTCCATTTAGGCTGGGTTAAAAAGGCACCCAGATCACCTTGTACACTGTATTCCGGTTTAAAATCCTGATTGCCTACATGGTAAATCTGACTGCCGGGATCTGCCCCGTTGGCAGAGAGTTCCGCTATGCTGGGAGACCTGAAACCCGTAGAAATATTACCTTTTAAAAGGAAGCTATTGGAGAAATTATAAGTAGCACCCAGGCTGCCGGAAGGACCATTGAAATTTCGCTTCATGGCCTGGAACTGCTGCTCCACACCAGGCTGGTTTAAAGGATCAGCCCCGGTATAGAGTCTGGGATAGGTCTCATCTGTATTATCTATATAAGCCGCCTTCCCTTTAAAGGACCGCGTATCATATCTGGCACCCGCAGAAAGATCCAGTTTATTAAACGTTCTTTTTATTACAAAAAATGGCCCGAAATCAAACTGATGATAGGCCGGAATCGGAAAATCCGTACCTTCCCCAAAGCCGTTATCCTGATACATGCCGTTGATACCCACGGTAGCTTCATAGCCGGTGCCCATCACAAAATTATATTTAGCGTCATAGGTATAAGTCTGTAGCTCCAGGTTTAAACCAGGAAGTTCCGGTTTTTCAGGATGGGTAAATTCTCTGCGGTGGCTATACTGATAGCCCAGATTCAATAGGAGGTTACCACCCCCTAATTTAATATTACTGGTATTGTAAATGCGGTAAAGTTGTACTCTTTGGTGCAGCGTAGGGATATCATAGCTATTTAAAACGGAGGCCGGAACAATCTGCCTTTGCTCATCCGCTTCAGTTATCTGTCTGGTAAAAGCCCTGGTGGCTGAATCCCTGCTACCGTCAGGAATCGCCTGCTCATCATCGAAAAGGGAAGCATGCAGATAACTATAACCCCATTTTTTATTCAGACCTACCATAAAACGGGCATCCCTTTCTTTAAAATTAGTACCATACACCCGGCCGTCATGCTGATTTTGATAGTTCTTGGCATTTTTAGCAGAGGCCACCGCGCCCCAGACAAAGCCGCCCTGATTGCCCTGTAAAGCGACAGAGCCATTCACAAGCCCATTATTGGTTCCATAAAGGCCGGTGACAGAGCCTTTAATAGAACCTTCCGGCACCGTAGGTGCGGTGATCAGATTCACGACGCCGCCTATGGCATCCGGCCCAAAACTTAAACTGGCCGGTCCTTTAATAATTTCTGCGTTATTGATGGCATTCTGATCGACTTCGATGCCATGTTCATCACCCCACTGCTGTCCTTCCAGCCGGATGCCATTCTCTGCGGTCACCACCCTGTTATAACCCAGTCCTCTGATGAAGGGCTTGGCCACATTAGGGCCTGTTGTGACGGCGCTTACGCCAGGCACACTAGCCAGTTCAGCAATGACGTTACCGGAAGCCGCATGGATATCCATATAAGTCTTACTGACGGCCACCATCGGCACAGGATCTCTTTTTAAGGTAGTAGCCTTAGAAAGCCCGGTTACGATGACCTGGTCGGCTTCTACCCAGGACTCCTGCATGGTCACATTCAGATGCTGGGGATGATCGAAATTCAGTTTTTGGTTGACCGCGCCATAGCCGATAGCGGTTATATGTACCAGATAGATGCCTTTGGGCAGATGCTTAAAAGCATAATGACCGGCGCTGTCCGTTACGGCGCCTATTTTTAAATCCGGAATGAATATAGAGGCTCCGGAAATAGGCGCTCCGGTCTTTTTATCCGTAATAACGCCTTCCAGCGTTCCTTCCGTAAAGACATCCTCTCCAGATGATGCAGTAAAAGCATGACCGCTCACTGAATCAGTGCCTAGCAGGCTTTTGGGTGTTTTAGCATTCAGCTGCCCCGTGCTGCCCAGCACCAACAACAGGACCAGGAAGATAGTAACAGAAAAAAAAGAAGAAGGAGAAAAGGAAAGGGATAAAGGATACTTTGCCGTTCTATACTGCATTGTGTTTTATTTATTTCCGGGTAATGGAGGAGACCCTGATTTTCGGCCTTTGCCACTTCATTACCGGGCGTTGACTGAATTGTTTAATTGCTACAATGACACCGTATTAACGCAATTGCAACGTCATTGCATTTTGCAAAATGACACAAATTGCAACACTGTAACAAATATCAACCCTTAAAGTTCTGCTAATTCCGCCTGGAAGACCTCCGCAAAATGTTTTTTCATCCGGGATTTCACTTCCTCCATATCCACAGGATGGCCGAGTTCCTGTTGAAGAGACGTTGCTCTCTTACCCTGGATACCACAGGGAATTATAAAATCAAAATAATGCATATCCGTATTGACATTAAAGGCGAAGCCATGCATGGTAACCCAGCGGCTGCAGCGGATACCCATGGCACAGATTTTTCTTTCAAAGCCTTTTTTGTCCGGATCCAGCCAGACACCTGTCTCTCCCGGGCTTCTGTCTCCTTTTAATCCATAATCGGCCAGGGTTAAGATCATCACCTCCTCCAAAGAGCGTAAATACCAGCCCAGATCTGTTTTGAACTGCTCCAGGTCGATGATGGGATACCCCACAATCTGTCCGGGTCCGTGATAGGTGATATCTCCTCCCCGGTTGATATGAAAATATTCTATCCCTCTTTTTTCCAGGTTTTCTTTTGAGATGAGTACATTTTCTTCATGACCGCTTTTTCCTAAGGTATAAACAGGGTTATGCTCTACAAAAAAGAGTTCATTTTGGATTTTATCTGCCTGCCCTTCTCTTTTGAGGGTGGTTTTCTCGAGCAGTTTCGCCTCTTGAAAATCCCAGGCATCCTTATAGGACATCCTGCCTAAATCCTTAAAAACAACTTGTTTCATCCTCCAAAATTAAAGCAATTAAACATAAATCGGATTGTTTAAGTCCAGACGCTGACCATTCCACCGGGTTAAAAAGCGGATTATATGCAAAAAATCAAATGGTAACCAATAACTTACAGACTATAATCCGGATATTTGGCCACTGCCTTAACCCTGTTGTTGATTCTTTTGCCCCGTTCAATGCAGGGCACAACAAAAAACGTGTTGCATCAATCCTAAATTTATTACCTTTACTTAGTATAAATTATAGCATTGATTATGGAAACCTTCATCGTTGGAATCGTCTTTATGGCAGGTCTTATCCTGGGCGGCATTATCCTGTTTTTATGGATGCGAAGCAGCTGGGTAGCTAAGGCTGCCTACCAAAGGGAAACGCAGGAGCGTCAACTGGCAGCGCAGACCCTGGCTGTTGAAAAAGAGAAATTGATCCAGGCGCAACTGCAGATCCAGGCTTTAACGCAAAAAGAAAAGGAAGGTGAGGCGCGCTATCATGAACTGCGTGAAGAAAATAAAAATCTCCACCAAACGCTGGCCTCTTTAAGGGCCAGACTGGAAGCCGGTGAACTGCGCCATCAGGAGTTATCTACAGACGCGGACTACAAAAGTCAGCAGGTCAGTCGTCTGCAAGATGCCCTGATGGAACTACGCACGGAAAAAGCCGATTTAATGGCTCAGAACCGAAGCTTGCTGGAAAATGAGCGCAAACAACAAGCGCAAATTGAGCAACTCCATGAAAAGGCCCATCTGGAATTTGAAAAAATAGCCACCGATATATTAAAAGACCGCACCCAGCAATTTACCGAGGCCAATAAAACCAACCTGGACGCTATTTTGCAGCCTTTAACCGAAAATATCGCCGGCTTTAAAAAAGCCATTCAGGATACGCATTTGCAGGACATTAAAGACAGGACTCAGCTGGAGACGAAAATATCTGAATTAATCAAACAGACCAATCAGGTAAGTGAACAGGCTAACAATCTGGCCACGGCACTAAAAGGACAAGTAAAAAAGCAAGGTAACTGGGGCGAGATGATCCTTGAAAGCATTCTCGAACAGTCCGGTCTGGTAAGAGACCGGCAATACTTCTTACAAAATACCATCAGAGATGCTGTAGGTAAACAGTTAAGGCCCGATGTACTCATTAAACTTCCGGGTTCCAGAACCATAATCGTAGACTCTAAGGTTTCTTTACTGGCTTATGACAGATACGTTGCCGCTGAGACAAAGCAGCAGCAAGAACTGGCACTCAAAGAGCACTTGCAATCCATGTATCAGCATATAGATCAGCTGCATGGCAAAAACTATGACCAGATCGCAGAGGCCCTTGATTTTACCATGCTATTCGTACCCATTGAACCGGCATATTTACTCGGCATCCATGAAGACCCTGCGCTCTGGGCACATGCCTATAGTAAAAGGATTCTGCTGATCAGTCCAACGAATCTGATCGCTTGTCTGAAACTGATGGATGACCTCTGGAAAAGAGAAATGCAGAGTCAGCATGCCCTGGAAATTGTAAAGCAAGGGGAACGCATCTATGAAAAACTGGTTGGGTTCAGCCAGTCAATGGAAGCAGTGGGGGATCAATTAGGCAAGGCCCAGTCTACCTACCAAAAAGCCATGGGGCAGATGATGACAGGCAAAGGTAACTTAGTGGATCAGGCTATTAAATTAAAATCCATGGGCCTTAAATCTTCCAGAACATTCTCCAAAGAACTTATAGATGGTACAGGTGAAATGGAGGTTTCTGAAAAGGAGCAGCAGTCCGCCGCTTCCGAATCTCTTCCAAATTGATAGCAACTAAAATTTAATCAGCATAACTCTATCAATATGACAAGTGGATGTCGATATCATATTTCACTTGTATCTTGATTAGATGCTTAGAATTTGGAAACTTGCGGTCTACGTCTCAAAATCACCAATTGGTAAGCGAGTTGACCTTTTGGAAAACGATATAAAAATGGCACAAAACACATCAAACTCAGTATCCCCTGTAAATTATATACAGTTAATAGGTTACTGGCCTTTTATTAAAGTACTTGCCCTAATGGCACAGGATGAATAGTTTTTGCTAAAACATACAGGTCATATGCCGTACATACAACCTTAAAAATACAATGCCTAAAAGTGCTGTCCTTTGTTTTTATACATCTTCCCTTTATCTGTAATGATTACATACTGATAACCCGGAAATTGTCCGATCAATGACAAACCTTGTTTTAAACCCATCACCATAACTGAAGTACTAATAGCATTACATATCTCCGCATTTGGTCCTAATATAGTAACACTAGCCAATCCTGTAACCGGATATCCGGTTACAGGATTAATTATATGGCTGTACCGGACACCATTTAGCTCAATAAAATGTTCATAGCTTCCGGATGTGGTGATAGCCATATCTCTTAAATTAAGTTTTTTTATAATTTTCCTTTTCTTAAATGGATTTGTCAGCCCAACCGTCCATTGCTTCCCGTTAGGTTGTACACCCCAGGTCTGCATATCTCCGGCGGCATTGATAATACCTGCCTTGACTCCTTTTCTGCGCATTAGCTCCATGGCTTTATCGGCAGCGTACCCTTTTCCGATGGAGCCAAATCCTATTTTCATGCCCAATAACTGTAAATAAATAGTGGATTCAAGGGAGTCTAAAATAATATGTTGAAAACCTACTTTTTCAATTGATTTCAATACCTCTTCTTTGGAGGGAATAGTGGTCATAGAACCGTCAAACCGCCAGATTTTATTTAGTGAGGCAAAACTTATATCAAAAGCACCTCGACTCATAAGGGAATAATTCAACGCTCTTTTGGTTAAGTCAAATAATTCTTTACTTACTTTAACAGGTTTAATACCTGCATTTCTATTCACCATCGAGACTTCGGAATTTGATTTCCACTCAGAAATTAAAGATTCAATTCTGGAGATTTCTTCAATGGCAGTATCAATCAATGCCTCTGCAGTAACAGAATCTTTGGCAACTATGGTAATATCAAATTTACTGCCCATTAAAGTAGCGGTCCGCTTGACAGCCAATGAAGAACTATTGGCCTGCCCCGAAATAACCGGCGGCAGACCTATAATAAGTATGGCCATAACGAAAACCAGACGAGTTATACGACCTTTATGGTGAGCCTTATTTTTCATTTTATATTACTTGATCCAGCTTTTAATAGGATTCTTTTAATAACAATCAGAGAGAATTTGACCGCTATCAATGAGCGACTGGCAGTCAGGTAAATGATTATTCAAACATAAGGTATCAATAATCTGCAATACGTCTTTTTGCATGGCTAGTGAACCGCAAATCATAATAACAGCATTTTGCCTGATGCCTTCAATCAGTTCCGCGCCACTATCCACCAGCAGATGGCTGACATATTTTTGAAGTCCTATTTTATTATTTTCATTTATAAAATCCCTCACCTGCTGTCTCTCTCTGGAAAGCGCAACACAATAATTCCCCAAACGTCCTTGGGTTATGGCTTCCTCCAATGTATCTTTATATAAATTAAAGGTTTCCCAGGTCCTGAAACCACAAAACAGCGTAATTGGAATCCCCCGCTTATTTTCATAAATATGGCCTAAAAAAGGAGCGATTCCTGTACCATTAGAAATCATAATGAGTCGCTTCGCCATCTTTGGAAAATGAAAATGGCTGTTTTTCAGCACCTTTGCCTTTATTATGTCTCCCTTTTGGTGCACATATAAATATCCGGAGCCCAATCCTCCCGGCATTAATTTAACAGACAAAACAATCTTCTCTCCGACAAGGCCTATTGAGTACAGCCGCTCTCTATGGTCACCTTTAGGATAAACAATTAGTAAATCACCTGATTGAATGTGTTTTTTATTAAAATTATTTTTTGTCGGACATAGCTGCATGATAAAGTTCTGTTCCGTATTCAACCCGGAATTGTCCAGTACTTTAAATTCATTTAGATTAACGGATTTGGTTTTAAAGGCATTCTTATCCAACTCGATTAAAATACCTGCTTTTTCTGACCAGGCTTTCACCCACTCTTCAAAGTCCTGAAGTGAGCCATCATTGACCGTCATAAAAGGCAGTAGATGCTCGCTCCACGCAGCCCCCAAAAGCAATTCATGGAGCTCTGACCCATATTTACAATAATCCGGGTAGGCCCTGGATCCAAATCCCACCACCGAACAAAAGACTTTTTGCGACGGCTGTAATTTCGGGTCTTTCAGCCTATCTATAAATTTAACCGCATTTGAAGGAGCTACTCCTTGACCATAGGTGCTTGTCATAATCAGCAAATGCTTCGCCTGATCAAAACTTTGATATTGAGATAAATTCGTGATATAAACTTTTTGATTTTGCCTTATTAATTGCTGATATACCATCTTCCCAAACCTAAAGGTGGAACCGTTTTCTGAGCCCACAAGGATTATGATGTCAGCCTGATTTGCTCTCCATTTATTTTTTAACCGCCCCTGCCTTCTATTTAGCGTGATTCGAAAACCTGAATAAATAAAAAACAGGATGTATCCGGAACTAATCGCTAATAGAATGGCCCAGATAATTGAATTCCTGCCTGTATGCCATCTCAAACTAAGCACTTGCCACTGATAGGCGGTGGAATAATAAACCTCCGAAAGGACTACTCCATTGAACTGATTGACGCATAGCTCCCTATCCTTTAACTGCAGGTAATAATAATCTTCCGGGAAATCAGAAAAAGGAAACTGCAAAAGCTTTACATTCCTGAAAGGTTGTTTAAGAAAAACCGAAAATTCCGCTGTATTTAAAACGGGGTCCTCCGTCAGTTTATTTTCATCAATATGCTGTGTGGCTTTGGGCTGGGGGGACTGATATCTGTAAACAGCCAGATAAGTTCCGGATATAGCTATAAACAGAATAAAAATAAGACAAAGCCGACCGAAGGTCGCATGATAATATGCGGCACCTGTCCTTTTTTCCATCCTTGCAAAAAAACGCATGAATCCGTTTTGCCTTTTAATAATTAATGCAATGCCTGACAGAGCGATCATTAATAATAAAAAAGCGGTAATACCCACAATCACCCTACCGGTTTCATGTAAAAACAAGGATCTGTGGGCAGCTGTCATCCATTGAAAAAATGGAGACTGCGTATGCACGGGGGCGAGCACTTTTCCATCCACCGGATTTATATAATCATGAACCTCCTTTTGCAGGGAGTTCGTATAATGGACGCTAACAAAACCGTTATCATCTAGTTCAATTGCAGTTGCATCGGGATAGGTTGATTTTACCACGCCTATAACCTGGCCTACATTCAACGTATCTAGTGCCGCACTTTTAAAGCCGGCCGTCTTTTGAATAACCGGCTCAAAGGCCAGACATATACCTGTTACACAGGCCACTAACAAAACTAAAAAAGAAGAAATAGCCAATGCAAGATGGCTATTTCTCCAAATTGATACAATCATGCTGATGTTGATTTAATCCTATTTTGTGCTGAACCGAACATAACGGATATACCCTTTACCTTCTGTTTTTGCAGCCAATCCTTCTGGCGTCAAAGCCACTTCCGCATCAATCTGATGATAGTCCTTTCCCTCAACTGCGCTTTCAAAAACAATTTTATAACCGGTCCCGAATTTAGAAGGATCCACATCCAACGTGACCACACTTCTATCTCCACCTGAAATAGAGGCGCCTGTTATCGTACTGATATTTGTTTTTTTATTATTAAACGCCTTATGCCATTTTTTAAGATCAGGATACCATTTGGCATCTTCTCCTATGACATAGAGCGTCTTTTGGTAAACATTATCCTTATCCACTAAATACACCGCGATATAAGCAGCAGGTCCTAAATAATTATTCATCTGAACCATGCATTTATATTTTACGGAACCCTGCGCCTGCGCATTTTTCTTTACGCCAGCCAGAAAAACCATCATTAGTAGAAGAAGCTTTATTTGATGTTTCATTTTACCTATTTTTTATTGTAAGAATTCCAAAGAAGCTCCGTTTGCCTTTAACTGCTCGTTCTCACTTGCAAGATCATAAGCAGACTCATCAAAACCTGTAAGAATGCGCTTATCTGCTCCCACCGATAATAAATATTCTAATATATCCGGGCTACTCACATGCATCGCCGCTTGATGCAGCGGCGTTAAACCTTCATTATTTTTAGCATTTACATCAATACCCAAACCTTGCATAGCCTTTAACAATTCTAAATTATTTTTTTCTATGGCCAAATGATAAAGCGTTCCACCTTCTTTTAGCGGTAGTGTAAAGTCAAGGCCGGTAGCTTTCAGTAAGTTCAATTTCCCTTTAAAATCTGCTATTGGGTTTACAGCCTTCCCATTTTGACCTGCACCAAATCCGGCATTCCCTCTACCGGCAAATCCGGCATTCGGTTTTCCATTTTGAGATGCCATCTGTGGCATTCCTTTATTACCTCTTGGCTTTTTAATAGACTCGATCAAATAATATCCTAGCGGATTTCCTTGTTTGTCAACAACGTCTATCTTCGCTCCCCCCTTTAAAAGAAGTTCTACACCTGTAGCATTGCCGTTTTGAACAGCATTCATCAGCGCAGTTTTCCCTTCCTTACTCGCCGCATTAATATCCTTTACTTTAGTTAGTAGGAAAGAAAGCGTTTTAGCATCTTTGATAGAGGCTGCGCCCATAAAC
>Ga0164242_10007512_pt1 | contig 11925 bp, 9 predicted proteins | sample OricomgcompostMG_FD_108783 | JGI IMG/M metagenome (GOLD analysis project Ga0164242, IMG submission 108783) | Miracle-Growth compost microbial communities from Emeryville, California, USA - Original compost - Miracle growth compost (MG) ... | reverse complement strand
TGCCGCGCTCCGCGACCGGCGAGCGAATGAATCCCTATACCTCGACGTGGACAGGCGTGACGCCCGGCGACGGACCCCAGGCCGTGCACCTGGTGCTGCTCGACAACGGCCGAACCGCCGCGCTTTCCGACGAGATCGGGCGGGCCGCCTTGCACTGCATCCGTTGCAGCGCGTGTCTCAATGTCTGCCCGGTCTACGAGCGCACGGGAGGCAACGCGTACGGCTCGGTCTATCCGGGCCCGATCGGCGCGATTTTGAGCCCGCAGCTCACCGGCGTCAAAGGGCATGGCGATCCGAACTCCACGCTGCCGTTCGCCTCGACCTTGTGCGGCGCGTGCTACGACGTGTGCCCGGTGAAGATCGACATTCCGTCCATCCTCGTGCAGCTGCGCGCGCACGCCGTCGACGCGAGCCGTCACGACACGGCGCCGCACGCGCAGACGCTGGCGATGAAGGCCGCCGGCTACGTGATGCGCTCGCCGACCCGTTTCGCGTTCGCCGAGCGGCTGTCACGGTTGGGCCGCGTTCTCGCATGGCGGCGCGGCCGCATTCGCTCGCTGCCATGGCCCGGAACGGCGTGGACGACGAGCCGCGATCTCCCCGCGCCGCCGCAAGAGACCTTTCGAGAATGGTGGCTACGCGAACGGCAAGGTGAGAAATGAGCGCTCGCGACGACGTGCTGGCGCGCATCCGATCAGCGCTCGGTGACGCGCCCGCCGCGCCGGAGGCGCCACGCGAGTACCGGCGGTCGACCGGCCAGCAGGCGGGCGGCGCCGCCGTAATCGCGCGGTTCACCGACCGGCTCGCCGACTACGGCGCGCGCGTGCGCACGGCGACGTCCGACCAACTCGGGGCCGAGCTCGCCACGGCGCTCGAAGGCGAGCCAAGCGCGGTCGTGCCACCGGGCCTGCCCGCGTCGTGGCGAACGACGGTGGAGTCGACGGTGGCGGACGTCCGCGTCGACGGCGAGCCGGGTCCGCTCGTTCCGGCCGAGCTTGACGCGATCGCGGTCGTCGTCACCGCCTGTCGTGCCGCCATCGCCGAGACCGGCACGCTCGTGCTCGACGGCGAGCCCGATCAAGGGCGCCGTGCCATCACGCTGGTGCCCGACCACCACGTCGTCGTGGTGTTCGCGGAGCAGGTCGTGGCCAGCGTGCCCGAGGCGCTCGCGCTGCTCGATCCGGCGCGGCCGTTGACGTTGGTGAGCGGGCCAAGCGCCACCAGCGACATCGAATTCCAGCGCGTGCAAGGCGTTCACGGCCCGCGCCGTCTCGACGTGGTGATCGTCGTCGACAGCGCCGCGCCCTAGCTCGCGGCCGCCGCTTTGGGCCATGCCCTCCATGCGCCCGCGACCATCGCATCGACGTCCTGGTCGAGACGCCAGCCCAGGTCGCGGGCGGCAAGGGCGCCCGACGCGACTATTCGCGCGGGGTCGCCCGGGCGTCGAGGCCCCGTGTCGACCTCGAACGCGACGCCCGTGACCTGCCTGATCGACTCGAGGATTTGACGCACCGACACGCCGGTTCCGCTGCCCAGGTTGTAGACCGGCTCGAGGTCGTGGCCTTCCGTGAGCGCCGCCGCGGCGCGCACGTGCGCCTGCGCGAGCGCCGCGACGTCGACGTAGTCGCGCACGCACGTGCCGTCGTCGGTCGGGTAGTCGACACCGTTGATTCGCGGACGACGCCCCTCGAGCAGCGCGCGAAACACCGATGGGAACAGATTGTGCGGGCTGGCGTCGTAGACGTCGGCGTAGCCCGAGCCGACGACGTTGAAATAGCGCAAGCTCGTCTGTCGCATGTGGGTGACTTTCGCGACATCGCGAAGCAGCCATTCGGTGACCAGTTTCGACTCGCCATACGGTGATTCTGGCCTGGTCGGCGCGTCTTCGCTCACGACGTCGACGCCGGGCGTGCCGTAAACAGCCGCGCTCGACGAGAACACGAACCGCCCGACGTCGGCTGCGGCGCAGGCGCTCAGCAGCACATGCGCGCCGATCACGTTTTGCGTGTAGGTGTGCAACGGCCGGTCGACCGATTCGCCCGCGTACTTGAATCCGGCGAGGTGGATCACGCCGTCAACGTCGAAGCTGGCGATCGTGTCGGTGACGAGATCGTGGTCGGTGACGCCGCCTTCGACGAACGCGATCTCACGAGGCACGAACTCGCGATGGCCGCTGGACAGATCGTCGAGCACGACGACGTCGAAACCGGCCTCGGACATGGCCCGCGCCACGTGGGCCCCGATGAACCCCGCGCCGCCGGTGAGCATCCACGTCATGCCGTCCCCTCTCCGTTCGCTCTCCGTGCGCCGGCACGATGACGGCCTTTCGCACGAGCCTATTCGAGAGGGCATGGAGCCGCCGCGCGACGCGACGCGCGATCGGCGAAACGCTGGTCCGAACTCACACGGCCGAGTCAAACCGCCGCAACCGCAAGCTGTTCGAGACGACGAACACACTCGACAACGCCATCGCCGCACCCGCGATCATCGGGTTCAGCAGGCCCATGGCGGCCAGCGGGATCGCGGCCACGTTGTAGCCGAACGCCCACACGAGATTCGCCTTGATGGTCGCGAGCGTGCGCCGTGACAGCCGGACCGCGTCGGCCACCCCTAACAAATCGTCGCGCGCGAGAGTGAGGTCGCTCGCCTCGACGGCCACGTCGGCGCCGCTGCCCATCGCGATCCCCAGGTCGGCGCGGGCGAGCGCCGCGGCGTCGTTGACGCCGTCGCCGACCATCGCCACCACCTTGCCCGAAGCCTGCAACTCTCCGACGATCCGCGCCTTGTCGGCCGGCATGACCTCGGCGACGACGGTGTCGACGCCGACCTCGTCAGCCACCGCGCGTGCGACGCGCGCGTTGTCTCCGGTCAACAGGATGGGCGTCAGCCCGAGCTGGCGGAAGCGAGATATTGCTTGTGCGCTCGTCGGTTTGACGGTGTCGGAGACCACGAGCAGCGCGCGGGCCGCGGCGTCCCAACCGACGAAGACGGCGGTGCGCCCCCGAGCTTCGGCCGCGTCGGCGGCGGTTTGCAGCGCCGCGCTGATCGACATCGCGTCGCCTGCCAGCAGCTGCGACCTCCCCACGATCGCCGATCGCCCCTCGACCACGCCTCGCACGCCGAGGCCTTCGAGGCTTTCGAACGATCTCGCGGTCGGCAATAGCCCGAGCCGCTCACGCGCGGCGGTCACGATCGCCTGCGCGATCGGATGTCGCGAACCGTCTTCGAGCGCGCCGGCGACGCGCAACGCCTCGGCATCGGAGGCGCCATCAGCGGCGACGACCTCAATGAGGCTCATCACACCGGTGGTGACCGTGCCCGTCTTGTCGAGCACGATCGTGTCGACCTGTCGTGTCGATTCGAGGATCTGCGGGCCTTTGATCAAGATGCCGAGCTGCGCGCCACGACCCGTGCCGACGAGCAACGCCGTCGGCGTCGCCAACCCGAGCGCGCATGGGCACGCCACGATCAACACGGCGACGCCGGCGGTGAAAGCCGCCGCGAGCGTCGACCCGATAGCCAGCCACACGCAAAACGTGCCCACCGCGATGGCGAGCACCACAGGCACGAACACGGCGGAGATCCGATCGGCGAGCCGCTGCGCCGGCGCCCGGCCACTTTGCGCGGCCGACACGAGGCGGGCGATATGCGCGAGCGCGGTGTCTTCGCCGACCCGCGTGGCACGCACGATCAAGCGCCCGCCGACGTTGACCGTCGCGCCCGTGACGGCGTCTCCCGGCCCGACGTCGAGCGGCGACGACTCGCCCGTAAGCAGCGAAACGTCGACGGCCGACGTGCCTTCCTCGACGACGCCGTCGGTGGCGATCTTCTCCCCCGGGCGCACCACAAAGCGATCGCCGACCACGAGCCGGGCGGCCGCAACCCGCCGTTCGCCACCGTCAGGCCCGAGCAACGCGGCGTCTTTCGCGCCGGTCTCGACGAGCGCTCGTAACGCCGCGCCCGAACGACGCTTTGCGCGCACCTCGAAGTGGCGGCCGGCGAGCATGAACACCGTGACCGCAGCCGCCACTTCGAAATAGATTTCGGCATTCATGGCGTCGCGATCAACGACGAAGGTGAACGGCATTGTCGCGCCCGCACGACCCGCGCCGCCCCACACCAGCGCGTACACGCTCCAGCAAAACGCGGCCAAGGTGCCGAGAGAGATCAACGTGTCCATCGACGCCGCGCCGTGACGCAGATTTCTCCATGTGACGCGGTGAAACGGCAGGCCGCCCCACAGCACGACCGGCGTCGTGAGGGCGAGCGCCACCCATTGCCACGCCTCGAACCGCAAGACGGGCGCCATCGACATCGCGACCACCGGCACGGCGAGCACGAGCGAGACGATCAGCCGAAGGCGTAGCGAGCTCGCGAATTCCTCGTGGCCGTCAGGAATCGCGGCTTCGTCGGACGCCGACGCCGCGCCCTCCACGCTGGAAGGCGCCGCAGCCGACGGCGCCGCAGCCGACGCCGCAGTGGGCGTCGCGGTGTAGCCAAGCGTCTCGACCTGCGTGACCAACTCCTCGATCGTCACCGAGCCATCGCTGAGAGTGACCCGCGCGAGCTCGGTCGCATAGTTGACGCTCGCGTCGACGCCGTCGAGCTTGTTCAGCCGCTTGCCGACACGAGCCGCGCACGACGCGCAGGTCATGCCCCCGATGCGCAGATCGACGCTGCGCGTGTGCTGAGTCATGGCGCCAGCCCATATCCCGCCTCGCCGATCGCCGCCGCGACGTCAGTTGTCGCGAGCGGACGCACGCTCGTGACGGTCGCGGCGCCATTGGACAGATCGACGCTGACGTCGACGACGCCCCCGAGCTTGCGCAGCTCGGTCGTGACGGCGGCCACGCAATGCCCGCAGGTCATGCCCGTCACTGTGAACGTCTGTGTGGTCATCGGATGCTCCCTCTTGGCGCGTGGGCTGCGGCACTCGCTACGTTACCCCCTGGGGGTATATTAAGCACATGGACCGATCGACCTTCGGGAGCGAGCCGTGAGCACACCCGGTTACACCGACAACAAGGACGCCGTGCTGCGGCGGCTCCGCCGCATCGAGGGCCAAGTGCGTGGCCTGCAGCGCATGGTCGACGAAGACACCTACTGCATCGACGTGCTCACCCAGATCTCGGCGGCGACGAAGGCCCTCCAAGCGGTCGCGCTGGAGTTGCTCGAAGACCATCTCGGGCATTGCGTCAGCCACGCGATCTCGTCCGGTGGCCCAGACGCCGAAGCGAAAATCCACGAAGCCACCGAGGCGATCGCCCGGCTGGTCAAATCGTGACCGTCTGCGGGTCGAGCCGTCGGTGAGCTCATGCTCTTCCGGCGGCGCATGCCCTCATCGCGACGCCCACGCGAGCCCGCGCGAGGTCAAAGTGAAAACCTCCGGCTGCGCGAGATCGGTGAGCGTGTGCCCGATGGCGGAGCAGAAAACCCGGCCTCGGCCCCACCGGCGCGTCCATACGACCGGCATCGACACCGGCTGGTCGAATTCGCCGTCGGCCGACGGCGCGACGACCGTGCTCGCGAGCACCTCGTTCCACCCGTCGGTGAGCAGCCAGTACTGCTCGGTGCGCACGCTGAAGTCTCCGACGCCTTCGACGATCGGATGGTCCGGCTGCTCGATACGCACGTCGTAGTCGAGGAATTCCGCCGGGTGGTGCACGAACGTGCCGCCGACCATGCGCGCGTAGCCGAAGCTGGCCGCGAAGGTCGCGACCACTCCGCCGTGCCAGCCGGCGAATCCGGCGCCCGCGCGCACCGCGCCGACGAGCCCCGCCTCCTGCGGCGCCGTGAGCACGCCCATCGACCAGCACTGCACGATCAGATCGGCCGCCGCCATCGTGTCGGCGTCCGCATAGACATCGAGGCTGTCGTGGATCGCGATCTCGAAACCGGCGTGCGACAGCCCCGGCAAGAACAGCTCCGTCGCCTCGACGGGCACATGCCCTTCCCAGCCGCCACGCACGACGAGCGCGCGGCGACGCGCTCGCGTCGTCCGGCCCGGGTCGTCAGCCGTCACAGCCCGCAGTGTGCCACGCGGGCCCTCTCGCGAATGCGCGTTTAGGCGCAAGCCGAGGCCGCGAAAGTCGCTCCTAAGTGCTCAGTCGCGGAGCTGGCTCACGCGCCCGGCCCGTGACGCGTCAGCGCGAGGCGTTGACATCGATCGAACGCAGGGCGTAGCGTCCCGCGTTCGGGAGAGCGCTCTCCGACCGCCTCGCGGTGATCGTCGCGTGCTTCTCCTTGCGCCATGTCGTCACTCCTGCGCCAACTCGACCCCCCTGGCGAAAGGCTCAAGACGCTCATGAAGATCCAGCGTTCGTTCGGCCCTGCCATGCCCGCCGCGACGGTCTCAGCGCCGGCCGCGAGATTCATGCGCCTCGTGGCGCTGCTCGCGGTCTGCGCCCTCGTGGCCACCTGCTCGCTGCTGGCTCAAGCGAAGGCCGCCTCTGCCGCGGGCGGCACGCTGCTCTCGCAGGGCAAGACCGCCACCGCGTCGTCGACCGAGAATGCCGGCACGCCGGCCTCGGCCGCGGTCGACGGCGACACGGGCACCCGCTGGTCGAGCGCCTTTTCCGACCCGCAGTGGCTCGAGGTCGACCTCGGATCGAGCCAGCAGATCACGCAGGTGACGCTGCAATGGGAGGCGGCCTACGCGACCGCGTTCCAGATCCAGGTCTCTGCCGACAACACGAACTGGAGCAGCATCTACTCGACCACCACCGGCACAGGCGGCACGCAAAACCTCACCGTTTCCGGCTCCGGGCGCTACGTGCGTATGTACGGCACCGCCCGCGCGACGGGATATGGCTATTCGATCTGGGAATTCGAAATCTTCACCGGCAGCAGCGGCGGTTCCGGCGGGGGCGGCACCGGTGGCAGTGGCGGCGGGCAGGACTGCGACGGCGCGACGTCGAACGGGGCGCTGCATGCCGCGGTGACGGCGTCGTCGACGGAGAACGCCGGCACACCGGCTTCCGCCGCCGTGGACGGCAACGCGGGCACCCGCTGGTCGACGCAATACAGCGACCCGCAGTGGCTCGACGTCGACCTCGGCTCCTCGCAAAGCATCTGCGGCGTCACCATCTCGTGGGAGACCGCATACGCGACCGCGTTCCAGATCCAGGTCTCTGCCGACAACACGAACTGGAGCACGATCTACTCGACCACCACCGGCACGGGCGGCACCCAGACGCTGAATGTCTCCGGCACTGGCCGATACGTCCGGATGTACGGCACCGCCCGCGCCACCCAGTGGGGCTACTCGATCTGGGAATTCGAGGTCTTCACGCCGGGCAGCGGTGGCGGCGGAGGCCCGTCCGGCGGCGGTGGCGACGGCGGGAACGGCGATTGCCCGTGGGTCGGCTCCACCGCGCCCATCGCCGATCGCGTGGCGCAGGTGATGGCGCGAATGACGCAGGCGCAAGAGATCGCGCTGTTGCACGGCAACGGCGCCTCGTCGCCATACATCGGAAACCTCGATGGCATCCCGTCGCTGTGCATCCCCTCGATGGGGTTGGAAGACGGGCCGGACGGCGTGGGCGACGGCCTCGGCGGCGTCACCCAGATGCCGGTCGCGCCTGCCGCGGCGTCCACCTGGGACCTCGCCTTGGAGCAGCAGTACGGCAAGACCGTCGGCGCGGAATTCGCGGGCAAGGGCGTGGCGGTCTCGCTTGGCCCGACACTGAACATCGTTCGCGACCCGCGGTGGGGCCGCGCGTTCGAGACGTTCTCCGAAGACCCGTACCTCTCCGGGCAGATGGCCGCGGCTGACATCCAAGGAATCCAGAGCCAGGGCGTGATGGCGCAAGCTAAGCACGTCGCGGTCTACAACCAGGAGACCCACCGCAACGGCGACTCCGACAACTCGATCGTCGACAACAAGACGATGCAGGAGATTTACCTGCCGGGATTCGAAACCGCTGTCGAAGACGGCGCGACGGCGTCGCTCATGTGCGGGTACAGCGTGGTCAACGGCGATCCCGCCTGCCAGAACGCCTACCTGATGAACACCGCCATGTACGACCAGGCCGGGTTCGGCGGCTGGATCGGCTCCGACTGGGGCGGCGCGCACTCGACCGTCGAATCGGCGAACGCGGGCATGACGATGGAGATGCCGAACGGCTACTTCTACGCCGATTTCTTGGCGCAGGCCGTGGCGAACGGCACCGTCAGCCAGGCCACCCTGAACACGATGGTGAGCCGGGTCTTGACGCAGATGTTCGCGTTCGGCTTGTTCGACCGGCCACAAACGGGCTCGAGGGACGCGTTCGTGTCGACGTCCGCGCACGTGGCAACGTCGTTGCAGGTCGCCGAAGAAGGCACGGTGTTGCTGAAGAACAACGGCGTCCTGCCGTTGTCGACAAGCAACATCCACTCGATCGCGGTTCTCGGTGAGGATGGCGGCGCGGCGGTCGAAACGTCCGGCGGCGGCAGCGGAAACGCCACGTCGACCGGCACCGTGTGGCCGCTGACCGGAATCCAGAACCGGGCCGGAGCCGGCGTCAACGTGCAATACGAGGCCGCGCCCGACGCCGCAGGGATCCAGCGTGCCGTCACGCTGGCGCAAAACTCTGACATCGCCGTCATCTTCGCGAACAATCCCGAAGGAGAGGGCACCGACCTCACGTCGATCGACCTGTCCGCCAACGAAAACCAGCTGATCTCGTCGGTCGCCGCGGTGAACCCGCGCACGATCGTGGTGCTGCACACCGGATCCGCGGTCACCATGCCGTGGCTGAACTCTGTCGCCGCGGTCTTCGAAGGCTGGTACTCCGGGCAGGAGGTCGGCGACGCGATCGCGGCGCTGCTGTTCGGCGACGTCAACCCGTCGGGCAAACTACCGGTCACCTTCCCGGCCAGCCTCGCCGACGTGCCCGCGCACACGGCGCAGCAGTGGCCCGGAGACGCGAGCGGCGTGCAGTACTCCGAAGGCGTCGACGTCGGCTACCGCTGGTACGACGCGCACAACATCACGCCGCTGTTCCCGTTCGGCTTCGGCTTGTCGTACACCAGCTTCGCGTTCTCCAACCTGCAGGTGGGCGCCCTCGACGCGAACGGCGTGGCGACCGTGAGCGCGACGGTGAAGAACACCGGCAGCCGCGAAGGCGCCGAGGTTGTGCAGCTCTACGTCTCAGACCCGGCCAACACGGGCGAGCCGCCGAAGCAGCTGCGCAATTTCGCGCGGGTCGATCTGCAGCCCGGCGCGAGCCAGACCGTGCGATTCACCGTCACCGCGCACGACCTCGCGCACTTCGACAACGCCTCGAACGCGTGGACGACGACCTCGGGCAGCTACCAGATTTTGGTCGGCGACTCCTCGCGCAACCTGCCGCTGAGCGGAACGATCAACGTGGCGAACACCCTTACGGGCGCGGCGGCTTTGAGCCCGTCAGACCCGCACGGGCGGATCTCGGTCACCAACCCGCACGGCATGAGCGCGCCGGCGCACGCGGCCGTGAGCATGACGATGCACGCCAGCGACTCGACGTCCGGCCGAACGATCACGTTCAGCGCGCAGGGCCTGCCGGCAGGTGTGTCGATCAGCTCGTCCGGCGTCATCTCTGGAGCGTCGACGACCACCGGCACGACGACCGTGACCGTCATCGCCACCGACAACGCGGGCGCCACCGGCCGGGCAAGCTTCGTCTGGACGACGACGTAACGCGCCTGTCCTGACCCGCCCCCGCGCTCGCCCAAACGCGGGGGCGGGTCAGGACGCACCACCTGTAAGAATCCCGCGTCCCCCGGGAGTATGCGGGTGTGGACGCGATGGCTGAGCCGGTGACGAACGCCGCGAGCCGGTTGTCGCGCGCGTACGCGGCCCATCGCGACGACCTGTTGCGCTACGCGGTGCGGCGAACCGGCGTCGACGACGCAGCCGATGTCGTCTCCGCGGTGTTCGCGATCGCGTGGCGCAAGATCGACCAGATGCCGCCTGACCCGCTGCCGTGGCTCTACCGCATCGCGGGTTTCGAAGTGCTGAAGGCCGGACGCCGCCGCGCGCACGCCGGCCGCCTTGCGGCCGATCTAGCCGCCCGAAAACCTGTCACGACGGCAGAAGACCAATCGCAGGTGATCGACGCCCTCTGGGTCGAGCAGGTGATCGGATCGCTTCGGCCTGCCGACGCCGAGCTGCTGCGGCTGGTCGTCTGGGAAGACCTGGACGTGCCAAGCGCCGCAGCCGTCTTGGGATGCAGCGTCGGCGCAGCGCATGTGCGGCTGCACCGGGCGCGCAAGCGGGTCGAGGAACGCTTGCGCGCGCTCGCCGCAGACGACCTGCGCCGAGAGAGCGAGATCCCATGAGCGACGTCGAATTTTTGCGAGGCGTCTTTGGCCCGCACGACCCCGCCCGCGCGGTCCCGACGGCGCAGGCGGCGCGGCTCGCCGAAGTGTTCGATCTGCGTGACGTGAACAGCACCGAGACACCACTGATCGGTGGCACGGCGCGTCGACGCCATCTTGCCGTCGCGGCCGCGGCGGCCGCCGTCGTCGTGGTGGCGCTGGCCGGGATCTGGACGGCCGGGGCGTGGCATGCGACGACTCCCGCCACCGGATCGACCGGCGTGCCGGCGGGTGTGTCGGCCGGCGTGTCGGCGACGGCATCCGCCAGCCTCGCGCCGGGATACGACCACATCCGCTGGCAAGACTGGTCGGGCGGAAAGCTGCTCGACGTCACCGATCGCTGGATCAGCTCGGAGGGGTACGGGCGGATCACCCAGACCGACGCCGACGGCGTGCTGGCGAGCGATCTCACGATCGTTCCGACGGCGCCTGCGGCGCCGACCGGCCCGTCGGGAGCGGCCATCGCCAGCCGAGCAAGCGCGCCAGCCACACCCGCGCCAAGCACCGGAACCGTGCCGCAACCAATCGAATATCCGGGCAGCGTTCCTAGCACGCAGGCCGCGTTGCGCGCCTACCTCGCCGCGGACGGGAGCCAGGCCGACACCGCGCGGCTCGGCCAGCGCATTGTCGGCCTGCTGTTCGCCCGCACGCTGAGCGGCCAGCAGCAGTCCGAGCTCGCCACCATCGCGCGCACGATCGCCCCGCACTCGCCGGCACTGTCGACGACGCCCACCGGTGAGCAGGTCGAGCTTGTTCCGTTGCCACCGCTGCCCGAGTCGTCGCAATGGTTCCTCGCGGTCTCCCCCGACGACGCGCGTGTCGTCGGCGTCTGTTACGACCAAGGCCAGCAGACGTGGCGGCTGTTGCTCGTCTCCGAGCTAACCGCGACGACCAGCTAGCTGCCGTTCAGTTTCCTGCGTCGAACCCGTCACACCCCGCCGGTCAAACGAACCGGTAGCCACGCCGCTGCTTCGCGCGCGATTCCCACGAAAAGAAAGCGGGTCGTTCTGCCATGTCGAACGTGCGAATCGCCCGTCAACATGTCGTCGCTGACGAGGGCACGAGATTCGCACACCCCATGCGCCAACGGCGCTTCGAGGCTCGACATCGCGACGGCGCCAGCTCTGGCATAACGCAGCCGATCGCGGTGGCGGCGCTTGCCACCATGTGCTTTCTCGCCTATTCGATCGTGTCGGTCTCGAACTACGAACGCTTCGCCACGCGCTCGTACGATCTCGGGATCTTCGAGCAGACAGTGCGGCGGTATGCGCACCTGCAAGCCCCGATCGTGCACATCAAGGGTGCTCACCTAAATGTCTTGGGCGACCATTTCAGCCCGCTGCTCGCGGTGTTGGCGCCCTTGTATCGACTCTTTCCAACGGCGTTGACCCTCGAGATCGCGCAAGCGGCGCTCTTCGCTCTTTCAGTCATCCCCGTCACTCGCCTGGCCGTGCGGCACACGAGCGCCGCGCGCGGCCTCGCGATCGGCGCGGCTTACGGTCTCGCATGGGGCCTGCAACAAGCTGTCGACGTCGACTTCCACGAGATCTGCCTCGCCGTGCCGCTCCTCGCGTTCTCTCT
>Ga0164242_10007511_pt1 | contig 11925 bp, 9 predicted proteins | sample OricomgcompostMG_FD_108783 | JGI IMG/M metagenome (GOLD analysis project Ga0164242, IMG submission 108783) | Miracle-Growth compost microbial communities from Emeryville, California, USA - Original compost - Miracle growth compost (MG) ... | reverse complement strand
GTTCGGAAAGGAGATCATAAGTTGCGGCCAGAAGGTAATCAATATGGTTATGATCCCTTCTCTTTCCATCGCTTAACAATCTTTTGCCAAAAAATGATATGAATTTATTGTTTAAGCACTAATCATCATAAAGAATATGATTTTGGGCGGTCAGAGTATCATGAACCAAATGAAGATTCTGTTAGATTTAGTATAGGAGACCAACGATACATCATGTGCTTTGAGACTCACCAAAACGAAACGTGTCGAGTAGAATGTGATAATCAGTAACAAGCACTTCACACCCCGTACCCTCACCAAATCCCGTTTCTAACTTGCCCTCGAGTGCCCGGCAAAATTATACTATACCGGCAAACGAAAGGAATATGCGGATAACAAGCTCGAAAACGAGTTCCTGCTGTCGCTGGCGGAAGGCGGTTTCCAGGTGGGCGAGCTGGCCAAATGTTATTATCCCGCGCCGGAGGAAAACAACATAGACACGCTGGATGATGATGAGGCGCTGCGCCGCACGCGCGCGTTGCTGGAGCAGGAAAACGCGACCATTTATGAAGCGGCCTTCGCCTATAAAAATCCCTTTATCCGGGCCGACATCCTCGTTAAGACCGGCAATCATTTTAAGCTCATCGAAGTCAAATCCAAATCATACCACGAGGAAAAAGTACAGTATGGTTTCTATAACAGGACCGGTACCGCCCTTTCTTCCGGGGAGTTTGTCGGCGTGGTAGCCTACAATCCCGACCAGCGCATTCCGCAAAAAATGTTTCATGCGGAGGTCCCGATGGACTTTAAAAAAAAGGCGCAGCAACAGGTGGCCAGTTCCGATTTGCCACAGCAAACGCAGAGCAGCCAGGTAATACAGGAAAATTACCTGCGGATTAAACAGGAAGCCGGGAAAATCGTACAGGATGAGCTGGAACGAATCATGAACACACCGGGGCTGGAAGGGGTAATTGTAAGGAAGGAGGAACGGAGTAGAAAGGAATAGGAGCAGTCCAAATGCATAATATTTTTAATATATAAACAATGATTTTGTGGAATTATTAGAAAGAATTAAGTTTGTGGACAAGTATTTGGTTGAAATTAAGCCTTTTTATTGTCTTAAAACTATGACAGAACATAGCAAATACAATTACGTAAGTGATTTTACCGACGAGCTTCGCGCTAAAGGAAGATACGCTTTCACATTGCCCGAATTGCAAAACCGGTTCAATGTATCAGATAACGCACTAAGTAAAGCATTGCAACGGGCGAAGCAAAAAAAAGAAATTGCCATCGTAAGAAAAGAGTTTTACATCGTCGTAACGCCGGAATATCGAAGCCGGGGCATACTACCACCTGTTTTGTTTATTGCTGATTTAATGAGCTTTCTAAACCGGAACTATTATACAGGCTTGTTAAACGCCGCCGTTTTCTATGGTGCAGCTCATCAGCAACCCCAGGAGTTTTTTGTCATTACCACAAAACCCGTCCTGCTTCCGATTAAAAACAATAAGCTAAAGATCAATTTCTGCTATAAGAGAAGTTGGGAGAAAGAAGATGTCATAGAAAGAAAGACAGATACCGGGTATCTGAAAGTATCTTCCGCAGAATTAACCGCACTTGACCTGGTGTATTACTATGACAGAATTGGAGGGATGAATAGGGTTGCAACGGTATTGGAAGAACTGGCTGAAAATATGAAGCCTGAAAAGTTAGCGGCAACTGCAAAACGATATGGACAGATTGCTACCGTACAGCGCTTAGGTTTTTTATTGGATGAAATAATAAATAAGAAGGCGCTTGCATCTCCTTTGTTGGAGTACCTGAAAACGGTAAAACATTACCCGGTTTTGTTACGACCGCAAAAAGAAAAGCCGCAAACGATGGTAACCGGAAATAATTGGAAAGTTGTCCCTAACATTGAAATAGAAACAGACTTATGATCCCGCAAGCGTACATAACTGAATGGAGAAGTAAGGCCCCCTGGCAGGATGATTTTCAGGTGGAACAGGACTTAATAATAGAAAGAGCCTTAGTGGAGATTTTTTCCGACTCTTTCCTGAAAGAACGCATGGCTTTCCGCGGTGGAACAGCTTTGCACAAGCTCCATTTAAACCCGGCAGCAAGGTACTCTGAGGATATTGATTTAGTACAGATCAAAGCAGAGCCAATAAAAGATACCATAAAAGCATTCCAGGAACGTCTAAAATTTTTAGGCAGGCCGGTTATAAAGCAAAAAGCGCATAACAATACCCTCTTATTCAGGTTTGAAGCAGAAGGAAATATACCAATGCGTTTGAAAGTAGAAATAAACTGCCGGGAACATTTTTCTGTATATGGTTTAAAGGAAATGCCTTTGCGAGTGGAATCCCGTTGGTTTACAGGCACAGCGGGCATCACAACTTTTAGCTTGGAGGAATTATTAGGCACGAAGCTCCGGGCCTTATACCAGCGCAAAAAGGGGCGTGATTTATTTGATATGTGGCACGCCATATCACAAATGAATGTACAATGTGATAGGATTATTGAAGCGTGGAGAACTTACCTTGAAAGAGAGGGTAATAAGATCTCAAGAAAAGAGTTCATGAATAACATGGATCGTAAAATCATTGACCCGGAATTTTTAGGGGACATTGAAGGCATATTACATCCTGAGATTTCTTACGATATTGAAAAATCTTACGAAATTGTAAGAAAGGAATTGCTTGACCAAATATGAAGTATTCTATAAGCAGGAATAAAAACTAACAAATTTTAATAATGTATTTATCAAAGATTTCAATTACGAATTATAAAGGAATAGAAAAACTCGAAGTTTGTTTTTCTTCTCAAATAAATATAATTATCGGTGAGAACGGCAGCCGGAAGTCTGCCCTTATTGACGCTATTCGCCTGTTATATAATCTCGGCGAACCAATCGGGGAAATAACTGTAAACAAAGAGGATTTCTTTGAACAAATATCTTTAAGTACCGGCGCATTGAATATTACACGAAGTGAGTTGATTAAGATTGGTTACGAGTTTAGAGGATTAAGTCCCGAACAAAAGGGGGCTTTTTACGAGTATATGGTTGTAAATCCTGACAACCCTGACGAGGACTATGCCAAAATAGAATTGCAGTACAAGCAGGATAAACGTTACCCTATTCGCTCTTACAGTACGGGTAATATTGAAGGACAGAAAGCGGATACAAATACATTCCGGCTTTTTCAGCACTACTATCTAAGTGCAATAAGGGATAGCACAAAAGATTTATTAAATACAAGAAACAATATACTTGGCAAGGTGATTAAACGGCTTGTGGACAGGAAAGATTCGGAAGAAGAAATTAAAAACATTATAAAGAAAGCCAACAAAGAATTGCTTGAAAGGGATGAAGTAACCTCAACCAGAGATAACATAAACAGCAACCTGAATACCATTTACAAAAATATTAATCAAAGCCAAATTGGATTACAGATAGAACAGTCCCGGATAGAATATATTGTCAATGTGATTAAGCCATTCCTGCCACATGATTGGCAAAAGCAATCTGATGAAGGGTTTCATCTTTGGCAAAATAGTCTTGGGTTTAATAACCTGATTTATATTGCTACCGTTCTTGGCGATATAAAAGAACGAGTTAAAGACGATGCGATTCCCCATTTCGCTTTGCTAATTGAAGAACCGGAAGCACATATTCACCCGCAATTGCAATTAAGCCTTTATAATTTTTTAAAGGAAGCCAACAGCAACGCCAATAGCCAATTATTCATTACTACTCATTCCCCTACACTTACGTCAAGAGTTCCTTTGGATAATTTGATTCTATTAGATTCGGACGCATACATAATCGGAAATTCTTTTATCGAACGTGCAGCAGAAAAAATAGTTCAGGACACAACGAAAAAGAATTGCTTAACACAAAAACAGATAGACGAAAAGAAAAACCAATTGCAGCGGTACATCGATGTTACAAAGTCCCAGTTATTCTTTGCAAGAGGTTGTTTGTTTGTAGAAGGTATTTCGGAAGAACTACTCATTGCTGCATTTTCGCAAGTTGAGGGATTTGCTTTAGAAGATTATCGTATTGAACTTGTAAATGTTGATGGCGTATCATTTTATCCGTTCATGTTTTTATTCAATAGTGTAACAGATAAAAAGAGATTATCTAAAAGAGTGGCAATACTTACTGATGATGATAGGCTTCCGAAATCAAAAGAAAAAGAGTATACTTTGGATAAGTTGATTGAAAACAATTATCAGCAATTGAATGCCTTGCATGATGAATTAAAAAAAGCAGCAACAAGAAACAGGTTGAACAACCTGAACTCTGTTAAAAATGGGCAGGCGATAATTGATATTCAATTTTCGTATCAAACTATGGAGTACGATTTATGTAAAAACAATGTCAAAGCAACCAAAGCTGAATGTCTAAACAATTTCCTGTACAAATACATTGAAAATATTTGCCCCGATGAAATCAAAAAAGTAAAAGATTATATAGACACGCTAAACGATAGCTGGGATGATGTTCAACAGGACAAAGTAGCGATATTGTTATGGAAAGCTTTGCCACCGAAAGCTGAATTTGCACAAAGGTTGGCATTGCATATAATTGATAATCTTCACGAGGCTAAAAAATCATTTTCCGTTCCCGAATATATAAAAGCCGCATTCAAGCATTTAAAACAGTAAGATGGATATTCAGATAACAACCCAACGACAGGCTTACTTTGATGCAAGAGGGAAAGTTATCCTTAATGCATGTCCGGGAAGTGGAAAGACTACTTGCATAGTGTACAAACTTTCCCTACTTGAACCTGAATGCATTAAACAATTTGGTTCACATGCTGGTATTGCGTGCCTTTCATTCACAAACGTTGCGAAAAATGAAATCCTTGATAAATACAAAAAAAGTCATGGGTGCGATTTACATTATCCTCATTTAGCGGCAACCATAGACAGTTTTATCAATCAGTTCATTACCCTGCCATTCTTTAATTTATTAAATAAAGATTTTAAAAGACCTAAAATTGTTGATGAGGATTCATTAATTGACAATGCTTTTAAAACAAGGTATCAGAAAAATGGAAAATGGCAAGAGGGCATTATTTACCCGCTAAATACATATAAAAACAAGCAAGGTTTAGCAATATATCGTTTTTACCCACCAAGTTCTATTTGGATAGATGTCAACGGAAATTTTAGTTATAAAGGGAAAAAACCTGCTACAACTAAGGTTGATGCGGCTGTTTTTCAAGAATATGGAAAAGCTGTTTTTACAGCTAAGTTAAAAAAAGGATTAATCACAAGTCTTGATTCAGCTTACCTTGCTTTGGGTATCATAAATAAGTATGGTCGGGTTGGTGAATGGTTGGCAAGGCGCTTTCCTTCTATCATTATTGATGAAGCACAGGATAATTCTGAAGTTCAACATGCGATTTTTGAAAAGCTGATAGCATTAGGGCTTACGAATATTGAGATGATAGGTGACCCATACCAAAGCCTTTATGAGTGGCGTGATGCCAAGCCTCAATTGTTTTTACAAAAGTTTACCGATGCAAGTTGGACAGGCTTACCATTAAGTCAAAATAGAAGGTCTGTACAGCGTATTATCAACTGCTTTAGCATAGTGAGAACTCCAACCGATGATGCAATTACTTCAGTTGAAGTGGAAGATTTGGCAATAAAAGTGCGAGTGTATAAATACACAGCTACAAATCCATCGCAAATTGTTCAACACTTTGAAGAAACGTGCAAGACTAATGATTTTAAAAGTACCCATATAGTAGTTCGGGGCAATTCCTTAAAAGACCAAATGTTAGGCAATACTGCCGATGTTGACTTATGGAAAAAGTCTTATCCATCAAGATTGCTAAAAATACGCCATCATTTTGAATGCAATAAAATTAAAGATGCAGTGAATGAACTGCGTAGATTTATCTTGGAATTACTCAATCCTGATGCAGATTACAACATAATAAAAGACCAGCTTCGGGAAATAGAAAACGACCATGCTTTTAATGGGAAATTATTTGCTTTTTTATATGTAATTCCTGCTACTTCTCTTTCATTTCAGGATTGGACTACATTGGCAATAACCAAATTAAAACAAGTGTTCGGCATAGATGCCGCAGATTTTTTTGAGTTTAAGCAAAAAATAAACGGACATAAAATGGCTTACCTAAAAACGCAGAATGTTAATTTGTATTTTAATAAATCAGCAAGTGCTAAATACAATATTCCGATTACTACTATTCATCAGGTAAAAGGAGCAACGCTCGATGCAATTTTATATTTTTTCAATGAAAACAGTAACGGTCAAAGTGTATCATTCAAAGATTTTAAACGATCCACTGCTTTTCCCGGTGAAAAGCAAAGAATGATTTATGTGGCCTGTTCGCGCCCAAAACAACTGTTAGCATTGGCTTTCCCGGATAGAGTTACAGATGCCGAGTTAAAAGGAAAGTTTGGAAATGAAATCGAAATAATAAAGCTATAATACGTATAGATATAACCAAACTAAATATTTTGAAATGATCAAAATTGACAATAAGACAAATATTCAATTACTTGAGCTGGCATACAATGAATTATCGAAGCATGATTCAATTGATATAAATGTTTCAAAGGGTTTGTCTTCAACCGACTTCGGCCTCATTCCAGCACTCATTCAATTCTTCGCCTCTTGGTACAATAAAACCAAACTGGGAAAGATAATCTTTAATCTCAAATCCGAAAAGGAGCTTACAGAATTTTATGAACTTGATTATATTTTCCCCTCTATTGTATATTGTTGGAGTAGGGAAATAGTTGATGCCAACGGCAATGATTTGAAGCCACAATTGAAGTTGCACAACCAGATTAGACATGACAAAATGAGACGGCAAATTGAGGGAGGAGGACCTAAAGTTATGCTTTCATGCTTCGATCACCTTTCTATAAAAAACGGTTTATTGAGTGCCTTTTATACCGATGGCATTTTTATTTCTAATGAAATGCTTTTTGACTATGCTATTGGGAAATCAATAAGGCAAGCGACTTCATTAAATTTTAATCTTCGTAATTCTAACCTTGCTCCGATATACGATGGTATTATCGCTGTAATTTATGAATTGATGAAGAATACAGACGATTGGGGCCGTACAGATGAATTCAACAAGCCCTTAAACCCTAACGCCAGAGGTCTTTTTTTAAAACTGCATAGAAGGAAAAGAGAAAGCTTTTCGCTTAGTGTTGAGGGAAATGAAGGCTTAAAGAACTATTTTTCTATTGAAAATTTTGAAGCAAATACGCAAGATGAACTATACTTCCTTGAACTATCTGTTTATGATACTGGAATTGGCTTTGTAAGAAGAAATGTCAGTGAGAATTTTAAAAGTCTTACTTCTTCAAATCAGGTCGATATTGTAAGAGAGTGTATGGTAAAAAATATTACGACCGCTAAGGGAATTGAAAAAGAAATTAAAGGACAGGGATTAGATAGAATCATGCGTATTTTAGACAATAAAGGGCTATTCTGGTTAAGAACACAAAATGTTTCTGTATTTAGAAACTTGCGAGAGAACAGGTACAAAGAAGATACTACAAGTAATGATATTGAATTATTCGATTGGTTCAATAACTCTTCTTCATCATTTTCAAGCCTTGAATCTGCACTCGGTAGTGTCATTACATTAGTTTACCCAATTTCAAATACCACTCATGCCTAATTTTTATATTTATACCTCCAGCTATATTAAAGAAAATGGACATGGTGAGAAAGCACATTGTACTGTTACCACAATTTTTTGCGAAAGAGACAAAATTGAAAGAGCCAATCTTCAAGGTGAAATAAAAAAATTCTACGAAAACAACTATCAAACGGATGAAATATTCATTATTGGTGGTGAATATAGCCAAACAGCTTTGAAAAAAGTATTTATTGAGGAACAGTTAACCACATTCAAAGAGATTCCTAAACTTCAACGAGACCATTTATCAGAAAGTCTATACCTGTTTACTTTCAACAAAGATGGTGAATTAAGTTGCATCAACAAAGACATACTTGTTAAAAAGGAAATAACAGATAGGGTAATTCAAGACGGTCTCATACAAATTTTTAAGGAGAGAGGAGGTTTGATTGAGGCTAAAGGCAATGCGCATCATTTTGTATTTCCTTCGGGTAAACACTGTAATAAGTTTCTTAGAACTGGTAATATATTATTGCATAGTTGTGAGATTTATTTTATTTCTTTCAATTTGTTATCAAAATATAAAGAATACTATCATCGCCAGATTTATTGCGACACCTCATCAATAAACACATTGGCATTTGCTTTATTGGAATTAAAAAGGAAACTTATTGGGGAGGAATTTAAGATGATACCGATAGAAAGTTTTTCTTCTTACAAAGGGATTTTTTCCAAGACGACACGTTTTTTTGAAAACTCATTAATACTTGTTTCATCGTCAACGTCTGGAAATATCATTGAGAAGATAACACAACATCATCCCAATGTTGATACCGAAAATATTGTGATTTTGTATTTCTTGGGAAGCAATCCTGACTTTATAAAAAATAAATCGGCTATCATTTGCAATCTGACAAACACACCTTCCAATCCAAACGGGCTGGAATATTATGATACATATACAAACAAAGATTGTATTTATTGTAAAAAAGGTTCTTATGCAGTAGAGGTAAAAGGAGATGTATTTCTATTGGAAAAACCAAAGATTAATCCCATCACATTAAAGATAACAGATGCCCCAAAAAAGTTGTCTTCTTTTGTGAAACAGTTTAAGTCAACAGAAGTAAATGGCAACACTGTTTTGAAAGTGAATTTCAAAGAAACCCCAATACCTACCAATAAATATGAGGTTTACTTTGATATGTACCACGTGTTATGCAAAATTGAAGACCCGGAAAATCGTCTTTACAAAGATTATAAGGAGAGGCTTTTTAGTTTCATTAATCAGTATATACCAAGCAACACAAGATATTTTGTCACGTTGCCTGATGAAGGATCTTTAAAACTTGCTGAAATAGTTATATCTCATATTAAACCTAATTATGCAGAAGGGAAATTGCCGGAGGTTGTAAGTTTCGAGGATGTTGCAGAAAAAATAAATAATGTTACAGAAGAAGGTGCCGTTGTAATACTTGGTTCATGTATCGCCAACGGTAAAAATCTTCTTTATCTAAGTAGGACATTAAGACCCTTTGATAAGTTAAGACTTATATATTTTATTGGTCTAACAAGAGCAAGTAACGAAGAATATTTGGATGCTTTAAAAAAGAACTTAAAACAAGGAACATACGGAAAAGATAGTAATTCATTTGTGGAAGTAGAAACCTTTTGTTGTAATAAAGAATCTAAAGAAACATCGTGGTTACGAGAAAAAGATTTTCTTCTTGAATTAAACGATCTAATTGATAGTGAAAATTTGAGTACTGCTGTTGAGTATTTTAAGAACCGAATTGCCTTCATTGACGAGAGCATTAGTACGCGCAAAAGAGGATTAGCCAATTCATTGTTTTACCCAAGTACGACTAGTGAAGAACTCAAGCTCCGAAAAAATTTCGCATTTTTCAATTTCACAAATTATGAAACAGATGTTAGCCAAGCAGATGTTTATTTCACTATAAATACAGTATTTAATAGTCTCAGGAATAGCTACGACTATGATCACTGTTTACGACAAACAGAATTTGTAAGAAATGTTGTTGACCCTCATAATTTCAATCGATTTAATGATGGTATAATACAGGCTTGCATTTTACGAAGTTCGTCACCTGCTGAATTATCTTATCACATAGATGATGAACTGAGCGGTGAAATGAAAAATATCTTAGAAAAAATAATTGATCAGCATAAAACACCGCAAGGAGAAGGATTAATTGAATTCCTATATGCTATTTCCATCGAAAAATTAATATTGAAAAAAGATCATTTACAGGAATTGTCTAAAAAATTGGATTCGATTAGTGATAATGATTTAGTAAAAGCCTTCAACTATCATATTAAAAATCGCATTCTTGCTGAAAAGCCAACCTTGCATGAGCAAATTGAAAAACTAAAGAAAGAAATCGAGGAATTAAAGGCGACAAATCTGTCGTAGTTAGAGCAAGAAAAATAAGCACAAATAGCTAATGACCACATGGGTCTTTCAAAATTACGTTTTCTAAAATCTCAAATTTTTGTTGCACAATTGCAGCGTAGTTATTAATAATCGATTTGGTACAAGACTGTAGTTCTTTTCAATACTACACTTTTCGTAAATTAGAGTATTGTTTCACTCTTTAAAAGAGAAGGCATGAAAGTAGCAGATTTATACATCCTGGTAAATACAGACGAGCAGGCGGATAAAGGCTATTCACAACGCAGCCAGGAAGAGTTGCTTCGCAAGTATTGTGAGATCAATAAAATCACGATTCGCAAAGTTATTTTTGAAGATCATTCTGCCAAAACATTCAACGGCCCTGAATGGAAAAAATACTTGCTCGAATTAAAGACACATAAAGGGCAGGCGGATTTGGAGTTGTTCCTGAAATGGAATCGTTTTAGCCATAATGCAGGGGATGCTTACCAAATGATTAACGTGCTGCGCAAATTAGGTGTAGAGCCGCATGCCATCGAACAACCATTGGATTTATCCATACCGGAAAACAAAATGATGCTGGCCTTTTACCTGGCTGCCCCCGAAGTGGAGAACGATCGGAGGCCTTTAAATGTGATTCACGGAATGCGCAGGGCAAGAAAAGAAGGTCGTTATATGGAACTGGCACCAATAGGTTATGTAAACAAAACCGATGAAGCCGGAAAGAAATATATCGAGCCGGTAGAACCACAGGCAGGTATTTTGCGCTGGGCATTTGAAACACTGGCAGAAGGTCAGTTAAATACAGAACAGGTATTTAACATGGCAAAAATAAAAGGCTTTACCGCAACGAAAAGCCTGTTTTGGCTTGCTATTCGCAACCCGGTCTATTGCGGAAAAATTTTTATTCCCAAATACAAAGATGAAGAAAGCAGGTTTGTTTGTAAAGGGGCTGCATGAACCGATTATTTCCGAAGCCTTATTTTATGAAGTGCAGGATGTGCTGGATGGTCGAAAAAGGCATTACCGGCTTAAAGCTGTTTCCAACGTATCACTACCATTACGGGGCTTTAACCTGCACTGAAAATGGCTGCGGTAAAGTCCTGACCGGAAGCGCATCAAAGGGGCATACCAAACATTATGCGTATTATCATTGCTCCAGGGCATGTACCAACTCCAATAAACCCTGCCGGTTAAGAGCAGACAGCATCAACGACCGGTTTTTATACGAGATAAAAAAATACATTCCCCGCCCTGAAATGGTGGACTTATACAAAGTCAGTCTTACAGAAGCCTGGTATGACCCAACTGCCCGCCAACCGGATGAGTGAAAAAAGATACAGTTGCAAATAAAAGAACTGCAAGAAAAGTTAGCTTACGTGATGGAACTGGTTGCCTCTCGTCAAATTCCACCAGACGATTTTCGCCAAACGAGCGCAGGCTATAAAAACACGATAGGAAAACTGGAAGCAAAGCTGACAACATTTAACCATGACAATGTAGATATAGCGTGCCTGTTGGATCAGGGGATTGGCAACCTGCTAAAAATGGATTATATATATGAAACCGGGGATATTGTGTATTGAAAAGAAGCGAGAAGTTATTAGTTCGATCTATCCCGAAAAACTGAGTTTTTCAGAAACGGGCGCTCGAACTCCCAGGATTAATGAAGCCGTTCGTGTAATATACATGCTGGACAAGGCTTTCAGCGAAAATAAAACAGGACAAAACGGAAATATTTCCACTTTGTCCTGTCAAGTCGGGATGACTGGATTCGAACCAGCGGCCCCTTGCACCCCATGCAAGTGCGCTACCGGGCTGCGCCACATCCCGAAAATTTTCGCGTGGTGGTAAAGTCAGTATTCTACCAGCCTGCGATAG
>Ga0164242_10007510_pt1 | contig 11926 bp, 8 predicted proteins | sample OricomgcompostMG_FD_108783 | JGI IMG/M metagenome (GOLD analysis project Ga0164242, IMG submission 108783) | Miracle-Growth compost microbial communities from Emeryville, California, USA - Original compost - Miracle growth compost (MG) ... | reverse complement strand
CAAAGAAGCCAATCGGCGAAGTCACCGACGAAGAAAGACGTAAAGCAAAGGCAGTAAACTTCGGTTATCCCGGAGGCCTGGGAGCAAGATCATTCGTTCAATACGCCAAGGCCACTTACAACGTGATCTTCACTGTCGAGGAGGCTGAAGCCGTCCGTAAACAATGGCTTACGACTTTCCCCGAAGTGCTGCGATATCTTGAGCACGATGATAAACAGGTGATTTTGGATTCTGGTGTTCTGGCGAGTCACCCACATGGTGCGAGTGAAGATGTGGCCTATTGGGTGGTTCGAGGAATCCTTCTCGGACAGACTCAAACTAAGTCTTCCGGTCGAAGATACACCGAGGATGAAATCGCTTGGGCGTTTGATCTAGCTGAGTCCCGATGCTTCCCGCACCAGAAGAAGACTCTTGCCGCTATCCAACAACGAAAAGGATCGTGGTTCCTTTGGCAGTCATTCTCCCAAAGCTTTAATGCCATCAAGTTTGACTCTGGTCGAATCAGGTCCAATGTTGGCTTCTGCCAGATGAAGAATAATCCGTTCCAGGGCCTTGCTGCCGATGGCGCCAAGGAAGCTCTCTACGAATTGATCCGATCTGGCTATCGTGTTGTGAATTTCATCCACGATGAATTCATGGTGGAGCTGCCGTTAGAGTCCGATCTTCGCCGACATGAGCAAGAAATACGTCGCATTTTGATCGAGTCGATGCAGAAGCATATTCCCGATGTACCTATCGAACTCGAATCTGGGTGGATGTTTAACTGGAACAAGAAAGGGACTCACAAGCTGCATCCAGAGAAAGGAGTCTTGTGCGAAATGAATCCATGAACGATGAAGCTCTCTTCTTCGTCACGAGTCTTTCACCGTCGGCAACAGGGCTCTCGGTGACTGTCTGGGCTTTGATGAAGGGATTTCATAAAGGCAGATGTGCGATAGCGGTATCCAAGGGACGGAACAAGAGGATCGAGGATGCGATTCTATTTTCGGTCGGTCTGAAGCCTAAGATTCTTGGAGAGAGATCGTTCCCCACTAAGCATCTTCCATCGGTGATCTCGTTCATTCGTCGGAATCACAAGGCACTACGCCAGCACTGGAAATATGAAATCACGTCCGACCAACTCCACAAGAAAATCAAGAGCAGCGTCTAACACGTCTGGCAGCCCTGTGGCAGAGCGTTTGGTTCTGGCGGGGGCAACCCCCGCCGCCGCGTTGGTGCAAGAGCGGCAAGCTCCCTTGGCAGACGTCTGGTGCTGTGTGGGAGTGCGGGCCGCCGCCCGTGTTTTTGTCTTTTCCGTTGTTCGCCCCTCTCGCCCCTGTAGCCCTCGCATTTAGCGGGGTGCCGTGGGCTGCGGGGTCGTTTTACTGGTCAGATGTTTTTAGCGACATTGAGAAGAATGGGGATTTTATCTTCTGATAGGCGAGAGACAATTTCTTGTAGTTCATCTCTGGGAGTGACCTTGTGTTGAATGTTTCTTGCCCTCTCGTAAAAACTCTTTGGCTTAATCCCACCATACACCGCTAGGATGCGTTCTAATTTTTCTCCCTTGGGAACATCCATGCGGCCTGTTTCCAAATGGGCGATGTACGAGTCCGACAATCCCATTAGCTCGCCAGCTTTTTTCATCGAGTACCCATAGGACAGGCGAAGCTCTTTTAGAGCACGGGCCTCATTTGTCATGATGCTTCTTGCACTGCGTTTTTTAGTCATTTCCCAGCCCTCCGATCTACGCACTTAGTAAGTATGTAGTCCGTTGTTCTTCACTGAATTCTGCCGCTGGGTTTTGTTCTTCAATTATAGCCACTGTATTCGTTCAATGAATCGTGGTATCTTGTTATTAGGAGGCGGCAGCAACCGTTCCTAAGCCACCAGAATGACAGGGAAACTGCTCCTGACTTCTGGAGAGAATTGAAGAACAATTCCGGGGCTTATGGACCGCAGTCTCCACCAAATTTGAAGGGACGAAGACCAAAATCTTCGTCCTTTTCTTTTTCTAACAATACTAGGCTCTTTCCCATCTTGTGGGGCATGACGATTTTGCGTCGAATTAATTTCGTAGTTTAAATACTCCATCCCACCCACAAAGCGCAATCACTCTCATTCGGTAATTCTGGAAATTCTTAAATCCAAACGCTCGTCTCGAGATCATTTCCATCTTGGTATGTAATCCTTCTGTGATTCCGTTGTTCTTCGTAAACCTCCACATCCTTGCAATAGGTTCAAGCCAGCGCTTAAACGTTCGGGCAAGCTCCTGGAAGCGAGGAAGAGGACTTTTTTTGCACTCCTCGATGTACCAAAGAAACTGCGGAATCAGTCGCTTGGCCTGCCATTTGTTTTTTCCTTTTTCGATCAACAATTCATTAAGGCCTGATTTAAACTCATAGATCGCTTTCATCGCTGGATTCTCTTTAAAATACTCTTGCAGTCTTTGTTTTTTATCCTCCTTCAAATTCCACTCGTGATACCGCATCACTCCCGACAAACTTCGATTAAATCTCTTCTCGGGATCAACCTCGCCCCAAGTTTTTAAAAACTGATGATTGATCCATCTGATCACATGAAACCGATCAGCCACGATCATCGCATTGGGAAAGTATTTTTTTACTATCCTTCGATACGTTTCAGATAAATCCATCACGACCACCATGACCTTTTCTTTACCCGGTATTTTAGCCAAATAAGGCCCTAATTCAGCATCTGACCTGCCTAGCACCACATCAAACACTTTGTGGTTTCTCAAATCAACAAGCGTTGTGGCATAGATGTAGCCAGGGGTCTCAATCAGCCCCTTGATGTCCTTTAAAACTTCATTTGTGCTTCTGGGTTTATCGCTCACTTCAAACCTTCATTTTTTTGCAGTAATTTAATAACGACTCTTGACAAGAGTGCTGCAATTATCAGATTATCGCAATAAGGATTTTAATAAGTTTTTAGGTTATGAGGGAGCTGTGAATATAAAATTATCTGAAGTTACAGATATTTATCTGGGACAACCAATCCGTGATCGGATCGTGAATGAGCCGGATGGCGATCACTGGATCGTCCAGATCAAGGATGTAGATAAAGACTCTGGCATAATCCGAGAGACTCTTTATCGCACCCATTTGAAGGGCCGCACGGGGCCTCGGCTGATCAAAAAAGGTGATCTGTTATTCGTATCACGGGTCTTCCGGGGGTCGCTTCCCTACAGTGTGCTGGTTGATGCCGACCTACCCAATCTTGTGGCTGCACCGACTTTTTATATTTTATCGGTGAACAAGGACCAAGTGCGGGCGGAGTATCTTCATTGGTTTATCAACTCAGAAGTTCATGGTGGGCGGTTTTTCAAACAAAATGCGATGGGCAGTTCCGTTCTCAACATCCCCAAGGGGGTCTTGAGCGAGATGGAAGTGATGCTGCCTCCACTTCAAGAACAAGATCGTTTTATCAAACTACTTCAGGCCGCAAATCGGGAAAAAGAAATCATGGAGATCCTTGTGGAAAAACGGCGGGCCTTCATCGATGCGGTTCTAACTAAATTTAGCGAATAAAAGGAAAAATATGAGCAACAAACAAAGCCAAATCAATCAAGACGAAATCAACCAGATCCTCTGGCAAGCCTGCGACACCTTCCGAGGGATTTTAAACTCGGCCACCTACATGAATTATCTTCTGCCGATGTTGTTCCTCAAATACATCTCGGACACATGGGAAGAAAAATACGAAGAGTTCGACAAGCAATACAAAGGTGACAAAGAACGAATCCAAAGCCGACTTAAAAAAGAGCGATTCATTCTACCGAACAAATGCCACTTCAAAGATTTGTACGAGCAACGAAATGCGGCCAACATCGGCGAAATCATCAATGTGGCCCTTGAGAAAATTGAAGACACCAATAAAGAAAAACTAAGCGGTGTGTTCCGCAATATTGACTTCAACAGTGAAGCGATGCTCGGACAAACGAAAGATCGCAATACAAGACTCAAGTCACTGCTTGAGGACTTCAATAATCCCAAATTAAATCTCCGCCCAAGCCGCATCGGGAACCTTGATGTGATCGGGAATGCCTATGAATATCTCATCGGTAAATTCGCCGCAGGTGGTGGCCAAAAGGCTGGAGAGTTCTATACCCCTGCTGAAGTTTCTGAGCTGATTGCAGAACTGATTGAACCCAAAAAAGGGGATCGCATTTGTGACCCTGCCTGTGGATCAGGCTCACTTCTTATTAAGTGTGCCAACCAGCTTCTTAAAAAAGACATCAACGACTTTTATCTCTACGGCCAAGAAGTCAACGGCCAGACCTATGCCCTTGCTAAGATGAATATGTTTTTACATGGGATAGACAATGCCCGCATTGAGTGGGGAGATACCATCCGTAACCCAAAACTCATTGAAAAAAACACGACTATGAAGTTTGAGGTTGTGGTGGCCAATCCTCCGTTCTCTCTGGATAAGTGGGGTTATGATGAGGCCTCAGCGGATGCTTATAACCGCTTCCATCGTGGGCTGCCGCCAAAAACCAAGGGCGATTTTGCATTTATCTCGCACATGGTAGAAACCATCACCGAAGACTCTGGTAGAGTTGGAGTGGTGGTTCCCCACGGAGTTTTATTTCGTGGATCAAGTGAAGGAAAAATCCGTAAGTCTTTGATCGATGACAACCTTTTGGATGCCGTGATCGGTCTGCCATCAAATCTTTTCTTTGGAACAGGTATCCCTGCTGCGATCTTAATTTTTAAGAAGAAGAAAAAAGACGACTCGGTTCTGTTCATTGATGCCAGTCGTGAATTCCAAGACGGAAAAAATCAAAACACCCTGCGACCGCAAGATATCGAAAAGATTGTTAAGACTTACAAGGCCCGTGAGAGTGTTGATAAATATGCTTACAAGGCCAAGAAAAAAGAGATCGTCGAGAACGACTACAACCTCAATATCCCTCGCTATGTGGATACCTTTGAGGAAGAGGCCGAGATCGACATCAATGCCGTTCAAAAAGAAATCAACCAGCTAGAAAAGGAGCTGGCCACTGTTCAAGCTCAGATGAAGGGTTATTTGAAGGAGCTTGGGTATGATGCCTAGTGGGTGGGAGCTTAAAAAGCTTGATGAGTTGGCGGACATCAAGGGCGGAAAGCGAGTTCCCAAGGGATATTCTCTTAGGAAGGAGCGAACAAATTATCCTTATATTCGTGTGACCGATTTTTCAAATGGGACAGTATCGCTTTCTGACATTCATTACATTGATGAGGCCATTCATCGAAAAATAGCCAATTATACGATTAGTGAAGAAGATCTTTATATATCGGTTGCTGGCACTCTCGGGTTGGTTGGGAAAATTCCAAAGGAACTTGATGGGGCAAGCCTAACAGAAAATGCAAACAAGATTACGAACATTAAAATTGATCGTGATTTTTTGCTCTATTACCTGCAGAGTCAAAAAATTCAAAATGAAATAGACTCGCTCAAAACAACTAATGCACAGCCCAAGCTGGCATTAACAAGAATTCGTGAGTTTAAGATTGCTGTCCCCCCAAAAAACGAGCAAGAAAAAATCGCCAAGATCCTTTCCACTTGGGGCCAAGCGACTGAGAAATATTCGGTCATTTTAAGAAAAAAAGAACAAAAGTATCAGATTTCGTTAAATGAGATATTTGGAAAATCAAAGGTTAATACATCTTGGTTGGAATCAAGTCTGGAAAGTGTGTCTTTAAAAATTACTGATGGGGCACACTCAAGCCCACCAAGTGTTGATGGCGGACGCCCGATGCTGTCAGTGAAAGATATGAGAGAGTTTGAATTTGACCTTTCTCAACCACGACTAATTGGTGAAAAACATTATCAGGAGTTAGTAAATTTAGGTTGTAAACCTGAAGTTGGGGATGTGCTCATTGCAAAAGATGGTTCGGTGCTAAAATACATCTTTGAGGTCAAACAACCTGTAGAAGCGGTCCTTCTTTCATCTATAGCCATAATTCGCCCTAATCCAAACCTGATCAACCCTTCGTTTTTAGCTCATTTCTTTAGGCGAGATAATTTCAAAGAATATGTACGAAGAGAGTTAACCTCTGGATCTGGAGTTCCTCGAATTGTATTGAGAGATTTTAGGAGGATAAAAATTCATGTACCTGATTTGCCGACACAAAGGAAAATGGTTGGGTTGCTTGATGCATTTATTTTGGAAATATCCTTAACAAGAAAAATAATCGACCTCCTAAAAAATCAAAAACGGGGGCTCATGCAGCACCTCCTCACTGGAAAGAAGAGGGTTAAAGCATGAGCAACAAGAGTCGCACCTTCTCCATTTATTTATTGAAGCAAGGATTTACTGCTGAGAACTCTTTAAAAGAAGATCATTCTTTGGAGGGGCCAATTTCAGCTAGTAATCTTCCTGATGGAGCGACTCTGTATGTAATGGATAAAAGCCCAAACCCGCCTTGGTGGAAATCGTTTTGGGGTGTTGATCAAGATTTATATCAAGTATTGAAAGGTGCCATCGCTTTTTTGCCAGTCGATGGTCGTTATTTTGCCTTAACTTTTGGTCATACCTATCACCAATTAAAAGATGAAAGCTATGAGTATGATTTTGGATTAAGAACGACTCTCAATGCCTTAGATCCCGACAAAATCAAATCAACAGACATTCTAAGGCCAGAAAAAGCCAAGAGAGAAAGGATACAAAGCCCGACGGCTGCCAACTTAACTTTTTTTGATATAAACAAAGATGAGTCGATCATCAAAAGACTTACTGGCTTAGTCAAAAGTGAATATGGGAGCTTGTTTTCTAATATAACAGGAGCAAGTAATTTAAGAATAAGTTCCAAGGTTTCTGCTAGCGCTATTTCGGGGTTATTTCAGCAGGTTTTTGAAATTTATAATAAAGAAGATTTTAAGCAGTCATTTCCTGATATACAAAATATCGTTCCGGTAAAAGATCCCACCACAATGCAACAATTGAATATCCAACTTGTGTCGTCATTTAATGAGACGTCTGTTGATCTTGTGTTCAGTATTCCTGAGATGGTTGATTATGATCAGCCATTCAAAGTGACCTATAGTGGTGCTGGTCACTCTAATCTCGAATTTGATGATGTTTACATAGATAATTATAGATCCTATCTCGCAGAAAAAGAAATTTCATCAATTGGCATTGAACAGCTTAAAAACCATAAAATGAATCTGAAAGATGAAAATGGAAATACAATAAATCACTTTCCCATTTTTAAATGTCTTCTTTTTGACTGCGAGATGGACTCCTCACACTATCATTTGTGCGAGGGTGAATGGTACAAAATTGAAAATGATTATATAGAAAAGATATCTGGATTTTTGGACCCATACTTCTTGGAATTCGAGCTGTTGGAGGATTGTAATCATAAAAAAGAAGCGGATTACAATCAGCACATTGGTAATAAAAACAGCTCAACTGTAATTTGTCTGGATAAAACAAATATCGCCACAAGCGGAAATATAGAGCCTTGCGACCTTTTTATATTGGAAGAGGAAAAGGCGATTCTTGCTCATATAAAGATCTCGACGAGGTCCTCTTCTTTAAGCCATTTATTTAATCAAGGCATCAATTCTATACAGCTTATAAGGATGGATAAAAGGGCTAGAGAGAAGCTTATTGGATTACTTCCGAGTGAGCAATTTAAGGAACCAATAGAAAACCAAGATCTAAAAGTGAAAATTCTTTTTGGAATTATCACCAAAAAGAACAAAGAGAACAAATCTAAAAACTTGCCCATCTTTTCCCGCATAAGCTTAGTGCGAACTTTGAAAGACCTACAGCTAATGGGCATACCGTTTCAGATAGTTTTTATTAAAGATCTAGTTGATCGAAAAAATACGAACAACGAGGATGAGGAGTAAATTATGTGGGGAACAGTACCTGATTGGCTTGGGGCTATTTCATCAATCGCCATATTTGTCGCCTCTCTGATTTTTTCTAAGAAGGCAAATGCCATCGCAAAAAACAGTAATGATACCCAAAGGGCTATGCTTGATCTTGAGGAACGGATCGAGAATGCCAAAAAGCCCCTCGTCCATATTTGGTATAACCGTCACAACATTGCCGACGGTAAAACCATTGGTGCATTCACTCTGGTTAATATCGGCGGATCGCCTTTAGCGATACGAACCCTGCGGATTCTGTTCGGACCTGAGAAGCAAAGCCAAGCGAGTGAAATCGCTGCTTACACCGTTGCCGAGGAAAAAAAGGTTCCCATCGGCATTCGCATTTGGAGTTCTCGACAAGAAATCACCGACCTCATTCTACCGCCTAATCAATTGAGTTTTGTCGAGGTTGTTCTTCAGGGCAATCAATGCCGATTTGAAGTCATGTACTACGACAACAGCTTTGAATTTATCGAGATCGACACATCTAACCTTGGGGGTAAGTACATCCTCACGGGCCAAGGAAGGAAATAGTTATGGCCATAGCAAAACACACCGAGGATTTAGCTTCTCACATCCCCGCTATTCATCTGCTCGTGAACCTTGGCTATAAATATCTGGCACCAAGCGAGACGATCAAGCTCCGTGACGGTAAACGAAGCAAGGTCGTGCTGGAATCCGTGCTTGAGGATTGGCTCGCAAAAAATAACTCCATCAAATCTAAAAACGGACTTGTGCCGTTTAGTCGTGAGAACATCAAAGAGGCTGTTGTTTCAATCTCAAATATCCCCTTTGACTCACTTCTTTCTAATAACGAGCGGATTTATGATCTGCTCACTTTAGGCAAAAGCCTAGAGCAGAACATTGATGGCTTGAGCCGCAGTTATTCTCTGCAATTCATTAATTGGAAAGAACCGCACAAAAATATCTTTCATGTGACCGATGAATACGAAGTTGAGAAGCGACACTCGCACCAAACCAGACGGCCCGACATTGTGTTGTTCGTGAACGGCATTCCGTTAGTGGTGATTGAATGCAAAAAGCCGGGACTAAATGACGATGCGGTTAAGGAAGGCATCAGTCAGTGCTTGAGAAATCAAAAAACAGACGAGATCCCAGAGTTATTCACCTTCTCGCAAGTGCTGTTAAGTCTTGCCCAGAATAAAGCGAAGTACGGAACCACTGGCACACCCGAAGAGTTCTGGGCCGCGTGGAAAGAAGAAGATGCCAAGGCCCAAGAGACTGAGTTGGCTTCGTTGATCAATAAGCCTTTATCTGCTGCGGATAAGACCAAGATTTTTTCTGAGCGAGAACCCCATATCCGTAGCGAGATGGAAAGACTCTGGAATGATGGGCATCGTTTGCCATCGGCCCAAGATCAGGCCATTCATTCACTGCTGCGGCCAGAGCGATTGATGGAGCTGATTTATCAGTTCATCGTCTTTGATAATAAAGAAAAGAAAATCTGCCGCTATCAACAGTATTTCGCCATCAAAGAAACCTTAAAACGAGTCACCAAAGTTCGTGGCGATCAAAAACGACAAGGCGGGGTCATTTGGCACACCACGGGTTCGGGTAAATCGCTCACGATGGTGATGATGGCAAAGGCCCTCGCCCTTGATGAGAGCATCACTAACCCAAGGATCGTGTTGGTTACCGACCGTGTGGATTTGGACGATCAAATTTATAAGACCTTCCTTGCCTGCGGTAAAGAGGCCGAACTTGCTAAGGCCAGCTCTGGCCAGAACTTGATTGACCTGATTGAAGAAGAAAAGAAATCCATCATCACGACCATCATCGACAAGTTTGAGTCGGCAAGTCGGAAAAAAGACCTCAAGGTTTTAAGCCACAATGTTTTTGTGCTGGTGGATGAAAGCCATAGATCACAGTACGGGATCAGTCATGCCAAGATGGTGAATATGCTCCCGAATGCTTGTTATATCGGATTTACGGGCACTCCACTTTTGAAAAAAGAAAAGAAAACAGCGGATAAATTTGGCGGATTCATCCATAAATATACTATGAATCAAGCCGTGAAAGACGGTGCTGTTGTGCCGCTCTTATATGAGGGCCGCATGAGCGAACTGCGAGGGAACAAAGAGCAGATCGACAAATGGTTTGAGCGGATCACGAAAGACTTAACCAACGAGCAGAAGGCCGACCTAAAAAGGAAATTCCACCGTGAAGAAGAAATCCTAAAAACCGATCAACGGTTGGAAGAGATCGCCTTTGATATTCAAGAACATTTTAAGGCGAACTTTAAAGGCACGGGGTTTAAAGGACAGCTTGCTTGTTCCAGTAAAGAAAATGCCATCCGTTACAAAAAATGCTTCGACAGCTTCGGCGAAATCAAGACCGAGGTCATTATTTCTGGCCCTGATACTCGTGAAGACCATAAGGATTTGGATGAATCCAACATTCCAGAGGTTCAAGCCTTCTGGAAAAGCATGATGGCTCAATACGGTAGTGAGGAAAAATATAACGAGAAGATCATCAATGCCTTTAAAAAATCCGACGAGCCAGAAATCCTGATCGTGGTGGATAAACTCTTAACGGGGTTTGATGCTCCTAAAAACTCGGTTCTTTATGTGGATAAGCGACTCAAGGAGCACAATATCCTACAAGCCATCGCCCGTGTGAATCGTGTCTTTGAAGGCAAGGCTCACGGACTGGTCATTGATTATCGTGGCATCTTTGGTGAATTGAATGAGGCCATCGATACTTATGCGGCCCTAGAGAATGAAGGATTTGATAAGGAAGACATCGAAGGAACCATTGTCAATACCGAGCTTGAGATCAAGCTCTTGGCAGAAAGGCACACCAATGTTTGGGAGATTTTTAAAGAGGTTCAAAATAAATCCGACACCGAGAGTTTGCAGCGACACCTTGAACCGATTGATCGCAGACAAGAATTCTACAAGAGACTAACGGCTTTCTCTAATACTCTGCGAATCGCCAATGGCAATGCCAAATACCAAGACGAAACCCCGGCTCAGACAAAGAGTATGTACCAACGGGATCTTAAGATGTTTATCGAGCTTCGTGCGGCGGTAAAACAACGGTACGGCGAGACGGTGGACTATTCGTCTTACGAAAAACAGATCCGCAACATGGTGAACAAATACATCGAGGCAGATCGGGTCAAAATCATTATTCAACAAGCCAATGTATTTGACGAGGCTGAGTTCCAAAAAGAGTTGGACGGCATCGACGGCGAAGCAGCCAAGGCCGACACCATTGCCTCAAGATTAAAGCGATCCATCTCGGAAAAATTTGAAGAAGATCCCGCTCTCTACAAAAAGCTCTCGGATATGATCGAGGAAGCGATCAAAGCCCATCGTGAGAAGCGATTATCTGATGCTCAATATTTAGCGAAGGTCACCGAAGCAATGGAGACCATGCGAGGAAAGAACAAGTCCGATTACCCGGCCAGCATCCGAAACTCGGACGATGCAAAAGCCTATTACGGAGTATTGAGACAAGAGCTTGGCCTTGAAGTTGCTGATGCAGATGAGGTTATGGCCGACACTGCTTTAAAGGTTCATGAAGCCATCGAAAAACACAAGATCCGTGATTGGTCGGGCAATCGTGATGTGCAGAACAAAATGGCCATTGACCTTGAGGATCTGCTTTATGCCTTGAAGGGGCGGTACGAGTTAAAATTGACCACTGGTTTAACTGCCGACAAGATGGACGAGATCATTAACACACTGATTATGGTTGCGAAGAGAAGGAATACTTAAGGGTGCTTGAGTTTGTAGAATACGGAAATTCTAAAATTGAATTTAGGATCAAGCGATCCGCACGGAAGACTCTGGGAATTTCTGTGCTGCCAGACGGTGCGGTTGAAGTGACGGCACCTCAAGAGGCCACTCTTGATAAAATCAAAGAGATCATGATCAAACGGGGCTCGTGGCTTTTGGAGCAGCAACGACTTGCAGGATTTAATCCAATCCCGCAACCAAGTAAGTTGCTCGTGTCGGGGGAAAGCTTTTATCTCTTGGGTCGGCATTATCGACTCAAGATTTTTGAAGCCAACTACGACTCGGTCGATATT
>Ga0164242_10007509_pt1 | contig 11927 bp, 11 predicted proteins | sample OricomgcompostMG_FD_108783 | JGI IMG/M metagenome (GOLD analysis project Ga0164242, IMG submission 108783) | Miracle-Growth compost microbial communities from Emeryville, California, USA - Original compost - Miracle growth compost (MG) ... | reverse complement strand
TGAATCGCGGGTCGACCAACCATGATGCGTCATAGTGCCCAAAGTGCGCGATCCAGCGGGCGTTGATCCACGCGTTCAGCAGATTGAACGCGATGGCCATCCCGACCACCGACACCGGCATCCGGCCGTGCCCGCGAATCAGAAACGGGTACACGAACGCCCGCTGCACATAGTGCAATTGCCACAGGCCGAGGAAGATCAACGGCACGAGCTCGGCGCGGTGATCACCGAGCAGATAGAACGCGGCGAACAGCACGGATGCCGGTGCCTCCATGATGACCCAGCCCACCCGCGCACGCAGCGAAGGACCCCAGCCGGCGCGGTGATGTCGACCGTACGGCGCGACGATGAAGCACAGCGCGACGAACGTGACGACGGCGAGCGCGATCTCAAGCCAGACGAGCCACGGGTACGGGCCTGCAGAAGGCATGGTCGCCAGTCTATGGTGCGCGTGCGCGCCACGGTCATTTCCAAGGCGGAGCGGCCTAGACTCAGCCGTCCGCAATGGATGTCGGGCACCAGAGAAGAGGAACCGATGGCAGAGATCGCGCAAAGCTCACGGCCGGGCATCCCATCGCGCTCGGCGGCCCGACACGCAGACGGACCGTTGCGGCCGGTGACCAACCCGCGGGGCTGGGTGGTCTACGGCGCGAGCGCGCTCATCGTGGTGCTGTTGTTCGGCTTGACGCTCGCGAGAACCGGCTGGCTCAACAGCGCCGAAACGTCGGCGCTGCAGTGGATCAGCGCGCATCACGTGGCGTGGCTGGATGCGACGGCGCTGGCGATCGCTTGGCTGCTGAGCCCGACGCAGGGCGTCGTGATCGTTGTGTTCGGTGGAGTGATCGTGCTGATCGTGACGAACAATGTGCGCAGGGCAGTGCTGTTCCTCGTCATCGGCGGCGTCGGATCGGGCGCATGCGAGATCGTGAAGGAGATTGTTCGACGGCCGCGTCCTGATTACGGACTCCTGGCGCATCCGCTGGGCATCGAGCACTCCTTCAGCTATCCGAGTGGGCACACCTGCCTGATCGTCGGCCTGTCCCTGGCGGTGATCATCACCGCCCGCAACAGTCGCTGGCGACCGACCCTCATCGTCACCGGGGCGGTGGCCACACTGCTTGTCGCGTTGTCGCGCCTGTACCTCGGCGTGCACCACCCGAGCGACGTGATCGCTGCGATCCTCACCGTGACCGGCACGGTGGCGCTCGTCGCGCCCCTGATGCTGAACGTGATCCTGCCGCGCACCGCACCGCGACCGCGACGGGCACGCGTCGACCACTAGGCGGGGCGCATCCACCGCCTCAGAGTGGATGCCCGCCCAACTCGAGCTGCCCGTCGCGCTGCAGCCACGCGACGGCCTCGCGCACCGCGTCGAGTGAGGAGTGCTGCGGCGTGTAGCCAAGCCGATCATGCGACTTCTGCCCGCTCATCGACGGGCTGCGGCTGACGTGATCGAGCGTGATCTCGGCGTTCTCGTCGCCCACCGCACACCGGAAGTCGTCGAGGTCGACGAACCGCAGGTTCGCCGCCTGACCGAACCAACTCGCCACCGCTTCCGCGTAGCCACGCAGCGTCAGCGCGCGTTCGGACACCACATGCAACGCTTCGCCGACGGCTTCCGGCCGGGCGAGCGCGAGCTCGAAGGCGAGCGCCACGTCGTCGGCGTGCACATGATGCAGCGTCTCCAGCCCCAGATTCGGCAACACGACCTCGCACCCGGTCGCCAGGCGTTCCCAGACGCCCAAGTCGAGGTTGCCGGCCGGGTTGATGACACGCCATCCCGGCCCCGAGATATGACCGGGATGCAGAACCACCGAGGGGATGCCGTCGGCCGACTGACCGAGCAGGAACCCCTCGATCGCGACCTTGCCGATGCCGTAGTCGCCGAACGTGTCCCTGGCCTCGTCTTCGCGAACCGGGACAGCGGTCGCCGGTCCGTGCACCCAGACGCTGCCGCACGACACCAGCAGCGGGCGACGCGGCAGCAATGCCGCGACCAGCTGCTCGGCCGACCCGCGGTCGAAACAGATCAGGTCGATCACGGCATCCGGTTCGAGAGCCGCAACCCGGGCGCCGAAGATGCCGGCACGGTCCTCCGCGGCACGGTCGACGTCGACTCTCGTCACGGAACTCCACGCGGGATGCTCGCGGTACGGCGAGCGCTGCCCACGGCTGAGCACGATCACCTCGTCACCCCGATCGACGAGGCGCGGCACAAGATACCCACCGATGTGCCCGGTTCCGCCGACGACGACGACGCGCATGGGTGCCTCGCTCTCCACTCGTTCTCGTCACGAGCGTAGCCGCGGCGAGACGCAATCCCGCCGGTTTCCGCCTATTGCGCCTCCGTCGGGGGCGCGATAGGCAGAAACCGGCGCGATCAGCGCGGGAGGCCCCGCCGGGTCAGTCCGCCAGAATCAGGTAGAGCGCGCGACGGGTCTCGTCGAGCTTCTCGATCGCGGCCGTGCGCTGCTTCTCGTCGGCGAAGCGCAGTTGGTGCACGACGCCCATCAGCTTGCCGATGCTCTCGAAGAGCGCAGTGTCGGCCTCGGACCGGCGGGGCGCCGCCTCCCACGCCCGCGCGAGTTCGTCGGCGTGCTCTTCGACGTACGCGGTGCCAGTCTCGGTCAGCGTGTACTCGGTGCGACGACCGTCGCCGACCGATGAGATCAGTTCCTCGTCGACCAACTGCTGCAGCGTCGGGTAGACGGACCCGGGGCTCGGACGCCAGACACCGTCCGTCTTCTCGGCGATCGTCTGGATCAGTCCATAGCCGCTGGACGGATTCTCGGCGAGCAGCGAGAGAATCGCGGCGCGCACGTCGCCCTTACCGGCCCGACGTCCACCGCGGCGTCCCCGGCCGGGCTCCCCGGAAAAGCCAGGGAAGCCCGGAAAACCAGGGAAGCCCGGGAAGCCGGAAAAGCCCTCTGAGCGTCCCGGCCCGAAGCCGCGACGGTCTGCGTCGGGTCCGAAACCGTCGCGCCGCGCGCCGCCGTGATGTCCATCGGCGTGCGCGTCGCGACCGCGCCCGTGGTGATCACGGTGGGCGTCATACCCGTCGTGACCATCGAAGCGTTCGGCGCGCGGGTCGTGATGGAAGCGGGCGAAGCCCGCACTGTGTTCGAAGTGATGCGTTTTCATGATGTGGTCCATTCCGGATGCGCACGAGCGCAACCAATCGATATTCAAAGACACTTTAACGATATATCGTTGAATATCGGTTGTCAACACACTCCTTCATTTGTCCTCGGTTGCACCGGCACTTCCCGTCGGGTCCGGCGCCGCGGCATCCTCGAGCTCCTCGCCGCCGACCGGCTCACCGGCCCACTCCGTCACGATCCAGCCATCCGTCGGTGAACCGGCCAGCGCGACCATCGCCGTGTTGTCGAGCGGATGCGTCAGCCCGAAGTCTGCAGCCACATTCGTCGGCACCGACGACGCCCAGGTGCGGATCGCCGCCCCGTGGCTGACGACCGCGACGGTTCCGCGGTGCTCGTTCGCGATCTGCTCGATGATCCCCGAGAAGCGGTCCATGAACTCCATGCCGCTCTCGCCTCCGGGAATCCGGGCATCCGGATCGGTGCGCCACGAGAAGATCGTGCCGATGTATGCGCGCACGGCTTCGACATCGGAACGTGCCTCGAGGTCGCCGGCTCGGATCTCCCGGAGCGCTTCTGAAATGCGGATGTCCAGCCCACGTCGCGTCGACAACGGCCCGGCGGTGAGTTGGGTACGCAGGAGCGTGGATGTGTAGATCGCCTCGATCGGCTCGTCTCCGATGGCCTCGGGGATCGCAGCCGCCTGTCGCGCGCCAAGGGCTGTGAGGCCGGGACCGGGCGAGACCGTACCGAGGCGTCCGTTGACGTTGTCGATCGTCTGGCCGTGCCGGATCAGGAGCAGTCGCATCCTCTTCACCCTAGGAGATCACGCGCGACAGTGCCCGGCGCGGCCGCTCGCACACGCCGCGGCCTACAGCACGACCTCGCGGCCTACAGCACGACCTCGCGGCCCTCAGCCGCGGATCGGTAGCAGGCATCGATGATCTGCGCGCGCCGCAGTCCGAGCGTTCCATCGTGCTCGGCCCAGTTATCGGGCCCGGCCTGCACGGCCTCGACGAACCGCGCCACGACAAGGTCGTGGCCACCGTTCGCACCGGGCTTCGCGTGATAGTCGGCGGCAACGCCGTCGGTGTCGCGGTAGATGTGCAGATCTCCGGGTTCGGCGTAGTCGACGACGCGCAGGTCCGCTCCGCCGTCCGTGCCGTACAGCGTCATCCAGAACTCGTCATTGTCCGCGCGATAGGCAGCCCAGCTGGTCTCCAGCACGAGCGTGCCGCCGCCGGCGAGCCGGATGAACGCCAACGCGAGGTCCTCGACCTCGAACGCGGCACCGATCGCACCCGGTGTGCGACCGCCCCTGCCGCGCGACCCGAGTTCCGCGTACGTGGACGCGCTGACCGCGATCACCTCGGGCTCGCCGAGCAGGTAGAGCGCGTAGTCGAGCACGTGCACGCCGAGGTCGATCAACGGGCCACCGCCGGCGCGCTCCCGGTTGGTGAACCAGCTGCCGTCGCCCGGGATGCCGTTGCGCCGCAACCAGCCGGCCTTGGCCGCGTAGGTCGTGCCGAGCTCGCCCCGATCGATGATGCGCCGGAGTTCCGTGATGTCACCGCGCTCGCGGTGATTGAACACGACCTGCAGCACCCGCCCGGCGCTCTGCGCCGCGTCGACCATCGCTCGCGCATGCTCAGCATTGCCCGCGATCGGCTTCTCGGTCAGCACGTGCAGTCCGCGTTCGAGCGCGGCGATGGCGATCGGCGCGTGCAGGAACGTCGGAACCGCGACGCTCACGGCATCCAGCTCACCGGCATCCAGCATGTCCTCCCAGCGCGCGAACGTGTTCGCGATGCCGTATTGCCCGGCAAGCTCGGTGACGCGTTCGGTCTCCATGCCGGCCAGCGCGACGAGTTCGACGCCGTCAATGCGCGCGAAGGCGGCGAGGTGCTGCTGCCCGGCCCAGCCGACGCCGACGACGCCGACCCGCAGTCTCGTCGCGCTCATCGCGCCTGCCCCTTCGCCTCGCCGACGAACCAGCCGCGCGCGGGATTGCTGACCTGCGGGATCGACCGCGTGTCGGCATCCGAAGCCGCCCACACCGCGGCGTTCGCGAGCACGCGACGCACGTCGGGATGAAAGTAGACCGGATACTCCTGGTCGCCCGGACTGAAGTAGAAGACCCTGCCGAGGCCGCGCCGATAGGTGATGCCCGACCGGAACACCTCGCCGCCCTCGAAGGAGCTGATGAACACCTGCTCGTCCGGCTGCGGCACGTCGAAGTACTCGCCGTACATCTCCTGATGGTCGATGATCAGCGGCGACGGCACGCCGTGCGCGATCGGATGCCCGGGGTTCGTCGTCCAGACCAGTTCGCGTTCCGCCTCGTTGCGCCAACGCAGCGAGCAGGTGGTGCCCATCAGGGTGCGGAAGATCTTCGAGAAGTGCCCGGAGTGCAGCACGATCAGTCCCATGCCTCCCAGCACGGCCTGCTGCACGCGCGCGACGATCGCATCGTCGACCTGGTCGTGCGCGATGTGGCCCCACCACAGCAGCACGTCGGTCTCCGCGAGCACCTGCTCGGTCAGCCCGTGTTCCGGCTGCTCGAGCGTCGCCGTGCGGATCGTCGCGCCCGGTAGCAGTGCGGCGAGCCCGTCGGCGATCGCGCCGTGGATACCGCTCGGGTAGATTGCAGCGATCTCGGGTTGGGTGCGTTCGTGGACGTTCTCGTTCCAGACGGTGATGCGGATGCCCGTGGCCGGTTCGGTCATGAAAGTTCCTCGTGGTATCTCGGGATGGTTCGGTGCAGCGGGTTCAGCAGGGCGACGATGAACCGGATCGAATCGATTCGATCACGTCGATGTCAACGCTAGCGAGCGGGCGCGGCCGACGCAAACGTCGGATCAGCCGCGCACGTCCCAGAGGTGGTGCACGGGATCGTGGATGAAGTAGCGGGCAAGCGTCACCACCGTGAAGACGGCGCCGTCGCTGCGGCGTCCGGTGCGATCGAGGGCGCTTTCCGGGACGGCCTCGAAGTCGTCGGCGACCTCCGCGCCGGCGGCGACGAGTTCTCGCGCAACCGCGACCGGGTCCTGCTCGCCATACCGCTCCGCCACGGCCGTGGCATCCTGATCCCAGTTCTCGAATGTCGGATCATCCTCGTCGAGCATCCGCTGCAGTCGCAACCGGAATATCCGGAACACGTCGCGCACGTGGGCCGCGTACTCCAATGGCGACCAGGTGTGCTCGTTCGGGCGCTCACGCACGTCGGTTCGCTCGAGCACGGAAGGCCAGCGCTCGATGTTCTCGCGGGCGAGGCGGGGGATGTCCGCATACGGCACACCGGATGCGTCGAACCCGCACTCCGGGCAAGGTCGTTCGAGCACCCAGGTCCAGCTCTTGGTCTCGGGAACGATCGGCATGGCTTGATTCTAGAGTCGCACCGGACGCGCCGGGCGCGCATGACGTCAGTTGTTCGGCGGCGGGATCGAGAACGCGGCCGTCGGCACCGGCGTCGGCTTTGCGCCCTTGGCCGGCTTCGGCGGGCATACCGTGGCCGCGGCGAGCGCCGTCGCGGCCTGCTTCTGTGACCACGGCAGCGAGAACGACGGCGCCTTCTTGCCTGAGGACGCGGGAGCCTTGCTGGCGATCGACGCCAGTTGCATACTCAGCAGTTGCGCGAAGTCGGCCCCCGACGTCGAGTTGTTCAGCATCACGACGACGGTCAGCCCGGTCTTCGGGTCGCTCAGCATCGACGTAATGAAGCCGGGGACTTCGCCGTCGTGCCCACGGAACGGTCCGACCTGCACCCCGCCGATCCCGTAGGACTGCCACGACGAGCCGGATCCGGGCAGCGGTACGGTCTTCCACTGCTCGGTGGCCCTGGCCTTCGAGAACGGGCTGCCGGTCGCGAACGCCTGCGCGAAGGTCTTCAGGTCGTTCAGGTTCGACACGATGCCGCCGGCGGTCCACCCCATCGACGGCGAAAGTCGCGTGTCGTCGAACTGGGAGCCACACTTCGCTTCCGCCGTCACCGGATCGAGCTCGGTCGCGTAGCCGTGCGGAGCCGGCGAGCGGATGCCGAGCGTTCCACTCGACGGAAGCGTCGTACCGCTCATTCCCAGCGGGTCGAAGACGTACTTCGCGTACAGTTCGTCCCAGCTGGTGTGCGTGGCGGCGCTCAACGTCATGCCGAGCAGGATGAATCCGGCGTTCGAGTACGACCACTTCTCGCCGGGCGCCCCCGCGCCGGCCTGTGCGAGACCGTCGCTCATCAGCTCCATCGGCACCCATTGCCTGGTCGGGTTGTCGGTGAATTGCGCCACCACGCCGGGGTCGTAGTCACCCAGCCCGGACGTGTTGTTGCACAACTGACCGAGCGTCACGCCGGAGACACCGACGACACGTGGCAGGTATTTTGTAACCGGATCATCCAGTTTCACTGTTCCGTCGTCGACGAGCCGCAACAGAACCGTGCATGTCATCGACTTCGTCAGCGATCCGATTCGGAAGTTCATGCCGGTCGTCATGGGTTCCGCGCCGTCGACGGTCGTCGTACCGAGCGCGTCCGTCCACGCTCCCGACCACGGCGCCCATACGCCTGCGATGGCCCCGGATGCCCCCGCCTGCTTCATCGCATCCCGAACGGCCGACTCGAGCTGCTTCGCCGTCTGCTGCGGCAACGCAGCAGACGATTGGCTCGGAGCTGCCGACGGGCCGGACGACGTGCAGCCCGCCAGCACCAGCGACGCGGCCAGCCCGAGCGCCGCAGCAACGGCGATCGGGGAGCGACGCGACACGCCACGGACACGACGCCAGCGCCCGAATGGCACCTCACCGAGTCCCCGACCCATGTTCCATCCCCCGATGGTCGCGCTTCACACTTGCACACGAAGTCTAACCGGATGGGTCTACCCCTCGGAAAGGTGGCTGCGCGTCGGCGCGGATCGTTGTAGGACCGTGTTCTCCACCGATGCGAAGACCCACCGGGCCTTCGCTCTAAGCTCCACCGCGCATGAAGCGCTCGACCTCGCGGTCGACCATGATGTCGCTCGGCCGCAGCGGCCGCGACAGATACAACCCGTCGAGGCTGGTGATCCGGCTGAGCGCCACATAAGTCTGGCCGGGGCTGAACGCCCGCGCACCGAGGTCGACGATCGCACTCTCGTAGGTCTTGCCCTGTGACTTGTGGATCGTCACCGCCCACGCAAGCCGCAACGGAAACTGCGTGAAGTCAGCGACGACATCCTTGCTCAGCTTCTTCGACACCGGGTCGTACGTGTATTTGTACTTCTCCCACACGGCGGGCTCGACCTCGTGCTCGACGCCGTCGACGTCGACGTACACGGTCGAGTCGATCTTGGTCACCGTGCCGATCGATCCGTTCACCCAGCGCGGGCCGTCGAACTGCCCGGTGTCGTTGCGCAGGAACATCACCTGGGCTCCGACCTTCAGCTCGAGTGACTCGTCGGCCGGGAACGTCCGCGCGCCGAAATCCCCGTTGATCTCCGCCTTGGCCGACAGCGACCGCCCGGGCAGGGCGCGCAGCGCGCTGGCATTGATGCGGTTCACGGTGTCGTTGCGCGTGGCAAGCGTGATCGTGCCATCGGTGGGTGCCGGCCGCGCGCCGGCATCATTCAATCGATCGGCGATCTCCTTGGTGACCCTGCCGTGCCGCACGGCATTCAGCATCGCCTTGAAGTCGGAGTCGTGCTGCCGGTGGATCTCGCTCAACTCGAAGATCTTCAGCTCGGCCTCACGCCACACCTTGGCGTCGAAGAACCACATCGACCGGTACGTGTCGGCGAAGTAGGCGCGCTCGTCCGCATCGCCCGGCACGGGCGCCAGCTGGTACGGGTCGCCGAACAGCACGATCTGCACGCCGCCGAACGGTTCAGCCGCCCGCTGCCGTGCCTGCCGCAGTGCCCGATCCATGGCATCCATCAGGTCGGCGTTGACCATCGACACCTCGTCGATCACCAGCGTGTCGATCGTGTTCAGCAGCTTGCGCACCTCGGCGCCCTGCTCGATCTCGTGATCGGCGATCACGCCGATCGGCAGCCGGAACAGGGAGTGGATCGTCTGGCCGCCCACGTTCAGCGCGGCGACGCCGGTCGGGGCGCAGATCACGAGCTGCTTCTCCGTGTTCCAGGCCAGATGGTTCAGCAGCGTCGACTTGCCGGTGCCGGCGCGCCCGGTGACGAACACATGACCGCGCGTCTTCTCGATCGCCTCGAACACCGCGGACTGCTCGGCGGACAGGGCAACGGGACTCACGGCATCCTCTCTGCGTCGGCGGCGCCGACGGCCACTCAAGGCTACCCGCGCAGCCCGGCGCCCCCGGTCGCCGCGAGCGCCTTCTGTTCATAACTCAGCGCGAACGCACCTCGTCGTCCTCGGCGGCCATCCGCGCCAGCCGGGCGTTGTACGCGATCAATTCGGTGTCGCCGGTGCGGTCGGCGTCGCGGTCGCGGCGCTTCGCCTCGCGACTGTCGCTCATGCTCCACTGGATGGCGACGACGATCGCCAGCGCGATCGTCGGGATCTCGCCGATGCTCCAGGCGATTCCCCCACCGGTCTGCTGATCCTGCAGCGGCGTCTGGCCCCAGGTGCGCCCCATCGCACCGTACCAGTCGGCCAGCAGCAGTCCGTGGCCGGTCATCAGGGTGACCCCGAAGAAGGCGTGGAAGGCCATCGTGCCCAGCAGCAGCACGAGCCGGAACGGGTACGGCAGGCGGTACGGCACCGGGTCGATTCCGATCAGGGACTGCACGAAAAGGTACCCGGTGATCAGAAAGTGCACGATCATCCACTCGTGCCCGATGTGGTCGACCGTCGCCCACCGGAACAGCGGCGAGTAGTAGAACACCCAGAGCGAGCCGGCGAACAGCACCGCGGCAACGATCGGGTTCGCCACGATCTTCGCGAACCATGAGTGAACCGCGATCAGGATCCACTCCCGCGGGCCGCGCGAGCCATCCGCTCGTTTGTGTATCGCCCGCATCGTGAGGGTGACCGGGGCGCCCGGCACGAGCAGTACCGGAACCATCATGGTGAGCGTCATGTGCACGAGCATGTGGCTGGAGAAGAGGTACTTCTCGTAGACGTTCACGCCGCCGTTGGTGATGTAGGCCAACAGCAGGATGCCGACTACCCAGGAAAGGGTGCGGGCGATCGGCCAGCGGTCGCCTCGTCTGTGCATCCGCCACACACCGGCGAGGTAGAAGAAGAGCGCGAACGCGCAGCCGATCAGCCAGATCGGGTCCACGTTGATGCCCAGCAGGTACTGCATCGGGCTGAGCGGCGGCGGCAACGGCTCGCCGGTGAGGATCTCCGCCGGTGTCGGAGCCGAGCCGAGAGTCTGCTGCACGGGTGTCGCCGTGCGGGCCAGTGCCGCGGCGACCCCGGAGGCGATGCCCATGAACGCGAGCTCGGCCGCGACCAGCCACCAGAACACGCCGCGGCCGCCACCGGACTTCAGTCGGGCGATCAGATATCGCCGTTGCAGCAGGCCGAACAGCCCCAGCGCGCAGAGTGCTGCGACCTTGATCAGCACCAGGATGCCGTATGGCGTCAGCAACTTGTCGAGGGTGCCGATGCGCAGCTCGGCGCTGATGTACCCCGAGAACGCGACGACGAAGAAGCAGACGATGGCCAGCGTCGAATAGCGCTGGATGACCTCGATCAGGCGTTCCTGACCCAGGGCCTTCCGAATCAAGACGACGGTCAACAGTCCGCCGACCCAGATCGCGGCGAACACCAGGTGCAGCCCGAGCGCGGAAACGGCTTGATCGTGACCGGCCGTGCCGGCGGCGTGCCCCTGCTGCGCCATCGGCAACAGGGAGAGCAGCGCGAGGCCGGTGACGAACACCAGGGCGGTGCGATTGCGCACCGCGAAACACAGCACCGTCACCGCCGCGCACATCAGCGTGGTCTCCAGCCAGGCCTGGCCAAGCGGAATCGTCGTGATGAACGCGCTGATGCCGTCGCTGAACTGTTGATCGAATCCGAACGGCACGCCCGCGACGCTCAGGTAGCTGAGCACGCCGGTGATTCCGCTCGCCACGGTCATCACGGCCGCGGATGCCGCCGCGACGTCGAGCGCGCGATCGAACTCGGGTTTGTCGGCCGAAAGGGCGAAGCAGACCAGCACGAGTGCGCCGATCATCCCGGCCGCGCTCAGATTGACGAAGAGCTTCGCGATCGGCAGGCCCCAGCGCACGAACGCGCCCGGATCGGCAAGCAGCGGAGCGTTCGCTCCGCCGCCGAAGGCCAGCGCGGCGAGGATCGCGATCAGCGCCACCACGACGAGGGCGACGGGGCCGGCGACGCGTTGGACTCTGCTCACCGCACAAGCCTAAGCGTCTCGGCTGGATGCTCCTCTCGTCGCCGGGAGCAGGAACGACGAAGGGGATGCCGGCGAACCGGCATCCCCTTGTCGTGCTTCGCGAAGGCTACTTGACAGCAGCCTTGAGCTTCGAGCCGGCGGTCAGCTTGACGCGGTGGCCGGCGGCGATCTTGATCTCGGCGCCCGTCTGCGGGTTGCGGCCGGTGCGTGCGGCGGTCGCAGTGCGCTCGGCGGCCAGCCAGCCGGGGATGCTCACCTTGCCACCCTTGGCGACGGTGTCAGCGACCGTGGCGAAGAATGCGTCCACGACGGCGCCGACGGCGGCCTGGCTCTGACCGGTGGCCGCGGCAACTGCGGCAACGAGCTCGGTCTTGTTCAGCGAATTGTCAGCCATTGAGTGTCCTCCTCGGACCTTCTGCTGTCTTTACAGCGAGTGATTGAAACGGTGGCCGGCCCCCATTAGGCCGTTCGTTTGGTCTGTCGACCGCCTTGAATGTACCAGAATCCCGCGGAATATCGCGGATTTG
>Ga0164242_10007508_pt1 | contig 11928 bp, 7 predicted proteins | sample OricomgcompostMG_FD_108783 | JGI IMG/M metagenome (GOLD analysis project Ga0164242, IMG submission 108783) | Miracle-Growth compost microbial communities from Emeryville, California, USA - Original compost - Miracle growth compost (MG) ... | reverse complement strand
GCGCGTGCGCGACTTGGGTGGCCGTCATCGACTCGATTCCCCCGGGTTGGGTCGTGCCAGCCACACCGCGCTCGTCCCGGCATGGCCGCGCCAGCCTAATATGGCGGCCATGGCGTCTATCACCCGAGCCGAGACCGCGCATCTCGCGAAGCTGGCGAGGCTAGCGCTGACCGATGACGAGCTCGATCACATGGCCGGCCAGCTCGACGTGATCCTCGGCGCCGTGGCGCGGGTCAGCGAGGTGGCGGACGACGATGTGCCGCCCACCTCGCATTCCGTGCCGCTGACCAACGTTTTCCGCGCCGACGAGGTGCGCCCGTCGCTGACGCCGCAGGCTGCGTTGGCCGGGGCTCCGGCGTCCGAAGAGCAGCGTTTTCGGGTGCCGCGCATCTTGGACGAGGAGTAAGGGCGATGGGCGACCTCACGTCTCGCACGGCCGCCGAGCTTGCGAGCCTCGTCGCGTCGGGGGAGGCGTCAGCGGTCGAGGTGACGCAGGCGCATCTCGACCGGATCGGCGCGGTCGACGGCGCGGTGCACGCGTTCTTGCACGTCGACACCGACGGCGCGCTGGCGGCGGCACGTGCGGTCGACGCGAAACGCGCGTCCGGGGAGCGGCTTGGGCCGCTCGCGGGAGTGCCGCTCGGGTTGAAAGATGTGCTCACGCAGGTCGGCGTGCCGACCACATGTGGCTCGCGGATCCTCGAAGGCTGGCGGCCGCCGTACGACTCGACCGTCGTGCGCAAATTGCGCGAAGCCGACGTCGTCATTCTCGGCAAGACGAACATGGACGAGTTCGCGATGGGCTCGTCGACCGAGAACTCTGCCTACGGCGTCACCAGAAATCCTTGGGATCTCGACCGGATCCCGGGCGGATCGTCGGGCGGGTCGAGCGCCGCGGTGGCCGCGTTCGAGGCGCCGCTCGCGATCGGCACCGACACCGGTGGGTCGATCCGCCAGCCCGCCGCGGTCACCGGCATCGTCGGCGTGAAGCCCACCTATGGCGGGGTTTCTCGTTACGGGCTCGTCGCCTTCTCGTCGTCGCTCGACCAGGCCGGGCCGTTCGCCCGCAACGTTCTCGACGCCGCCTTGCTGCACGCGGCGATCGCTGGTCACGACCCCTACGACTCGACGTCGATTGACGCGCCGGTTCCCGACGTCGTCGGCGCCGCGCGCGAGGCCGATATTCGCGGGCTCCGGGTCGGCGTGGTTCGAGAGCTGAATGGCGACGGTTACGACGCCGGGGTTCGGCAGCGCTTCTCCGAAGCCGTCGCGCTGTTGACCTCTTTGGGGGCGGAGGTCGGCGAGGCCAGCTGCCCGCATTTCGACTACGCGATGCCGGCCTATTACCTGATCGCGCCGAGCGAGGCGTCGTCGAACCTCGCGCGTTTCGACGCGATGCGTTATGGCCTTCGGGTCGGCGACGACGGCACGCGCAGCGCCGAAGAGGTCATGGCCCTGACGCGTGCGGCCGGGTTCGGGGCCGAGGTGAAGCGGCGCATCATGATCGGCACCTATGCGCTGTCGAGCGGTTATTACGACGCGTATTACGGATCGGCGCAAAAGGTTCGCACACTGATCAGCCGTGATTTCGCCGCCGCCTTCGAGGATTTCGACGTGCTGATCTCGCCTACCACGCCCACAACCGCGTTTCGCATCGGTGAGCGCGTCGACGATCCGCTGAAGATGTATCTCACCGACCTCGACACGATCCCGTCGAACCTTGCCGGCAACGCGTCGATGTCGCTGCCGATCGGCCTTTCGCCCGATGACGGGCTGCCGGTCGGGTTGCAGGTGATGGCGCCTGCGCTGGCAGACGACCGGCTGTATCGCGTCGGCGCAGCCGCCGAGGCCGCGTTACGCGAGCGGTGGGGCCACCTGTTGATCGAGGAGGCGCCCGCGCTATGACAGCCACCTACGACGAGGCTTTGTCGATGTTCGAGCCGGTATTCGGCCTTGAGACGCACGTCGAGCTGGGCACCAATTCGAAGATGTTCTGCGGCTGCGCCACCGCGTTCGGGGCCGCACCCAACACCCAGGTGTGCCCCGTCTGCCTTGGATTGCCGGGGTCGCTGCCCGTCGTCAACGCGGTCGCGATCGAGTCGGCGATTCGCATCGGCTTGGCGCTGCATTGCTCGATCGCGCCGTGGGGCCGTTTCGCTCGCAAGAACTACTTTTACCCTGACATGCCGAAAGATTTTCAGATCTCGCAGTACGACGAGCCGATCTGCGTCGACGGCTATCTCGATGTCGAGGTAGGCGACGAGGTGGTGCGAGTCGGCATCGAACGCGTGCACATGGAAGAAGACACCGGAAAGTCGTTGCACGTCGTCGGTTCGACCGGCCGCATCCACGGTGCCACCCATTCCCTGGTCGACTACAACCGCGCGGGCATACCGCTGATCGAGATCGTCACCAAGCCGGTTCCGGGCACCGGGCGGCTCGCGCCAGAGGTGGCGCGCGCGTACGTCACGGAATTGCGAGAGACCGTTCGCGCGCTGGGTGTTTCCGACGTGCGCATGGAAGAAGGCTCGCTGCGCTGCGACGTCAACCTCTCGCTCAACCCGGTCGGCTCTGCCGAGTGGGGCACGCGTTCGGAGACCAAGAACGTCAACTCGTTGCGCTCGGTCGAGCGGGCGGTGCGTTCCGAGATCGAGCGACAGGCGGGAGTGCTGGCCGCTGGCGGCCGGGTCGTGCAGGAGACACGGCACTTTCACGAAGACACCGGCCTGACGACGTCTGGGCGAAGCAAAGAGCAAGCCGAGGATTACCGCTACTTTCCCGAGCCCGACCTCGTGCCGATCGCGCCGTCGTCCGAGTGGATCGAATCGTTGCGCGCCACGCTTCCTGAGCTGCCGTTCGATCGCCGCCGCCGGCTGCGCGACGAGTGGGGCATCTCGGCGCTGGATATGCAGGCCGCGCTGAACGCGGGCGCGGTCGACTCGATCGAGGCCACGATCGCCGCGGGCGCGCCCGCGCGCGACGCCTACAAGTGGTGGATGGGCGAGCTCGCCCGGCAAGCCAACGAGCGGGGTGTCGAGGTCTCGACGCTGCCGATCACGCCGGGCGACGTCGCGCGGCTTTCCGTGCTTGTCGCGGACGGAAAGCTCACCGACAAGCTCGCGCGCCAGGTGCTCGACGGCGTCCTAGCTGGCGAGGGCACGCCCGACGACGTTGTCGCCGCGCGCGGCCTCGAAGTCGTCTCGGACGACGCCGCGCTCGGCGCGGCCGTCGACGCCGCGATCGCCGAAAACCCTGATATCGCGCAGAAAGTGCGCGACGGCAAGGTCGCGGCCGCAGGCGCGCTCGTCGGGGCGGTCATGAAGGCGACCGGCGGCAAGGCCGACGCGGCGCGCGTGCGCGAGTTGGTGCTCAAGACGCTCGCCGGCTGATGTCGGCGGCGACCATCCGTCGCGCGCGATGCTGGGGCACTCGACGTTGCCCGTCGCCATCCGCAATCCCGATGCACGCGCCGCCGTGCCGGCATCGGATTCGTCGTGCGCCCGCCCCGAGGGCTGGCGCCGGGATTGTCTTGCGTTCGCTTGGGCGCGCTGGCGCCCGTCGGGCCTTCGCTCGCGCGCCGCGATTCGTCGGGCCTTCGCGCGCTGGCGCTGGCTTGCGTGCGGCCTTCGCTCGCGCGCTGACGGCCCTGGTGTCTTATCGGAGTGCTTTGCTTTGAGTCTGTCGTGAGTCATTTGTGACTCAGGCGCGACTCAAAGCAAAGCACTCGAGCAAGACATCGGCCACCCTGACGGGGTCGCGTCCTGGCTGTGGCCCTCTCCGGCCGTGGATCGGCAGGGCGCGCAATCGGCGTGCTGCGGCGAGACCTCCGGCCGTAGGGTGCGCGCATGTCGCTTCGGTGGAAGGGCCAGCTGGTCGAGGTGACGACGGCTCAGGCTCACGAGACTCCGGCAGTGCTCGGCATTCTCGATGCCGCGTCGGCGTGGTTGCGTTCGCGCGGCGTCGAGCAGTGGCCTGAGCGGGCTGCGGCGCCTCCGGTCGAGGCCGCGATCGCCCGGGGCGAGGTGTGGTTGGCGAGGATCGGCGGTGAGGTCGCCGCGACGCTGCGGCTCGACTGGGCCGATCCGCTCTGGGCCGACCTCGACGCCCAAGCCGGTTACCTGCACCAGTTCGCGGTGCGCCGCCGGGCCGCCGGGCTCGGCGCGCCGCTTGTCGAATGGGCGGCCGACGTCGCGCGACGAGCCGGGCGAGAAGCGCTGCGACTCGACTGCGTGTCGTGGAACGAGCCGCTGCGCCGCTATTACGAGGCGCTGGGATTCGCACATCGAGGTGATGTCGAGGTGCGGGGCGCTCCCGGCGAACGTGCGGGCATCGGGCCGGCCGTCGTGGTCAGCCGCTATGAGCGGCGGCTATCGCCGCACGTACCGTAAGCGTGCGCCCACCAACGCCCGCGAGGAGCACGCCGATGACCGCGCAGCCGAGTTTCGACCTCACCGGCCGAACCGCCCTGGTTACGGGCGCGGCCCGTGGGCTCGGCCGGGCGATCGCCCTGGCCCTCGCGCGCGCCGGCGCCGACGTCGCCCTTGGCCTGCGCCGCGCAGACAGCGCCCCCGACCTTGTCGACGAGATCGAAGCGCTCGGACGCCGCGTTGTCGCCGTCCAACTCGACGTGACCGATCTGGCGCAGATAGCAGCGGGAATTGCCGAGGCCGCCGAGTCGTTCGGCCACCTCGACATTCTGGTGAACAACGCGGGCGCCGCCCCGACGAACCTTGCCGAAAACGTCACCGAGCCTGATTTCGACACCACGCTCGCGGTCAACCTCAAAGGCACTTTCTTCGCCAGCCAACACGCGGCGCGACTGATGCTCGCGCAGGGCTTCGGGCGCATCGTGAATGTGAGTTCGCAGGCGGGTTTGGTGGCGTTGCCCGGAGAATCGGTGTACTGCATGACGAAGGCTGCGCTGATCCATCTCACCAAATGCCTCGCGGTCGAATGGGGCTCGCGTGGCATCACGGTGAACGCCGTCGCGCCGACGTTCATCGAGACGCCGGGCACCGAAAAGGCGCTGGCCGACCCGGCGTTTCGGGCTGACGTCGAAGAGCGCATCGCCGCCTTGCATCGCGTCGGACAGCCGGCCGATGTCACCGGCGCCGTCATCTTCTTGGCCTCGCCGGCCGCGGCGTTGGTCACCGGCCACACGATCGTCGTCGACGGCGGATGGACGGCGCGCTGACCGCCTGGGCTCGGCCCGGCTCGGCGGCAATCAGCCGTGCGGCGTCCGGCTTGAACCGCTCAGGCCGTCTCGCCGTGGTCGAGGTGTGGCCAACCGTTCCACTGTCGCGCGCCGGATCGGCCGCGAGAGACTGTCGCCGTGGAGACGCCGCCGCACGAGCGGCGTCGGCGATCGAAAGGCAGCGTTGTGCGCGTCTGGGTTCCGTATGACGAGTTCGTTTCGGACGTCGAGGGGCTTGCGCCCGGTCTCGACGTCGATGTGTACAAGGGGGATGGCTTCGTGCCGGCGTCGATAGCTGACGTCGACTTCTTCGTGGCGCCGTACGCCGTCACGCCCGAGGCGCTAGTCGTGACCTCCGAGATGTCCGGGATGCAGGTATTGCAGACGCTGAGCGCGGGCTATGAGCATGTGTTGCCGTATTTGCCCGAGGGCGTCACGTTATGCAACGCGCGTGGCGTGCACGACTCGAGCACCGCCGAACTCGCGCTGGCCCTGATTCTCGCCTCGATCCGGCGCATCCCCGAGTTCGTGCGCGGTCAAGAACGGCACGAGTGGCTCTCGCAGGAGTACCCGGCGCTGGCCGACAAGCATGTGCTGATCGTCGGCTACGGCTCGATTGGCGTCGCGATCGAACGCCGGCTCGTGCCGTTCGAGGCGAGCGTCACTCGAGTCGCCAGGCGAGCGCGCCCCGACGACGCCGTGCATGGCACAGCCGAATTGCCCAGCCTGCTGCCCGAGGCCGATGTGGTCGTCATCGTCACACCCTTGACACCAGAGACACGGCACATGGTCGACGCCGACTTCCTCGCCCGTATGAAGAGCGGCGCGTTGCTGGTGAACGTCGGCCGCGGGGGAGTGGTCGACACTCGCGCGTTGCTCGACGCGCTTCACGCGGGCCGGGTGCGGGCGGCGCTCGACGTCACCTCGCCGGAGCCGCTGCCCGCCGATCATCCGTTGTGGGACGCGCCCGGCGTGCTCATCTCACCGCACGTCGGCGGCAACTCCTCGGCGTTCCTTCCCCGGGCGCGGCGGATGGTGCGCGAGCAAGTGGCGCGATTCGTGACCGGCCGCCCGCTGGAGAACATCGTCGCCGGCCCCGGTCTGCCGGCGCCAGAACCAGCAACGGTGAAGGAGTAGCGAAACCGTGGTCAGCGCGAACGACGACTTCCACGATTTCGTCGTGGCCTTCGCTGATCCGCTGACCCGCTTGGCGTACTTGCTCACCGCAGGCCTTGGTGGGCGCGATGGCTCGGCCGGCGACACACTTCACGCCGTCGATGGCGACGCCGATGTCGACGCCGCGCGGCGCCGGGCGGCCGCCGCGCTCGCGCATGCGCGCCGATATTGGCGGGACGTGCGCTCGACGGGCGCGCCCGAGCCACTCGCGGTGGAGGCCCTGCTTTCCCGGCTGCCGCGATCGCGGCATCGCGACAGGCTCGACGCCGAATCCACCGTCGAGCAGGCTGTCGGGTGGGCCGACGCGGGCGTCGACCCACCCGACAGCCCGCCAGCGCCTGCCGATCCACACGCGGCGTTCCGCCGTCCGACGACCCCGTCGCCGTCGCCGGCCCCAACCCCGCACCCGCCGGCCATGCCCGAGGCCGCGGATGTCGACGTCGGAAGGGTTCGTGAGGCGCTGTGGAGCGCGTGGCGAACGCTCGACGCGCGGCAGCGGGCGTCCCTGTTGTTTGCCGACCTGTCTGTCGCCGTGCCCAGGCTCGCGGGCATCGAGCTTGCCACCTCGTTCGCGTCTGGGCGCAGGCAGCAATTGCTTGCGCGTCAAGGGGTGTCGCGGCTGCGGACAGCCCTGTCTCGCGATCCGGCGATGCCGCGTGGCGTCCTCGCGGACCCTGTTGCGATGTTGGCCGACGTGCTTGGCGAACGCGCACGCGAACTCGTGGCCGGGTCCGATCCTTACCCGGTGGTGCTGGGCGAGGTTCGCCGTAGCCGCGGCCGGATCGGCGTGACGGCTGCCGCGGTGATCGTCGCCCTGGCCGGCGGCACGGTTGCGGCTGTCGAGATCTCGGGGCCCGCTCACCGCGCGCCCTCGATCGCCGCCGCCGAATCGCCGACCGTGGGCGCGACGCCGAAATCCGAAGCGACGGCGCAGGCGGGTGTTTCGCCGTCGCCCATCGACGCCGGGCCCCCTCCGCCGGCGGTCGCGGACCCGCCTGCGGTCGCGGACCCGCCGACGATCGAGCTCGGCGCCGACACCAGGCCGGTCGACTGGCCCGTGCGCGGCAACCTCAGCACCGATCAACCGTTGTTGGCGAACGTGCTCGACGCGTTCTACCAGGCGCACGGCGATTTGATCAGCGGGCACGCCCAGGCGCTGCTCGCGGCTGACACTCCGTGGTTTCGCGTCGTCTGCGTGATCGCGCCGTCCCCGGTCGGAGTGATGCAGTCGTGGTTTTACGGACCCGTCGGTTCGACATCATTGCGCGAGGGGGCATTGAGCTTCGGCGACAAGCTCACTCACGACAGCGTCGTCGCGAGCCTCCTCGCAGACCAGCGGGGACATAGCGTGCTCGCCGTCGTCGGCCCGCCTGAGATGACGAAGGTTCAGCTCGGAAATCTCTTCCTCAGCGCGCCTCTCGACTCTGCCGACACGGTGCCGGACACGGACGGCATTGTGGTGCGCGACATGACCGGCGTGCCCGACACGGCGCTGTTCTTGCAGGTCTCGATCGGTTCGGTCACGGGCTGGAGCGGGCGGGTGCCGAGCATGACGCTGCGGCCCACCTCGACCGCGGCCGACGACGCGTTGCTCGTGTCTGCCGTCACGGTCGAGCGCGGAAACCCCGATCCCGCCGTGTTGCGCAAGGCGTTCGCCCCCACATTGACGCAGGTTCCGTGGCCGCTCGGCACGAGCCGATCGGTGGTGCTCTGGGGCGGTGTCGACGCCGACGGCAACCGAGGCGTCGCCTTGCGCGTCGCCTCACCCGGGTCACCCGACCTGCTGGTCGTAGCGTGGTCCGATGATCCGCAGGGCCACGCCGAGTACCGGCTTGCGCCTGGCACGCCTGACTTTCCGCGAGCCTTCGCTTACGACAGCCCGGACGGCGCGCGCATCGGAGTGCTCGTGCCCACCGGCGTCACCCGCGTCGGGCTCGTCGTCAACGGCGCGGACCTTGGCACCGAGCCCGTCGACGCCGACGGCTTCGCCAGCCTGCTTGTCGGCCAGCAGTACGGAACGCTGGCCGAGCAGAGCCTGACGGTCGACCTCTTCGACGCCGCGAACCGCCAGGTGCAAAGGGTGTCGCTGTCGCCGCGCGCCTGAAGCGTCGTCCCGGCCTGGGGCGTCGTCCCGGCTGGAGGCGTCGTCGGGCCGCGGGTGCACGCGACGCCGGCCGCGTAAAGTAGGCGTGCCACCCTGCCTGGCTCCGCCGTCGCCTGCTGTCGCTGACGCGTCGCGGCGGGTCCGGCGCCGTACTCCTTCCAAGGACGACCATGACCGACCGCGCGCCCGCCGCCACCGCAACCGCCGACCACGACGTGAAGCCGCGTAGCCGCGTCGTCACCGATGGGCTCGAGGCGTCCGCCTCGCGCGGCATGCTGCGCGCGGTAGGCATGGGCGACGACGACTGGGTGAAGCCGCAGATCGGCGTCGCGAGTTCGTGGAACGAGATCACGCCGTGCAACCTCTCGCTCGACCGGCTTGCGAAGTCGGCGAAGGAGGGCGTGCACGCGGCCGGCGGCTACCCACTGGAGTTCGGCACGATCTCCGTCTCCGATGGCATCTCGATGGGCCATGAGGGCATGCATTTCTCGCTGGTGTCGCGCGAGATCATCGCCGACTCGGTCGAGACGGTGATGATGGCCGAACGCCTCGACGGCAGCGTGTTGCTCGCCGGCTGCGACAAATCGTTGCCCGGCATGCTGATGGCCGCTGCCCGGCTCGACCTGGCGTCGGTTTTCCTCTACGCCGGCACCACGTTGGCGGGCACGATCGGCGACCGCGACAACATCACCATCATCGACGCGTTCGAGGCGGTCGGCGGCTGTGTGCGCGGGTTGGTCACCCGGGGTGAGGTCGACGCGATCGAGCGGGTCTTCTGTCAGGTCGAGGGCGCCTGCGCCGGCATGTACACCGCCAACACGATGGCCAGCGCAGCCGAGGCGATCGGCATGTCCATGCCGGGTTCGGCCGCGCCGCCCGCGCCCGACCATCGCCGCGACGGTTTCGCCCGCTCGTCGGGCGAAGCGGTGGTCGGCCTGCTGCGTAAGGGAATTACGGCACGCCAGATCATGACGAAGCCGGCCTTCGAGAACGCGATCGCGGTGGTGATGGCCCTCGGCGGTTCGACCAACGCTGTTCTGCACTTGCTCGCGATCGCCCGCGAGGCCGGCGTCGACCTCGACATCGACGATTTCACCCGCGTGGGCCAGAAGGTGCCGCACCTTGCCGACGTCAAGCCGTTCGGCCGTTACGTGATGAGCGACGTCGACCGCGTCGGCGGCGTGCCCGTCGTCATGAAGGCGTTGCTCGACGCGGGCATCATCGACGGCTCGTGTCTGACGGTCACCGGCAAGACAGTCGCCGAGAATCTCGCCGACATCGCGCCGTCCGACCCTGACGGCAAGGTGATCCGGGCCATGAGCAACCCCATGCACCGCACCGGGGGGCTCACGATCCTGCGCGGCTCGCTGGCGCCCGATGGCGCCGTCGTCAAGACCGCGGGCTTCGACAGCATGGTTTTCGAAGGCACCGCAAGGGTTTTCGACGGTGAGCGTGCCGCGATGGACGCCGTCGAGGACGGCACCATGAAAGCCGGCGACGTCGTCGTGATCAGGTACGAGGGTCCGAAAGGCGGCCCGGGCATGCGCGAGATGCTCGCGGTCACCGGTGCTATCAAGGGTGCCGGGCTCGGCAAGGACGTGCTCCTGCTCACCGATGGTCGTTTCTCCGGAGGTACCACCGGCCTGTGCGTCGGCCATGTCGCGCCCGAGGCGGTCGACGGTGGTCCAATCGCGTTCGTGCGCGACGGCGACCGCATCAAGCTCGACGTCGAGACGCGCACCCTCGACCTCTTTGTGGACGACGACGAGCTGGCGAAGCGTCGCACCGACTGGCAGCCGCTGCCGCCGAAGTACACGACCGGGGTGCTGGCGAAATATCGCAAGCTCGTCGGCTCGTCGGCTCAGGGCGCGGTGTGCGGCTGACCGTTCTTTGGTCGGCCGCCCGTCCGCGCTCTCGTTATTGGTTGAGCGCGGTTTGGATTTCTCCTCGGATGTCCGTCCCGATGGCGTTTTCTCCGCCGAAGACCATCAGGTTCGTAAGAGTGTTCCGGTTGGCGTGCAGGTAGTCGTGGACGTCGGTGGGCAGTAAGCCCGACGGTGGGACGAGCAGCATCGGTTGGTTCAGCGCGCCGACGATCGGCCCGCCGGCCATGGAGTCGGGGAAGTCGGCGGCGGAGGCGATACCGACGCCGTCGGTGTGGGGGAACAGGGTTGTCGCGACGGCGATGGCGGTGGCGTAGCGGGTGTCGCCGGCGAGGGGCTGGGCGCTGGGGTCGGCGGTGACGGCCGGGGCGCCGACGGCGTAGCGGGTGAGGTGGGGGTGGGCGGCGAGCCAGGCGGTGGTGGCGTCGGCCGGGTGGTCGCCGTTGGTAAGAAGGATGAGGCCGTGGGTGGTGATCGCGGCGGGGACGGCGGCCATGGCGTCGGGGAAGTCGAGTCCGTCGGCCTCGAAGACCGTTCGGGGGCCGTCGATCAGGTCGGCGACGATCGTGGCCGTGGCGAACCGATCGGGGCCCGCGAGCCGGCGGGCGGCGAATCCCCGTTGGGTGAGCGCGGTTTCGACCCTGGGGGAGAGCGCGTCGTCGCCGCCGAGGAGGTAGACGGTTCCGCCGGGGGCGAGGACGCGGGTGATCTCGTCGGCGGTGGTCGGGTCGAGCTCAGCCGTGGGGGTCAAAAGCAGCGGGGCGTTTTTCGCGGCGGCCAGCGGTCCGCCGGCGAGGGCGTCGGGGAACAGGTTGTTGCGGGCGAGGACGACGGCGCTCGCGGAGCCGGCAGTTGGGAATTGCTGCTTGGAGGCGGCGATGGCCGTGCCGTCCCGGTTGGCGCCGGCGATCAGCACCGGAGGCGCCGGCGTGGGGGTCGTGGGCGCCGGTGGCGCCGCGCTTGGGGTGACCGAGGCCGAGGCGACGCTGGCAGTTCCGTCGCCGACGGCGTTGGTGGCAACCACGGTGAAGGTGTAGGGGGTGCCGTTGGCCAGACCGGTGACCGTGATCGGTGAGCCGGTTCCTGTCGCGGTCTTTCCGTCGGGGTCGGAGGTGACGGTGTAGCCGGTGATCGCCGCGCCGCCGTCCGATGTTGGCGCGGTGAAGGAGACGGTTGCCCGGGCGTTGCCGGCGGTGGCGGTGACGCCGGTGGGTGCGCCCGGGGGGGTCTCGACGGCGTAGACCCAGGTGTCGCCAAGGTCGTTCGTGCCTTCGTAGCCGCCGAACACGACGAGTTGGCCTGTGGCGGGGTCGAAGGCGGTGGCGGGGAAGCGCCGCGCGGTGGGGGTGGCTTGGGTGGACTGGGTCCAGGCATGGGCGGCGGTGTCGAAGGTCCAAACCTCGTCGGTGGGCAGGGTGCCCGCGAGGCCGCCGACCAGGGTCAGCCCGCCGACGGCTTCGTCATAAGCGAACCCGGCGCCGCCGGATGCCGACGGGTGCGTGGCGGGGGTGACGTCGTCCCAACTCGTGTCGTTCCATTCGCGGGTGGTCCCGGCGGCCGAGCCGCCGAAG
>Ga0164242_10007507_pt1 | contig 11928 bp, 11 predicted proteins | sample OricomgcompostMG_FD_108783 | JGI IMG/M metagenome (GOLD analysis project Ga0164242, IMG submission 108783) | Miracle-Growth compost microbial communities from Emeryville, California, USA - Original compost - Miracle growth compost (MG) ... | reverse complement strand
GGGTGGGGTGTGGTGGGGGGGTGGGTGGGGTTGGGGGGGGTGTTGTGTGTGTGTGGGGGGGGGGTTGTGGGGCGGGGTGGCGGCGGGGGGGAGGGGGGGGGGGGGGGGGGGGGGGGGGGGGGGGGGGGGGGTGCGTGGTTGGTGGCTGGAGACTACCGTACTTTTTAGGAAAAGTGGCAATCGCGTTCACACCCCTGCTCTAAAACGTGCCGGGCTTGTCTCGATTGGGAAGCAGAGTCGAAGCCCAAGGTCAGAAACCGGAAGAGCCGTTCGAATCCTGGGGCAGGACTTCTCGGCGGAATTAATTACGATTGCGATGGAAGAAGGGGGGGCTGGGGGCAGGGTAACGAGGCCTGGGTAAGGAGAGCTGGGAAAGGAGAGACGGGATTGGAGAAACGGTGGAGAAAATGGTGTGCACTGATCACTAGGGGCGGGCCAGTAATGGGACCGCAATGGCTTCCCCGTACCCCGTACCTGGTTTAAAACCCGCCCCCTTGGGCGGATTCATCAATTGCCTCTATCAACACTACCGCCCTTCGCTACCCGTCCCATACCTCCATGTCCTGGTCAGTAGTCAGCTGTTTGTGGAGGGGGGGATGGATGTGCCGGGAAATCCATGCCGTCACAATGCATGTCGGGAACCACCCGCCGCCGGTCAAGCCGTTTGCCAGCTGGCGCACCCTGGCCCTTGTGTTTTCGGACTTTTTATCTGCAGGCGCAGCGCGGGACAACAAAACGATTCGAAACAGTGCTGCACCAGATAGAACGCAGCTTCAAGGACCACCAGAGCTGGGAAAACCTGGCCGCGGTATGCCACTACTTGATAGCGCGGGACCAACCACGAAGCGAGGAACGGGTCGCCTCGATACCGGAATTAGCACTTGTGGCGCCGCGATTTGCGCAGCTCACTGCCTACTCGGGAGATACTAGTTATACCAAGTGGTACCAACTAAGGCAGGCAGCAGGTAAGCAGTGCCAAACGCTCCCCTTATGCGTACCGAGAGGCTTGAGCTCCAAAAGGGGTTCCGTGGTTGTCAAGATCGCGAACCTGGAAGCTATAACGCCATGCCACACGACGCATGGAGGAGCATGGGACTGCCTCTCCACTTGATGTTTTAATTATCCCTCTTCCCTATCTATATCGAACACCGGCCAGGTCATCTTCATGCCAACAAGGCCACTCCGCCCGCGCTCAGGTTTCAGTGAACAACTAGTGGGAGCTCCATCCATGACTCGATCTTCGAACCCATATCCCTGCAGCCGGCTGGTCATTGGTGTCTCTAGCAGCCGAGTAGAAGCATTCTTTCGTAGAGGAACTTCGGACAAGCAATCCAATATATCTTGACTTGCGCAAGGATCCGGCGAGAAATGTACTACAATCGCCTCGCCGTTCCACGCCACTAATAATTGTCAGTGGATTCAAGCCCCTGCTATGTGAAGGTAGTACCTCACGCCAGTTACGCGTCGAGTTATCTGACTGTGTTTGTCTTCTCATCCTGTACGGCATAGCCGAGACTTACAGGTTCATGTACATTATAGGTATCCGTACAGTCCTGTCACAACCTGTACCTGGTTAGCAGTGACTCCATGCCAAGACTCCAAGCGCGAGCTCTTTCGCCTTGGAATGGTATAAGCCGGCCGTGTCTTAGACAGTTCAGATACCCGTCCTGAAATTTGCTGCAGTTGCTTCTTAAGCTACGTGAACGTAATCAATAGCCATGTCCCCCGATTCTTTAGAAACCCGGCATCGGAATGAGGAACCGCCCTCTAAACTAGGAACTTGAGAAAACGTTTTCTTGAATTGGTCGAGAACTCTCAGTTGACGTCTCTCTAGGAACAACAAAGGCTCGCACGCCTTCGATCTCGCCTCAAGCTACCATCCCCCACACTTGAATATCCAGCACCCCACTCTGTGCTCCCCTCGCGCTCTCTGCCGAGGGGGTTTGTGTATCCTAACATGTTTGGCTATTCACTGCCGCTCTTCGAACTCTAGGTCTACACTTGACGCCCTTCAAGTTCGCCGGCACGATATCCCCTCCACATACCACAACGGTTGTAATCACTCGACGGACCTTTCAAACACCTTACTTCGGGACCGCATACTTCTGCGTCCAATCTCTTGCGGTTGCAATAGCCGCAGCCTCGTCTTCCTTCCAGCTCTTGGCTACGTCCGGAGCCAAGGGATCGTCGGGGTTGGGGGCCCCCAGAAGGATCTGGATGGACAGCAGGATTGTGCGGATTTGTAGCGCTGGTGACCAGTTATCTAGGTCCAGTATTAGCCCCTGACCAAGGAGAGAGCAGTATAGAGCCATTTTATATAAAGCCTACTCTTGAGAACATCCAGACAAATCCGGCCTAACTTGTCCACATTCGGGTGGAATATCTTGGTAAGGAATCGGACCTTCGGCGGCGTCATGGGATAGTCGTCGGGTAGGAAGAGCTCGAGCTTGAAGACACCACCTGGAAGAAAAGCGTTAGCAAGGCCCATTGTAAACCCGCAGCTGTGCGTGTCGCCGGGTTTAGGGGTGCAAACCTTCGTATGGCGACTGAGCAGGACCATGGATCTCCACGTCGAAGTATCGGAGGTTATCTTCATGCGGAATAGCACTGATTCCAGGGACCCTGCGGCAAAACCAAGTTAAAATTGACGCCGGCGGCACACCCAAGGTGCAATGATGGCACATACGGCTCGGCCATAAGCCGTTCGGTCTCCTTGACGATTCTCTTTGGCAGAGCCATTCTTGCGCAGGATGTCGGACCCCGCGAGCTGAGAGGAACAGCGGTAAATGATGCCCAGAGGCAGGGTATTCACAAGATGGAGGCAAAAAAGCTGTGAGATATTGGTACGCGAGCTCCTAAACTTGAGATCCCCCTGCGATACGGTTTCCGCGTGCTTTCAGGGTCGGCGGGGAGGTCTTGTCTCGGGATCCAAGGGCGGATGGCGGGGAGAGGAGGGGCAGCTCGTGGGCCTGGATACCAGCAAAAAGTGGCACTGGAGGGGATTAATGTAGGAAAAGGAGGACGTTCCCAGACGACACCGTTAATCATGCGCAGGAAGTGCTTCTTCAAAGAGTCAAAGAGGACCAGGAGGGTTGTTTGTCATCTTGAAGCCTTGTGAAAGTGGGCTGGTGGGCTTGACGATCACGCCCCAGTCAGTGCCGAATCCACCCCACTTTTAGCATCAGATGTATTTTCAACCCAAAGTTATACCTAAAAGTACATACATCCACGCCCAAACAGGTGGCCGGCCAGGTACCTCGGTACCTAATATGCATATACCGCTGCATGCACGAAAGAGCTATGGCTTCATTCACGTTCACCTTAGAATTGGCCCGCTAAAACACCACTTCTGAGCTCATCGTTTATCAAGCACGCTCACACAAGCCAGGGTCCAGACTTGATCCCGTGATCCCGATTCGGGACTCCTACCACCCTACACAATTACGATAGAACGCAATTCCAGGAACCGCTGAACAGTAGAGGCTTGGAGGATCGCCGCGTCAATCCTTGCTTGCTGTCATGCTCAACGCCATGCAATGCTGCAGGTGATCGCGTCGCCCCCATTTCGCCCAGGAGGCCTGTCACCATGCCCTCCGTTTTCAGCCAACTCTCAGACCAGCCGAAGAAGGGCAAGACGATAAAGTCGGCGTTTGACAGCGAAAGCTTCGATGCCGATGGCACCATCCATGTGGATGGCCTCGTCGGGTCTGCCACCATCTCGCCCTCGGGCCGGGACGTGGCTCTTGCCTCGTGAGCCCCGCCTCTCAACTCTCACTTACAAGGGACGAGCCGTGATGATGCTGACCCACGTCCAAATAGCCCCGAGGGTCTTGCCATCATTGACCTAGACTCTGCGTACAGCCCGCCCAGGCGACTGGGCAGCCATGGACTCCCGTGGCTCGTCGTCGATGTCCAGTGGTCGCCGTTCGCGGCCAGGGACTATTGGGTCGCATCTACCGCGAACCATCGGTGTTTGGTCTGGAATCTAAACCTGCGAGATGACTCGCCTTCTGGTGCCATCGAGCATTCGTTGCAGGGCCACAGCAGGGCCATCACCGATATCAACTTCTCCGCCCATCATCCAGACTTCCTTGCCACCTGCGCCGTGGATGGCTATGTGCACTGCTGGGACTTGCGACGACCCAGACAGCCAGCTCTCACTTTCTGTGATTGGTTCGCCGGGGCAACCCAGGTGAAGTATAACCGTCAAGATTCGCACATCCTTGCCTCGTCTCATGATCGTTGGCTCCACATATGGGACGACCGCAAAGCTGTCGAGCCTCTGAAGACCATCAGTGCTCACACGTCCAAGATCTACGGTCTAGACTGGAATCGTACACGGGCGACAGGAGTGGTGACCTGCTCTCTGGACAAGAGCATCAAGTTCTGGGATTATGGTAGAGAGAACGATGTCGCCGAGAGAGTCATCCGGACCGACTTCCCCGTCTGGCGAGCTCGGCATACGCCCTTCGGCTGGGGACTTCTTGCCATGCCTCAGAATGAGCCCGGTAACCTCTACCTCTACGACAGGCGTCTCACTCCGGACGATCCTGTGGACGGCCCCGTCGAGCCTGTTTCCATCTTCTCCGGCCATGGAAACCACAAGGTGAAGGAGTTTTTGTGGAGGACTCGCGGCGGCATAACCGAGGACAATACAGATACTCGTGACTTCCAGTTGGTATCCTGGGGCGAGGACAACGAGTTGAGACTCCAAAAAATGGAGCCAAGGCTCCTTGAATCCGTGGGACACTACCGCGGGCAGCCCGCGAGGAAGAATCTGAATATCACCCGGAGGGGCGCGATCTACAAGACCTTCCGAACGGTGGACGATAGTGTGCATCGAGACAGGCGGAGCGCCACCATGAGCGATCCCCGCCCAGGAAGTGGTGGAAGTCAGACCCGCCGAAGTGTCCTCACCTTGGGAATGCATGCTCCGCATCAACGCGTCGGACCAAATTGGAGAGGGCCGTCCATGAAGGGCAAGATGCCGCCACATAAGGATGCCGACCGAAGCCAGCTCCAAATCGGCTGGATGAAAGGCATCACGCTTGCGAAGAGGAAGGCAAGCTCGGAGACCCCAGCCCGTTCCGATTCTAAGGATTCCACCATGTTCGGCTCGACGTACCACGACAATGACTGGGCCGAGCCAGAGACTATCCAAGAGGAGTTCATCCGTATCAGCAATCAGCTGCCCAACGTGAAATGGGAGAACATCGACATGGACACCCTAACCCTGAGAGCTTCCCTAAAGGGCCCCTGGGGTGTGGACGGTGAGTCCATCTTCATCAAGGTGGCGGTGGATATCCCAACCAGCTATCCCAAGTTCAAGGCACCGAAGTTTATGGTTGAAAAGACGCTGTTCATGCCAGATGTGATACACGACAAGATCGAACGAGAGGTCAACCACCTTGCGAATCAGTTCTTGAAGAGGAAGGAAAACTGCCTCGCTGTCGCGTTCTCCTACTTACTTGGAGAAGTCGACCTTGAAACCAGTACGACGCTCTTCAAGAACGTCGGGGACCTGGATGATGGCCTCGACGGTCTAGGGGACGAGAGTTCCAGCGATGAGGACGAAAATGATATACCCGCGGGAGGGTCTGCATCGATGTCGCAAGAGCTTACCGCAAGCACCGAACTTGACCCTGCCGCTACCCTCGTACCGACTCAACGCATTGCCGTGCCACCGCCTCCCAGGCTCTGCAGTGCGCGGTTCTCGAATGACGGCAGGCTTGTCTGCTTCTTCCCGACCAAAGACCAGAAAGCCAGGGCGCTGTTCCCGCTCACCTCGCCGGATAATTACCGCGATCATTCCAAAGGGGAGCCAAACTTTGCAGGATTCGGACGCCTTACGCAGGATTCTCCTCCCCCGAAGCCGAGATATGGGAACGACGAGGCGTCCGCGATGGATGATCAGTTGGTCGACTCTGATGAGTCGGACAGTTCGACTTCGTCAAGCGACTCAGAGTTGACGACTATGCATAAGATTAGCTTATGGTATCAGCCAGGGCTGCGCTTCCGACGGACGTGGAGTGCGAACGAATCCGTTCGCTCGAGCGGGGGAGGAACCGGCGCAGGAACCGGCACCGGAACCGGGACGAGCAAAAAACGGCCCGGGAAACCGAAGAACATTCTGTCCATCTACGACTTCAGAGATTCCCTGCCCTCGAAGAAGCAGTTCGCCGAGGAGTACGCCATCTTTGGGGATGGATTTGAGGTCTGCGAGCACAACGCCGAAGTGGCGAGGAAGTACGGGTATACAGATCTCGTCCATATCTGGAAGTATGCTGCGCTTTTACTGAGGCAAGGTATTCCCTTGGAGTTGCATGAGCAGCATAACCGAAACGAGTCCGTCCTAGTCATTGCCAGAGACGTGGTATCGCGCTCGTGTGACGAAGACCTCGAGCATGATCTCCCCTTCAGAACCGGCCACACGAATCTCTCAGGCCGAGTCAAGTGGGGCCACCATCCACTCGCGCAGGAGTTCATCAACGACCTCTTCGACTATTTTGAAAAGCTTGCAGACATCCAGATGTTAGCGATGCTCTCATGCATATTTGGAGACTCGTCTACCGAGGATAGCGTGGCCTACGCGGAATCCCACCTAACCCAACCTGAGACACCCCTGCCCATGAAGGCGCCGTCGTTCTCACTAGAGTACTTCCCGACCGATCCCGCGCTGTGGAATATGAACTACAAGAGCCAAGCTAGCTCCGCCATCACCACACCTAGAACGGCACATACCCCGGCCATGTACTCTGATTCGCAAGGGTCGGAGGAGATACCTTGGCTGACCGAGCATGGACCACACTCGTACTCCTGTGGGGAGACGCCGCCAAAGTCGGCCAAGAATCCCCTGCGCGACCTCGGCCAGGTGCAGAGCTTGTCGAGCTCTCCCGATAGCCGCCTATTTCGTCGACCAAATCACCCGGCCATCACGGCGGCGCTCGCCGCCAGCCTACCGCGTACTCTAGCGGACATTGTAGGCGGCTCGCCTCCGGATGCCCCTTCACGAAAACGGCCGAGCCCTGCCGAGGCGTCGATGAGCAACCTTGCACCTAGCATCGTAACCTGGGGCAGTTCCACCATCATGGGAGAGTCAAATGAACCCTCCGGGACGGCGAGAACATCAACGTCCGACGACGAATATCGCCGGGAGGAGTTGATATCCACGGTCCCGATGGCCATTTCCTGTATGCCCGAGAACCAAAGCCTCTTCGACGATGACGGGTGGATATCCACGCCGCTCCTCTCGCCGAGTCGCAATCCCATGTGCGCCGGCTACCGCTACGCGTATGCCGAAATGCTACAGATGTGGGGCCAGCCACTCGCCCGTCTCGAGATCATGAAGTTCAACGTTCTCAAGGAAGACATGTGCGCCGCCTCGAGCGCTTACGGCGGCACAGCAGACGGCAGCTATCACGAACCCCACATCGGGGCAGACGGCAACAGCCACACCTCCCACGGCACCGGCACCACCTCGCCAGCCATCCCCTTCGGCGGCCGCAAGGAACAGCTCCAGGCACTCCTCGCCTCCGGCCGCGGTATAGATGTCACCGGCATCTGCCGCGTACACGAGACCCAACTCGACCCGCTCGAATACACGCGAGCGACGGGTGGGCTCGTCGGAGGAGCCGTGGGCACCTGTCAGCGATGCCAGCGCGGAGCCGGGTCGGCCGTCCCGCAGACGCAGCTGAGATGCGTCTACTGCGCCGAGCCCGTCGACGCGCTCTACCCGGCCTGCCTGGGCTGTGGCTGCGCCAGCCACGAGTACTGTCTCGCCGAGTGGCACGCCGCCGGCGAGACCGAGTGCCCCGCCGGCGACGAGTGCAACTGCGCCGAGGAGGCCAACCACGGCCACGTCGAGAGCTGGCCCGCCCTCCAAGCGGCCGTCGCGCTCGCGCGCCTGCGCGCCGCCACCGCCGAGAGGCATAACTCCCTGGGGACCACCCTCGCCGGGAACAACGCGGCCGGACGCGCCAGGAGGACGTCGGTGCCCGCGAGGTTAGGCCCCCACGTGTCGCTAAGCGAGAACGACGAGTACGAAGACCGTCCGGCCCATCTACACCCGCGCGCCCACAGCCGCCTGCACCCGCACCGGTTCGGCCACACGGGCGGAGGGAGCGCCCGCACGGCGACGTCCTCCGTCGTCTCCGCCGCCGCCGATGAGGAAGCCGACAGGGAAGGCTGGGAGAGCGTGGCAACCAGCCAGGGGATCCCGTCGGCCGCCTCGGGGTTGGGGAGTGGTGGTCACAAACCGGCGCCGCATGGGGACGAGCCCGTGTCGGCGGCGAGGCTGAGTCTCGGCCATAGACTTAAGAAGTCGCTGGGCGAGTCGGCGAGGCCGTCGGCGCTGAGGAGGCAACAGTCTGGGGGGGTGACGACTTGGAGGAAGTCTGCTGGGTTGGGGTAGAGGTTGTGTACAGTACATACATTATTGGTTGCCGGTGTACATTAGTTGCTGATTTATGTATGATGATAATGTTAATTGTTTGATTATCTCCGTGGAAGGGAGTTGGGAGGAGGTGTATATCCTTCCGTGACACGCTGTTTATCTTGATCTCACTCCGAGGGTTGAACACAGATTTAGAAGTGTAAACAACACGAAGGTCACGTCTTAGTGGTTAAATTTATATGCTTGTTAAAGATTTGCCCCATAACTACTACGCTGAGTCTTACACAACGTCGTCTATCTGTCCAGTTTCCAGGCAAGAGCTCCTCGGCTGAACGCGCGCGTTCCTGAGCTGACCGCTTAAACTCTGTGAGCACCGCAGGTCGCGGGGTGCCAGACCGAGTTCACCGCGATAGAACGAACGTCTTTACTACAGAAGAAATAAAAGGATAACCTGTGATGATATAATATAGCAAAGGAGAGATTCACCTAGAGTACAAAGGGGAAATGTTTAGAAACAAGGTTTTGCTCCGGAAAGGTTCAACGCCGTGATGTTTCAATAGATGGTAAGTATATTTTAAAAGGGGGAGGGGGGAGGGAGAGAGGAGGAGAAGAAGACGTTCTAGTAGACGGTAGGGGGGAGAGCTAGATTGGTTAGATCGGGAGATGGGGCAAATAGAAAGCGGCGCCTTTACCAGATGTCCCATGGTAGTTTTTTTGGTAAATTTAATATATATATATATAGGTAGGTAGGTGGGTAGGTCGGCCAGGTTGTCCTCCCGGACCGTAGCACCCCCAACCCGCGACTAGATGCGTGACTCCTTTCCTGCCTGGGCACGGGGTGGTCCATGTCCAAGGCCTGACATGGCCTTCCAGGTGCTCTAACCCAGCAACATGCCGGTCATGACTTTCCCCTTCCTCCTTCTCGCGACCCTTCTCGTTGCTGGTGCCCCTAGCCTCGGGGAAAACTCTCCTTCCCTCCCCCTTTCTTACTTCCCCCTTACTCACTTCCCCTTACTGACTTCTCCCTTATCCACTTCCCCCTTTCTCAGTTGTCCTTCTCAAGGCTTCCATCCATGACACCCCCTATCTATCGTTCGTAACGACGGACGTAAGGCGCACTTGGAACAGAACTGTGTTCTACGTAGCGTAGCGGGAAAACCTAGCAGCGGAGGTCACTATCACCCATGGGCTATGAGTGTCCGAGACTGGATGACTTAGGTGGGAAGCCCCTTTTGCCGCCAACCAGCAAGAGAGTCTAAGCGGGTAAGTTTAACCCTCGCGATTCTCTTTGATCTGCACCTAAACAAGTCACTGATATCAAATGCGATAGTTTGGCAAATATCGAGAATAGAAATAGAGATTTTGTCTCAGCAGATTTACTTTCATGACGTTCCATATAACATCGATTACGTTCAACCCATCCTCCATCAGTCGACGTACGTTGCCTCCCACACCTTCCTCCGCAGCACTTACTTCCAGTTCTTTCCAAAGAACTCCAGCAGCGTCTTATAACCACGCACATACTCCTCCTTCACCCTCGCATCAGACAGGTCCGCCCGCGCGGCCATCCAGCCGTGGACCTGGTCGCCGAACGTCTCGACGTGGCTGGGCACGCCAACGAGGTTGCTCTCGAACTCCTTGACCTTGTCGGCGGGTTCCTCGCCCGACGCGAGCAGGGCCATCGGGACCTTGACGCCCTTGGCGTCGGCGGGATCGACCATGGCGGGGTGGATCTGGGCGCACGCGCTGAAGGGATTGGAGGACCCGGACACGGTGAGGGTGGCGACCTTGCCTCCCCAGCAGTACTAATGTGGGGGGTTAGCTATCGTTTGGACCGAGCGGCTGGGGGTCTCGGTTCGACCGGATGGCATAGGGGTTCACAAACTTACGCCGATGATGCCCCAGGACTTGATTGTGGGGTACTTGGCCTTGAGAGCGTCTACGTAGGCGGGGACCTTGGCGGCGATAGCGGGGGCGGGGAACTTCTGGAAGAAGGCGCCGAGATTCTTCTTCTTCTCGTCGGTGTTGGGTGGGTACCACTCGGCCGGGCAGGGGTTGCCCTCGAACCAGTCAGGGATGAACACCTTGTACTTGGTATGGTCATCGCTAGTTGCGAGGATGTCGGCGCCCTGGATGGTCTGGTCAAAGTACCCGAAGATGTCGTAGATGTCAATGATTCCCTTTGTGGCCTCGGAAGGACCGGTTACGTCTTGGACAAGCTGCCATCAGCCTCTTGCTATGAAGTATCTATGATGGGGTTGTCATACAGGTTTTAAGGTTGCCAAGCTCCTCGTAGGATCCCTTAGCCTGGTATCCAGAGGACACGACCGGGGGGATGTTGCAGCAGGCCTCATTGTGGCCGTGGGTAGCTGGCATAGTAGACATCCTGGCTGATTGGTTGGCGTTCGACGCGCTGAGGAAGTTGTTTGCAAACACTGGGCGGTTGGTTCCTCCTGCTGGTGAACAGTGGAAGTTTCTACTGGGAATGGAAGATGGCGAAGCCGAGGTGGGGAGACGTTGAAAATAAGTACCCGCAGGAACTAGTGACGTGCGACTTGCCGACGCGGGAAGACTGGATGGAAGACGAAGATGGTTTGGCGCAGGCATTGGTCCACCGGCATTGACTGATTAGACGGCAAGTAGTTTCCTCCAAACATTTACCAAGCGTCATAGGTGCAAGCTCGAGAGCCTAAGACACATTTGAAACGATAGCTATCCGTACTTATCGACTTTTCCCCGCCAGCATTTGAGCCCGCAATCCATGGGCTCCAAGTCTGAAAGAGGGGTAGCTATTGATGATGTCTTCGGCGGGCCGAATGGTGGGGTAAGTTAGCTCACCCCTGTTCGCTGATGTCACTATGAGCTCCACAGCAATTGAATCTCGGCATGGCAGGGCTGAAGAAGGAACTCCGACCTGGAAGGTTGGTGGATTTATTACGGAGCCGTACACTACACACTACTGTAGTGTCCATACACTGCGGCATACCCAATCCATCCCCCCTTCCTGCAGGTTCGGATGGGAAATGGCCGGGTAGCTCGAGAGGATCAGCGAGCGGGAATATCTGACAGCACTTGGCCGCTAAAATGGCCGCGCATCCGGCCCCTGCGTATCCTTGGCCCCCTACCATCGTGTCGGAAATGGCGAAGCGCGTTCAGAACCCACTAGACCAAAGGCGAAGACTTCATGTCAGCCTGTCAACCTGTCTGTCCTTTTTTTTCTTTCTTTCTTCTTTTGCCAATGCCAATGCCATAGCTGGTTTCGTCGATAGAAAGTCCTTCGTGCAAACTACACTATTTCGTCGCGCCAGACAAGAATTCGGGAATAGCCCCGGTCTTCTAATGTAATTATACCCATCCCCTGAATCCTCCGATCGCCATCCAATCCGCAGTTGGTTGTGCGTCCCTGCGTATTAATATTAAAGTCCCAGCGTGCTTGACCCCGAAAGCGCCCCCCCCCCTTCCTAATACGACCTCTTACCCCCGCGCCCCATACACAATAAGAAATAACTTTTTTTTTTCCCCTTTTTCCTCCCCCC
>Ga0164242_10007506_pt1 | contig 11929 bp, 14 predicted proteins | sample OricomgcompostMG_FD_108783 | JGI IMG/M metagenome (GOLD analysis project Ga0164242, IMG submission 108783) | Miracle-Growth compost microbial communities from Emeryville, California, USA - Original compost - Miracle growth compost (MG) ... | reverse complement strand
GGGAAATAAAGGGATATCCTTTACCTTTGCCGTCCTCATTTAACCTATGCCGCGTTGGTCAAGAGGTTAAGACGCCTCCCTTTCACGGAGGAATCACGGGTTCGAGTCCCGTACGTGGTACAAAGCCGCCTTTCAGAGGCGGCTTTGTTATTTGGCAAATGCAGGCTCAGTCAGCTTTCAGGTAGTGTGTATATTCTTATAATTTTCTTTAATCATACCTTTTTTTCGCAAATCTTGTTACTCTGCTGTTACTGGAGTAACACGATGAATTATTTACCTTTAGGTAGACTAAAATCAAACCAAAGGCAAATATCATGAGTGTAATACTTAGAAAGCGTAATAATGCCGATGGTACGACCTCCTTACTCTTGGATATCTACCATAATGGCCAGCGCCGCTACGAGTTCCTGAAAAACCTGAAACTAGACAAGCCTACAACCCTCTTAATTAGAGAGCAGAACAAGGAAAGACTCAGGCAAGCAGAGGCCATTAAGGTTGCCAGGGCCGCTGAATTGGAGGCCGGAAATTATCACGTTACCTCTGACCTGGGTAAAAAGACTGATGTTGTCGTATGGATGGAGTCATATATTATGAGCTATGACAAAAAGGACAAGCGCATACTGAGGAATGTAAAGGACAGGTTTGCTGATTTCCTTAAATTGGAGAATAGGCACAAGCTCACGTTTTCCGGTCTGAATGAATTCATTATCGAAGACTTTATCGGCTACCTAGAAAACTATTGCACTGGGGAAGGGGCTAGATCATATTTTTCACGATTCAAGAAGATGATTCGGTACGCTTACCGGAGAGATGGACTTATGCCACAAAATATATTAGAACGTGTGGAGCGAAAACCAAGGGGCGAAGCAACAAAAAAGGACGTTCTAACTTTGGAAGAAGTTCAGAAACTTGCAACACCCACACGGAAAGTAGCGAGGTTAAGAGAGCATTTCTATTTTCTTGCCTTACTGGCCTACGCTGGTGTGATGTGAAAACTATAACGTGGGGAAATATCCGAATTCCTGAAAAGCAGTTATCTATGCGACAGGGAAAGACCGGAAAGGAGGTGTCTGTACCCCTTAATGAGGCGGTCTTAACACTTTTAGGGGAGGCCAAGGGAAATAATTTTCAGTCTCCCTACAGCCAATGGAGCCAATAAGACTGTGAAGGCATGGGTCAAGCGTGCCGGGATTAATAAAAAGGTTACATGGCACAATGCCCGACATTCATTTGGTACAAATCTGATATTCACCAATACAGATGTACTAACGGCCAGTAAATTACTGGGTCATACATCCCTGCGCCACACTCAGCGGTATGTTGATACGGCAGAGGAGATGAAAAGGAAGTCAATCGACAGACTAAACATTAAAATTTGAAGAGAATGAACAAGTGGAATATGGAAAATCGTCAATACGTTGACTTCCTGAGAAGATACGGACTTAGGCCGAGGACCACTCTTAAAGAAGCCTATGACATTCTTCGCAACCCGTGGCTTAAAAGTATAGAGGAAAAACAACAACATTCTCCAAACGTAAAAGCAGGGATCAGTCAATTGCTTTCGGATTGCAATGCTTCCATAGGAAACCTTAAAGGCATTGGACTAAATGTATACAACTACATAATTCAAGGAGGGGTGGATATGTGGAATATGAAGAGTTTCAGGTTAGATTTCTTCAGTCACTATTACCCTAGGTATACAACAGCACTGATGCTGCCAATCGACTTATGCTTTAATGAATTCATTGCGGATATGGCAAGTGGAATACAATTAGCCTATATTAAGCCGATCCTTGAAAGCATCCTTAGTGGCAAGGTAGTGCCGAATCCTTCAAAGACGCTCTCTAATAATTTGTCAAACAGCTATATTAATGGCAAAGAGAAAATAGGTTTATTGGAAATGTATGAGAGAAATATGGCGCCATTGATTAATGGATGGAAGCAGAATCCTCCTAAAAAAGTTGAACTTTGCGCGGCCTTCTGTAATTACCTTTCAACGAATGATTTCTTTACCTCAGACAAGTTGGAGACGGCTAAGAGTTTTGCATTGGCAAGATACGGCCTCAATATTAACAGTTCAATAAATAATCTACGTAGGAAGAAGCATAAAGAACATCTTACTGACTTAATGAATCGAATTAAGCGTGAGGCTACCCAGAAATACTACGGGAAACTGTAGTACTACTGCAATAGTATACTACATTTTTAACTGTTCTCCATAACAAAAACCCCATCCACACTGAGTTTCAGCCTAATTCTTAAATGTAGTACTCCGAAGGAAATGAATTGCCAACGGCTTCGTATAGGCCACCTTTGTTTTATCAACAAAAACAGGGGAGATGGAGCAGAAGCGAGTTCTTACATTTTTAGAGGGGTGTCAGTTGCTGGGACTTAGACCGTCCTATGTTTATAAGTTGACGTCCGGCCGCGGGCTATGGGGCCTGATTGTGATTGCCGACCCCCCACACCACCGGAAGATGACCAGGACACATACAATAGAACTTACGGCCCGATCCAGCGATTTACCTTCAGGGAGGGCTTCATAAGGGTATTCTTTCAACTAAAGGTCGGTATGTACCTCTTCGTCAAGCCGTGGTACAAACCACGACCGGGAGTGACATACTGGCTCAGTCTGATAAGCTACTTAACTCCATCAAATACGATATAACCGACTATGGAATCGGAAATCTTCCTTTATCCCTTGCGAGTTCCAAGTATGCAGATTATTTCTGTGATCCTATCAACGGTGTGGTAGTCCGTGCATCTCACAATGGGAATGAGGCGATAAGCGTGATTTATAACTGCAATTCCTTCTTTGGCAACCGGCTAAAGGCATTCAACGGCCCTCTATTGGCATCGACCCAGAACTACCCGGATTACCCCAACATGCCTGTACCCACGATTTACGGCTTTATAGATAAATTCACCGGAAACTACATCATTGCTGCCGAAAAGATCGATAGATGGCAGAACGGGCAGCAAAGGCTCTTACAGAGTGCCTTTACCATATCTTTTTCAGATAATGAAAACAAGTTTATTAGCTTTCTGTCATTTGAAAGCGAGGCCGGGGGAAGTATAGGTAATCTGTTATGCACCTTCAAGAATGGCATCCTATATACCCATGACGGAGACAATCCCTGCAACTACTACGGGGTTCAGTATGCCGCCAGTATTACCGCTATAGCCAATCAGAATTTCCTAAATGATAAGGCTTATCTAGCCATACGAGAAAGCGCGTCTTGTGTATGGTATGGCGAGGACGTGAATACGTCCCTTGGACAGCAATCCAAGATACCCGCGGCCGCCTTCAGGATATTGGAGGGTAATCCTTGTGCTCCTTTTTATAGGGATATTAAGAGCGCTGGTGGGCTGGCGAATGGAGTTCCGCTTAAAGGGAAGTGGCTATCTATAAAGTTAACTATTACTCCCAGTGCCATACAGACCATTTCGGTAGTCGTCGTAAAATACAATGCTTACCCACATTGAGGTCAAATAAGTACACAACAATATGGAAAAGAAGACCTTCGCTCAACTGAGGTTCAACCACATCCTTACCAAGGAAGAGGTCGAGGACAAGTATAATGAATTACTTGCATATCACAGGCAGGTGGTCAAAGAACTCGACGCTAAAACAGCCGGAACAAAGAAGAGTCAAGCCAAAATCAGTTCCCTGCAACGCTCAGTGAGAATGACTAAGGCGGGAAGGGATAAATACCGGAATAAGTATCACACTGCCATGCGGACAGCCAGGGCGCTTAGGGAAAAGCTGGCTGAGGAAACGACGCGGATACAGCCCAGGAAAGGACCGGGTAAGAAGTGGAATACCATATTAGAATTATGCCGTGTTTATTCCACCATTGAGGCCAAGAGACGGACGATTAGGCTCAATAGGAACGAGTTTCTTATTATGGCTATCCTATACGGGTACAAGAAACTTCGGTTATCAGATATTTACAGCAAACACCCCGACCTGGTTAAGGCTAATTTCGACATCGGGAAAAGTATCGTTCCCCTTGTTGAACGGGGATTGGTTATTCGACATAAATATGGGCATAAGGATAGGACGCTTGCGCTGAGTATGCTTGGTATTGGGCAAATTGAGAAGGTATTGCTAATTCGATAATTATTATTTAAGTTAGCGGTAAATTAGGAATGAATGTCGGTCCCTCCCATCTCTAAAGAGCAAGCAGAGCATCTTGACTTAATTCTGCATTACATATCCAACTCGAACAACATCCTTAGTGTGACGCAAATAAAAGAATCGCTCATACCAAGTAAGTCACACGAATACTGCAAATCACTATTTTACATTATGGCCCAACACTCTCCTGAGCTTATTTGGTCAGGGGATGACCTTTCAGAAAGCGCATTCTGGGCAACACAATACGTTCCAGCCTTCCTTCACGATGGCGGATATACTAAGCTGTATCGGATTATGGTCATGGAACAACAGCGAAAGCTAGAAAAAGAGAAATTAGACTTTGAAAAGTTGAAATACGATGTAAAAAGCTCGAAGCGTATTTACAAATCGTATTGGTGGACGTTTTTCATTTCCATCTTGGGATTTATACTTGCATTAGGGAAAATCATTTATGACATTTTTAAATAAGTAATTACCAAAAATGTATAACTATTCAGACAACGTAAAAGAGCTAAAAAATGTCCTAGAAGATAAGGCTGATGAGATTTTTGAATATGGAGATTCTGAATTGCGAGAGCAATTTGAAAAATTCTTTCAATTCTGTCAAACCCACCTAAGCGAAGAATGTAATAGTTTTAATATTCAGCCAGCCCTATTTTACTATACAACATTTTACTCACTAAATGCGATAGCTGCCAAAGTACAAAATAGTTATCTGATAGGCGTTAATATGGGAACGATGAGTTCACTATATTATCTTTTGTACGCCCAAAACAACATTTTCTACATGAGTTCATACTTGTACGAGGCATTTAACCCCATATCCGAGGCCCTATCCGACGACATGGAATATATAATGTTCCAACTATCTATTATTTTTATATATTATCATGAATTGGCCCATCTAATACAAATGTCAGACAATAGTTATATATGGAAACTGGAAAACCCCACATCCGTGGCAGATGATGATTTCTCTGTCGAGCGCCACATATTGGAATTAGATGCAGATGTAAACGGTTCGTACAATATATGCCTACACCTGATACAATATTTCGAAAAGCTGCCCCATCTCTCCCAAACTAATAGGAATCTCGAAAAGCTACTCGCATTAGGTACAGCAAGCGTTTTTTCATTCTTTTTGATCTTTTACTCTGACTATGAAGAAATGTATTACCGAGAACATAGCCATCCTCATCCAATGATTCGGCTTTCTTACGTAGTAGATTCTTTTATCAAGTCGGCTGAAAATAATTTGCCATCTGGGGTAGATATTGATAAAGGAGAAGTGATACGACTTGGATTTGGAATTTCTGAAATGTTATTTGAGAACTATCCACGCCGAGACATAATTCATAATTTCTCGGCACAATTCATAAAAGAGAGTAGTCATATTAAAGAATATGTAGATGAATTGCTAGCAATATCGAAAGAAATGCCAAGTTTGGTTATGAATAGATTAGCAAAAGAGTAAGGGATTGAAGCATACTGTCTTAAAGAAATCATCACTATGAAAGTAGCTTATCACTTTAAAGTTCGCGAAGTAGGGGAGCCATATGATAGGTTTTACTATAGGGTTATGTTTTCAAAGATTTTGGACTTAAAGTATAATTTCCTTTCGTCGAAAATACTATCAGGCGATCTATTAGCACACAACTATATAAATAGTGAAACCGACGAAAAATATTTTGTATTTAGGCTTGTTCAGTATGACGCTCCAACATGGAAGGGGAGTTCGGTTGCCAACCTTACATCCGTCACCCAAGACAGAATTTTTGTAATCTGTTTTGAAACCATTCAGCAGCAACTCGCATCGCTAATTGACTCATCGCTGAGCGACTGCAATGATTATATAGGTTCCTTCGAAATTGACGATGGAGTGCCGCTTCATTGGGCTTTATACAACCAATTAATTAGCCATCGATTTAGGATTATAAATAAACGCATTAACATTCTTATTGACAGCGACGAGGATGAATATATCGATATAGCAAATGACTTCTATAGGTTTTTCGGTGAACTGCCTTTTGAATCTGTGGAAACAGAAATATCTGGCTATAGATACACAATAGCCGATGATAACGATAATTATGAGTACGCAAAAAGACTTTCGTATTGGAAAAAAAGCACAGAATCAATATTTTCTACAATAACCGATGAGATAATATCGAAATTAACAGATACTACTCCAAATCTTGTAGAGAAACTTTGGGTAATTGCCTCAACCTTCGATCAGGCGGAGACTAATGAACAATACTCGTATATCATGTTGTCTTGTCGGAATCTGTACGAATACATGGCGGACTGCCTATTCCCTGCGACAAAAGATGTTGTTGACGGCCATGCACTAACGCAGGATCATTATAAAAATAGAATAATAGCGTTTGTTGCATCAGAAGTAAAAAGTGAAACGAATAGAGATGTAATTGTGTCGAATATAGAACTTCTCTATAAAGAATGGAACACAATATTCAAGCTACAGAATAAAGGAGTTCACACTAGGATTACTTGGAATGACTGTAGGCGCTGCCTAATAAGGACTCTTCTACTACTTGACGACATAATTTCAATTAAAAAGGGACCATTTGAGGTGAATATCGAATCTGGTAAATATATCAAAAAGATGGTGAGGGGAATGAAAAAGAAAAATAATTTTTAATTTATGAATATGTCAAAAGATACACCTCAGCATGAACCCAGCCTTAGCTTGCGGTACTTGGCCAAGCCAATACATGAGGTATCAATAGCAGATGTAGCGTCTTTCTTCTTGCGCGAAAGGAGCGAGACAGATCAATTAGAATTTAAATCCATTAATCCCAATAGTAGAATAGATGACCAGCTACCCAGTATACGGAAAACGGTTTGCGCATTTCTAAATTCATCAGGCGGCCTGCTTATATGGGGTGCGCCTAGAGGTGTAAAGTTAGAAGGAAAGAAAGAAAAGGTTTTCGCTGGCGATCCTACTTTTTTTGATTTTGCAATAGAGAAAGATTACTTGGTGAGTAAAATAGTCGATGGAATTATACCACTCCCCAATGGATTAAAAGTAAATCCACTTATAGATGAAAATAGATCGCTTGTAATAATTGAAGTCCAATCAAGCGACTATTCGCCTCATCAATGCTCGGACGACGTTTACTATATGCGAATAGATGGACAAACCAGACATGCACCGCACCATTATATTGAAGCATTATTTAGAAAAATAAGGTTTCCGGATATCCGGTGCTACTTGAAATTAGATAGCATCAATAGACAAAACACCGGATATCTGTTCCAGTTATCCCTTAGCTTCGTAAATATTTCATCATTTCAGAATGACGAAAAGCTATCCTTTATAATCAGATCAAGTATGCGAATTAGGCGTACTATGATAAGCTGGCTATCAGAGATAAGAGAGGACAATGCGAGAGACATAGTTTATTTCAATGACCCAGTAACAATTACGTTTTACGTAGCCATAACTGACTCAGAAATGGAATCTATTAGCGAAAAATCCATTATCATAGTATTCGGAGGGAAATATTCCCCTAGAAAGATATCTAAATATGCCCTTAGATTAGATCATCTTGGATCGCTCAGTTATAAAAGTTTTCTCGAAAACCATGAAGGCATTTTGCCCATAATAAAAGATGTATTGTTAAAGGACACTCATGAAGATGGCATAACAGAGGGTAATCTTAGTCGAAATTTAGGGCTATAGGGTGGCTAATTCGTAGATTTTTCCGGATACACCCAAAGAAATGATCGGAAGGCAATACACCCCCTTCCCAATTCCTCCAACCCACCTTATTCTTAAATTCCCCTCCATGAGTCCCGCAAAACCCCTTAATCTTAAAATAACCAGGCCGAAGTGCAGCCCCAAAGTGCAGACAGTGCAAATAGTGCAACATGCATTGTGGGAATGTGCTTCATATCCGGGGACCGGACCTGGATTATTAAGAATAGGCAGTAGCGAAGTTTGAAAGCTATTCCCAGTCAACAAGTCTGTCAGTACTCCACCGATTAGCATGCCGTGGGAGTAGTTCTTAAAAAATGAAACTCGGTTTATTCTTAAAAATAAAAGTAGAATTTAAGAATAAGAGGACGTTTCTGTACCGTGTCGGGGCATGTGCTACCTCATATCACGGTTGATGAAAGTGATGATAAACCAGACGAACCAGGCTATGAGAGGCACGCCCACCATAAGTCCAGGGAAATGAGCCTTTCCGCTGAAATATAACGTTTATATGATTCCGGTACTAAAACACGCCAGAACGAACCATAGCTCATCGGGTAGCTTCTTTATCCAGCGTATCTTCATGTAATGAAGTTATCGGTCCCGTCTGCCAGGAGCTTTATGAACTATGATTAAATCGGAAATTTCAAACCATTCTTCTTTCATAGTCTGATCCTTATCTCTAGCTATATACGCGCAGAGAGCTCTGTATCGTGCGGTTTTTATAACGTTGAACGGCACACCTCCGTTTAGGTTTGGTATGGTCTTATGGGTAACCATATCACCAGCTTCGATATTATCCATTTTTTTAAGCTAAAATAACTCCGTTATCAGTTAGAAATAGCATCCCCTTTCGCCAATGACGCAAAATGTCCAGTTGGCGTAACAGGGCATCCATCAATATATACGCAAACAGATTCCTGGACCGACCATCGGCCGATCTTACATTGTACAGTGGTCTTCTACCAGTTACTTAGTAGCCGTTGTATTGGCACAAGGAAGCTCCACGACAATATGATCCTTGTCGAATGTGTTCCAAGCACCAGTGGGAGCGTCCGTAGTAAACGCAAACCAGTTGAACAAAGCGTCGAATATGATCCATCCGACCTGAGTATGCTTTTTGATCTCCACGATCTTGTTATCACAACCATCTTTCTTAACGATGACGGTGTGATCGTCCTTACGGGTAAGCCTCTGGTTGACTGCATCCTGACCGGCGAGGTCCCCGTCAATGTAGATGGATGCATTAGGAGTCATGGAGCGGATTGTTACATCCTTTTTTGATCCTTGACTCTTTTTCATATTGGTGAAAAAGAAAAGTGTGAGTATTTGCCAATGCATTCATGACGGAAATATTTCTATATGGACATACTGAAATTTTCCTTCTAATGAACGGAAATACTTCTGTTTTGGATAAAAAAGCTTGCTTTCTTGAATTCCGGTAATCCGGATTTATTAGAAAGGGCCTGCCTGAAGATGCAAAGTCACTTAATTCAGTCAATCCCTTATTCCTTACTTTTTCGCTTTTTCCGAGGATTCTCTGACGATCAACTTGCCTTCCAGGGTGATTGTTCTCGGGCTAGGAGGTGTTTCCGCGGTAATTTGTTCTAAGAGTAGCTCTGCGGCGATCCTGCCCATTTCAGTGGTGGGTTGTTCAATGCTAGTGAGCGCCGGTTCGACGATTTCTGCCATTTGGGTATTGGAAAATCCAACAATCGCCACATCCTGCGGTATCTTAAAACCATGCTTTTTTAGCACTTTCATCGCGCCGATGGCGGTCGGATCGTTGGTAGCGAAAATGGCCTCGGGGACGCGTCCCGTTTCGATCAGCCGTTCCATGGTCTTTTCCCCGTCTTCAATAAAAATGCCCGCTTCCACGATGTGGTCCGCCCCGCAGGGAAGTCCGTGCTTTTCCATGGCTTTTTTGAACCCCCTGATGCGGTCCTGTATCAACGAGAGATTGAGGGGTCCCGATAAGTGCATGATATTCCGGTATCCCTGCTCAATTAAGTGCTCGGTGGCAAACAAGGCCCATTTATAATCGTTAAAAACCACTTTGGAGGCGGCCAGATTTTCACTCACTCTATTGAAAAGTACTACCGGGAAATTTTCCTTGATGAGTTGCTCCAGGTATTCAGAGTGTTGCGTCTCCCGGCTGAGGGAGATCAATAAGCCATCCACCATATTGTTCTCCATGGAAATGAGGTTTTTCAGTTCCATCTCCGCGCATTCGTTGGATTGCATAATAATCACCTGATAGTTCCTTTCCAGAAAAACCTGCTGGATGCCAATGATAACCTGTGGGAAAAAGGAATTGATAAATTCCGGAACGATAACCCCAATATTATAAGAATGTTTTTGCAGCAGTTTCCGAGCAATAGGATTGGGTTTGTATCCCATCTCCCTAGCTTTCTGAAGAATGAGTTCCCGGGTTTCTTTTTTCACATCGTATTTATCATTAAAGGCTCTGGAGACCGTGGCAACGGACACATTGAGTACGCGGGCAATATCTTTAATGGTAATATACTGCATAACCGGAGCTTTTTCGCCGGACCCTTTCCGGAACAATATAATCCAAAGAATTTATAACCAAAGATAAAATTTTACCGGCATTCGGAAACGTTTCCGAAAAAAGAAAACGTTTTCGGTAACGTTTCCGAAAAATATAATTTCTCAAATGCTTGCCTATAGCCGCATGAAACCATAGGTTTGGCTACGCAAAGATTGCTTATGGCCTATCTCGACCTTATCACCGTTATCTTATTCTCACTAGTCGTCGTCCTATGCGGTGTGTCCTTCTCCGGATCGGGAAAGACGATGAAATCTTTTTTTGCAGGCGGTGGCGCTGTTCCCTGGTGGATCAGCGGCTTGTCGCTTTTTATGAGTTTCTTTTCGGCCGGGACTTTTGTGGTCTGGGGAGCTATTGCCTATCAATACGGCTGGGTGGCGATCACGATTCAATGGACCATGTGTATTTCGGGCTTTTTGATCGGGTTTGTTTTTGCACCCAAATGGCAAAAAACAGGTGTGCTCACCGCCGCAGAATTTATTACTCGTCGATTGGGATACCACACCCAGAAGATCTATTCCTATCTCTTTCTGCTGATTTCCATTTTTACAACCGGATTTTTTCTTTATCCGGTGGCTAAAATCCTTGAGGTCTATACCGGAATCCCGGTTTACATGACCACCATCGCTATAGGAGCCCTTATCCTTTTATATACTGCAGTGGGCGGTATGTGGGCGGTGGTGGTTACCGACGTGCTCCAGTTTATCGTTCTGACCGCCGCTGTGCTGATCGTTGTTCCATTATCCTTGCGTAAGGTCGGAGGACTGGAACATTTTATCCATCAGGCACCAGATCATTTTTTTGGACTGGTAAGTCATGAGTATTCGCTAGCTTTTTTGATCGCTTTTGGCTTTTATAATCTTTTCTTTTTAAGCGGGAACTGGGCCTATATCCAACGTTACACTACGGTCAAGGACGCCCGGTCCGCCAAAAAGGTAGGCTGGCTTTTCGGCGCGCTGTATATGATCAGTCCGGTGATTTGGATGCTGCCTCCGATGATATACCGTCTTATCAATCCCCACCTCGCGGGTCACGAAAATGAGGGTGCTTACCTATTGATCTGCAAGGCAGTACTGCCAGTCGGCATCATGGGGCTGATGTTGGGTGGGATGGTATTTGCCACCTCCAGTTCGGTCAATACCACCCTCAATATTTCCGCAGGCGTTTTTACCAATGATCTCTATAAGCATTTGTTTCCGCAGGCTTCTCAAAAACATTTGATCAGAGTGGCCCGGTTGACTACTATTGTTTTGGGTATCCTGACGATTGGCATTGCCCTCATGGTACCCTATATGGGAGGTATAGTGAACGTGGTGATTAGCATGGGTGCCTTGACAGGTGCAGCCATGTACCTGCCACCGTTATGGGCGCTTTTCTCCAAACGGCAGACGGGTGTTTCGGTATTGACCATTACTATCCTCAGCCTGGCCATTAACCTTATTTTCAAATTCATTACACCACTAGCGGGTCTTTCCCTTTCCAGGAGTATGGAAATGATCGT
>Ga0164242_10007505_pt1 | contig 11929 bp, 20 predicted proteins | sample OricomgcompostMG_FD_108783 | JGI IMG/M metagenome (GOLD analysis project Ga0164242, IMG submission 108783) | Miracle-Growth compost microbial communities from Emeryville, California, USA - Original compost - Miracle growth compost (MG) ... | reverse complement strand
TTCCGTGATTGTTCCTATTCTACCATGTCGGCATGACACTCGCCGAAGACGTCGCCCACGGCATATACATCATGGTCTATTGCGAGAACCAGGCGTGCAATCATGCTTGGCCGCTGGACTTTCCCCTGGCGATCGAAAAGCTCGGACCGGATTTCGACAGGGTGAAAGACCGCGAACGATTCCTCCATGCTCTCGTCTGCTCGAAATGCGGGTCGCGGTATCCAAGTATTATTGTCTCGAATGAAGCGATGCGGCCGGGAGTAAGGCGGCGGAGATGTGGGGAATGATCCCGCCGGGCGCGAAGTCGGGAGGAACGAAATAAGGGAGTAGCGGGAAATTGAAGGCGATGAAATCGCCCGCTTAGGTTCAACGAACTTTCGGTCAGTCCGCAATTCGCCATCTAAGTACTTGAAATCATTGGTGGGCCCGGCAGGACTCGAACCTGCAACCAGACCGTTATGAGCTTCGGGCATTGTCGCGCAACGGGCGGATTTCGGCGCAAAGGCCTGTCCGTAAAGGGCGGTTTCGCGCAACAGGTTCACATAAGGTTCGCGAAAGCAGGTTCGCCGAACTTGCGAGCACTCCGCACGTTCGCCGTTCATGCGCTCGCCAGCCGCGTGAAATCGAGTATCGCGGCCTCCTTGACCAGGTGATCCGGTGCGAATCTCCCATATACGCGCTCGGTAACGGCAATCGAGGAATGGCCGAGATATTGCGAGACGCGGGCCATCGGAACGCCGTTGGCGACCAGATGGACGGCCGCTGTGTGCCGGAGCGTGTGCGGCGAGACGCCGGCCAGCTTGGCGCCCTCGCACGCCAGCCGGAAGCCGGTCTTGATCGACTTTACCGGCTGGCCGGCCCATTCGATCACATAGCCCGTCAACGCCACGGCTTTCGCCTGCGATAGAGCTGCACGGAGGCCATCGTTCATCGGCACAACAGCGCGACCCTTGCGCGGGCCGGTTTCCGTGGTCCGAAGGTTGACCTGGCCGTTGCCCTCAAAGCTCACCCGATCCCATGTCAGTTCCAGAATGGCCCCGATGCGGCCAGCGGTGCTCAGCATCAGCAGGATTGCCAGTTGAATATGGTGGGCCTTCGGTGTCGCGAGGAGCCGGGCAATCTCGGCATCGGTAAGCCATCGCTCCCTTGGAGCCGGCTTTGATGGGCGCTCGACCGGCGGCGCATAGGCAATCAGCTTACGATCTGCGGCCCACCGAAAGACGGTTCTCAGGTGCCCGAGCTCGGTCCAGATGGTGCCGTCCTGCTTGCCCATTTCGCGCCGGGCGGCGGCATAGGCGCGGCACAGGTCGACCGTCACCTGGTCGGGCCTGAGGTGGCCGAAGAACGGCTGCATCTTGCGCCATTCGAATTGCATCGTTTCAGCGATGCGGCGCCCGTTCTTTTCCTCTCGATAGAGCGCCCATAGCTCGGCGACGGTCGCACCCGCCGCTTTGGACCGCTCCCGGCGTATCAAGTCGAGCGCGGCTCCCTCGGCTTCCGTTCGCGACTGTGCGTCAAGACGATAACGCCGTCGCTTCCCATCGTCGCCCCACCAAGTGACGACGAACTTTCCGTTGAGCCGGCCGATACGGTAATTTCCTGGCATTTCTCATATTCCTCCACAGCATCCGGCGGGATTCTAAACAGCCGGCGGCCGAGGCGGAACGCGCGGAGTTCGCGCCTGTGTATAAGATTGCGGATATGGTTCGGAGAGCAGCCCCACAGAGCCGCAAGCGTCTCCGGCGTGTAGGGGCGCGCATTCATCCCGCCAACCTCCTGATAACCGCCACGACGCCAATGACGATTAGCGTGGCAATGACGCAGGCGAGGATGCCGCGGGCGATCGGAGGGCGAAGGAGGTAGCTCATTTCGGCCTCGCGTTCAGCATCCTCAGCCACGCCGCTTCGAGGTTATGGGGAGAAGGGTCTTCGATCTCCTGATGGCCGTCCATAACCATGTCGTAGGTTGGCTCTAGGGGAACCACAACGAACCCGGCAGCCTTAAGAGCGGCTAGGAATCCAGACGCCCGCAACAAAGCATCGTCACAAACGCAGCGTTGACAGGTGATTGGTCCTTGGAGTTCTGGGGCACAAAGATCGCAGTCTCCCTTATGGCCGTCGGAGTGATGATCGCGCCAATATCTTTCGGCCCACTCTAGGCTCGGCTCTGGGTTTGACGAGCTTACCTCGTCGCTTGCCAAGATTGCCTTCGCGATGATGTCTTCGATCTGGGTCATTCGCTCGCCCCGGCTTGATTGGAGAGGGCGGCTTCCAGAGCGGCGCGCATGGCGCGGGTCGCAATCGGATCGGTGTTCATGAGGTCGAGCGTATTCGGCCCGCGCCAAACCTCTCTGCTGGCTGCTTTGGCCGCCTCGACCATCTCATCCGTCACCGCGCCCGCTTTGAGGCGCGACACCTCGGCTTCGGCGGCCGCAAACTTATCGCGCACCTGCTCGGCTACGGTATCCGCATCCGGCTCGCCAAGGCCGAGAATGTACGAGATCGTCTGAACGCTGGAGTGCCATGCTTTCGTCCACTCCCGCGCCTCATCCCGTTCCTTCTTCAGCGCCTCGACAATCGGGCAGTACGCATGTCCGTGCTCATCGCCGTGTTTCGGACCGTCGCACTGGTTCGCCGCCAAGGCGAAGTTTTCCCGCCCCAGCTCTGCCACGCGGTCATTGGAGGCGGTGAGGACGGCGATGGCCTGGTAGATAAGCGTGATCGGAACTAGTTGGCACTCGCCGCACTTGCAGCTGCCGGCATAGGCGATCTTCGTCCGCTCGCGCAGCCGCTCCACCACCTCCGCTATCGCCGGATCAGGCTTCGGAGCGGCCTCTGCCTCGTTACCTTCGGCAGCACCGGGCCATGGCGGAAACAACGCGGCAAGCGGATTCCCCTCGGCCGGGTCACGCAGTTCCAGTTTTCGGATGCTGATCCACTGGCCGTCTGGGTGCTTCCTGAACAGCCACCCGGCAAACCTACCGGAAAGGCATACGCCTTCGCCGTTCGGCAAAACCGCTATCGCGTCCATCACGGCAAATCCTCCAAGGCAGGTTCGTTATGTGGACCGAAGGTGCGCAGCGCCCATTCCAAGCCGGAGCGCTGGCCTTCCTTGCCGATCTGGTCAAGCAGTGCGTGCCGGGCTTCGTGAATGCGCTTGTCGGTCGCGCGCATACGCCAGAGGAGAGCGTAAGCAGCCTGCGCTTCGGTGATGGCGATGGATGTGCAGAGTTGGGCGCGGAGACTATATATCTCTGCCGAGGCTACACCGAGTGCGCCTATTTGGTGACGCATGGCTATTCTGTCGTCACCGGCCAAGCCGGCGTCGGTCATCAGTCCTTCCTCTAGGCTTTCGATAAGGGTGTCAACAACGCTTTGCGCCGCTTTCACGCCTACGGCGAAATCATCGGCATGAACTGCCTCTCTTGCCGCTGCGGTTTCGTTGCGGCGTTCGACCGTCATTCCGGCCCCGACGAGGATCGCCGCCATCTGGCCCAGCGTAAGATGCTGTCCAGCCGGTATTTGGCTCTCGCCGTCGAAATGGGGCGCGGGGAAGCGACCAGCGAGGCGGTCGGCGTTCCACGGGTCGTCGCCCCCGCTGCTCGCCTGCGGGTTGTGGGCAGTTTCGATCTGGCGATTTGAATAGCGACCATCCGCCGAGGGCGCCCCGACATCGTGCCAAAATTCGCGCTTCAGGCCCTCGGCATCGATCCCATCGGCAAAGCTGGGCGTCGGAACGATGTCGAGGATGCTTCGGACGCGCTGCTCATAGGCGACTTGGCGGGCGGCCTTGGCTTCGGCTAGCGACCCAAAGCGGCCGGTTTCGCAAGTGCCATCGGTCCAGCTATCGCCATCCATGTGGATGTGCCAATAGCCGCCGATCGCGTTCGTAGGACGCCAAGCGCGTGTGTCTTCATTGCTGCCGGCCCAATACGTTTCCCACTCCAGCGGCTTTATCCGCACATCGGCAAAGCTGGGCGCCGACGAGACGCGGCGGTTCCATGCGGCGATGGCTTCAGCTTGAGTTGGATGAATAACACCCGTCCCACAGCAATCCAGCCCCGAACACACTACTCGCCATCGACGCGGCCCATGATAAGGGGGCCTCTTGGCCGAGGGGTTACGTTCGCCAAGAACCTCAATCAGCTTTCCTGGCGCGCCGCAAAAGGGGCACGGCAAAAGCTCAGTTCTCATATCTCAGTCCTTTCCTTGGCGCAGGAGAGCGGCGCGGCCTGCTTCGGTGAGCGACGCGGGTCCGTGGTACTCCAAACCTGAACGTGGCACTTTATTGGTCCTCCACAGTGGAAAATCCGCAAAATTGACAGTGCCGCTCAAGTTTTGGTAGCACAATCAGTGGCTTAGGCGTCGTCAGTCCGCGTCTTTTGCACTTAGGACAAATCCCACGCTTCGATCCGCGCTTTTTCAGTCCGCGTCCTCGGTCAAGCCTAAACCCCCTATTCATGCCCTTACTCCCCAGCACGGCTCATCGCTTATGGAGCTAGGCATCGGCGTCACCGCTTCCAAAAAATTGCTACGACAAGAACAACGAGGCCCAAAATTGGGATAGCCATGAGTGGCCCCAAGTCGTGAATCGTCTGCGCTTGAGCCGGGTCCATCGCTCAGCCCTCCTTCTCGGTTGAGGCGAGAGCCGCTCTTGCCCAAGAGGCTATCCGGTGCATGGCCGTCGCTACTTTCACGCGCCCCTGACCTCCACCATCGCGATTAAGACTGATGACCTCGTTGGCGCGACGCGCCTCATCGTCAATCATGGCGACCGCCTTGCGAAGCCGCTTCACCTCCTTGTCTCGCTCGGCGAGCTTGGCGCGGAGAGCGATGTTGTCGGCTTCGGCGGTTTCGGCGCGAGATCGGCACGCATCTACAACCGCGTTCCGACTTGCATATCCGTCGTTGAACGCCCTATCCCGCTCGGCTTCCGCCTTCTCCGCGCGGGTGCGTTTGGCGTCGATCCGCGCGACCAGCCCGGCGATGTAGAGCATGCACGCCGGAACCGGAAAGGTATTGCCGGCCACTAGGTGTGAACGAATGACCTCAAGCGCTATGTCGCTTGTGGGCTCGACCGGCTTAATCTCTTCCGGTGCTGAGAGTGAGGAGGTCATGGGGTTTCGCGTTCCGAAAGCAAGGAGGGGGTGATGAAGAGAGAGCCGCCCCAGTCCTCGATCAGGCCGTTGGTCTTGAGAACGGACATGCCATGGTTCCAGTGGCCGCCACGCGGCTGCATCTGAAGGACCGACGCCAATCCGACGATGGTGATGCCCGGTCGTTTACGGATCGCCGAGAACATCTTCGCCGCCGGCTGTGGCAGGTGCTCCTCGAGCAAATCGGCAGGAACGATCCCATCCGGCGCGGCGGCCGGGTTGGTCGGCACCACCAGATTGCCTTCCTCGCGCACCAGGCCGTCTTCGATCAGGCGCTTGCGAACGGAGTTGAAATGGCCGCCACGGGCTTTCCGACCACAGGCGGCAGCAAGAGCCGACCAGGACAGCTTGGCTGGCCAGACCTGCATCGCGACGGCGTAGAGAGGATCGACGCCTTTCGGCGGCGCCGAACTAGCGCGCTTCGGCTGGGAAGGCGCCGGAATTGCTGGGGCGCCCCGCGGTGGCGGCATGGGCTCACCGGCAATCTCCGGCACATGGAGCGCGTTGACCGCTTCCTGCGCTAGCGACAGTCCCAGGGCGATGCCGACGACTTTGCCGCGTTCGATACCTTCGTCCAGCCCGCGCTCGTAACCGCGCTGCTCTGCCGCCGCGAGTTCAGCGGCGCTTGTCCTGCCGCCTCGCGCGTAACCTGCTGATTTGGGCTCGACCTGCACCACGGCACTCCGGAGCTCGTTGACGTCGACCGCCGTCATCGCGGGCGCAACGATCGCTTCGCCGGCTTCCGGGGTCCGCGAACTGTCGAAGGTGCTGATCGGGGGAAACGTCACCCGCTCGAGCACGCCGGCGGCGGGCGACCAAATCCAGCCTTCGCCGCGCTGTAGGCCGGGCAAGGACTGCATGACGCCCTTGGCCGTGTCTGTGTCGGCATTACCCTTGACCCAATCGTCGATGGCCTTGCGGTCCTGCGGACTGGTGAGCTTGAGCGCGACCAGCGTGCCGACCTGGCTGAGGACGTTCTTGTGCAGCACGGCGGGCCGCTGGGTGATCATCAGCGGACGGAAGCCCTTGATCCGGCCGCGACGCACGATCTTGTCGAAGGCGCCGGAGAGCCGCCGTTCCTCCGGCATCGGGTTTTGCGGGCAAATCTCGTCGGCCTCGTCGACGATCAGGTGCAGCGCCGCCTTGTTGCGGGCGTACAGCGTCTGCAGAAAATCGGTCATGAACCGCGTCTTCTCGCCGCCCGTCATTTCCGAGGTATCGATGATCGCCTGTACCTGCCGCCCAGCGATCGCCTCAGCAATGGCCGATCCGGATTCGGCGCCGATCTCGATATCGGCGTGATCGCCGCCGAAGATCAGCACGGGAAAGCCACCTTCCTTGCCATCCGCACCGCTGCGAAGCCCGTACCAGGCGCCGGTCGGGTCAATGATCACTACGCGAGCCGCGCGGCGCAGGAGTTCTTCGACGGCTCCCTTGGCGGCATAGCTCTTGCCGGCGCCCGTTGTGCCCACGATGGCCGTGGGCGAGGCGAGCAGGTCGACGAGCGGCGTCATGCGGACTCCTCCAATTTGGCCGGCCGCGGAACCGGCCCGGCAATCACCGTCAGGCCGGCCCGGATGCGCCGGATCGTGTAGATGGCCGAGCGAACCTCATCGTCGGATCCCGGGGACATGAGCGGCAGCGCCATGATCCGCGCCAGAATGTCGGGGAACTCGTCCCTGTCGGGCTCCGGCCAAAGGGTCGCGATGCGGTCAACCCGATCATCCACAGTGACGACGCGGACGCCGGGCGTCTGCAGCACCTGCAGCCGGCTGTTCGCGTCGATGCCGACGAAGACGATTGGCGTGCTCACCTTCGGCGCTCCACGGTGCCGTCCATCCGACGTGATTTGGTTTTGTCGAAACCCCGGCCCGCGATCTTGGCGCGCTGCTCTTTCGGCTTACGCGGCGGAGTTGGACGCTCGTGGCTCAAGTGCTCGGGGTCTGTGGGCACGATGATGATCTGCCGGCGCGCGCGGTTGACCATCGTCAGCACGACGCCCCGCAGCAGGTGCCACCAAAAATCCGCATCACTCATCATCGGCTTGGTCCCGTGCCCGACGTCGATGTAGGCGTGGCAGGCGGAACAGGCATCAAGCCCCGCAATATCGTGCGCCTTGATTCCCGCGCCCTTGCCGAATGCCGAGCCGTTGAGATGCGCGAATACCGTAGTGGCCGGATCGGCGTTGCAAGTCGGGCCCATGAACGTGCATGCCGAACCGTTGGCGCCGTTCAGATATTTGCGAGACCGGATCGTGGCTTCCTTGGGAATCCGTATGTTCTCTGGCCGGATCGGCATCAGGACAGCCTCGCCAGTAAGTGCCGGATGGCGTCGCGGGCCTGTTGCGTGCGGCCGGTGTCCATCATGGTCAGGATCGACCGGAGCTGATCACGCTGGTGATCGAGCTCGACCAGAACGGCCTCGATCAGGTGCCGCTCGACAACGACGCGGGCCGGAGGCTTGGCGGGCTTGGCGAAGGGAAGGTTCAAAGCAGAAGCTCCCCTTGCGGTGGCGCTTGTTGTGGTGCCTCGGCGGTCGCCGGCGCATTCCGGCACTCCGGACACTGGACAAAGCCGCGCTCATCCCAGCCCCAGCCGGCCAGCGTGGCGAGCGCCGCCGGCAGGTCGCGAAGATCGGAGCAGGGCGCCGACGCGGATCGGCCGCGGCGACAGGTCATGGTGGCGAAGGCGGCGGCATCGACCATCAGTCGTCACCCCGCTCGACGTCGAGGTCGGCAACCTCGTTGCGGTGGTACACGTATGCCCCGACCCACACGGTCTCGGCGGCGACGCGGCCGAGGTGCCCCGAGCGCTGAACACGCTGCCCGTCGCGAACGACGGTGAAGGTGCAGGCGCAACCCCTGGCCTTGTCGGCCTCGTACTGGCTCATGTAGCGGAGGAGCATCAGCGCGCCGCCTTCGCGAGAGCGCTTCGGCTCCGGCACGCAGGTCAGCCGCAAACTGCCTGTGCCATACCTGCCGTTCCGTCGCATGGCGCCCGGCAGCCTGCGTGCTTGGGTCGCGGCCACCTGTGTATGCGAACCGCGCAACGAGGCTGTCCTGGTACTCTGCCGCAGCGCGGAGGCGATCGGCGATCGTGTTTCGCGCGCCGCGCATGTCCTCATTGGGCGTGTCCTGCGCCATCAGCGCCTCCCGCATTCGAGCGCGAGACGTTCGGTGACAAGCCGGCGCCGCTCGACCTCTAGCGCGCGCACCGGGCCGTGCTGGCGGGCTTGGAGCGCCTGCCGGGCATCGAGGTCCCGGAGCGACGGGATCGCCGCGTAAAGTCGCCGCTGTGCTCGCCAGGCCAGCCAGCGGTGAAGCGCGCGGGCAATGGAGCGGGTGACCATCACTGAACCTCTTTCCAAATCTTGTTCAGATGGATAGCTTCGATGGTTCGCGGGCTCACGCCGAACCGATTGCCCAGAGACTGCTGCGTCTCGCGCCCGCGCTGCGCTCGTATCTGTCGGACATCGGCCGCACTCAGTTTCGCGCGAGCGGATCGCTCGCCTCTGAGGGTCGTGCCGTGGTTCACCTTGTCGGCGTTATTTTCCTTTGGTGTGGCCCAGCGAAGATGACGCGGATTGACGCATCCCTCGTGGCCCTTCCCGCATGAGTGCGCGGCTTCGTGCCGAGGCGATGGGGCAGGCCCGTGCGCAAGTTCGCAGACAATCCGGTGGGGATACTTGACTTTGCCCTCGTACCAGACCGATCCGTACCCGTTGGTGATCCTGGCGAACGGCCAAGTCAGGCAATCGTCACCCTGATAGGGGACGGCGATCTCACGGATGAATCGTAGCGGTTCGCCTCGCGTGGTGGTCATCTAGAGACTTCCTCGGTATAGGCCTCGATCGGAACCACCGGCCGGTCGTCTGTTTTCGACTCCGGCTCGCTCCATTCGATGCCGTGCTGGTCGCCGAAGGCGCGGATGATCGTCAGCAGGTCGCTCATTTCCTGGTCGTCGAGATCGGACGAGGAATTGCCGCTGATATTGACGAAGCCGGTCTTGTCGATGTTCGGGACGAGCTGCATTTCGTCGTGGTGCTCGCGGCGGAGGGCGTCGAGGAAGACGAGCTTCCACGCCTCGGCATCAAGCCGGCGCCCGAACCAGACGAGACCGCGGGCAATGTCGGAGAGCATCGCCCACATCGCGTTGTTCTTGGTGACCTTGCGTTGTGGGCCCTTGAACTCGACGCGGCTGCCGGGCTTGGCGGCGCGCACGTATTCGATGGCGCGCTCGCGGAGCCGATCGTTGACGAGAACGACGACGTGCCGGGTCACTCCGCCGTCTCCATTGGAAGATCGCCGGGGAAGGCGTCGTCATCGGCATCGGCTGGCGCCGCGGCGGCTTGCAATTCCGCCTGCTTCTCGTCGCGCTCCCGGAGAATTTCGCGCTTCCAATCATCGGGCAGGCTGGCAAGTGCCTGATCTGTTGCCTTGTGCGTCCACAGCCGGTTGAATTCGAGCATGTCGGCGCAAGCTCGGTTCGCCGCCGACAGCCTGGAATAGGTCTCGCGAGATTTGGCCTTGGGCAGCGGCGCGGCGCCATTGGGGTGTGCGGCTGGCATGCGCTCGTCCTCGGAGCCGTTCGACGCCTGTGCCATTTCGTCGGCCGTGTAGAGCCCCGAAAGCTCCTGCGGGAAGGCCCGACGCAGCGCCAATGATTCTGCGCACTTGGCGATCATGACGTCCGGCATCACGCTCCACATGCGAGTGAGCTCGCCGTCCTTCTTGCGCTGGGCATAGGCTTCGAACCGCGCCACAGCGAAACAGGGCTCGCTGAAATCGGAACGGAGGACACCGACTTTTGCCGCGGCTGGGGGCGTATTCGACACCCACACATCGAGCCACACGCCATCGGGACCGCACCAGAATGGTCCGACCTGGCCGGCATATTTGCCGCTGCGCTCGGCGATCAGCCGGAACCCGTCGATGCTGGTCTGCACCGCCATGACTTCGCGGCGCTGCTGGCCATCCCAGCGCTTCACCGCGTAGATTTGGCGGGCGAACGGGTCGAGACCGGTGCGCTTGCACTGCTGCAGGAACAACTGCAATTCATCGTCGGTCGAATCTTTGGCGATCGTGCGCTTGATCAGGTCGATCTGATCGTTGGAGAAGGCGCCAGCAGTCGCCGGTGCGCGATGATCATCGATCTTTGCCACTGCGGTGCTCATCAGATTGATCCTTTCACTTCGTCGACCCGAAAGCCGGGGATGGTCCGCTTGCCGGCGCGCACGTCCTTTGCCGCGAGGTCGCAAACCAGCGCCTCGAAATCGGACCGGTAAGCGAGCGGTAGTGCGTCGAAGCGGCCAAGTTCGATGCAAGCGCAGATGCGTGCGGCAATGGCATCCGGTTTGCTCTTGAAGCGCCCAATTAAACGGGTCTGCCCATTGATCTGGATTCGAGCTCGCCACGTGCCGTCGCGGTAGCTCACGCCCGGAAAACCGGATGTGTTATCTCGCCGCACCCGCTGATTAATGCTGTTTTCTGAGTGGGTTGCTATTCGTAGATTGGAAAGACGGTTGTTGCTTCCGTCGCGGTCGCGATGGTCAATGATCGGGCCTGGATCCACGCCGTACACAAGGCACCAAATGATGCGATGAGCGCGGTATCCGATCCCATTAAGTCGAACCGTGTGATAACCGCGGTTCAGCTTGCCGCCGGCCTTCTTCCCGGCATAACGGGTATTCGTCGCGCGCCATCTCTGATCAGATGAGAAATGCGCCCGAGGGCGCTTTATCCAGTAAAGTTCACCGCTCTCTGGGTCGTATGAGAAGCATTCGCGTAGGTAGTCAGCAGTCGGAATCGGAAGCGTTGGTCCCATCTCAGACTGCCTTCGCATCATCGACGACACGAATGCCGGGAATTGTGCGTCTTCCGGCTCGGATGTCTTCGCGGGCAAGCTCCAGTACGAGTTCCAAGAAACGCTCTCGATGGCCCTTCCAATAGAAGCGGATGGCAGCCGACAGATCGTCGATTTCCGGTCGGTAGCTGGTGCGCAGCCCCAGCCCCGTGGTGGCCTGGCGCTCCTGCTTGGCCGCGTAGCGCTCGGCTTCTTTCGCCGTCGCCAGTTGCTCTTCGGCACGCTCGCGGGCTTCCACGTCGCCGGACGATGCGCGCATGGCCGCTTGCGCTGCCTCCCGCTCGGCTTCCGCCTCGAGGCGCGCCTTGAGCGCCGCGGCTTCTTTCTGCCGGGCAATCTCGGTGCGCCATGGCGTCAGCACCTGCTTGCAGGTGTCGGCGATCATATCGGCGCGCTTGATGATCGGCGCCCAGAGCGCGTCGACGGCTCGTCCCTTTTCGAGGAACGGCGCCTTTTCGGCCGCCCGGGCCTCATCGGCAGCCTTCTTGGCCTGCCGGGCCATATCCAGAAGGGCCTCGACGCCTTCCGCCTCGGCGGCGCTCTCGATGGCCTTGCCGACAAGCCAGTTTTGGGCTTCCTCGAAAAGGTCGTCGATGTGAGCCTTGTGGGCATCAAAAGCGGGCGGGTTGTTGCCGCCAGGCACGATGCGTTCGTTTCCGGTTACGGAAAGGTCGTTCATGGCTGAACCCTCGACGAAATGATGAGCAGGACGATTGCGGCGGCGATCGCCAGGACGAGGAGCGTCGGGCTCATGGCTCCGCCTCGGTCGCTTGGTCGTGCAGCGCCTCGAGCCAGTCCTTGAGGACGTTGATCATCGCCTCGTAAGGGCGAAGGGCCACGAAGCCGTCCCGCGGCGCCGCGGAGCGCGGATTCGGGTTCGCCTTGACGTGATCCCAGGCGAGGGCGAACCGGC
>Ga0164242_10007504_pt1 | contig 11931 bp, 8 predicted proteins | sample OricomgcompostMG_FD_108783 | JGI IMG/M metagenome (GOLD analysis project Ga0164242, IMG submission 108783) | Miracle-Growth compost microbial communities from Emeryville, California, USA - Original compost - Miracle growth compost (MG) ... | reverse complement strand
TCGGCCGAGCTGGCCGCCGCCCGGCACGTGAACAAGCTGGTCGTCTTCACCGACCCATGGGGCTTCCGGCACGAGGTCGCCTGGGGTCAGCTCACCCACCCCTCGTCGTTCCGTCCGGGCCGCGCGATCAGCGGGTTCGTGACCGGCCAGCAGGGGCTCGGCCACGTGCTGCTCCTGCTCCCGGACATCGAGGCGGGACACGCCTTCTTCTCCGGCATCCTCGGCTTCGAGCTGTCGGACAAGATCATCGTGCCCGCCGACGGCGACAACCGTGGCCTGAACGCCCGCTTCTACCACGTCAACGCGCGCCACCACTCGCTCGCGCTCGGCGAGGGTCCGCCGGGGGTGGCCGGCCTCAACCACCTCATGCTCCAGCTCAAGGAGCTCGACGACGTCGGCAACGCCTACGACCTGATCGAGAAGTACGACGTCCCGCTGACGCTCTCGCTCGGCCGGCACACCAACGACCGGATGCAGTCGTTCTACGTGTGTACGCCGTCGGCGTTCAACATCGAGTACGGCTTCGACGGCCTGGAGATCACGCCCGACTGGGTGCCCCGCGTCTACACCAAGACGGCCATCTGGGGACACCGGCTCGACCCGGAGGCGAAGAACCGCCCGCCGGGGATCATGCACGAGATCCGCTGAGCACCGACCGTCAGCACCGAGGCCCCAGGGAGAACGAGCTCCCTGGGGCCTCGGTGCTTGGCGAGGGCAGGGTCAGACCCAGCCGTCACATCGGGAACTCGGAGAAGTACAGCCAGCCGTGGTCCTGCAGGTCGTTGTCGGTGAGCTGCGCGGCCGTCGGGGGAGCGGTCGGGGTGGCGGCGAACTCGCCGTACCCGCCCCTGAGGAAGAGCAGCGGCGCGGCCGGCCGGGTGACCTCCATGGCGTCGACGGCGCACAGCACGATGAAGTGGTCCCCGGCCTCGATCTGCTCGGTCGGCCGACAGTGCACGTGCGCGACCGCATCCTCCAGCAGCGGGGCGCCGTACTCCGAGATGTGCCAGGCGATGTCGGCGAACTTCTCCTCGCCGCGGCCCGCGATGGTGCGGCACAGATCCAGCTGGTCGGCGGCGATCACGTTGATGCAGTACGACGAGGCGCCGGCGAGGCGCGCGTAGGTGCCCGAGGTGCGCTGTGGCATGAAGGAGACCAGGGGCGGCTCCATCGAGACCGCGCTGAACGTGCCGACCACCATGCCGAGCGGCTCGCCGCTGTCCCCGTCGAGGGCCGTCACGATCGCCACTCCGGTGGGATAGTGCGCCATGACCTCGCGGTAGACGGAGGGCTCGATGCGTGTGATGACCGTCATGGGTCGAGTCTCCGGCGTGCGGCCTGCGCCGCTCAATGAATCGTCCCGTCATACGGCACCGGGGCGGCGGGTTCCGCCTAGCGGCAGGCAGGGATCAGCCCAGGTCCCGGACCGAGCCGACGCTGCTCACATCGAGGAGCTGTTCGCGGAGGGCCGCCGCGGCAGCGCCGCCGAGCACTGGCTCGGCCAGGCCGGTGAACTTGGCACCGATCGCGTCAGCGGAGAGCGGGTTCTGCGGGCTGCCCGGCCGGTCGGCCAGGGCCTGGCTCACCTCGTCACCGGACCGCAGACGGACGGTGAGGGCGGCGCCGCGTCGGGCGGGGAAGCCTGCGTCGTACTGGGGCGCGGCCGTGAGCGCGACCCGTGCGCTCAGCGCCTGTCGCACGGGGTCGGAGATCCGCTCCGGCGTGAAGCAGGCCTGGTCGAGCCGGCCGTCGGTGAGCGCGACGGCGACCGTGTAGGCGAGGCTGAACCGCGCGCCGGCGACGGTCTGCGGGTCCGGGTTGCCGGCCACGTCGATGGCGGTTCCGTAGGTGGCGACGGTGATGGCCTCGACGTCGTCGGGCCGGACGCCGCGGGCGTGCAGGTCGATCGCGGCTCCCACGGCGGCGAAGGTGTGGCCGCAGCAGGGATAGGGCTTCACGGTGAGCTGCTCGATGACCGGCGTCCGGGGGCTGCGCTCACGGCAGGCGGCCCAGGTCGCCTCGCTCCCGGTGGCGGCGGCCAGACCGGCCTCGCCCTCGAGGGCATCGGTCGCACCGGTCGCGCCACCACTGGCGCTGATGGCGGCGACGACACCGGCCTGGGCGGCGTTGCCGGAGTGCAGCGGCTTGCCGGCGGCATCACGCCGGAAGGTCTGCTGCAGCCCGCCCGCCATGGTGGCGGCAAGGGCGAGCGCGTGCGTCGTCGCGGTCCCGTCCAGCTCGAGGAGGTACGCCGCGGCCGCGGCGGCACCCAGTGCGCCGGCGGTGCCGGTGGTGTGCCAGCGCCGGTAGTGGCTCGGCCCGAGATCCTCGGCGACGCGGCCGGCGACCTCGACCCCGGCGATGACAGCCCTCTCCAACACGGCCCCGGGCGTGTCCAGCAGGTCGCCGACGGCCATGGCGGCGGCGATCACGGGCGCGCTCGGATGGACCAGCCCCGGCGCGTAGATGTCGTCGAGCTCGAGGACGTGGGCTGCGGTGCCGTTGATCAGGGCCGCCGTCGACGGGTCGGCGCGGTGGTCGCCGCGGGTGCTGCCGAGCAGGCGCGCGGATCCACCGCTCGCCAGCGTCGCGGCGAGCGTCCGCGGCAGCGGCTCGGCGGACCCGGCCACCGTCACCCCGAACCAGTCGATCAGCGTCCGGGCGACCGCCGCTCTCGTTGCCGCGGACGGCTCCTGAGCGACCAGCTCGGCAGTGATCTCCGCCAGCGACTCCGCGACGGTCCGATCGCCGACCATGCTCGTCACGCCGGGACCCCGCCCAGCACCTGCTGCACGAGCTCGATCCGGTCCGGCTCGTGGGCGGCCTCCGCGACAGCGGTCGTGATGGCACGAAGCCTCTCCGGCGTCTGCTGGCGCGCCCACCACATCGGACCGCCGAGGTGGCGGGGGAAGCCGAAGCCGTTGACCAGCGCCACGTCGACGTCGTCAGCGTGCGCGGCGGTGCCGTCGGCGACCGCTCGGGCCGCCTCGACCACCATCGCGCCGATGGTCCGGTCGACGATCTCGGCAGTGCTGAGGGGCCGTCGGACGATCCCCTTGCGGGCGGACTCCGCGAGGACCAGCTCGGTGACGGCCTCGTCGACCGACTGCCTGCCGTCGGCGTCGTAGGCGTAGTAGCCCGCCGACGTCCGCCGACCGAGCCGGCCCAGCTCACAGAGCCGGTCGGGGATCTCGACGTACCGCGTCGGCAACCTCCCCGTCTCCCGCCAGCGGGTGCGCAGCGCCTGCGCGATCTGCAGTCCGGCGAGGTCGGAGACGGCGAACGGTCCCATCGGCAGCCCGAACTCCTGCAGCGCTGCGTCGACCTGCTCGGGAAGGGCGCCGTCCTCGAGGAGGTACTCGGCGTGACGCCGGTAGACGGCGAAGATCCGGTTGCCGACGAAGCCCTCGGCGTCACCGGCGAGGACCGCGCACTTGCCGATGTCCTTGACCAGCCGCACCCCTGTCGCGACGGCGGCCTGCGCCGAACGGGGACCAGCGACGACCTCGACCAGCCGCATCACCGCGGCCGGGTTGAAGAAGTGCAGCCCGACCAGCACGCTCGGGTCCGGCAGCGCGTCCGCGAGACGATCGACGCCCAGATATGACGTGTTGGTCGCCAGTACGGCGCCGGGCGCCGCTTCGGCGGCCGCACGAAGGACGGCGGTCTTGACCTCGGCGTCCTCGAAGACGGCCTCGATCACGATCTGTGAACCCGCCAGATCGGCGATCTCGGCCGAAGCCGTCACTGCCGCCTGCGCACGTGCGAGCGCCGTATCGTCGCGCCGTTCCCGCCGAGCGGCGCGGGCCAGCTGCTGTCGGACCGCGTCGGTCGCACGCCCGGCCTGCTCGGCATCGGCGTCGACGAGGTGCACGGCGATGCCACGCAGGGCGAGCGCGGTCGCGATGCCGACGCCCATCGCACCGGCGCCGACGACACCGGCGCGGGTCACGTGGTCGCTGGCGGCGCGGACGCCACGTCGCCGGGGAGCGGAGCGCTCGGCGAAGAAGACGTGCCGCAGCGCCGCTGCCTCCGGGCCGGTGCGGAGTCGGTCGAAGGTGGCCCGCTCGATGGCCAGGCCCTCCGCGACCGGTCGGTTCCCGGCGCTGCGGACCAGCTCCACCGCCTCGAGAGCGTTGGGGCGGCTGCGGCGTACTGCTGTCGTGGCGGCCGCTTCGACAGCGGCAGGATCCTCGTCGGGGACCGGCAGAGTGGCGGTCGGGCGCTTGGCCACCGTGCGTGCGGCGGTGCAGGCGGCCGTCAGCAGGTCGCCGTCGACCACCTCGTCGACGATGCCGAGGTCGTGCGCCTCGGCAGCGCCGATCCGACGGCCGCTGACGATGAGGTCGATCGCGGCGACACGCCCCGTGAGGCGGGGTAGCCGCTGGGTGCCGCCGGCCCCGGGGACCATGCCGAGCGTGACCTCGGGGAGCCCGACCTGGGCCCGCGGCGTTGCCACCCGAGCGTCGCAGCCCAGCGCCAGCTCGAGGCCGCCGCCCAGGGCCATCCCGTCGAGAGCAGCGACCACCGGCCGCGGACACGCCTCGATCGCCGCGATCACCGCCGGCAGCAGCGGGGCCGGGATCGGCCCGTCGAACTCGCTGATGTCGGAGCCGGCGACGAAGCTGCCACCCGCTCCGATGATGACTGCGGCGACCAGGTCCTCGCCCGTCCGGTCAGCGGCGGTGAGCCGCTCGATGCCGGCCGACAGTCCCGCCCGCACAGCCTGCGAGCTGGCGTTGACCGGCGGGTTGTCGATGGTCAGAACGAGGACCCCGTCCGCCACGTTCTGGGTGACGCTCATCGCTGCTCCTCACGGTTGGCCGGGACCGCGCGGCGGACCAACGCGTCCACGGCGACGACACCGTGGCCCTCTGCGAGGACCATGACCGGGTTGGCCTCGGCCTCGATCACCGGATCGCCGTCGATGCTGCCAGTCTCGCCGAGCCGCGACATCGCGACCACCGCCCGGGCCAACGCGTCCACGTCGCCGCGCGGGGCGCCCCGGTAGCCAGCCAAGGCGCGGAAGGAGACCACCTCGGCGACCATGTCCCGCGCGGTCTCCAGGTCGACCGGCGCCGTGCGGACGCTGCGGTCGCGGTGCAGCTCGGCCAGCACACCCCCGGCGGCGAGCAGCACGATCGGTCCGGCGTCGGCGTCGTGGCGGTAGCCGATCAGCGCCTCGCCGAGCCCCGACACCATCTCCTGCACGAGTACGCGGTCGACACGGACCTCGGGCGCATGGGTGCCGACCGCGCTCGCGATCTCCTTGACCGCCAGGGTGAGCCCGTCGCCGTCCTTGACACCGAGGACGACGCCGCCCACGTCCGACCTGTGGGCGATCTGCGCGGAGAGGACCTTGACCGCCGCCGGCGTGGCGACCGGCAGGTCCAGGCCACCGTCCACGGTCGTCACCTCGACGGTCGCGAAGGGTGCGTGTGGCAGCCCGACCGAGCTGAGCAGCTCGTAGGAGGCGGCCTCGTCCAGCACTTCGGTGGGGGAGTCCGGTGCGAGGGCGGGTACGTCGCCGGCCCGCGGCGTACTTCTGTTGAAGACCGCTACCAGCGCTTCGGCGCCGGCCTCCGGCGTACCGAACGCGGCGACGCCTGCCCGGCGCAGCAGCTGCAACGCCTGCGGCGCGGAGGGCACGATGAAGGCGGCCAGCGGCGTGGCGGTGCTGCCGGCACTGTCGGCGATCGGCTTCACCGCGAGCTCCGGGTGGAAGCGGGCCGACGATCCCGGTACGGCGACGACGGCGTCGAACTCGGGCGCGGAGCAGACCACGTCGAGCGCGGCCTTCATCACCTCGTACTTGGCACCGGCCAGGGTGAGGTCGATCAGGACGCCGTCGCCGGCCTCGATGCCGTGCTCGGCCAGCCGCGTGATCGTCTCTGCCGATGGCGCGGTCGGTACGGCGCCCGCCATCGCCAGGCAGTCGACCATCATCGCGCCGCCCCCACCGGTGGTGGAGACGACCGCTACCCGCGGGTGCGGGTTGGCCCTGGCCGGCAGTGGCACCGTCGCGGCGAGCTCCTGGCTCTCCAGCAGGGCCTCGAAGTTGGTGACCCGGGCTATGCCGAGGTCGCGCAGCAGAGCGGTGGCCACGGCGTCGTCACCGGCGAGCGCACCGGTGTGCGAGACCGACAGCTGGGCGCCGGCTTCGGAGCGGCCGAGCTTGTAGGCGACGACCGGCTTGCCGGCGGCAGCGGCCGCGCGCGCGAAGCGGCGCAGGTCGTCGGCTGCGTGGAGGTTCTCCAGGAACAGTGCGTAGCTGGCGATGCCGGGGTCGTCGACCGACGCCAGGCAGATCTCGCCCAGCGAGAGGTCCAGCTCGGCCCCGGAGGAGACCAGGCTGTGGAAGCCGATGCCCATGCTGATGCCCCGGGAGAGCAGCGCGCCGATGACGCTGCCCGACTGAGCGGCGACGAAGACGCTGCCCGACGGGATCTCCGGCTCGGCGAAGGCGGCGTTGGCGGTCAGCAGCAGGCCGTCGGCGAGGTTGGCGACGCCGAGGCTGCTCGGGCCGAGGATCCGGGTCGCCGAGCCGGCGGCGACGGCGTGCAGCGCCTCGATCCGGCGGGCACCGGCGGGATCGGTCTCCAGGAACCCGTCCGCCAGGATCGTCACCACCTTCACACCGAGCTCGGCGCACTCCGCAGCGGCCACGACCGCAGCGTCGGCCGGGGCGAGGATGAAGACATGGTCCGGGACCTCCGGCAGAGCGCTGACGCTCGGGTAGGAGGTGTGTCCGAGGATCGCCTCGCGGGTCGGGTTGACCGGGTAGATCCGCCCGGTCCAGCCGGAGCGGTTGAGGAAGTCGAGCGGTCGTCCCGTGGTCTTCCTCGGGTCGCTGGAGGCGCCGACGATGGCGACGCTCGCCGGGCGGAAGATCGCGTCATAGAGCTCGGTCATCGGATGCCGGTGTTCTGAGCGAGGGTGTGCGAACCTTCCGCGGCAGGCTTCGGGCGGCGTTGGCTGAAGCGCTGGTCGAAGACCGTCTCGGCGATCCGGTTCTTCAGGATCTCGGTGGAACCACCCGCGATCATCCAGCCACGAGTACGCCGGAAGCAGTACTCCACGAGGCTCTCCTGGCTGAAGCCGGTGCCACCCATCGCCTGCACCGCCACGTTCGCGGCGCCGTAGCCGGCCTGGTTGGCGGCGTACTTCGCCACCGCCGTCGTGTACGCCGAGGGCAGGGTCGTGTCCGCCTCTACAGCGGCCCGGTGCAGCAGCAGCTGGGCGGACTCGAGCGCGACCGCCTGCTCGGCGAACATCCACTGCAAGCCCTGGAACTCCATCAGCGGCCGACCGAACTGCTCGCGCGTCTTGAGGTGCTCGACAGCAGTGTCGAACGCGTAGCGCCCGACAGCGATCGAGCGGGAGGCGTTGCCCAGCCGCTCGACGTTGAAGCCGCTGATCTGCTTCTTGAACCCACCCTCGCCGAGCAGCACCTGCTCGGCCGGGATGTAGCAGTCCTCGAAGTAGATCTGCGACCACTCCTCGCCGTTCATGAAGCCCGATGGGGTGCCGACGGTCAGACCAGGGGTGTCCTTGTCGATGAGCACCGACCCGATGCCACCGACCCCCGGCCCGAACCGGACGTAGACCAGGAACACCGAGGCCTCGGGGCTGTTGGTGCCGAAGACCTTGGTGCCGTTGATGACGTAGCCGTCGCCGCGTGGGGTCGCGGTGGTGCGCAGGTCGGTGGCGGCCGAGCCGGCCTCCGGCTCGGTCATGCCGAGCGCGATCGCGATGTCGCCGCCGAGCAGACCGGGTAGGTACTTCTCGCGCTGGAAGTCGCTCGCATACTCGGCGAAGGTGCGGATCGGGCCGAAGTTGCCGGCCTGGATCACGTCGGCGCTGCGCGGGCAGTGCTTCGCCACCGCCTGGATCGCGGTGATCGCGGCGAGCAGCGAGGCGCCCTGGCCGCCCTTCTCCTCGGGGATGGTGAGACCCATCAGTCCCTGCTTGGCCATCGCCTGGGCGACATCGAACGGGAAGCCGGGCTGATGGGCGCGCTCGAGGGCGCCCGGGGCGAGTGTGCGCTCGGCGAAGGCCTCGACCGAGGCGCGGAACGCCTCGATCTCGTCGGGTAGCTGGAAGTCCATGGGTTGCGGGGTCCTCGGTCGGGTCAGGCGACGGTGTCGGCGGTGAGGGGATGCAGGTGTGCCTCGGAGCCGGCGGCCCTGGCCAGCCCCGGTACGACGCGGGCGGGGTTGTTGTGGAAGATGTCGAGCTTGTCCTGCTCGCTCAGGTAGTCGCGGCTGGCGAGCACCGGGACCATGTCGTCGGAGGTGCGGCCGGTGTCGGGCCGCACGGTGGCACCGGATCCGGGTGCCTCGACGCCGAAGCAGATGTTGGCCACGCCGCGCTGCTTGATCGCCGCGTGCAGATAGTCGTAGTCGTAGGCGCAGGAGTCGAAGAACAGGTTCTTCGTCGTGTCGTGGTCCGGGTTGAGCGCCTGGGACTGCTGGATGAAGCGGTCCAGGCCGCCGCCGACGTGGCACACGATGATGCGCAGCTTCGGGAACCGCTCGAACTGCTTGCCCCAGCGCAGCAGCTGGGTGGCGATGAACTGCTCGGTGGCGAAGGCCAGCTGGTAGTTGTGCGGCATCACCCGGAACCGCGGGTCCTGGCCGTCGGTGCCGTGCACGATGATCGGGACGTCCAGCTCCTCGCACTTCTCGTACAGGGGATACCAGTACTCCTCGTGCATGCCAGGGCTGTCGCGGCGGCCGGTGATGTCGGGGGAGGCGTAGGTCGCCACGAACCCGTACTCGTTGACGCATCGCTCCAGCTCAGGAAGCACGTGCTTGGTATCGGGCTCGGTGGCGATCTGGGGGAGCTGGCAGGCGCCGACGAACCTGTCCGGGCGCAGCACCGTCATCTTGTGGATCGCGTCGTTGACGTAGCGGGTCCAGGACTCGAAGATCGGCCGATCGAGCCATCCGTTGACCTCGACCGGGTGCGGACCCAGCACCTGCACGTCGATGTTGCGGGCATCGAGGTAGGCGGCGTGCTTGTCGGCGGCGGCCTGCCAGTCCTCCCGCAACATGCCCATCGCCATCCGCGACCCCGGCTCCACCCAGCTGTCGCCCTCGATGGGGCTGGGGATCGGGTGGTTGGAGATGAGCAGGTGGTTCAGGAACGTCATCGCGGGCTGCTGCCAGCGGATGTGGCTGTGGACGTCGAGGACCTTCACACCGTTGTACATGGGTGTGGGTCTACCGGGTGATGCGTGGGCGGCGTCACATGCGTGTGCCGAGTGGTGGCACCTGTCGGCGCGATTCCCGCCCCTGCGCACAACCGGCGGAAAACAGCTGTGGTCGATCCGGCGCACGGGGTACGCCGGATCGACCACAGCCAGGTCGCCCGAGGGTGCTCAGACCTCGACGATGTGCTCGAGCGGGGCGCGTCGGGTCGAGATGCCCGCCCACTCGGCGGTCTTCTTGCTGATCCGCTCGTCGCGGAAGAACTCGGTGAAGACGGCGTTGAACATCTCCGGCTGGTCCGTCTGGCCCTGGTGACCGCAGTCCTCCGGGTAGAACATCTGCACATTGGGGAGGCGATCCTCCTGCAGGTAGGCGTTCTCGACCGGTCCGAGCACGTCCTGCTTGCCGTACAGGTAGATGATCGGCATGGTCAGCCTGTCGAGCCTGTCCTTGAGCCGGATCAGCTGCTGGAGGTCGGGCTCGGTGCGGGCCCGGCGCGACCAGGCCATGCCGACGGCCCAGGACTCCTTCTGCAGTGTCGCCGCTGCGGAGCGGGCGCGCATCAGGTCGTCGGTCAGGGTCTCCGGCCGGTGGATGATCGAGGCCAGGTTCTCCTTCATCGACTCGACCGTGCCCTGCCACTGCGGGAACGGCACGCCCGGGGTGAGCTGGTCCTCGGGGATCTCCAGCGGGCCGCTGAGGCCGCCGGAGGCGATCATGGCGAGCTTCTTGACCCGCTCGGGGTGGTTGACCGCGAACGTCGCGCCGACCTGGGCGCCCTGCGAGTTGCCGCCGAGGAAGAAGTCGTCGATGGCGAGCGCGTCGGCGAAGTCGCCCAGGAACTCGACCCACGACATCATGCCGCGCACGGGGTGGTACTGCGGCCGGGTGTCGGCCAGCCCGAAGCCCGGCCGGTCGGGCGCATAGACCCGGAACCCAGCCTCGGCGAGGGCCGGCAGCATGAACCGCCAGCCGTTGGCGCCGCCCGAGCCCGGCAGGGCGCCGTGCACGAGGATCACGGCCGGCCCACTGTCGCCGGCGGTCGCGTAGTTGGCGATCGCGCCATTGGCCAGGCGCACCTTCTCGCTGCGTACGCCGGGAATGTGCAGCTCGGCTGCGGCGGCTTCGGACTTCTCCGTCATCGGGGCACCTTTCGGCATGGTCGGGCTCGAACCCCGCCATGCTGCCGCCTGCGTGGTGATCCCGGCACGGAACGTGTGCCGCCACCCGGAACCACCCGTCCCCTCGATGGGGGAAGTGGTGAGTAAATCTCCGCCGGTCGCAGCATGACTGCTTATGTGCCTGTCCAGACCGGCGTAGCGTGCTGTGCGCTCCACGACCGAACCGCCGTGGCACCGGGAGCGAGGGAGACTTCCATGTCAGCAACACAAGCAACACCGAGCGGCACGAGACAGCAGGCCGAGCCCGACATGGCGCGACTCGACACACTGGTCTTCCAGGCCGTCACCGATGTCGGGGCCGCACTCAACGGGGCACTCGTCCTGCTGGGCACCGACCTCGGCTTCTGGTCGGCGATGTCCGACTGCCGACCCATCAGCGCCGCCGAGCTGGCGGCCACCTGCCAGGTGCCGGAGCCCTATGCGAATCAGTGGCTCTCGGCCCAGGCCGCCAGCGGCTACGTCGACACCGACATCGACCAGCAGACCGGTGCGGTCATGTTCCGGCTCTCACCCGAGCAGGCCATGATCTTCTCCGATCCCGACAGTCCGGCGTACCTCGCCGGCGGCTATCACATCGTGCGCTCCGTCTATGAGGACCTGCCGCGGATCGAGGAGGCGATGCGCGAGGGGCATGGCTTCGGCTGGCACGAGCACGACGCCGAGCTGTTCCTGGGCACCGAGCAGTTCTTCCGGCCGGGCTACCGCACGCACCTCCTGGAGGAGTGGTTGCCGGCGCTGGACGGCGTACACGATGCTCTGACCGCCGGCGCCAAGGTGGCCGACGTCGGCTGTGGTCACGGCGTCTCCACCTCCGTCATGGCCCAGCGATATCCAGCGTCGACCTTCACCGGGTTCGACTACCACCAGGCCTCGCTCGACCGCGCCACCGCTCTGGCAGCGGAGCAGGGAGTGGCCGGCAACACCGAGTTCCTCAAGGCGAGGGCCGACGACTATCCGGGCTCGGACTACGACCTGATCTGCTTCTTCGACTGCCTGCACGACATGGGCGATCCGGTCGGCGCGCTCGAGCACGCCCGCTCGGCGCTGGCGCCCGACGGCACCGTCATGCTCGTCGAGCCGCGGGCCGGTGACTCGCTGGCCGACAACATGAATCCGGTCGGCCGGGTCTTCTACGCCGCCTCGACGATGATCTGTACGCCGTCTTCGCTGGCTCAGGACGTGGGCGCGGCGCTGGGCGCCCAGGCGGGCGAGGCGCGGCTGCGTCAGGCGGCCGAGCTCGCCGGCTTCACCCGGTTCCGTCGTGCCACCGAGACACCGGTGAACATGGTGCTCGAGCTGCGCCCGTAGCACGGCGCGAACGGAACTGCGCGACCGGAAATGGCAGCGGGCCGCGATCGTGCCGAAGCACGAACGCGGCCCGCGTACGCGGTGCGGCCGTCGCTCAGATGGCGCGGACGTTCTCCGCCTGCGGGCCCTTGGGGCCCTGGGTGACGTCGAACTCGACCTTCTGGTTCTCGTCGAGGCTCTTGTAGCCGTTGCCCTGGATGACGGAGAAGTGGACGAACACGTCGTCGCCG